>Ga0315899_10000713_pt1 | contig 39306 bp, 37 predicted proteins | sample LakEriMetagenome_2_FD_203518 | JGI IMG/M metagenome (GOLD analysis project Ga0315899, IMG submission 203518) | Freshwater fungal communities from buoy surface, Lake Erie, Ohio, United States - Buoy 4 MA112 | ecosystem: Environmental > Aquatic > Freshwater > Lake | place: USA: Lake Erie, Ohio...
GATGTTGGCGTCTTCATCGACCAGTTCGCGGATGTGGTTCGCCGCCTCGTCGACTTCGAGCAGGCGCATATCCTCGCCGCCGATGATCGAGATGATCACGCCGCGAGCGCCGGCCATGCTGACACCGTCGAGAAGCGGATTGGCGATCGCCTGTTCGGCCGCGGCCAGCGCGCGGTTTTCGCCCTCGCCTTCGCCGGTGCCCATCATCGCCTTACCCATCTCGCTCATCACCGAACGCACGTCGGCAAAGTCGAGGTTGATGAGGCCCGGCATGACCATCAGATCGGTGATCGACCGCACACCCTGCTGGAGCACTTCGTCGGCAAGCTGGAAGGCTTCCTTGAAGGTGGTTTCGGCCTTGGCGACCAGGAACAGGTTCTGGTTGGGGATGACGATCAGCGTGTCGACGTGGCGCTGCAATTCTTCGATCCCGGCTTCGGCCGCGCGCATGCGGCGGGTGCCCTCGAACAGGAACGGTTTGGTGACAACGCCGACGGTGAGCACGCCCATGCGGCGCGCCGCTTCGGCGATGACCGGCGCGGCGCCAGTGCCGGTGCCCCCGCCCATGCCGGCCGCGATGAAGCACATGTTGACGCCTTGGAGTGCGCGCTCGACATCGGCGACGGTTTCTTCGGCTGCGGCCTTGCCCACTTCGGGCCGCGCGCCTGCGCCAAGACCGCCGGTGATGTCGGGCCCGAGCTGGATGCGCTTTTCGGCCGGGCTGGTGGCGAGGGCCTGTGCGTCGGTATTGGCGACGATGAACTCGACGCCCTCGATCTCGGCCGCGATCATGTTGGCGATGGCATTACCGCCCGCGCCGCCGATCCCGATCACAGTGATGCGCGGACGCAGGTCATCCGTAGCGGCAGGTCCGATATTGATGCTCATCAGCTTGTCCTCCAAGCGCAGGAATCCAGAATTCTCAGCATGCGCCCGACTTTATTCTTCTGTGACACATTCGAGGTTTACATTTTATAGCGGCAGAACCCTTATCCACAGCGGTTGCTGCGGCGTCGGCTCGTCAGAAGTTCTCGCGCAGCGCCCTGAGCAGCCGGGTCACCGGCTCGATCCACCCGCTCGGGCGGGCCACACCGCGATAGGTATTGGCGCGCCCCGCGCCCACCGCGCGGATATCGACCGGGTCTTCGGCAGCATAGAGGCACAGGCCCGCCAGCGTCGCAAAACCCGGCGCGTGGTGCGCCTCGGGCATCCCCGGCAGCTGCGGCGGACGGCCCAGACGCACCGGCTGGCCGAGCGCGCCCTGCATGAAATCGGCCATCCCAGCCAGCTCTGCCCCGCCGCCGGTAAGCACCACCTGGCCCGCACGGCTGCCCGAAAAGCCCATTTCCTTCAGCGCCTTGCCCACCTCGCCGGTGAGCACCGCAAGCTGCTGGGTTACCACCGAGACGAGTTCGGCGCGCACGATCCGGTTCTTGTCATCCGCCCCGCGTGCGACCGGGCCGGTGGAGACCCCTTCGGGCGCATCATTGGGCCCGTTGACAGGGATCAGCTCGCGGTGATCGGCCGGGCTGGCAATCGCCGAGCCCGCAACACACTTCAACCGCTCGGCCTGGCTGCGGCGGATGCCAAAGCCGCTGGCAATCGCATCGGTAATGTCGGCCGAGCCCATCGGCACCGCTTTCAGCCCCAGCAACATTCCGCCGGCAAAAACAGCCACATTGGTAACTTCAGCGCCGATTTCGACCAGCGCGACGCCCAACTCGCGTTCTTCCACCGACAGGCAGGCATGGCCCGCGGCAAGCGGCGCGGCGACAACGCCCTCGACCGAGAGGTGTGCGTTCTGCACCGCCTCGGTGAGATTGCGCACCGGCGCGCCGTCAGCCAGCATCACGTGGATATCGACCCCGAGCCGCTCGGCATGAAGCCCGCGCGGATTGGCGACGCCATGCGCCCCGTCGAGCGTGTAATGCGCCGGCTGGGCATGGAGCACGGTGCGGCCGTCGGGCTGGATCATGTCCTGCGCCTGGATCAGCAGCGTCTCGATATCCTCGTCCTCGATCCGCCGTCCGCCGATCTCGATATCGACCGCCACGACATTGCTGCCGAGCCCGGCTCCGGCGCAGGCGATCCACACCGAGCGCACCGTGGTGCCCGCGCTCTTTTCCGCGCGCTCGACCGCATCGCGGATCGCGAAGCTCGCGGCTTCCATATCGGTGACATAGCCGCGCTTGACCCCGGCGCTGGCGCGGTGGCCGCTGCCGAGCACCTGCAATTCGCCAGTCTCGGTCTCGCCCATGATCATCGCCGAGATGCGGAAAGAGCCGATATTGACCGCGCCAAAGGTGCGCGCAAGGCGGCGCTGCGAGGAGGCGCGCGAGGCCATCAGAGCGATCCTCCGGCCGCCGCGACAACCTGCTGCGCGGGGCCGCCATCATCGGGCAGGCGCATATAGAGCCGCGGGGGCGAGCGCATGTCGAAGGCCAACACCTTGCCGCCCAGCAAGCGGTTCTGGCCGTCCAGCCGCGCGAACTTGCCCAGCGCGGTGGCGGCTTCGATCTCACCCTCGGGCAACGCGAGCAGTTGGTGGGTCTTGAAGGTAAGGTTCCAGCGGCGGTTGCCGACCCACTCGGCGCTTTCGACCTGCGGGCCGAGCGCGGGCGCGGCGGCGAGCAGCTTCTCGAGCGGCGCGGCCTGCTTGCCTGCCCCTGGCCCGGCGAGCCGCAGCATTCCCTTGGCCTTGGCGGGCGCGACTGTCTCCAGTTCCACCCCGCTCGCGTCGATCAGCACCAGCCGGTCGGGCTTTTCGAGCACAGCATGGGGCATGCGCTCGACAATATCAATCAGGAGCCTGTTCGGCAGCTGGATCGAAACGCGTGCGTCTTTGACCCACGGCAATTCGGCGTTCAGCCGCGCGCGGATTTCGGCGGGATCGACCTGCGGCATAGGCTGGCCGAGCTGATCGCCAATCAGGGCATAGACCTGACCTTCGTCCATTCGCTCGGTTCCCGTCACGCGGAAGCCCTCGACCTCGAACCCACAACCGGCGGCAATCCGCGCGACCTGCGCCTGGGCGAGCGCAGGTACGCCGGCAAGGCTGGCGATGATGACAGCAAGCCCCAACCCGCCACCGATGATGATGGCGAGCCAGATGCGGCTCCATTGTTCCTCGGTGAAGGGGAACAGGCCCATCAGCCAGTCGATGAACCCGCTGGCCGAGCCTTTCGCCTTGCGCGCGGTGACCGCGCGGCTTTGCGCCTTGGCGGCGCGGCGCACGCCGGTGGTGGAGCTACGCCTGATCTGCTGCGCCACCATTACCTCCCTTGGCTTGCTTCAACGCGTGGACCCGCAAGGCCTCAGCCACCAGCATCTCGACCAGATCGGCATAAGGGATGCCGCAATGCGCGGCCTGTTCGGGCACGAGGCTGAGCGGCGTCATGCCCGGTTGGGTGTTGGTTTCGAGCACGAACAGTCCGTCCTCGCCCGCCTCGTCATCCCAGCGGAAATCGGTGCGGCTGGTGCCGTGGCAGCCCAAGACCTGATGCGCCTTGACCGCATAGGCCTCGCACAGGGCGGTGATTTCGGGCGGGAGCTCGGCAGGGAAGACGTGGAGCGTCTGTCCGGCGGTGTATTTGTGCTCGTAATCGTAGAATCCGTTCTCGATCACGAGTTCGGTGACGCCGAGCGCGCGCGGACCATCGGGGCCGTCGAGCACAGTGGCGGTGAGTTCGCGACCCTTTATGAAGGGTTCGGCGAGCAATTCGGCAAATTCCTGCCACGGCCCGCGTGCGTCAGGCGAGATCGGGTTGCCGACATTGCTGTCCGAAGTGACAATCGCGACGCCCACTGACGAACCTTCGTTGACCGGCTTCAAGACATAGGGGCGCGGCAGCGGATCGCGCGCGTAGAGTTCCTCGCGGGTCACGATCCGCCCGCCCGGCATCGGGATCCCGTGCGGCACCAGCGCCTGCTTGGTAAGCTGCTTGTCGATCGCGATCACCGAGGTGGCGAGGCCAGAGTGCGTATAGGCCAGCCCCATCAGATCGAGCATCCCCTGCACCGTGCCATCCTCGCCGGGAACACCGTGGAGCGCGTTGAACACGACATCGGGCTTGGCATCGGCGAGGCGCAGCGCAACGTCGCGGCCCATGTCGATCCGGGTCACGCGGTGGCCCTTGCTCTCGAGCGCATCGGCCACGCCGCTCCCGCTCGACAGCGAGACCGGGCGCTCTTTGGCCCAGCCGCCCATCAGGACTGCGACATGGAGCTTGGGAAGAGTCACGGACGTCCTACTCGCTGGATTTCCCATTCGAGGCTGACGCCGGAATGGGCATAGACCTTGTCGCGCACCAACTCGCCCAGCCCCTCGATATCGGCGCTGGTCGCATCGCCGGTGTTGATCAGGAAATTGGTGTGCTTGTCAGAGACCTGCGCGCCGCCCAATGTCAGCCCGCGGCAACCGGCTTCATCGACCAGCTGCCACGCCTTGTGGCCTTCGGGGTTCTTGAAGGTCGATCCGCCGGTCTTGGTGCGCAGCGGCTGGCTCGCCTCGCGCGCGGCGGCGATGCGGTCCATCTCCGCGCCGATTGCCGCCGGATCGCCCGGGTGGCCACGGAAATGCGCCGAGACCACAATTGCGCCTTCGGGCAGCGCAGAGTGGCGGTAGGAATATTCCATTTCGGCCGCGCTCAAGGTGATGAAGCTGCCATCATGCAGGATAACCGAGCAGTGGAGCAGCACATCGGCCACCTCGCGCCCGTAAGCGCCGCCGTTCATGCGCACGAAGCCGCCGACAGTGCCGGGGATGCCGCGCAGGAACTCGAGCCCGGCGATGCCCAGATCGCGGGCGGTCGATGCGACCAGAATGCCGCTTGCCCCGCCGCCGCAGACGAGCTCGTTCTCGCCGGTGTGTTCGACGCCTGCGAAGGCCTTGCCGAGCCGCACCACCACGCCCGGCACGCCCCCGTCGCGCACGATCATGTTCGAGCCGAGGCCGAGCGCCATCACCGGGATTTCCCCGCCGAGCCGTTCGAGGAAGGCTTTCAAGTCCTCAAGATCGGCCGGTTCGAACAGCCAGTCGGCCGGCCCGCCGGTCTTGAACCAGGTATAGGGCGCGAGCGGGGCCTTGCAGGTTAGCTTGCCGCGGATGCCTTCGAGCGGCACCGGCGCGGACACCGCACCCTCGACCGCGCAGGTCGGGGCCGGACCCTGCCAGAAATCTTCGCCGTCGCCGGGCTGGACCATTACATGGCCCCCCCGCGCTTGGCCGCAATCGCGGCAGCGAGACCCGCCGCCCAGCGGGTGATATCGCCTGCGCCAAGGCACACCACCATGTCGCCGTGCGCGATCTCGCCTGCCAGCACATCGGCCAGTGCGTCGGCTCCAGCAATCTCGCGCGCCGCGCGGTGCCCGCGCGCCTTCATGCCCGCCACCAGCGCCGTATGATCAACCCCCGGCAGCGGCTCCTCGCCAGCGGGGTAGACCGGCGCGACATAGGCGATATCGGCAAGATCGAAGCACGACTGGAAGTCGTTCATCAGATCATTGAGGCGCGAATAGCGGTGCGGCTGGGCGACCGCGATCACACGGCCACCGCTACCTGCCACCGCCTCGCGCGCGGCTGACAGCACCGCGCGGATTTCGACCGGGTGGTGGGCGTAATCGTCGATCACGGTCACATTGCCGCCATCGACCGCCACAGAGCCGACCTTGGTGAACCGCCGCCGCACCCCGCCGAAACGGGCAAAGCCGGTGCGGATCACCTCGTCGCTGCAGCCCATCTCGATCGCGACGGCAATCGCCGCGAGCGCATTCTGGACATTGTGGCGGCCCGGCATCGGCAGGTGCACGCCCTCGATCCGGCGATCCTGAAGTCCACGCTGGCGCACGATCACATCGAAGGTGTTTCCGCCTTCGAGGCTGCACACGTTCACGCCGCAGATATCGGCCTGGAGCGAGAAGCCATAGGTCACGACCTTGCGATCACGCACCTGCCCGATGACTGCCTGCACTTCGGGGTGATCGACGCACAGCACCGCCGCACCGTAGAACGGAACGTTATGGATGAACTCCACAAACGCGCGCTTCACCCCGTCGAAATCGCCATAGTGATCCAAATGTTCGGGATCGATATTGGTGACGACCGCGATGGTGCCATCGAGCCGCAGGAAAGAGCCGTCGCTCTCGTCCGCTTCGACCACCATCCAGTCGGAATCGCCCAGCCGCGCGTTGGAGCCATATTGCTCGATGATCCCGCCATTGATGACGGTCGGATCGATCCCGCCCGCATCGAGCAGCGTTGCGATCATGCTGGTCGTGGTGGTCTTGCCGTGGGTGCCCGCCACCGCGACGGTGGACTTCAATCGCATCAGCTCGGCGAGCATCTCGGCGCGGCGCACCACAGGAACACGGGCTTCCAGCGCGGCGGCGACTTCGGGGTTGGTGCGGCGCACCGCAGTGGAGGTGACGACCACTGCCACGCCTTCGACATTCTCGCGGACGTGGCCGATATGCACCTTCATCCCGCGCGCGCGCAGCCGCTCGACGCTCGCGCCTTCAGCAATGTCGCTGCCCTGCACCTGATAGCCGAGATTGTGCATCACCTCGGCAATGCCCGACATGCCGATCCCGCCGATGCCGACGAAATGGATGATGCCGATGTCGGTGCCAACGCCCTTCATGCATCAGCCCGATGCGTTTCTGAGTGGCAGGCAGCCTTGCGTGTGGCGGTCTGCGGACGGGTGGCGGCCTGCGCGGCGCGCGGGGTAGCCTCGCCCACGCGGATCACGTCCATCAGATCGATCCCGCTCATGCTCTCGACCAGATCGGCCAGATCCCTGGCCGCATCGGGCCGCCCGCAATTGAAGGCGCAATGCGCGGCGTTGGCAAGGCTTGCGGGATTCATTGCCATCGCCTGGATCTGCTTGGCGAGTTCCTTGGCCGAAAATGCTTCCTGCCGGATCATCCGCGCGCCGCCGGCCTTGACCATCTCGCGGGTATTGACCGCCTGGTGATCATCGGTCGCAATCGGCAGCGGCACCAGAATCGCCGGGCGGCCCACAGCGGTCAGCTCGGCAATGGTCGAGGCGCCTGCGCGGCCGATAAACAGATGCGCATCGGCGAGCCGCTCGTGCATATCCTCGAAATAGGTGCCGAGTTCGGCGGGAATATCGTGATTGGCATAGCGCGCGCGCACCGCCTCGAGATCTTCGGGACGGCACTGCTGGGTCACCTGCAAGCGCTGGCGCAGCGCCGGGGGGAGCATGGCAAGGCCATCGGGCACGACGTCCGAGAGCACCCGCGCGCCTTGGCTTCCGCCGGTCACCAGTACGCGCAGCAGGCCTTCTTCGGTAAAGGCGGGGAAATCCTGTTCGCGTAAGGCCAGCACCTCGGCCCGCACCGGATTGCCAGTACAATGCACCTTGGCGGCGTGCTTGGGCTTCAGCCGGTCAACCTTGTCACAGGAGGTCGCGATGGCATCGACACGGCCTGCAAGCAGCCGGTTGACACGGCCCAGCACTGCGTTCTGTTCGTGGATAATGCTTGGCAGCTTGGCCGAGGTCGCCGCGAGCAGCGCAGGCAGCGCGGGATAGCCGCCAAAGCCGACAATTGCGCTAGGCTCGAACGCCTCGAACAGGCGCAGCGCCATGCGCCGCCCTTCGAGCACCGCGCTGATGCCGGCGGGCCAGCCCAGCGGGTTCTTGCCGAAGCGCCCGGCGGGCAGCACGTGGGCGGTAAGGAAATCGGGCTTGCCGGGGATATTCGCACCGCGCTCGTCGGTAATCAGCGCGACATGATGCCCGCGGCCGCGCAATTCGGTTGCCAGCGCGAAGGCAGGGATCAGGTGGCCGCCGGTGCCGCCTGCGGCGAGCACATAATGGCGAGACGCGCCGGTCCGCCCGGTCTTGGGGGTGTCGCTGGTCATGCGCCGGGCTCCTTGCGTTCGATCAGATCGCGCAAACCGCCGGCCTCGCGGGCGAGGAACGGATTGCGCCGGGTGATCGCCAGCAATAGCCCAAGCGTGAAGCACACCGCCAGTGTCGATGAGCCGCCGTAGGAGATCAGCGGCAATGTCATCCCCTTCGAGGGGAACAGCTTGAGGTTCACAAGGATGTTGATGAACGCCTGTCCGCCGACCTGGGTGATGAGGCCCACCCCCGCCAGCAGCGCGAACACATTGTCCTCGCCTGTCATCCGCAGCAGCGCGCGGATCACCGCCGCGGCATAAAGCCCCACGATCAGCGCGCAGGCGAGCAGGCCGAATTCCTCGCCGATCACCGAGAAGATATAGTCGGTATGCGCCTCGGGCAGGTTCATCTTGCGCACGCCGAGCCACAGCCCGCTGCCGGTCCAACCGCCTGCCAGCAGCGTACGCTGCGCCAGATCGACCTGATCGAAGGCAGTGCCGCCGCCCAGAAAGCTGTCGATCCGGTGGCGGGCGTTGTCGTAGAAAATATATGCGAGGCTGAGCGCGGCCGCCCCTGCCCCGATCAGCACAGCAATGCGCTGCCATGCCACGCCTGCGAGCAGCACCATCACCAGCCAGATCCCGCCGAACAGGATCGCATCGCCAAGGTTGGGCTGGAGCATCAGCAATGCCGCGACCAGCCCCATCAATCCGGTCACAAAGGCAATCACCGGCAGGCCGGGATCGCGCAGCTTCCAGCTCAGCACCCAGGCGCAGATGATCGCAAAGCCGGGCTTGAGGAATTCGGACGGCTGCAAGCTCATGCCGACATTGATCCAGCGCCGCGCGCCGTTCTTTTCCTCGCCGATCACCGGCACCACGAACAGCAGCGCCAGCATGATCGCGCCGACCAGAATGCCCAAGCGCCGCGCCTGCTCGCGCGACAGGAACGACAGGCCGATCATCAGCGCCAGCCCCAGAAACTGGAACACGATATGACGCTTCAGGAACATGAACTCGTCGAGCGTGACCTTGCTGGTCGAAAGCTGGTCGGCGCTGGCGGGCGAGGCCGCCGCGACAGCCAGCACGCCGAGCCCCATGAGCAGCACGATCAGCCCGAGCAGCACCTTGTCGATCTCGCGCCACCAGATACGCAGATTGTCGCGCCAGCGGCGCTGCACCGAGGCCGGCGGGAGATAGGTGCTGGTGCCCGGAGCTGAGCCGTTGGCGGTCGCGGGGCGCGCAGGGGTCCAGGCCGAGCTCATGGCAGGATGCTCCGTCCGGCGTCGCCGGTATCGCAGCCGGTGATCGCGCCGACCATCTGGCGAAAGTGCGTGCCGCGCTTTTCGTAATCGCGGAACTGGTCATAGCTTGCGCAGGCAGGCGAGAGCAGCACCACATCGCCCGGAAGCGCAGCATCGGCGGCGCGGCGGACGGCTTCGCTGATCAGCTCGCAGCGTTCGACCTTCACCTGGCCTTCGAGGGCTTCGGCAAACATCGGTCCGGCCTCGCCGATAGTATAGGCCGCCGCGACATTGCCGATGTGGTCAGCGCAGGCACCCAGCCCCTCTTCCTTGGGCAGGCCGCCGACGATCCAGTGGATCCGCGCGCTCCCGCCATGCACGGCCGGATCGGGCGGAAAAGCGGCCAGCGCCGGCGCGGCAGAGGCGGTGTTGGTTGCCTTGCTGTCGTTGATATAGGTCACCCCGCCCGTCTCGCACACGCGCTCCATGCGGTGCGGCAGGCCGGGATAGGTGGCGAGCCCGGCGGCAATCTGCGCGTCGGTCAGGCCAAGCTGGCGGCAGATCGCCACTGCGAGCGCCGCGTTCTGGGCATTGTGCGGCCCGGCGAGCGCGGCCGAGCGCCCGTCGGCAAGGTCAGCGGCCTCAAGATCGGCGGTTGCCACCCGCACCAGCGGCTTGCCCGCAGCCGCCAGCCGCTCGGCAATCGCGTGGCTCGGCGCATCCTCGTCGCACACCAGCGCGGTGGAGCCGCCCGTTTGCATCGCGAACAACCGCTCTTTCGAGGCGGCATAGGCGGCGAAATCGGCATAGCGATCGAGATGATCGGCGGTGATATTGGTGAGCGCGGCGATGTCGCAATCGAGCGTGAAGGTGAGATCGATCTGGAAACTCGACAGCTCCAGCACATAGACCCCGCCTTCAGGCAAGGGCTCCTGCGCCAGGATCGGATCGCCGATATTGCCGCCCATCACGCAAGGCATTCCGGTTTGCGACAGGATGTGGTGCGTGAGCGCGGTGGTGGTCGATTTGCCGTTGGTGCCGGTGATGCCGACCACCTTGTGCGGCGGCAGATAGGCGCGGGCCTTAGCGAACAGCTCGATATCGCCGATCACCGGCAGGCCATATTGCCAGGTGTGCGGGCCGATCGGATGGCTAATGAGCGGCACGCCGGGCGAGACCACCACGCCGGCAAACCCGGTGAGATCGAGCTCGAGCGGGTCGATCAAGCGGCACCGCCCCTCGAAGGGTTCGCGGGCAATATCCTGCCGGTCCCACCCGATCACTTCGGCCCCGCTCGCGATCAGCGCCTCGGCCGCCGCCGCACCCGAACGGGCGAGGCCGAGCACCGCGTAACGCTTACCGGCAAAGGCGGGGGAGGAGATCACGCGCGCGGCCTACCTCAGCTTCAGCGTGGAAAGACCGATCAGCGCCAGCACAATCGCGATGATCCAGAAGCGGATCACGACCTTGCTCTCGCTCCAGCCCAATTGTTCGAAATGGTGGTGGATCGGCGCCATGCGGAAAACCCGCTTGCCGGTGCGCTTGAACCAGAACACCTGCACGATCACGCTGACCGCCTCGAGCACGAACAGCCCGCCGACGATGGCCAGCACAACTTCATGGTGTGAGGCAACCGCAATCGCGCCCAGCGCACCACCGAGAGCCAGCGAGCCGGTATCGCCCATAAACACGGCCGCTGGCGGCGCGTTGAACCACAGGAAGGCGAGCCCCGCGCCCATGATCGCGGCACAGAAAATCGCCAGCTCGCCGGCGCCCGGCACGTGCGGGATGCCGAGATAGGTGCTGAAATCCGCGCGGCCCGCCAGATACGCGATGATCGCGAAGGTGCCGCTGGCGATGATCACCGGCATGATCGCCAGACCATCAAGACCGTCGGTCAGGTTCACCGCATTGCCGGCGCCGACGATCACGAAGGCGGCGAAGACATAATAGCCCGGGCCCAGCGGAATGCTCACGCCGGTAAGGAAGGGCAGGTAGAGATTGGTGTTGATCTGGCTGACGATCAGCCATGCCGCGATCCCTGCCACCACGAATTCGAGCGCCAGCCGCACCCGCCCCGGAACGCCCGCATGACTGTTCTTGGAAACCTTGTCATGATCATCGAGGAAGCCGATGAAACCGAACCCGATTGTGACGGCAAGACAAGCCCAGACGAACTGGTTGGAAAGGTCCATCCACAGGATCATCGACAGCGTCAGCGCGGTCAGGATCATCAGCCCGCCCATGGTCGGCGTGCCGCGCTTGGCGAGGTGGGTTTGCGGCCCGTCCTCGCGGATCGGTTGGCCCTTGCCCTGCCGCACGCGCAGCAGGTTGATGAAACGCGGCCCGATCAACAGACCGATCACGAGCGCGGTCATCAGCGTCGCACCGGCACGAAAGCTCTGGTAGCGAACCAGGTTAAGGATGCCTTCGAAGCCCAGCCATTCGGCAAGCAGATAGAGCATTCAATCGTTCCTCGGTGCCCTTTGGATCGGGCCTCAGCCTCCCGCTGCGGTTCCGGCAGGGGACTTATCGGTAAAATGTGACACCAGCCTGCCAAGACCGACCGAATTCGAGCCCTTGACCAGCACCGCATCCCCCGGAGCAAGAGCGAATTGCCCGAGCAAGGCGATCGCCTCGGCAGATGTCCCGCAATGGGCGAAGGTGATGGGCTTGCCAAGCGCAGGCGCGGGCAGTTTCCCCAGTTCCTCGGCGAGCGCGCGCATCTCTTCGCCAACGAGGATCGTATGCGCGACCCCCGCCTCGGCAATCGGCTCTGCCAACTGGCGGTGGAAGGCATCGGCAAAGTCGCCGAGTTCCTTCATGCTGCCGAGCACGGCTAGGCGGCGAGTGGCTGTGGTTGCCGCGAGCGCCTTCAGCGTCGCGCGCATCGAGGCCGGGTTGGCGTTGTAGCTTTCGTCGATCAGCAGCGCGGTGCCGCCATCGACAGCAATCGTGTGGCGCGCGCCGCGGCCCTTCAAGCCGCCCATCTCGGCCAGCGCCAGCCCCGCACTGGCAAGATCGCCGCCTGCCGCGCGCACGGCGGCCATCACGCCCAGCGAATTGACGATCCAGTGCTCGCCCGGCTCGGCGATCGTATAGCAGATCCGCCGATCGCCCAGATCGGCGGTGACCAGCGCCCCGCCACCTGCCGCAGGGATCGCGTCGAGCATCCGCACATCGGCGCTGGCGCAGCGGCCGAAAGTGACCACATGAGCTCCGCAGGCGCGAGCATGGCCGATCATGCGCTCGGCCCATTCGCTGTCGGCGGGAATTATCGCGGTGCCGCCTTCGACCAGGCCGGTGAAGATCTGCGCCTTCTCGTCGGCGATCGCCTCAAGGCTGCCGAGGTTCTCGATATGGGCGGGCGCGATGGTGGTGATCAGCGCCACTTGCGGGCGCACGTGAGCGGCCAGCGGGGCGATTTCGCCTGCGTGGTTCATCCCCATCTCGAACACGCCGAAGCGGCTGCGCGCGGGCATCCGCGCAAGGCTCAGTGGCACGCCAACATGGTTGTTGTAGCTGCGCACCGAGCGATGCGCCGCGCCCCGGCTGGCGCGATCAAGGCAGGCAAAGATCGACTCCTTCACCCCGGTCTTGCCGACCGATCCGGTGACGGCGATGCATACAGCGTGTGAACGCTCACGCGCGGCTTGAGCGAGCGCGTGCAGCGCTGCGGTGGTATCCTCCACCAGCACGTGCGGGTAATCGACCGGGCGATCGACGATCGCCGCGATCGCACCTTTTTCAAAGGCTTGGGGGAGAAACTTGTGACCATTCATCACCTCGCCCTTGAGCGCGACAAACAGATCACCGGGCTTTACGTCGCGCGAGTCCATTTCGACACCCGAAGCCTCGAAATCATGGCTCGCGGTGCCGCAGCAAGCTGCGGCAATCTCGGCGGCAGACCACAGCGCAAACGGCAAGGCGTCGCGCGCAGTGACCGGCCAGGCGCGCAGCAAGGGGTGCATCACGGGGTGCGGAAGATTCATGCGCGGGCGCTCCCAGTTCCGGCCCCTGCACCAGCGCATTCGCGCGCCACTTCGACATCATCGAACTTCTCGACTCGCATGCTCTCTCCTGAACCGAAAATCTGGCCCTGTTCGTGGCCCTTGCCAGCGATCAGGACAATGTCGTTGGCGCCCGCCTCGGCAATCGCGGCGGCAATCGCGGCGCGGCGGTCGCCGACTTCACGAAGTCCGGCGCCCCCGGCCATGATTGCGGCGCGGATCGCGCCTGGGTCTTCGCTGCGGGGATTATCGTCGGTGACGATGGCAAGATCAGCGGCGCGCGCGGCGACTTCGCCCATCTCGGGCCGCTTGCCGACATCGCGATCCCCGCCCGCACCAAACACCACGATCAACCGGCCGCCGTCGGCCACGTGCGGGTGCAGCGCGGCAATCGCGGCTTCAAGCGCATCGGGGGTGTGAGCATAGTCGACATAGGCGGGCGCTCCGGCAGCATTGATCGCGGCGCGTTCAAGCCGCCCGCGCACCGGTTGCAGGCGCGACAGCGCATCGAAAACGGCAGACGCCGGAACCCCCGTTGCCATCGCAAGGCCGGCCGAAACCAGCGCATTGGCGGCCTGATAGGCACCGATCAGTGGCAGGTTGACCTTGCGGGTTTTGCCGTCGTGCTCGATCGTCAGCATCTGTCCAAGCTGGCCGGGTTCGCGCGCCGCTAGACGCAGGAAGTGGCCACCCTCGCCCACCGTGCGCAGGTCGAGACCGCATGCGGTCGCCTGCGCAATCGCCTTGGCGGTCCATTCCGAGCCGTCACCTGCCCCAAGCGCTCCAACGTGGATAACCGCCGGGCTGCCGGGCGCGACCACTTCGGTGAACAACCGCATCTTGGCGGCGAAATAGGCCTCCATCGTGCCGTGGTAGTCGAGATGATCGCGGCTGAAATTGGTGAAGGCACTCGCCACCACGTTCAGCCCTTCATTCCGGAATTGCGAGAGGCCGTGGCTCGAAGCCTCGTAGGCCACATGCGTGATGCCTTCGCGTGCCAACCCGCTCATATTGGACAGGAAGGTGACGATATCGGGCGTGGTGAGACCGGTGGAGATCGAACCATCAGCCGTGGTGACACCCAAAGTGCCGATACTCGCCGCGCGCTCGCCCGCCATGCGCCAGATCTGGCGGGTCATCTCAACGGTCGAGGTCTTGCCGTTGGTGCCGGTGACCGCAACGATGGTGGCGGGCACGGGTCTGAAGAACCCCGCCGCCAATTGCGCGAAGGCCCGGCGCGGCTCGGCATTCTTGATGTGGAGCGCGCCTTCGACCCGCGCCTCGGGCCGCGCGACGATGGCAATCGCACCGGCTTCGATCGCCGCCGGAATGAAGTCCTCGCCGTTGAACCGCTCGCCCGCAAAGGCGCCGAGCACGGTTCCGGGGGCAACCTTGCGGTGATCGATGGCAAAGCCGGTGACGCTGAGGTCCTGCGCGCCGTCAGCTGCAAGACCACACCGCACCAGCAAATCGGCAAGGCGCATCAGTGCTTGTCCACCAGATAGCGCAGATCGGAGATATCGACGTCACGGCTCTCGTCGGGCTGCACGCCCAGCATCGGGCCGATGCGCGGCACCAACCGGCCGACAATCGGCGCCGAGGTGAAGGCGGCCGTGCGCTGGAAGCTGCTGGCGATGGTGCCCTTGGGCTCGTCGACCAGCACCACCACCACATAGCGCGGCGCATCCATCGGGAAGGCGGCGGCGAAGGAGGACACCAGCTTGGTCTTGTTATAGCCGCCCACGCCTGCCTTTTCGGCCGAGCCGGTCTTCCCGCCGACGCGGTAGCCCGGCGCATCGGCGCTGCGGCCGGTGCCGTAGAGCGAGATCATCCGCAGCATCTGGCGCATCCGCGACGAGGTCGATTCCTTGAACACCCGGCGTCCGCGCGGCACATCGGCCGGATCGAGCTTCATCAGCGTGCTCGGGCGCCAGATCCCGCCATTGACCATCGCCGCATAGGCGCTCGCCAGATGCAGCGGGGTAACCGAAAGGCCGTGGCCGAAGCCGACCGTCATGTTGGTCACGCGGCTCCAATTGCCATTCGGCCAGATTGGCTTGCCCTTGGCAGACAATTCGATGAAGGGGCGGCGGTCCATTCCCAGATCCATCATCGCGCGGCGCATCTTTTCCGGCCCGAGCGCATCGGCGACCCGCGCAGTGACGGTGTTGGACGAATGGACCAGCGCCTGCGGCACATTGAGACTGGCGCCGAGCGGGTGCGAATCCTTGATCGTGCGGCTGCCGACCGGGACCGGCGCGGCGTTCCACTGCTTGCTGAGATCGCCCACCACGCCGGCGTCCATCGCGGCCGCCACGCTGATCGGCTTGAAGGTGGAGCCTAGCTCGTAAACCCCGTTGGTGACGCGGTTGAACACATTCTTCGCCCCGGCTGCGCCTGCGGTATTGGGATCGAATTCGGGCAGGCTCGCCATCGCCATCACTTCGCCGGTATCGACATCGAGCACAATGCCCGCTGCACCGATCGCATTGGTGGCCAGCATCCCGCGGCGCAATTCGTCCTCGAGCGCGCCCTGCACCCGCACGTCGAGCGAGAGCGCGACTGGTGTCCCGCGGGTGTCGGGATCGCTGAGGCGGTCTTCGAGCACCTGCTCCATGCCCAGCTTGCCGCCCTTGTCCTCCACCACATAACCGAGCACGTGCGCGGCGAGCGTACCCTGGGGGTAGTGGCGATCGGTCTCGCGCGGGATTTCCAGCGCGACTTCGCCCAGCGCGAAGACCTTGTTGGCTTCTTCCGGCAGAATGCGGCGGCGCAGATAGCCCGAGCGGCCCGAAGCGAGGCGGGTAGCCATGCGGGCTTCGTTGATATCGGGGAAGATCGCCTTCAGCTCGCGCACGACCTCTTGCGGGCTACGCACAAGCGGCGAGCCCGCGTCACCCATCGCCTTGGGATCGAACCACAGAGAATAGGCCGGGAACGCGCGCGCCAGCGGCACGCCGTTGCGATCGGTGAGTTCGCCGCGCGGCGGCAGCAGCGCTTCCTGAAGGCTGGTGCGCTCGGGCACCTGCCCGGCAAAGGCGAGCGAGACGATCCGCACCATCGCGATCAGCGTCACCAGCGCGAAGACGCCCACCACCCACAGCACCCGGAAGCGCGCGGTCCACAGCAATTGGGCCCGCAGATTGACGCGCTGGACCCGGCCGGAGGGGAAAGAGTGGACGGCTGCAGCCGCAGCCATCGCGGTCATTCTGCCAACCCCTTGGCGGCAGCCTTGGCACCCAAGGTCTGGGCCTGCGCGGGCCGGATCGGCGAGGCTTCGATCAGGAAGTCGCCAAAGGCCTGCGCGAACACCTCGCCCGCATCCTTCTCGCTCGCGGCCGTGGCCAGTGTCACCTTCGCGCCCGAGACCGGCGAGCGCATCGCCGCGGCGGGGGCGGGCGCGCTATCGCCATCACCCGGCACCTCGGCACGGGCCAGCCGGATCGGCGAAGGCGCATCGGGGCTGCGACGCTGGCCGAGGCTCGCCAGCTGGCGCTCGGCATCCAGAAACTGGTTGGCGCGCGGCGCCTCATAACCGAATTCGACCGCGTTCCACGAGGCCAGCTGGCGCTGGCTCGCTCGCGTCTCGAACTCGGTTTCGAGCAGCAGCGTCTCGCGTTCGAGCGCGAGGATCTGGCGCTCGGCGAGCAGCACCTCGCTTTTGACCGCATGAACCTTGAAACTGAGGATGACGACCAGCGCGAGGCAGATCGCGAGCACCGCCATCCACCCCAGCGAACGCGCCTGAAGGCCGGTGATCATGCTGCCATGCTCCTAGCTGGCGCGCCGGTGCGGATCGCATGGCGCAAGGTGGACGAGCGGGCGCGCGGGTTGCGCGCGATTTCGGCCTCGGTCGGGCGGATGCTCTTGGAGACCTGCGTAAAACTCGGCGCCGGGCCGGCGATTTCGCCCGGCAGGTGGCGCGAAACGGCGCGGCCTGCGCCCGATCCTGAGCGCAGGAAATGCTTGACGATGCGGTCTTCAAGGCTGTGGAAGCTCACCACCGCGAGCACCCCGCCCTCCTTGAGCAGCGCCTCGGCCGCAGCCAACCCGGCTTTGAGCTCGGCGAGTTCGTCGTTCACATGGATGCGCACCGCCTGGAAGGTGCGGGTGGCCGGATCCTTCTGGTCGTGCGGCTTGTAGCCCAGCGCGCGGCGCACCACGCGGGCGAGTTCGCCGGTGGTCGCCAACGGGCGCGCAGCAACGATGGCGCGGGCCACACGGCGCGACTGGCGCTCCTCGCCGTAGTGGTAAAGCACGTTGGCGATCGCTTCCTCGTCAGCGGTGTTGAGGAAATCTGCGGCGCTTTCCCCATCCTTGCTCATGCGCATGTCGAGCGGGCCGTCATGCATGAAGGCAAAGCCCCGCTCGCCCTGATCGAGCTGCATCGAGGAGACACCGATATCCATCACCACCGCATCGATCTGCAGCACGCCCATGCGCGCAAGTTCATGACGCATCGCCGAAAAGCGCGCAGGGTGCAGCGCAAGGCGGCCCTCGTAGCGCGCCACCAGCGTCTGACCGGCGGTGATCGCGTCGGGATCGCGGTCGAAGGCGTGCACCATCGCGCCCGCTTCGAGCAGCGCGGCAGTGTAGCCGCCAGCCCCGAAGGTCGCATCGACAATGGTCATGCCCGGAGCGGGAGCGATGGCCGCAACCACTTCATCAAACAGCACAGGAATATGGGGCGCAGCGGTCAGAGTCAGGGGCATCATGCAGCCCCCTTCTTGGCGGCGGCGACAAGCTTTGCACAGCTTGCCTGCGCGCCTTTCCACGCCCCATCCATGCCGGCGAGCTCATCGGGGTTCCAGACAAAGAAAAAGTCGCCTGCGCCCTGGAAATAGAGGCCATCGGCAACCTTACCGAGATCGCGCAGATGCTCGGGCATGACGAACCGGCCGCTCTCGTCGAAGGGCAGCTGCTCAAAGCCGAAGAGTTGCTGGGCGCGCACTTCGCGGTCGAAATCGGCAAGACCCAGACGGATCGCGCGCTCTTCCTCGCGCTCGAGCTGGATATCGAGCTTCTCGGTGCGCGACAGGCCGAAGCCGACGAGACAGGAAAACTTGTCATGGGCGGCAAGGCACAGGATGCGACTGCCGGAGCTGTCCTTCACGGCCTTGCGGAAGGCGGGCGGCAGGACAAAGCGGCCCTTATCGCCAGCAGGCGAGAAGGCTTGACCACTATATCCTCCAAAAGCCGACACTGGCGCCGATCCCCTCTTGCCCCGATACGCCCAGGCCTCCCCGCGAGACCTGTGCGATCATCCAACATGCCTTCCCCGCCGCCACCAGCGCGCAAGCACCGGCAGCGCGCCGGCCCCACCAGCCGTACGCGTTGCAAACCAACATGTTTGATGGACCACGGTATTATCTAGGAAGACCGCGGGATGGAAGGAATTTTTGCGGGAAATTACGGGAAAACTAGGTAATTTGTTGTTTTTTTGACTCTAAACTGCCCGCGAGCAGCTGTCGCCACACCGCATCCATGCGAGAAAATCCCGCTATCTCCGCGAGGAATCACCCTTTTCCCGGTATTTCCCCGGCCCCGCTGGCCCCGAGTCCCCACCCGACTCCCGTGCTTCCCGTGTTTTCCCCGAGGGGCGCTATTGGAAGGCGGCAGCCAGCACCGCCGACATCGCCGCACCATCCTCGCCTACCAGTTCGGGATGCTCGAACAGCGCGGCATCGGCGACCAGCGTGATCCGACCCTTGCCCACGCGGCAGATGGCGACAGTGTTTTCGCCCAAAAGCGTGCAATCCTGCCCCGCGGCGCCTTTGCGGGTGATGCGCCCCGACAGAGCGAGCGGCAGGCGAGCATCGCCAAGCGGCACGGTACGCGCGGCGAGCGGCTGCGCTTCGTCAAAGCTGACCGCCAGCCCCCAGCGCGCCACCACCGGCGGGACCAGCGCGGCATCGACCGGGCGGCGCGGATCGCCCAGCGGCGCTTCGTATTCGCCGGTCAGCGCCGGATCGAGCGCGAGCAGCAGCCGGCCGCCGTTGCGCACCCACGCATCGAGCGCGACATTATCCGCCGGGGAAAGCCCGCGCGGCTGGATCACCGCCAGCAGGCCAAGGTCCGCCAGCGGGTCAGTCTCGGGCGCTTCAGGAGACAGTCCGGAAATGGGAGAGAGCGTATCGAGCGGAACAATCGGGTAGCGCGCCTCGATCGCGCGGCGCTGCCACGGCGGGGCGGCGGTGCCTCCCGCGATATCGGCCAGCGCGGCATCGGCGGGCCAGTAGAGCGGCAGGCTGGTCATCAGCCCGAGCTGCGGCGGGAGTGCTGGCGAAGCGTCTGGCGGGGCCGGACTGCAGGCTGCGAGCAGCAGCGCTGCCAGCGCAGCGCCCGCGCTATGGCCCCGGCGGTCCATTGCCGGGCGGTGGCGGCATGCCGGGCGTCACCGCAGGCGACGGGCTCGGCTCGGCGGCGATATCGGGCACCACGCCCGCATCGGCGAGCGGATTGGCCTGCGAGGGCGCCGGGCTCGGCTCGGTCGTGGGCGCAGCCTCGGGCACGGCGGCGTCTTCGATGATCTCGGCCTGACTGCCGATGATGCTGGCGAGGCCCACCAGCAGCACCATCGCTGCAATCCCGGTCACCCCGATCTGCAGGCGCTGGATCGCTTCCTGACGCGCCTCGCTCGGCGCGGTCTGGAACTCGGGCTCGGCGGCAGGATCGAGCGGGCCGGAGGCATCGCCGCGCGAAGCGGTGAACAGGCTGCGCTGGTTCATGCCGCGCAGCCTAGCCAGCAGCGACGGACGTGTCACGCGCTGCCCGCCTGCGTCCGCGCCAGCCAGTCGAACACCGGCAGGTTCCTGGATGCGAGCCATTCGGCATTGTAGAGCGTCGATAGGTAGCGGAAGCCGGTATCACACAGGATCGTGACGACCTGCGGATTGGGGCGGCCCTCGGCGACCAGCTCCTTGCCGAGCGCAATCGCGCCTGCGACATTGATGCCCGAGGACAGGCCGAGACACAGGCCTTCTTCCTTGAGCAGCCGCTCGACCCAGACGAGGCCTTCCTCGTCGCTGATGCGATATTGCGTGTCGATCGGCGCGCCTTCGAGATTGGCGGTGATGCGCCCCTGGCCGATGCCTTCGGCGACCGAGGAGCCTTCGGCGCGCAATTCGCCGTGGGCATAGTAGTTATACAGCGCCGCGCCATGCGGATCGGTGAGCGCGATGCGGATGTTCTCGTCGAAGGCCTTGAGGCCGAGCCCCACCCCTGCGATCGTCCCGCCGGTGCCGGCTGCGCAGGTAAAGCCATCGACGCGCCCGCCCAATTGCTCCCAGATTTCAGGCGCGGTGCCTTCGATATGGGCGCGGCGGTTGGCGATATTGTCGAACTGGTTGGCCCACACCGCGCCCGGGGTTTCCCCGGCGAGACGGCGCGAGGTGTGGACGAAGTGGCCCGCGTCGGCAAACTTGGTCGGCGGCACCAGCACCAGCTCCGCGCCCAGCGCGCGCAGCGTGTCCATCTTCTCCTTGGACTGGTTGTCGGGCATGACGATGATCGTCTTGTAACCGCGAGCATTGGCGACCAGCGCGATGCCGATCCCGGTATTGCCCGCGGTGCCTTCGACCACCGTGCCGCCGGGCAGCAATTCGCCGCGGACCTCGGCATCACGGATGATCCACAAGGCCGCACGATCTTTGACCGAGGAGCCGGGATTGGCGAATTCGCACTTGCCGTAAAGGTCGCAGCCGGCCGCTTCGCTGGGGCCGGCGAGGCGCACCATGGGCGTATTACCGATAAGCGCGAGCGTGTCGCCAAAGGGACGGGTGATATTCATGGGCGATGAATTAGGCGCTCGGACGGCAAGCCGCAATGACCAACCCGCGCTCAGCACGCCAGCGCAAGGCTGGCCTCGATCACACTCCCCTCGGCGATCCGCTCGGCCTTGCGCACCGCGGCTTTCAGCGGAAGCAGCCAGCCGCCGACCTGCTTGGAGGGGAACAGCGAGGTGCGCCAGGTGGTGGCGCCGATGGTCGCCGCGACATAGACCGAGCCCCAGGCGGCGGCGTTGACAGCGTGGGCGCGGATGCCCTGGGCGGTCTCGCCATCAATGGTCAGGAAATACCAGGAGCCCTTGGCGGGCGCGCCGTCACTACCCTGCCACAGCCACACAGGGCCGCGCCCGATCCAGCGCTCGGGCCACGGCCTAACAGCGCCTTCGGGGGCGTGCCCCAATTCGTCGCGCAGGAACCGGGCCAGATCAGCTTCCACTGGCCCGCGCCCCGTCCCGGATCAATCTTCCGGAGCGATCGTGACGTGGAGGCCGTCGAGTTCCGCGGTAAAGGGGATCTGGCACGACAGGCGCGAGGTCGGCGCACGGTGATCTGAGGATTCGAGCAGATCGTCCTCGTCCTCGCTAATCGCCGGGAGCTTGTCGACAAAGGCCGGATCGACATGGATGTGGCACGTCGCGCACGAGCAGCACCCGCCGCACAGCGCCAGGAGCTCGTCGAAGCCATTGTCGCGGATCGCTTCCATCACCGTGAGGCCATCGCCCACAGAAATCTCGCTGGTGGCGCCTTCGCGGTTGGTGACGACCAGTCTGGGCATGGATCAGAATTCCTTTTCAGCTATTGGGCGCAAGGTTCACGCGCTGTGAGGGTGTTGGGCGGCTGCTAAGATAGTCTGGCGGACAGTGCAAGTTAAGGAAAGTGGCAGTGGGGCTTACAGCGGAAAAATTGCGCGATGATCTGGACGCGCTGGCAGCACGCGAGCCGCAACTGGCAAGCGCGCTGACCCGCGTCGGCTATCCCGATGCGCGCATCCGCGATCCCGGCTACAAGACGCTGCTGCGCACCATCGTCGGCCAGCAGGTCTCGGTCGCGGCGGCTGCCTCGGTGTGGATCAAGCTGGAGGCCGAACTCGGGCCGGACTTTACCCCCGCCTGTCTGCTCGAGCGCGATTTCGACGCCTTGCGCGCCTGCGGGCTCTCGCGCCAGAAACAGGGTTATGCCCGGTCCCTGTGCGAGCTGATGCAAGCGGGCGAGCTCGATTTTCACAGCCTGCCCGCCGATGACGAAGAGGCGATCGAACTGCTAACCCGCATCAAGGGGATCGGGCGCTGGTCAGCGGAGATCTATCTGCTGTTCGCCGAAGGCCGCCCCGATATCTGGCCTGCAGGCGATCTGGCGGTGCAGGAAGGCGTCAAGCGCCTGCTCGATCTCGAACAGCGCCCGTCCGAAAAGGCCACCCGCCAGCTCGCGGAAGACTGGTCGCCGCAGCGCGGCAGCATGGCGATCTTCACCTGGCATTTCTACGCCAACCCGGCGCTGTAAAGAGCACATGGCTTGAAGCCTCCTGCATGGTGTCTTAACTGGGCAATACAGGAGAGACCATGACCCAAGCATCCCAAGCCGCCCCCCTCATTCCGCGCGCCGCCCTGTTCGGCAACCCGACCCGCACGCAAGGCCTGATCAGCCCCGATGGCCAGTGGCTCAGCTGGATCGCGCCCTTGGACGGCGTGCTCAATATCTGGATCGCGCCCGCCGTCGACCCTGAAGCCGCGCAGGCGATGACCAGCGCCACGACCCGTCCAATCCGCCAACACTTCTGGTCGCCCGATGCGCGCGCGGTGATGTATATTCAGGACAAGGGCGGCGACGAGAACTTCCTGCTCTACCGCGTCGATATCGCGACGGGTGCGGAGACCACGATGACCCCGTTTGCGGATACCCGTGTCGATCTGGTTGGCGCGTCGAGCACGATCAAGGACAAGCTGTTGCTCGGCCTCAACAACCGCGATCCGCAGTGGCACGATGTCCACCTGCTCGATCTGGCTACCGGCGACCTCTCGCTGATGCTGGAGAACAACGCCTATGCCGGCTTCATGGCTGACGACAATCTCGTGCTGCGCATGGCGATGCAACAGAACGCGGCTGGCGGAACGGATTACTTTCGGGTGATCGGAAACGTGGTCGAGGAGACCCCGTTCGAAACCTCGGCGATGGAAGATGCACTCACCACCGCGCCGGCGGGATACACCTCCGACGGCGCCACGCTCTACTGGATCGACAGCCGCGGGCGGAACACTGCCGCGCTGTTCGCGCAGGATACCGCCACCGGCGCGCGGCGCTTGATCGCCGAGGACGAGCAAGCCGATATCACCGCCACCCTGCGCCATCCGGTCACCGGCGAGGTGGAGGCCTATGCGGTCAATTACCTCACCAAGCAGTGGCACGCGACCGATCCCGGCATCGCCGCCGCGCTGGCATGGCTGGGCGAGCGGCTGGACGGCGATTTCGGCGTCAACAGCCGCACCGATGACGATACTGTCTGGATCGTCTGGAACGACCCGCTGACCAAGCCGATCCGCACCTTCATCTATGACCGGGTGACCCAGACGCTGATCCCGTTCTACACCTCGCGGCCCGAGCTGGAGGGCATGCCGCTTCAGCCGATGCACCCGGTAGAGGTTGCCAGCCGCGATGGCCTCACCCTGCCCTGCTATCTCACCCTGCCGCCGGGCAGCGACATGGCGGGCACGGGCAAGCCCGAAGCGCCGGTGCCGATGGTGCTACTGGTGCATGGCGGGCCGTGGGCGCGCGACACTTATGGCTTCAATTCCGCGCACCAGCTGCTCGCCAACCGCGGCTACGCCGTGCTCAGCGTCAACTTCCGCGGCTCGACCGGCTTCGGCAAGGCCTTCCTCAATGCGGCCAACAAGCAGTGGGGCCTGGCCATGCATGACGATCTGATCGACGCGGTGGACTGGGCCGTGGCCGAGGGCATCGCGCAGGCCGACAGGATCGCGATCATGGGCGGCTCCTACGGCGGCTATGCGACGCTGGCGGGCCTGACCTTCACGCCCGAGGTGTTCGCCTGCGGGGTCGCCATTGTCGGCCCGTCGAACCTTGAAACCCTGCTCTCGACGATTCCGCCCTACTGGGCGCCGCTGGTGAAGATCTTCCATGAACGCATGGGCGATCCGAGCACCGAGGAAGGCCTCGCGCTTCTGCGCGCCGCCAGCCCGCTCCACAAGGCGGACAAGATCGCGCGCCCGCTGCTTATCGCGCAAGGGGCAAATGATCCGCGCGTCAAGCAGTCCGAAAGCGACCAGATCGTGTCTGCGATGCAGGCGGCGGGCATCCCCGTCACCTATGTGCTCTACCCCGATGAAGGCCACGGCTTTGCCCGGCCGGAAAACAACATCGCCTTCTATGCCATCGCCGAGAACTTCCTCGCCGAATGTCTGGGCGGGCGGGCCGAGCCGCTGGGTGATGCGCTGAGGCCGGCCAGCGCCGAGATCGTCGAGGGCGCAGCCCATGTGCGGGGGTTGGAGGATGCGCTTGCCGGCTGAATTGGCCTGCTGACAAGCGCTGTTTCCCGCTCTAGACAGGTTGCAAATAGCAATCAGAATACGAGGGATCACATGGCAGAACGGCGCAGCATCTTCATCACCGGCGGCGCATCGGGCATCGGGCGCGCCATCGCCCGCCACTTCGGCGCACGCGGCTGGTTCATCGGCATTGCGGACGTCAATGTTGCGGGTATGGAGGACACGCTCGGTCTGATCGAGGGCGGGTTCAAATATATGCACCGCCTCGACGTGCGCGACCGTGCGGCGTGGGACGAGGCGCTCGCCGCGTTCAACACCGCGGCGGGATCGCGGATTGATGTGGTGGTCAACAATGCCGGGATCGGCACCGGCGGCCCGCTCGCCGAGCTTGAGGTCGAGGAGATCGACCGCTGCCTCGACATCAATCTGCGCGGGGTGCTCTACGGCGCACAAGCGGCCTATCCATACCTCAAGGCAAGCGCGCCGGGTTCCGCGCTGGTCAATATCGCGAGCGCGGCAGGGCTCACCGGCGGCAGCGGGATGAGCGTCTATTCCGCCACCAAGTTCGGGGTGCGCGGGATCGCGGAAAGTCTCGATGCCGAATGGGCACCGGACGGAATCAAGGTCTCCTCGATCTGCCCCAGCTTCATCGACACCCCGCTGCTCGATGGCACCGGCAACCGCAACACCAACGAGAATATCCGCACCCGTGTGACCGCCGCCGGGCTGGAGATCACGCCGGTGGAAGAGGTCGCGCAGGCGGTGTGGAACGCGGCTCACGGGGACGAGCTGCACTATCTGGTCGGCAAGACCGCGCGTAGCCTCGCCTTTGCCAAGCGCTGGATGCCGGGCAAGGTGCGCAAGCAGCAGCGCGCCGCCGGGCGGCAGGGCTTATTGGGGAAATGAGTTAAGCCGCGATCCCGTCAATCGTCCGCGCCAGCTTGGCGTCGCGCTGCGAGAGGCCGCCATTATCGCCGGCGTCATGCGTGGTCAGCGTCACTTCGACCTTGGCGTAGACGTTGAACCATTCAGGATGGTGATCCTGAGCCTCGGCCAGCAGCGCGACGCGGCTCATGAAGCCCCAGGCTTCGGAGAAATCCTTGAACTGGAAGCTCCGGGTGATCGCCTTACCCTCGCGCACAAGGCTCCATTGGGGATGATCGGCGAGCAGCTGGACGATTTCGGCAGCGCCGAGTTCGGGGACGGACATGGGAACGGTTCCTACAAAGGGGTCGCTTGTTTGCGCGGACCCTTTTCCCTAACGCTTGGCCCCAATGCAAGCCTCACCCCCTTCCCTGACCGCACATGACCTGGCCTGCCGGCGAGGCGAGCGGTTGCTGTTCCGGCGGCTCTCGTTCCGGCTGGAAGCGGGCGCGGCGTGCCATGTGACAGGCGCGAATGGCGCGGGCAAGACGACGCTGATCCGCGCTGTTGCAGGCTTGTGCACGCCTTATGCGGGCCTTGTGGAGCGGGTTGGCGCGCTCGCTTTGCTCGACGAACGCCCCGGGCTCGATCCCGATCTACCGCTGGGCCGCGCGCTCGCCTTCTGGTTCGGGCTGGACAGCGCTGCTGCCAGAACGGCGATCATGCCGCGGCTCAGGCTTGAGGCGCTCGCCGAAGTGCCGGTGCGCTATCTCTCCACCGGCCAGAAAAAGCGCGCCGCCCTCGCCCTAGTGCTGGGGCAGGCGGCGCCGATCTGGTTGCTGGACGAGCCGCTCTCGGGCCTTGATGTCGCCAGCCAAGGCCTCGTCAGCGAGTTGGTGCACGAACATTGCCAAGGCGGCGGGATCGCGCTGATCGCGTCGCACCAGCCGCTCGACGTCCCGGGGATGACGAGCTTTGCGATCGAGGACTTTGCGCCCACGGAGCAGGAGGCATGATCGCCGCGCTGCTACGCCGTGATCTGGCGCAGTTCTTCCCGTTTACGGGGAGTGGTGCCGCACTTCCCGTGGTGTTCTTCGTCGCAGTCGCCATGCTGTTCCCCTTCGCTGTCGGGCCGGACGCCAACCTCATGGCCAAGACCGGCGGCGGCGTGGTGTGGATCGCGGCGCTGCTGGCGGCGATCCTGCCGCTCGAAAAGCTGGTGGCGCGTGACATCGAACTCGGGTTTTTCGACCAACTTAAGCTGCGCGGGGTCACCGAGGAAGCGATGATGGCGGTGCGGCTGATCGCGCACTGGCTGAGCTTCGGTCCGCCTCTGGTGCTGGCGACCTTCCCTGCGGCCGCGCTGCTCAAGATCGAGGGCGAAACTTTCCAGATCCTGCTGCTCGGACTGCTGGCGGGCACGCCGGGCCTCGCCGCCATCGGGCTGATGATCGCCGCACTCACTGCCTCGCTGCGGGCAGGGGCGGCACTGTCAGGGCTGCTGTTGATCCCGCTTGCCCTTCCCATCCTGATTTTCGGTGCCGGCGCGCTCGCCCGTCAGGATCAAGTGAGCCTCGGCTTCGTTGCAGCTATAAGCCTCGCGCTGGTGGCACTCTCTCCGTTTGCCGCCGGAGCCGCGATCCGGGCGGCAAGGGAGAATTAGTGAGAGCGCCCGAGAGCCACGTTCGCGCCAACGAATTGATGGGACGTATCGCGTTAGGCCTGCTGGCCTTCACGCTCTTCGCCTTTGCGCTGAAGGCGGCAGCGCAACCGGAGGTGCAGGCGCGCTACACCCCGATTGTGGTGTTCCATGCGCTGAGCATGTTCGCGTGGCTCGGGCTGCTGGCGAGCCAAGCTTTCGCCGCCGCGCGCTTTCGGCTCGCAGCCCACCGCGCCACGGGCCGCGCCTCGATTACGCTGGTGGGCGCGATGCTGGTAAGCGGTGCGGTGATCTCGTGGCGGATCGGTCAGGAACTCGGCCGCCCAGAGGTGACGGTGGTGAACTTGGCCGCCTTCGTGACCTTCATCCCGCTCTATTTCCTTGCGCTGCACTTCGCGAGGCAGCGCGACATCGCCGCGCACCGCCAAGCCATGCTGATCGCGACGCTGGCGCTGATGACACCTGCCTATGCCCGCGTGGTGCAGGTGCTGGGCCTGCCCGATCCGGTCGCCATCGGTGTGCAGCCGCCGATCACGATTGCGATTGCGGTAGGGTATGACTGGGTGCTGCATGGGCGGGTGACCCGGCCAACGCTGGCGATGCTGGGGTTCTCGGTTGGGTTGGTGCTGGTGATGGTTGCAGTGCTGGCGGTGCTGTTTCTTTAGCTCCACACGTCATTGCGAGCCGCAGGCGAAGCAATCCATGGTCTATGCTCGCAACCAATCGCAACAGCAGTCCATGGTTTGCCGCGTCACCTTAGGCTCCTCGCAATGACGAGAGCTAAACGTAAGGCGGGCAATCCCGCCCCGTCAGGCTCTTGGTGAAAATCTCGTTGCCCGTTTCGGTGATTGCGATCGAATGCTCGAACTGCGCGCTCAGCGATTTGTCGCGCGTTACTGCCGTCCAGCCATCGCCCAGCACCTTGGCCCACGGCTTGCCGAGGTTGATCATCGGTTCGATGGTAAAGAACATCCCCGGCTTCAGCTCCGGCCCAGTCCCGGCCTTGGCGGCGTGGATCACTTCGGGCGCGTCGTGGAACAGCCGGCCAAGGCCATGCCCGCAAAACTCGCGCACCACGCCGTAGCGGAAACTGCTGGCATGGGCCTCGATCGCAGCACCGATATCGCCCAGCCGCGCGCCAGGCTGCGCTGCCGCAATCCCGAGCATCAGGCATTCATAGGTCACTTCGACCAGCTTCTTCGCCTTCAGGGGCGGCTCGCCCGCGTAGAACATCCGGCTCGTATCACCGTGCCAGCCATCGACCAGCGGGGTGACATCGATGTTGAGAATGTCGCCATCCTTCAGCACCTTGTCGCCGGGAATACCGTGGCAGATCACGTGGTTGATCGAGATGCACGAGCTATGCTCATAGCCGCGATAGCCGAGCGTTGCGGGCACCGCACCGGCATCCAGCATCATCCCCCGCACCGCATCATCGATGCTGCCAGTGGTCACGCCGGGCTTCACAAGATCGGCGCAGGCATCGAGGATTTGGGCGGCCAGCGCCCCTGCCTTGCGCATGGCGGCAAAGCCTTCGGGCCCATGCAGCTTGATGGTGCCGTCGCGGTAGACGGTCTGATCGCCGTCAACGAGTTGGTATTCGTGCATGGCGTTCACATAGCGATGGCTTGCGCAAAAAGCTACTTCGCCAGTGCAAAGGCTGATGTGTATTCGGGTTTGACCGCGGCGAGCACCTTCGGCGACACCGGCAGGGTCACTTCATAAGTCCCTTCGACATATGAGCCTGCGACATAGGGCGCCGCCAGAAGCCCGATGCGATCGAAGCTCTGCTTGTTCGACGAGCCAGGGAGCAGCGTGAGATCGGCAATCGGCGGGCAAGTGAAGATCCCGTCCTCGCTGTAGTTTTCGCCCAGCCGCTTCATGCGTTCGGCCTTCAAATCCTTGCACCACGCCTCGCCCAGCGCCTCCTGCAACGCTGCTTCGGAACGAAACAGCGCCTTGGGATCGAGCGCCGCCTTGGCCTCGCGGTCCCATAGCAGCGCGTCATAGACCGTGTTGCCATGCGCTCCGCCGGAATAGACGTATAATTTGGCCGAGAGTGAAAGGAAGCGCGGCGTATCTATAACGACCTCCCAGGCCTTCTCGAACGACCGGTTGACGCAGCCGCCGCAGTCATCCGCCGCGAATTCGACGAGCGATTGCTCCCATTCTGTCTTCTGCTCGGCGAGTAGCTTGTCACGCTCGGCGGTGAAGCGTTGGGTCAGCGCAGGGACCGCCGAAATCTCGGCCGGCCAGCTGTAAGCGAACTCGCGGACGGCAGTGTCCTTGCGGGAATTGTCCGCGAAAGCGACCGGTCCGCCGGTAGCAGCGGCGGTGGCCGTGGAAGCGGTGGCAGTCACCGTTGCCAAACCGGCCTTGGCGCCCTCCTCCGGCGAGGAGCACCCTGCCAGCACAGCGGCCAACCCCGCGCTCAACATCCCCGCTTGCACCGCGCGCTTGATCATCCTGCCCCCTATCCTGCTTGCCTGACCGAATCTGCTGGCGACAAGCGCCCTGAGGTGATTATGGAGCAGACATGAGCGAACCCAAAGCCCTGATCCAGCCCGACCGCGGCACTGACGCGATTGCCATCCATCTTGTGAACAAGGACGGTTTCGAAGCCTTCGCCAAGGGGCTTTCCGCAGGCCAGCGCGCGGCTCTTGCGGCGCAGAAGTTCGAGGGCGGCGGCTACCAGATCGGGATTGTGCCCGAGGGCGACAGCTGGTTTGCGGTCGGCGGCGTGGTCAACCCCGAAAGCCTGTCGAGCTGGTGCCTCGCCAAGCTCGCCGAGGACCTGCCCGAGGGCACCTATCGCCTCGCCACCGGTGAGCCGGGCGCGGCGATGTTCGGCTGGATCACCGGGCAGTACCGCTTCAATCGCTACCGCAGCGAGGACAAGGCACAAGGCCCGCGGGTGCTGCTGACCACGCAGGTCGGCCCGATCGACGCGATCACCGCCGAAGCGGATGCCGAATGTCTGGTGCGCGATCTTGTCAATATGCCGCCCGAGGACTTGGGCCCCGCCGCGCTCGAGGCGGAATGCGAAAAGCTCGCCAAGGCGCATAAGGCCGAGCTCACCGTGGTGCGCGGCGATGCGCTGGAGCAAGGCTATCCGATGGTTCATGCCGTGGGCCGCGCAGCCGCGCGCCATCACGCGCCGCGCCTGATGCACCTTACCTGGGGCGATCCCAAGCATCCGGTGCTGGCGGTGGTGGGCAAGGGCGTGTGCTTTGATAGCGGCGGGCTCGATATCAAGCCATCCACCGGTATGCGGCTGATGAAGAAGGACATGGGCGGCGCGGCCCACGCGCTGGCGCTGGGGGGCCTGATCATGGCGTCGCGGATGAAGGTGCGGCTGCACCTGCTGATCCCGGCGGTCGAGAACGCGATTTCGGGCGGTGCCTTCCGTCCGGGCGATGTGCTGGGGAGCCGCAAGGGTCTGACGGTCGAGATCCACAACACCGATGCCGAAGGGCGGCTGATCCTTGGCGATGCGCTGACCCGCGCTAGCGAGGAAAACCCCGATTTGATCGTCGATTTCGCCACGCTCACCGGCGCGGCGCGGGTCGCGCTCGGGCCCGATCTGCCGGCGATGATGGCGCGGCGCGACGAGACCGCGGACGCCTTTCTCGCCGCAGGCAAGACCAATGACGATGCCACATGGCGCCTGCCCCTGCCCGAGGCCTACCGCGAATATCTCGCTTCGGATGTAGCGGACTTGACCAATGCTTCGCAGAACCCGTTTGCGGGCGCGAGCGTCGCCGGGCTGTTTCTCGACCGGTTTGTGGGCGAGGGGCTGGACTGGGTCCATTTCGATACCTTCGCGTGGAACCCGAACCCCCGCCCAGGCCGCGCGCGCGGCGGGCGCGGGCTTGGGCTGCGCGCCGCATGGCACGCCATTCGCGCCCGTTATGGGGCCTAAGCTTGCCCCGCGGGCTGCTTGCCGCTAACGGGCCTGCCACGCCATCGCAGGGGAGAGCGCAGGCGAACAGACGAGAGTGACCAAACGCAGATGAGCGGCGCCCAGCGCGACGAACCGATTTATGCCGTGCCGGCGGGCGTGCTGGGTCTGAAAGGCCCGGTCGAAAAGCCTGCACTCGGCACGCTGCCACTGCGCGGCGATCTGGCGCATATCGCGCTCGCCGGAACGCACCTCGCCGCGCATTATGTGATCCCGCATGGGCACATCGTCGGCGAGACTGGCGCGCAGTTGCGGCTTAATCCGCGCAGCGACAGCGAAGCCTTCACCACGCTTTTGCCGGGGAGCCGGTTCGAACTGCTCGATGTCGCGGGTGATTGGGTGTGGGGCTGCCCCGACCCGCAAGGCCCGGCGGGCTGGTGCCGGGCGAGCGAACTCGCAACTGCCAGCGCCTAGGCCATGACGATCCGCCTGTTCATCGACGGCGCGGCAGGCACCACCGGCCTCGAAATCCGCGAACGCCTGGCTGGGCGAGGAGAGTTTGAATTGCTGTTGCTCGATGACGCCCAGCGCAAGGACGAGAGCGCGCGGCGCGACGCGCTCCACGCCGCCGATATCGCAATCATGTGCCTGCCGGACGAGGCCGCCAAGGATGCGGTCAAGCTCGCCGAGGGCTCGGGCACCCGCATCATCGACGCCTCCAGCGCGCACCGCGTCGCAGAGGGCTGGACTTACGGTTTCCCCGAACTGATCGGGCACGCGGCGATCGCCAATGCGCAGCTGGTGAGCAACCCGGGATGCTACCCCACCGGCTTCCTCGCACTGGTGGCGCCGCTGGTGCGCGCTGGGTTGCTGCCTGCCGACTGGCCCTACACTGTCAACGCGGTGAGCGGCTATTCGGGCGGCGGCAATGCACTGATCGCGCGGTTCGAGGCCGAGGGCGCTCCGGCCTTCCGCGCCTATGGCTATGACATGGCGCACAAGCACCGCCCCGAGATGAAAGCGCATGCAGGCCTCGTCCATGGTGTGATCTTCGCACCCTCGGTGGTGCCGGCCTATCGCGGCATGGTGGTCGAAGTGCCGCTGCATCTGGGGGCGATGGCAGGCGATCCCACCACTGACGCCCTGCGCGCTGCCTTGCGCGAATTCTATGCGGGCTCGCAGGTGATTTCTGTCGCCGATGACGGCCCTGTGGCCGAATTGCTCCTCGAACGCAGCGCCCCGCCGTCCGACGCGATGTGCCTCCACGTGTTCGGCAACGCGGGCGGCTGGCACGCCCGCATGATCGCCCGGCTCGATAACCTCGGCAAGGGCGCAAGCGGGGCCGCGATCCAGAACCTCAACATCATGTGCGGCCTGCCCGAGACTACGGGATTGCGGCTATAGATGCGGCAAGGTTTGCCTAAAATTTAGGCAACCAGCGTCCACACGCTGTGCACCATTGCGCAGTGCACCATAATCTTGCTACCCCCGCTGTCATGGCGAAAGACATCTCCTGTCGGGAACCCCCGACAGCAAGGTTTGTTCAACCGTCAACGGGCGCGCTTGGCACGATTCTTGTTAGGATTTTGTCAGGAATCCGGCCAGTCGCGGATAGGAACGTCGTGAAAAAGATCGAAGCGATCATCAAACCCTTCAAGCTCGACGAGGTGAAGGAAGCCCTGCACGAGATCGGCGTGTCGGGTATTACGGTCACCGAGGCCAAGGGCTTCGGCCGCCAGAAGGGCCATACCGAACTCTATCGCGGCGCCGAATATGTCGTCGATTTCCTGCCTAAGGTGAAGCTCGAAGTCGTGGTCGCCGATGATCAGGCCGTGCGCGTGGTCGAGGCGATTGCCGCCGCCGCGCAGACCGGGCGCATCGGCGATGGCAAGATCTTCGTCACAGCGATCGAAAGCGCGCTCCGCATCCGCACCGGCGAGACCGACGAAGACGCAATCTGATCCCTCAACCTCTCGCGCCTGCCACGGTGGCGGGCCGCCCAGATAAAGCCCGGAGGCACCAAGAAATGTCGAAAGTGAAAGACGTCCTCAAGCAGATCAAGGACGAGGAAATCGAGTGGGTGGACCTGCGCTTCACCGATCCCAAGGGCAAGTGGCAGCACCTCACCATGGTCGCCAGCGTGATGGGCGAGGACGAGCTTGAAGACGGGTTGATGTTTGACGGTTCGTCGATCGCCGGCTGGAAGGCGATCAACGAGAGCGACATGATCCTCAAGCCCGATCTGACCGAGACCTGGGTCGATCCCTTCAGCGCCTCGCCGATGATGATCATCAATTGCGACATCGTCGAGCCTTCGACTGGTGACTGGTATGCGCGCGACCCGCGCACCACAGCCAAGCGCGCCGAAGCCTATCTCAAGTCGACCGGCCTCGGCGACACGGTCTATGTCGGCCCCGAAGCCGAGTTTTTCATGTTCGACGACGTTCGCTTCGAAGACGGCTATGCCGGTTCGGGCTTCTCGATCGACGATATCGAACTGCCGACCAACACCGCAAAGGAATATGACAACGGCAACATGGGCCACCGCCCGCGTGCGAAGGGCGGCTACTTCCCCGTCGCGCCGGTCGACTCCGCCGTCGACATCCGCGGCGAGATGGTCTCGACCATGCTCGAGATGGGCCTGCCCTGCGACAAGCACCACCACGAAGTCGCTGCCGCCCAGCACGAGCTCGGCCTGACCTTCGGCACGCTGGTTCAGACCGCCGACCGGATGCAGATCTACAAGTATGTCGTGCACCAGGTCGCCCATGCCTATGGCAAGACCGCGACCTTCATGCCCAAGCCGATCAAGGCCGATAACGGCTCAGGGATGCACACCCACATGTCGATCTGGAAGGACGGCAAACCGCTGTTCGCGGGCAACGAGTATGCCGGCCTGTCGGAAATGTGCCTCTACTACATCGGCGGCGTCATCAAGCACGCCAAGGCGCTCAACGCCTTCACCAACCCGACCACCAACAGCTACAAGCGGCTGGTGCCGGGCTTCGAGGCGCCGGTGCTGCTGGCCTATTCGGCGCGCAACCGTTCGGCCTCGTGCCGCATTCCCTATGGTGCGGGCGAGAAAGCCAAGCGCGTCGAGTTCCGTTTCCCCGATGCACTTGCCAATCCCTACCTCGCCTATTCGGCGCTGCTGATGGCCGGGCTGGACGGGATCGAGAACAAGATCCACCCGGGCGAGGCGATGGACAAGAACCTCTACGATCTGCCGCCGGCCGAACTCGCCGAAGTGCCGACCGTGTGCGGTTCCTTGCGCGAGGCGCTGGATTCGCTGGCCGCTGACCACGAGTTCCTGCTCAAGGGCGACGTGTTCACCAAGGACCAGATCGAAGCCTATGCCGAATTGAAGTGGGAAGAGGTGATCCGCACCGAAACCACGCCGTGCCCGGTCGAATATGATATGTATTACTCGATGTAATCCGCATCCCTCCGGACGCCTGAAGTGTTCGGCCAGCCGTTACAGCGACAAGTAAAAGGCCCGGGGATCACCCCCGGGCCTTCTTGCGTGAATGCAGCACGGCGCGCCTCACGCCGGATCAAACATCAAGCATCTGCTTTTTTCGATTTGTTGTGGCACAGCCAGAGGTTAGGACGCTCTATCTGGCGGGTGATGGCCGATCACGAAAACAACAAAAAGGGGCCACCATGAAGCTTACCCTTAACTGTCGCCGCGGCCTGCTGGCCGGCTCGGCCACGCTCGCGCTGGCGGTTGCCGCCGCCTCTGTACCCGCCAATGCGGTGGTGCCGAACGAGACCATCACGCCGGGCGAGATCGTCGATACCGACGACGATTTTCGTGGCGTCGGCATGTTCTTCCGCGCCGATGGCTTCGTGTGCACCGGCACGCTGATCAATCCGCGCACGGTGCTGTTCGCCGCGCACTGCGTCAATGATGTGCCCGCAACCGACTTCAACGCCGACAACATCCCGGCCGCGTTCTCGTTCAACGTCAACGCCCTGCCTGGCTTCCAGAACTGGATCGCCAACAATTTTGCCAGCAATCCCTCGCTGGCGGTGTTCAACATCAACCGCATCTTCTACGATCCGCGGTCGCTGCAGAACCCGCAGGCAGCAGGCTTCATCGAGGCCGACATCGCGCTTGCCAGCCTCGATACCCCCGCCGCCGGCATCCCGGCCTGGGCGCTGCTGTTCACCACCCTGCCCGCGCCTAACCGCATCGATCCGGTCACCGGCACCGGCTATCACGTCAACATCGTCGGCTATGGCGCCACCGGCAACGCAGCGCAGGGCGCGGTGGGCGGCATCGATTTCCGGCGCCGCGCGGCCGAAAACATGCTTGGCGGGTTCATATCATTGAATGATCGCAACGCGGTGCTGTTCGGCTCGGGCACCGGCTTGCCGCAGAACCTCTACCACTTGGATTTCGATTCGCAGAACCGCGTGCCGGTGTTCGATATCAACGTCCACCGCGATAATGCCCTGCCCAACGAAGGGATCACCGCCGGCGGGGATTCGGGCGGGCCGCTGATCCTTGATGCGGCCAATAACACGCTGTCGGACGAGGACCTGGTGATCGGGGTGCTGTCGGGCGGTTCGCGCTTCTTCGGGTCGCAGCGCTTCAGTTCACTCGGCACCACCAGCTTTTACCAGCCGCTGTCGCTCTACTGGCAGTATATCGCGGCGACCAATCCCTATCGCTATGTCGGCGCCCGTGCAGGCAACGGCAATTGGGAGGACCCGAGCCGCTGGGTCACGCTGCTCGACCCAGCTTACCGCGTGATCGACGCCAGCCGCAATGTGGTGAACGGATTGCCGACCATGCCCGAGCTGGGCCTCAATGGCACCGGCGGCGATTTCGGATCGGTCTGCGTCGAGTTCGAGCAGCCGAGCGATGCTTGCGTCAATCTTGCGAGCACACCCCAGCCGGCCAGCACCGCCACGCTTCCGGCCCCGACGCTCGCCAACGGCCTGCCGGGCGCGACCGGGTTTGTGCCGAACAACATCGATCCGGTGATCGGCGCTACCCCTGCGGGCAATGTCGATCCGCGCTACTTCGACGTCACCCTGAGCCAGACCGGTACCACCACGCTCGCGAGCGATGTCACCATCGACCGGCTGACCGTGCGCGGTAACGCCGGGCTGACGGTGGCGGCGGCAGGCAGCCTCGCCTCGCTTATCGACATCAACCAGTTCGGTGGGCGGGTGAACGTTAATGGCGATGTCGCCTCGGTCGGCGACTACACGCTGTTTGCCGGGATGCTCGAAGGCACCGGCACGGTCACCGCGCCGTTCCTGACCAGCGTCACCGGCGTCTTCTCGCCCGGCACGATGGGCACCACCGGCACGCTGACGGTCGACGGCAATCTGGTGATGGCCTCGGGCAGCACCTTGCTTGCCGACATCACCGCGAGCGGCCAGTCTGACCGGATCGCGGTGACCGGCGCGGCCAATGTCGGCGGCATCGTCGGGATTGGCAGCGGGATCAGCGGGCACGTCAACGGCAATGGGCGCCAGTTCACCATCCTCACCGCCCAGAACGGGATCACCGGCACCTTCCGCGCCACCACCATCTCGGCGATCCTCAGCCAGGCCTTCATCTACCGCCCCAATGCTGTCCTGATGGAAATCCGGGCTGCCAGCTACGGCTCGGTGATTGATCGCAACGACACGGTGCAGGATGCCTATGCCCAGCTGCTCGACCAGAACCGCGCTAATGCGGCGGTGGCAGGGCTCTACGGTCTCGACTTCGCCAGTACCGACACCATCCGCTCGACCTTGCGCGGCCTCGCGCTGGTGACCGAGCAGGCAGTGCGTTCGATGGCGGCACAGAACGTCAATCTGCTGCAGAACTTCAATGACACCCGCCTGCGCGAGGCGGACCGCAGCACGGCGGGCGGCAAGATCGCGGTGACCGGTTCACCGCTCAATGTCTTGCAGGCCGGGCTTGCCCCGGGCGGCCAGCCGCTCGGGATGGGCGCCATGGCGCTGCAGAGCGACGTGGACGAGACCGAGCTGCGCGATGCCAATCTCCCCGAGGATGTCGGCCTGTTCATCTCCGGCGGCTATATCAGCGGCGACGTGGACTCGTTGCCGGACTTCACCGATGAGACCGAGATCAACGGCCTGTTCGTCTCGGGCGGGATCGAGTTCTACCCGGGCGAGAACACCATGCTCGGGCTGGCGGGCTATTTCAGCTCGCTCGAAGCCGATGTGCCGCTGAACCAGACCGCCGACAGCGACACCTATGCCGTCTCGCTCTATATGCGCCACAAGTTCACCGACGGCCCGGTGATCGACGGCCAGTTCGCGATGGCCAACATGGGCTTCGATACCGAGCGGCAGGTGCAGTTCCTTGGCGGCAGCCAGAACCTCACCTCCTCGTCGGACGACCTGATGGTCTCGGGCGCGCTCGGGCTGTCCTATAATCTCGATACCGGGATTGGCACGATCTCGCCCGGAATCGAAGCCCGCTATGCCAGCGTCGATCTCGGCGAGGTGCGCGAGACCGGCGGGTTGACCGCGCTCGAAATCGACCGCGAGCGCTTCAAGAGCACGCAGGCGCGGTTCGGCTTCGATTACGAGAAGCAGGCCAAGGCCGTGCAGATCAACGCCAACGCGCAGCTGGTGTGGGAGTTCGAGGACGGCCCGCGGCTGCTCGGCGCCAACTTCGCGGGCGGCACCGGCCCCAATGCAAACTTCGTGCTTGATACGGCCGATCACACCTGGGTCGAACTCGGGGTCTCGGCCAGTATCGGCGAAGGCCCTTTCCGGATGACCTTCGGCGCCGACACCACCGTGGGCCGCGACAGCGCCAATGCGCAGGTGGTCCGCGCGTCTGCCACCTATCGCTTCTGAGCAAAGGCAAAGGCTGGCAAAATGGGGGCGCCTGCCATCTGCGGGCGCCCCCATTTTGCTGTCGATTACGATGTTATCAACATCCCGCGCCGGCCAACCGCGATGAAGCTCGCGACCAGCGCCAGCACATAGAACAGCGTCAACAGATCGAGCGGCGCAGGCGCGGCCGCATAACCGAGATGCGCCAGCATCGCCCACAGGCCGACCACCAGCGACGTGATGCCATAGCTCAGCGCGCCGGCTTCGAGATTGACCACGGCCATGAGCTCGTCCGAAGCGCGATAGACCAGCACCGACAAGGCGATGCCAATGACCAGCCCGCCGCCACCCACCGCGAGCGCGGCGGCTTGCGGCACTGGGCCATCAGGAGCCGCCAGCGCCAGCGCCAGCAGCGACACCCCCCACAGCAGCATCGACGCGCCGGACCAGACCAGCATTGTCTTCTGTTCGCGCAGCTCGTCGGCATCCTCGACATTGAGGTACTTCGCGCCGAGCCTCGGGCTGGCCGTGCCGAACACGATCCCGATGCCGATCACGCAGTAGAGCACGCCGACCAGCGCCGCGAGGGTGGCCGACAGGCCCAGCCCGCCGACAGCAGGGCTATCGATGTAGAGCATCATCGCGGCGCTCGCGGCAAAGCCGGCGACCCCGCCGATCAGCCCTGGGATCAGCAGCTTGCGCACCCAGCGGGGCGCGGCGGATGTGTGGTTCTCGCTCGTCATGCTTCGGGCTCCCAGTGATCGATAAACAGCTCCGGCACGCCGACACCGAACAACTGTGCCATGCGCAGTGCCAGCGGCAGCGAGGGATCGTACTTGTCGGTCTCGACCGCGTTGATCGTCTGGCGCGAAACGCCGAGCCGCCGGGCCAGTTCGCCCTGGCTCCAGCCTTGCGCTTCGCGATAGTACTTCAGACGATTTTCCACCTGTGACCCTGCCGGTTATGCTGCAACAAAACGCCGCGTCCGGCCCGAGACCGCCGCGCGACCCTTGCGGATCGGCGATTCGCACCTGACAAGAACTCTTTACAGACAAGAACTCTTGTCAGTCAAGAGTTCTTGTCAGGTGCGATTTCACGCCGACATTGCCTCCTGCGCATCTTCCCGTTTTCCTACCGGGCATCTTTGTGTTTAATCCTTCGGCCTCGTTGTTCCCTTGTCCTTCACGAGGTGTCCCATCATGCACAAGCAATCCCCGTCCCCGCTGCTTACCTTGCTCCGCCGCCTGCTCGATCTGGGCGGCACGGGCCGGTCTCACCCGCCTGTGATCGAGGCGGCTGCGTCCGCGCCGGATTTTCCTTCTCTGGACAGTGTCTCATCTGTCTCCAACACGCCGACGCCGCGCATGATCGGCGAGGCAAGGACCGCGCTGATTAAGCGCTTCGAAGGCTGTGCACGGCTGCGGCTCGACGGGCTGGTCGAGGCTTATCCCGATCCCGGCACCAGCGGCGAGCCGTGGACGAGCGGCTGGGGCGCGACGGGGCGCGATCACGTCCATGGCGGGCGAATGGGGCCCGGGACCGTTTGGACGCAAGGCCAGTGTGACGCGCGGCTAGCGGACGATCTGGCGCGCTATGCCGCCGATGTCGCCGCCGCGCTGGGCCATGCGCCGACCTCGCAAGCGCAGTTCGATGCGCTGGTGAG
>Ga0315899_10000715_pt1 | contig 39287 bp, 40 predicted proteins | sample LakEriMetagenome_2_FD_203518 | JGI IMG/M metagenome (GOLD analysis project Ga0315899, IMG submission 203518) | Freshwater fungal communities from buoy surface, Lake Erie, Ohio, United States - Buoy 4 MA112 | ecosystem: Environmental > Aquatic > Freshwater > Lake | place: USA: Lake Erie, Ohio...
AGGCGGTCAAGGCGCGGTTCGACGCGAAGGCGGCGGGCGGCAAGCGCGTGTCGATCGCCGACCTGATCGTGCTCGGCGGCGCGGCGGCGATCGAGCAGGCGGCGAAGGCCGCGGGCCGCGCGATCGTGGTGCCGTTCACGCCGGGGCGCACCGACGCGTCGGCCGAGCAGACGGACGCGGCCTCGTTCGCGGTGCTCGAGCCGCGGGCCGACGGCTTCCGCAACTGGTACGGCCCGAAGGCCCGGCGGCTGGCCGAGGCGGAGCTGGTCGATCGCGCACAGCTGCTGACGCTGACGCCGCCGGAGATGACCGTGCTGGTCGGCGGGCTGAGGGCGCTCGACGCCAACGCCGGCCACGCGTCGCACGGCGTGCTGACCGACCGGCCCGGCGTGCTGTCGGCCGACTTCTTCGTGAACCTGCTCGAGCCGGGCACCACCTGGACCCCGGTCGCCGACGCGGACGGCATCTACGCGGGCCGCGACGCGTCCGGCCGCACGCGCTGGACCGCGACGCGCGCCGACCTGATCTTCGGCTCGCACGCCGAGCTGCGCGCGCTCACCGAGGTCTACGCGAGCGACGATGCGAAAGCGAAGTTCGTCGACGACTTCGTCGCCGCCTGGGCGAAGGTGATGGACCTCGACCGGTTCGACGTCGTCCGCGAGCGGCGTCGCGTCGACGCGGTCGGGTCGAAGGCCTAGCCCCGGGCGCGCATCACCTCGTCCTCCACGTCGCGCAGCCGCTCCTTGCCGAACCACATCTCGTCGCCCGCGAAGAAGGTCGGCGAGCCGAACGCGCCGCGCGCGTGCGCCGCCTCCGTGCTCGCCAGCAGCGCGGCCTTGACCTCGGCGTCCTGCGAGCGTTCCAGCAGCGCGGCGGCGTCGAGGCCCGCGGCCGTCAGCACCTCGACGATCGTCGGCACGTCGTCCATGTTCCGGCCGTCCTCCCACATCGCCGCGAACACCGCGTCGACGTAGCGCTCGAACACGCCCAGCCGCTGCGCGGCGACCGCGCCGCGCATGATCTTCAGCGTGTTGACCGGGAAGTGCGGGTTCATGCGGAAACGCGTGAGGCCGTGCCTCGCGACGAAGCGCGCCATGTCGTTGCGGTCGTACGCGCGCTTGGTCGGGATGTCGCGGAACGCCTCCATCGGCGAGCGGTTGTTCGCGAGCTTGAAGAGCCCGCCCAGCAGGATCGGCACGTACTCGACCTTCGTGCCGGTGCGCGCCTCGAGCGCGGGCAGCACCTTGTGGCTGAGGTACGCGTTGGGGCTGCCGAAGTCGAACAGGAACTGCACGGTCGGGGGGCTCATCGGGGCGGGTCTCCTCGGGGTCGTCGCGGGCGGGGATCGGGGCGGTCCGGGTCGATCACCAGGACTCGATCCACGGCCGCAGCTCGGTCTCGTGGGTCCAGGCGTCGCGCGGCTGCGCGTGGATCGCCCAGTAGGCGTCGGCGATGTGCTCGGGGTCGAGGATGCCGCCCCGCTCCTTCGCCGCGTAGCGCTCGGGGAAGTTCGAGCGGATGAACTCGGTGTCGATCGCGCCGTCGACGACGACGTGCGCGACGTGGATGCCCTGCGGCCAGAGCTCGCGCGCCATGCTCTGCGCGAGCGCGCGCAGCGCCGCCTTCGCGCCGGCGAAGGCCGCGTAGCCCTCGCGCCCGCGCAGGCTCGCGGTCGCGCCGGTGAAGAGGATCGTGCCGCGACCGCGCTCCAGCATCCGCTTCGAGACCTCGCGGCCCATCAGGAAGCCGCCGAAGCAGGCCATCTCCCAGACCTTGAAGTAGACGCGCGCGGTGGTCTCGGTGATCCCGTACCGGACGTTCGCGCCGATGTTGAAGACGGCGACCTCGATCGGCGCGATGTCGCGCTCGATCCGGTCGACCAGCTCGACCATCGACTCCTCCTTGCGCGCGTCGCTGCCGAAGGCGTGCGCCTCGCCGCCGTCGGCACGGATCCGCTCGACCAGCGGCTGCAGCTTGTCGGCGTTGCGCCGGGTCACGCAGGCGACGTAGCCCTCGCGGGCGAAGCGGCGCGCGATCGCGCCGCCGGTGGCGTCGCCGGCGCCGACGACGAGGATGGCCCTGGGATCGGACATGGTGGTCTCCTCGACGAGCCTTCAGGACCCGCGGGCGAGCGTGACGCCGCCGTCGACGACGATCGTGTCGCCGACCACGTAGTCGCCGGCCCGCGAGGCGAGGTAGACCGCCGCACCCGCCATGTCCTCCAGCACGCCGACGCGGCCGATCGGCACGCGCTGCGCGACCTCGTCGCCATGGTCGCGTGCGTCGCGGTTCATGTCCGACGGGAAGGGACCTGGGGCGATGCCGCTCACGACGATGTTGTCCTTCGCGAGCCGCAGCGCCATCCGCTTGGTCAGGTGGATGAGGCCCGCCTTGCTCGCCGCGTACGAGTAGGTCTCCCAGGGGTTGACCGAGATGCCGTCGATCGACGCGATGTTGATGACCTTGGCAGGACGCGCCGCGGCGCCACGGCGCAGTGCCTCGTGCAGCGCCTGGGTCAGGAAGAACGGCGCCTTCATGTTCAGGTCGACGACCTTGTCCCAGCCGGCCTCGGAGAACGCGTCGAAGTCCTCGCCCCAGGCCGCGCCCGCGTTGTTGACCAGCACGTGCAGCGCGGGCTCGCGGGCCGCGAGTTCGACCGCGAGCCGGCGCGCGCCCTCGATGCTCGAGACGTCGATCGGCAGCGCGATGCAGGGCCCGATCGCCGAGAGCTCGGCCGCGGTCGCCTCGCAGGCGGCGGCCTTGCGCGCGCTCAGGTAGACCTTCGCGCCGTGGTGCAGCAGCCCGGCCGCGATCATGCGGCCGATGCCGCGCGAGCCGCCGGTCACGAGGGCGACGCGGCCCTCGAGGGAGAACAGATCCTTCATGCACGCTCCTGTCGAAAACACACAGCCTAGTGGGTCCGGCGCCGGCGTCCAAGCGGCGGCGCGTCGATAATGGGGGCCCGTCGTCAGCGGAGCGCCCCGCCTTGAACACTCGAGTGCTGTTCGTCAAGCGACCCGTCGGCTGGGTCGATCCCTCGTGCTTCGCGGTCGAGGCCTGCGACGAGCCGGCCTGCGGACCGGGCGACGTGCTCGTCGAGGCGATCTGGCTGTCGCTCGACCCGTACCTGCGGGGCCGGATGAACGAGGGGCCCTCGTATGCACCGGGCTTCGCGCTCGGCACGCCGATGGTCTCGCGCGTCGTCGCCAGGGTCCTGGAATCGCGACGGCCCGGGTTCGCGGCCGGCGACCTCGTCTGGGGCTTCCTCGACTGGGCGCTTCGCAGCGTCGTGCCGCGCGGCGAGGGGCTGCACCGGATCGACCCGACGTGGACCCGGCCCAGCCTCGCGATCTCGGCGCTCGGCATGCCCGGGCTGACCGCGTGGGTCGGGGCGATCGAGCTGGGCCGCCCCTCGCCCGGCGAGACGGTCTACGTGTCGTCGGCGGCCGGGGCGGTCGGGCAGCTCGCCGGGCAGTTCGCCAAGCGCGCGGGCGCCCGCGTGGTCGGTTCGGCGGGCGGCCCGGAGAAGGTCGCATTCCTGCTCGAGCGCTGCGGCTTCGACGCGGCGTTCGACTACCGTGCCCGCGACCTGGACGACGCGCTGGGCGAGACCTGCCCCCGCGGCATCGACGTCTACTTCGACAACGTCGGCGGTCCGACGCTCGAGGCCGCGCTGCGCCACGCGAACGTCGCCGCGCGCGTGCCGGTGTGCGGGATGATCTCGGGCTACAACGCGACCGACGACGCCGGCATCCGGGGCCTGCAGGCGCTGGTGTCGAAGCGCATCTCGATGACCGGCTTCATCGTCTACGACCACGTGCACAAGCTCGCGGCCTACCAGGCGCGCGTCGAGCCCTGGGTCCGCAGCGGCGAGCTGCGCTTCCACGAGGACGTCGTCCAGGGCATCGAGCGGGCGCCGTCGGCGCTCGTCGGCATGATGCGCGGCGAGGCGATCGGCAAGCGGCTGGTGCAGGTGACGGCGTTCCCGGCCGCGGAGTGAACGCGGCGCCGGGTCCGCGCCCGGCCGGTCAGCGGTACGGGTGGACGGGGATGCCGGGCAGCGCGGGCTGAGGGTCGACGCGCCAGGCCGACGCCGGCGACGGCTTCGGCGGCGGGCACGCCCCCGGCGGGCACGGCAGCGGCACCTTGGCGCCCGGCGGCAGCACGACCGGCGGCGGTCCGTAGGGCGGCACACCGCCGTGCGGCATCGCGGGGCCGTAGGGCGTCGCGGCGCCGTAGGGCGGCACGACCGCCGGATAGATCGGCATCGCCACGCCGCCCCAGGCGGCGCGGTGCGGGTTGAACAGCGCGTCGATCTCGGCCTGGCGCAGCAGCGACTCGCGCAACCGCGCCTCGCCCGCCTCGCGCTGCGCGGCCGTGCCGATCATGCGCTCGCCGCGGGCCGCCGGCTGCGGCAGCGTCGAGTCGACGCGCTCGCGGGGCTGCGCGGCGAGCGGCGCCGCCGCGAGCACGGCCGCGACGGCCGCGGACGCGACGCACGCCCGCGTCGTCCGGCGGATGCCGGGCGCCGCCGGGGTCGGGACGTCGGGAACGGGTCGGTCTTCGCGCACGATGCGACCGGTATAGCCGGCCGCGCACGGCCGCGCGAGGACATTCCGCACACCCGCACGCCCGGACGGCTCAGCGCTCGACGCGCGTCGGGATCGCGTTGAACGGCATGCCGCGGTCCGCCCGCATGTCGGCCGGCAGCCCGAGCACCCGCTCGGCGATGATGTTGCGCAGGATCTCGTCGGTGCCGCCCTCGATCCGGGTGGCCGGCGAGCGCAGCAGCATCGCCTGGAAGAGGCCGCCCGCCTCGGCGAGCGCCGGGTCGACCATCACGCCCGCGCGGCCCTGCAGGTCCATCGCGAACGCGGCGATCTCCTGCAGCGTGCGGCCGGCGACCAGCTTGCCGATCGAATTCTCCGGGCCGGGCATCTCGCCGCGCGACAGCGCCGAGATGCTGCGCCACGCGGTGTACTTCAGGCCGCTCGCGCGGACCGCCCAGGTCGCGAGCCGCGCGCGCACCGCCGCATCGTCGATCGCGAAGCCGTCGCCGGTGTCGAGGCGACAGCACAGCTCGAGCAGCTCCGGGAAGCCCGTGGGCATGCCCGCGCCGATCGACAGCCGCTCGTTCATCAGCGTGTGCAGCGACACGCGCCAGCCGCTGCCGACCGGGCCGAGCCGCTGGTGGTCGGGGATCCGCAGGTCGGTGAAGAACACCTCGTTGAAGTGCGACTCGCCGTTGACCTGCCGGATCGGCCGCACCTCGATGCCCGGGCTCTTCATGTCGACGAAGAACATCGTCAGGCCGTCGTGCTTCGGCACCTCGAAGTCGGTGCGCACCAGCAGGATCCCGTAGTCCGACAGGTGCGCACCGCTGGTCCAGATCTTCTGGCCGTTGACCACCCAGTGGTCGCCGTCGCGCACGGCGCGCGTGCGCAGGCCGGCGAGGTCGGAGCCCGCGACCGGCTCGGAGAACATCTGGCACCAGACCTCCTCGCCCGAGGCGAGCGGCGGCAGGTGACGGCGCTTGTGCGGCTCCTCGGCGAAGGCCATCACCGTCGGGCCGCACATGCCGTGGCCGATGATGAAGATGCGCGAGAGCTTCGCGTAGACGCCCTCCTCCTGGTCCCAGATCACGCGCTCGATCGGCGTGGCGCCGCGCCCGCCGTACTCGCGCGGCCAGTGCAGGCAGGCCCAGCCGCCCTCGTGCTTTCGCTTCTGCCACGCCTTCGCGGCGGTCATCAGGTCGCGGCTGCGCAGCGCGGGCTGCCCGAAGCCGGCCGCGGCGAGCTCGTCGTGCAGCTCGCGCGGCGCGTGCTCGCGGATCCAGGCGCGCGCCTCGGCACGGAACGCGGCTTCCTGCGGGGTGTCGTCGAAGTTCATCGCTCGTGTCTCCTCGTGGCCTCAGGCGGCGCGGCGTTCGCGCAGCAGGTCGACCAGGCGGTCCTCCCAGCGCGAGGCCGCGCCGAGCGACAGGGCGAGCAGGTTCGAGCGCCGGTAGTGCAGGTGGCAGTCGAACGCCCAGGTGAAGCCCATGCCGCCGTGGACCTGGATGTTGTCGCGCGCGCAGTGCTGGTAGGCCTGCGTCGCGGCGACGCGCGCGCTGGCCGCGGCGACCGGCAGCTCGGGCGAGCCGGTCGACAGCGCCCAGGCGGCCCAGTAGCAGTTCGAACGCGCGAGCGTCGCCGACACGTACATGTCGGCGAGCAGGTGCTTGACCGCCTGCAGCGAGCCGATCGGCCGGCCGAACGCGAAGCGCTGCTGCGCGTAGTCGCGGCCTGCCTCCAGCGCGCGGTCGGCGCCGCCCAGCTGCGCGAACGCGACCAGCACCGCGGCGCGGTCGAGCACCCGCGAGAGGATCGCGTCGGCCGCACCGGGCGCGCCGAGTGGCTCGGCGGGCGCGCCGGCGAAGGCGAGCGTCGCGTGGCTGCGGGTGGGATCGACGGTGCGCACCGGCGTGCTCGCGACGCCGCCGGCCGCCGGCTCGACGAGGTACAGCGAGCGCGTCGCGCCGCCGTCGTCGGTGGCGACGACGATCACGAGGTCGGCGACGTCGCCGTCGGGCACCGCCGGCTTGGTGCCGTCGAGGACCGTGCCGCCGGGGCCTCGGGCCGCGCGCGTGCGGACGTCGCGGTCCGCGTCGCGACCGGTGCGCTCTGCGAGCGCGAGCGTGGCGACCGCCTCGCCCGCCGCGAGGCGAGGCAGCCAGCGCGCCTTCTGCGCGTCGGTGCCGGCGTCGAGCAGGCACTCCGCCGCCACCGCGATCGACGAGTCCCAGGGCACCGGCGCGACCGCGCGCCCGAGCTCCTCGGCGATCACGCAGGCCTCGAGGTAGCCGGCGCCGAGCCCGCCCCAGGCCTCGGGGATCGCGGCGCCGAGGTAGCCGAGCTCGCCGAGGCCGCGCCACAGCGCGCGATCGTACGGCTCCGGGCCGTCGAGGATCCGGCGCACGGCCGCGCTGTCGCAGCGGTCCGCGAGGAAGCGCCGGACGTGGTCCTTCAGCTGCTTCTGTTCGGGGGAGAAATCGAAGTCCATCGTCGCGTCCGGTCCGGGGGGCGGACGGCGAGTGTCGCCCGGCACGGGCCGCGGCGTCGAATCGCGCGAACGGAATCCGCGGCCCCCGGGGTGCGACGGACACGCGGCGCGGCCGGGTTGACACCGACCGGGGCTGCGCACAGGCTGGCGGGATCCGCGGGCGGTGCGCGTCGGTCCGACGCCCGACCCGGGCCGGAGGCGCCATGGCCCTGAACCTCGACTCGCCGGTCGGCGAGCTGCTCGACACGCCGGCCACCCGCGCGGTGCTCGACCGCCTGATGCCGGGCTTCTCGAGCTCGCCCAAGCTCGCGCCGGCGATCGCGATGCGGCTGTCGCTGCGCACGGTCGCGAAGTACTCGGGCGGGCTGATCGACGCGGCGCTGCTCGAGCGCACCGGCGAGGCGTTCGACTCGGCGCAGGCAGAGGCTGCCGGGAACGCCGCCGGGTCGAGCGCGGACGCGACCGGGTCGGCCGCCCCGCCCCGTGCACGACCCGCGCCCGCGCCCTTCCCGGCCGACGAGCCGCGCCTGCGCGGCTACCACGCGCCGCTCCTCCTCGAGGGCGACGCATCGCACGTGCCGATCGAGGGCGCCTTCCCGCGCGAGCTCGACGGCACGCTGTACCGGATCGGACCGAACCCGCAGTTCGCGCCGCGCGGGCCGTACCACTGGTTCGCCGGCGACGGCATGGTCCACGCGTTCCGCGTCGCCGACGGCCGCGTGTCGTACCGCAACCGCTGGGTGCGCACGCCGAAATGGCGCCTCGAGCACGAAGCCGGCGAAGGCCTGTCGGGCGCGTTCGGCAATCCGCTGTGGAGCGACCCGCGGATCGTCGCGCTCGACTCGACGGTCGCGAACACCAACGTGATCGCGCACCGCGGGCGGCTGCTCGCGCTGGAAGAAGCGCACGCGCCGTTCGCGCTCGCGGCGGACACGCTCGCGCCGCTCGGCGAGGAGACCTTCGGCGGCCGCCTCGCGGGCCCGTTCACCGCGCACCCGAAGCTCGACCCGACCACCGGCGAGACGATCACGTTCGGCTACTCGACGCGCGGCCGCTTCTCGCCCTGGGCGCAGGTCGCGACGATCGGGGCCGACGGCGCCGTGCGCCGGACGCTCGACGTCGAGCTGCCGTTCGCGAGCATGATCCACGACTTCGCGGTGACCGAACACTGGATCGTGCTGCCGGTCTTCCCGCTGACCGGTTCGATGGACCGCACGATGGCCGGCGGTCCGCCGTTCGCCTGGGAGCCGGAACTCGGCACGCGGATCGCGCTGATACCGCGGCACGGCGACGCGCCGCGCATCGCGTGGATCGACGCGCCACCGTGCTACGTGTTCCACCCGATGAACCACTTCGAGGACGAGGACGGCACGATCGTCGTCGACGTGATGCGCTACGACGTGGCGCCGCTCTTCCCGCGCCCCGACGGCCGGCCCGCGAGCGACGCACCCTCGCCCGCGTCGCTGCACCGCTGGCGGATCGACCCGCGCGCGCGGACCTTGCGCGAGTCGCGCCTCGACGACCGGGCCGGCGAGTTCCCGCGCTTCGACGAGCGGCGCTGCACGCGGTCCTACCGCCACGGCTGGATCGTCTCGGGCGACGAGGCGTTCGTGCGGCGCGGCGAGGACGCGACCGAGGGCCTGATCGGCTACGACCTGGTGCGCGGCACCTCGCAGCGCTGGATGCCGCCGCGCGGCGATCGCTGCGGCGAGCCGGTGTTCGTGCCGCGCTCGCCCGAGGCGCCGGAGGGCGACGGCTGGCTGCTCGCGACGGTGTGGCGCCGCGCCGAGAACCGCAGCGACCTCGCGGTGTTCGAGGCGCAGGACCTCGCGGCCGGGCCGATCGGCCTGGCCACCTTGTCACACCGCGTGCCGGCCGGCTTCCACGGCAACTGGGCGGCGCGCTGACGCGCGTGCGACCGCCTCAGACGCGGCGGCAGACGGCGACCGCGGCAACCGAGCCCGCGCCGACGGTGCGGGCCCACAGGCGCAGCAGCGGACCCGCACCGCGCCCCGCGCGCGCGAACGCGTCGGCCGCCTCGTCGCGGTGCTCGACCTCGTCGCGCCGGCACGCGTCGAGCAGCGTGCGCAGCGACTGCAGCCGCGCGTCGGCGCCGGCGGGGTCGAGCGCGTCGATCCGGGCGAGCTGCTCGGCGTAGTGCCGGTCGACGAAGGTCTCGACCGCCTCGATCGTCGCGTGCACCGCGCGCGCGCCGAACAGCGCCGGCAGCGCGCCGGTCAGCCAGCCGGCCGCGCGCCAGGCGGGCAGCAGCCGGCTGCGACGCCCGGGCGGCAGCACCGCCTCGATCTCGCGCAGGTGCCGCGCCTCGGTCTCGAGGTGGCGCTCGGCGAACGCCCGCACCGCCGGATCGCGCGAGACCGCGAGCACGCCGCGGTAGATCCGCACCGCGCCGGTCTCGCCGGCGTGATCGGTGCGCAGGTCGGCGACCAGCACAGCGGGCAGCGCCGAGGGCGCCGCTCGCCACATCGGGCGCACGCGCAGGAAGCCGTCGTACGCGAGGTCGAGCACCCGGCGCACCGGCGCCACGCCGGCCAGGCGGCCGAGCACCGACCACGCGGGCAGCGCCCGCCACATCGCCGCGAACGCGCCCGCGCCGTCGACGAGCGTGCCGTCGGGGCGACGCACGTGCAGCCGGGCGAGCGCGCGCGGGCGATCCAGGCCGGGGCCGAGCGCGTCGGCGTCGCAGGTCGACGCGTCGACCCACCGGACCGACTCCGCCCCGCGCTGGCCGCGGTACAGGCCGATCTCGCGCGTGCAGACGGGGCAGGCCCCGTCGTAGTAGACGGTCAGCGCCGTGCCGTCGGCGGGGCAGGCGACCCCGTCGGGGTCGCCCGTCGCGACGGATGGCGAAGCGGTGCTCGGTGCTGAGTCCATGCCGAACCCGACGCGGCGGCGGGCCCGAAGTTGCACGCCGACCGTCGGTCGGGCCGGCCTCGTGGATTGCCCCGAGTGAAGCGCCGCCGTGGCGGTCGTACAGTCGGCGCATGGACGTCGAAGCGGAAGCGCTGCGCTTTCGCCTGCTCGCGTACTCGCTGGTCAGGCACCTCGAGCTGCGCCTGGACGCCGCGGATGCGGTCTATTTCGAGCTGCTGAGCGAGCGCCCGCTGGTGCGCGCGTGGCTGCGCGAGCACGGCTCGGACGGCGAGCTGCGCAGCGCGATCGCAGCCGCCGCGCGCGCGTCGCTGCCGATCCGGGCGCTCGCCGCCGGGCGCTGAACATCCCACCCGCTCAGGGCGGCGGCGCCTCGCCGTCCTCCGGCAGCAGTGCGCCTGCCTGCGACGCCGGCAGCTCCTGCACGTCCCGCAACCGCCTCACGATCGCCCGCGACCGCACCTCCGCGGTGTCCAGCGAATTGCCGACGGTCAGCAGCTGCTGGCGCGCCTTCGCGAGCACGTCGCCGAACTTGCCGAACTCGGTCTTGACCGCGCCGAGCACCGCCCAGACCTCGCTGGTGCGCTGCTCGACCGCGAGCGAGCGGAAGCCCATCTGCAGGCTGTTCAGCAGCGCGCACAGCGTGGTCGGCCCGGCCACCACGATCCGGTGCTCGCGCTGCAGCTCGTCGACGAGGCCCGCGCGGCGCACCACCTCGGCGTAGAGCCCCTCGATCGGCAGGAACATCAGCGCGAAGTCGGTGGTCGCCGGCGGCGCGAGGTACTTGTCGCGGATGCGGCGCGCCTCGGTGCGGATCCGCGTCTCCAGCGCGCGCCCCGCTTCGTCGGCGGCGGCCGCATCGGCGCGGTCGTGCGCCTGCTGCAGCCGCTCCCAGTCCTCGCGCGGGAACTTCGCGTCGACCGGCAGCCAGACGGCGGTGTCGCGCCCCGGCAGCCGGATCGCGTACTCGACCCGCTCGGTCGAGCCGGGGACGGTCGCGACGTTGGCCGCGTACTGCCCGGGCGCGAGCATCTGCTCGAGCAGCGCCGAGAGCTGCACCTCGCCCCAGATGCCGCGCGTCTTCACGTTCGCGAGCACGCGCTTGAGGTCGCCGACGTCGGAGGCGAGCGCCTGCATCTCGCCCAGGCCGCGGTGCACCTGCTCGAGCCGGTCGGACACCATCCGGAAGCTCTCGCCGAGCCGCTGCTCGAGCGTCGCGTGCAGCTTCTCGTCGACGGTCGCGCGCATCTGCTCGAGCCTGGCGGCGTTGTCGGTCTGCAGCTCGCGCAGCTTGTCCTCGAGCGTCGCGCGGATCTCGGCGAGCCTGCGCTCGTTCGACTCGGCGAGCCGGGCGAGCTGCTGCGCGAACCCGTCGATCTGCGCGTTCTGGATCTTCGCGACCGACGCGGCCTGCGCGGTCACCTGCCGCGCGAAGCGGCCGATCGACTCGGCCATCTCGCCACGGTTGCCGCGGGCCTGCTCGAGCACCTCGGCGCGCAGCTCGCGCGCGAGCCGGTCCGCGGCGTCGCGCTGCGCACGCTCGAGCGCGTCGAACGCGTCGCGCGACTCGGCCGCGTCGGCCGGGCGGCGCGCGAGCAGCAGCGCGAGCAGCACGATCGCCGCCGCGACGCCCAGCGCGATCGCCGCGAGCAGCCCCTCGAGCAGCGTCATCGGGGCGCGTCAGCCGGCACGGTTGCGCATCCAGTCCGCGGTGCCCGCGAACGACTCGAGCAGCCGGTCGAAGAGCGGCTGCGGCACGCCGACATCGGCCATCGCCTCGGCCATGCACAGCAGCCACTGGTCGCGCTCGGCCGAGGCGATCGGGAACGGCAGGTGCCGCGCACGCAGCCGCGGATGGCCGAAGCGCTCGATGTAGTGGTCGGGCCCGCCCATCCAGCCGCACAGGAACCAGAACAGCTTGTCGCGCGAGGCGTCGAGCATCGGCGGGTGGAGCGCGCGGATGCCGGCGAAGCGCTCGTCGATCGCCATCAGGTCGTAGAACCGGTCGACGAGCAGGCGCACGCGCGCCTCGCCGCCGATCGCCTCGAAGGCCGAGGGCGCCGCGGCCTCGGCGCCGGTGTCGTCGCGGTCGGTCATCGCGCCATTCTAGGCGAGTCGCGAGGCCCGCCCGGACGCGATAAGCTCGCCGCCCATGGGAGCGGATCCGTCGGATGTCCACGACCGTCGCCACGACGGTGCGGGACACGGCCGCCCGGGTGCGCCGGGCGACGGCTGCCGCGTGCTCGTCGTCGAGGACGAGCGCACGATCGCGGCCAACCTGCACGAATACCTGTCGGCCCGCGGCTTCGTGGTCGACCTCGCGCACGACGGCGCGGCCGCGATCGCGCGGCTCGGCGCCGAGACCTTCGACGTGGTCGTGCTCGACCTCGGGCTGCCCCGCATCGCGGGCGGCGAGGTGCTCGAGCGGCTGCGGCGCACGCTGCGCGTCGCGACGCCGGTGCTGGTGCTGACGGCGCGCGACACGCTCGGCGACAAGCTCGACGCGTTCGGGCTCGGCGCCGACGACTACCTGGTCAAGCCGTTCGCGATGGCCGAGGTCGCGGTACGCATCGCGGCGATGCACCGGCGCGCACGCGGCGCGGCGGTCGACGAGGTGCTCGCGGCCGGCGCGCTCCGGCTCGACCGGCGCACGCACGAGGCGAGCGTCGACGGCACCGCGCTGCGGCTCGGTCCGATGTCGATGCGACTGCTCGAGAGACTGCTGCGCGACCCGGGCCGCGTCGTGCCGCGCGGCGAACTCGAGGCCGCGCTGTGGCCCGACGATCCGCCCGAGGGCGACGCGCTGCGGGGCCAGGTGCACCTGCTGCGACGCGCGCTCGTCGCGGCCGGGTTCGCCGGGCTGGAGACGGTGCACGGCGTCGGCTGGCGGATCGCCGTGCGCGACGCCGGCCCGCCACGATGACGCTGCAGCGCCGGGTCTGGACCGCGCTCGCGTCGCTGGTGGCGCTGTTCGTCGTCGCGCAGGGCGTGCTCGCCTACCTGTCTCTCGAGGAGCAGGAAGACCGGATCGCCGACGAGCTGGTGCTCGCCGAAGCGCGCCAGCTCGCGACCTACGCCGAGCGCGGGGACCTCGACGGTCCGCGCGCGGCGGACATCCTCGAGCGCGGCGGCGACCTCGAGGCGTGGCTGGTCCGCCGCGACGGCGAGGAGATCCCGGAGCCGGTGCCGGCGGTGCTGTCGGCCCTGCCCGACGGGCCGCACCGCGCGCGCGACGGCAGCCGGCACCTGCATGTCGTCGCGATGGCGACGCCGGCCGGGCGCCTGGTGGTCGCGTACGACGCCGAGCGCACCGAGCAGCAGGTCCGGCAGTACGGGCTCTACCTGCTCGGACTCGGCGCGCTCTGCATCGCCGCGGCGGTCGGGACCGCGCGCCATCTCGCCCGGATCGTCGTCGAGCCGCTCGATCGGCTGACCGGCCGGCTGTCCGCGTGGGTGCCCGGCGAGGCCGGCGCGACCGCGGTCGCCTCCGACGAGGAGGCGCGGCTGCTCGAGGCGTTCGGACGCGTGCAGTCACGGTTCGAGGACGCGATCGCGCACGAGCGCGAGTTCGGTGCGAACCTTCGCCACGAGCTGCGCACCCCGCTCGCCGCGCTGCGCACGGACCTCGAGCTGCTGGCCGACGCACCGGACCTGGCGCCTTCGGCGCGTTCCCGCGTCGAGCGGATGACCCGGGCGGTCGACGCGCTCGGCGGCGCCTTCGAGGCCGCCGGGGCGCTGACGCGGCGCGCCCCGGCGCGACCCGAGCCGGTCGACCTCGCCGGCTGCGTCGAGGACGCGTGGCTGACGCTCGAACCGGCCGCTCAATCCCTCGGCCTCGAGTTCAGTAACCGGGTGGAGGCCGGCCGGACCGTCGTCGCCGACCGGCACGCGCTGCTGACCATCCTGCGCAACCTGCTGCGCAACGCCGCCGAGCACGCCGCGCCCGCCCGGTGCACGGTGTCCGGCGACGCGACCGGGCTCGTCGTCGAGGACGACGGGCCTGGCCTCGCCCCGCACGAGCGGCCCTTCGTCTTCGACCGCGCGTGGCGCGGTCCGCGCGCCGATCGCCCCGATGCACCCGACGAGGGCGGGCGGGGCCTCGGGCTCGCGATCGCGCGGCAGATCGCCGAACTGAACGGCTGGTCGCTTCTCGCCGAGGCGCGCCCGAGCGGTGGGCTGCGCTTCGTGCTGGCCTTCCCGGGTGCCGCGGAGCGGTGAGCGGTTCGTCCGCGATTCGACGGAAATTCGACGCCGGCTCGACGGCGATTCGACGGCCAGCCACGCACACTGCGCGCCGATGGCCGACCGTCCCGCCCTGCCCCACGCGTTGCACCTGCTCGTCGCGGGCGTGCTCGTCGCGCTCGCGCTCGGCAGCGCGGTCTGCGGCTTCGACGACACGATCGCCCGCGCGGCCTTCGACCCGGCAACCGGCGCGTTTCCCGCTCGGGCCTCGGCGATGCTCGAGCTGGTCGGGCATCGACTCGCCAAGTCCGCGGTCTGGATCGTGTGGTTCATCGTGCTCGGCGCGGCGATCGCGTCGCACCGGGTCGCCGCGCTCGCCCCGTACCGGCGGGTCCTGTGGGCGACCGCTGCCGCGATCGCCCTCGGGCCGCTACTGGTGTCCGTGCTGAAGGTGGTGACCGGACCGCGCTGTCCCTGGGACCTGGTCGAGTTCGGCGGGCAGTGGCCGCCTTCGGACGCGCTGTTCGTTCGGCCGGCGCAGGCGGGGCGCTGCTTCCCTTCGGGCCACGCATCCGGCGGGTACGCGCTGTTGGCGCTCTACTTCGCAGGGGCTGCGCTCGGCGCGGCGCGACTTCGCTGGGCGGGCCTGTTTCTCGGCCTGGCCGCCGGCACTGCCTTCGGCGCGGTGCGGATCGTGCAGGGCGCCCACTTCCTGAGCCACAATCTGTGGTCGGCCGCCGTCGCCTGGGCCGCCGCGGCGCTGGTCTTCGCGATCGCCTTCCCGCCGCGACGTGCGCGGCGACGCCGGCCTCGCTGACCCGCTCCGCATGACCCCACTGCGCACCGCACGCCCCACCCCATCGATCGAGGCACTGCTCCTCGTCCTGTCTGTCTTCCTGCTCGCGACCGCCAACGGCCGCTTCTGGACCACGCTGCTGCAGGGGCGCGACCTCGCCGCGCCCGCCACCTGGGGCTTCGTCGTCGCCGTCGGTGCGATGGTGCTCGCGATCCACTTCGCGCTGCCCGCGCTGGTGTCGACGCGACGCACCGTGCGCCCGGTCGCGACGCTGCTGATCGTCTTCGCCGCCTCGGCGAGCTTCTACGCCCAGCGCTACGGCACGCTGATCGACCCGTCGATGATCCGCAACGTGCTGGCGACCGACACGCGCGAGGCCGGCGAACTGCTGAGCGTCGACCTGGTGGTGCACGCGCTGCTGTACGGCGCACTGCCGATCGCCGCGGTCTGGTGGTGCCGGCCGCGTGCGCGGGGCTGGCGGCGCGGGTTGCCGATCCGCGTCGGCGCGATCGCGCTCGCGCTCGTGGTCGGCGTCGGCGCGCTGTTCGCGGTGTTCCAGGACTTCGCCTCGACGATGCGCAACCAGAAGTCGCTGCGCTACGCGATCACGCCGGCCAACGTCGTCTGGTCGCTGGGCTCGGTCGCGGCGTCGGCCGCGGCCGGCGGCGTCGCGAAGCGCGAGCCGCCCGATCCGGCGACGCGCGTCGCGCGCGAGGGGCGCCGTCCCGCGCTGCTCGTCGTGATGGTCGGCGAGACGGTGCGCGCCGCGAACTGGCAGGCGAACGGCTATGCGCGCGCGACGACGCCCGAACTCGCCGCCCGCACCGACGTGACCCACTTCACGAAGGCCACGGCCTGCGGCACCTCGACCGAAGTCTCGGTGCCCTGCATGTTCTCGCCCTACGGCCGCGCCGACTACGACGAATCGCGGATCCGCCTGACCGACTCGGCGCTGCACGTGATCGCACGTGCCGGCGTGCAGGTGCTGTGGCGCGACAACCAGGCGGGCTGCAAGGGCGTGTGCAGCGGGCTCCCCGAGGAGAACGTGAGCCGCGCGACGGTGCCGGGGCTGTGCGAGGACGACCGCTGCTTCGACGAGATCCTGCTGCACGGGCTCGAAGCGGTGGTGCGCGACGCGAAGGGTGACCTGCTGGTCGTGCTGCACCAGCTCGGCAACCACGGCCCGGCCTACTTCCGCCGTTACCCGCAGGCATTCCGCCGTTTCACGCCGACCTGCGACCGCAACGAGCTGCGCGACTGCAGTCGCGAAGAGATCGTCAACGCGTACGACAACGCGATCCTCTACACCGACCGGTTCCTGGCGCGCACGATCGCGTTCCTCGAGGGCCAGCGCGAGCGCTTCGACGTCGCGATGACCTACGTGTCGGACCACGGCGAGTCGCTCGGCGAGCACGGTCTCTTCCTGCACGGCGTGCCCTACGCGTTCGCGCCGCGCGAGCAGGTCGAGGTGCCGATGTTCTGGTGGATGCCCGAGGACTCTGCGCGCGGCCTGCGCGTCGACCTCGGCTGCCTGCGCGACCGGGCGGGCAAGCCCTCGGGCCACGACGACCTGTATCACTCGCTGGTCGGGTTGCTCGAGATCGAGACGCCGCGCTACAAGGCGCAGCGCGACGTGTTCGCCGGCTGCCGGCGCTGAGGCCGGCGGCGGGCCCGGCTCGCGCAGCGCCCGCGAGCCCCGCTACGACGCCGCGTCGCGCAGCGTCGCGAGCGGCGGGCTGTCGACCACCTTCCTGAGCGAGAACCAGCCCGCCACGATCGACAGCGCGGCCCCCGCGGCGACCGCGGCCGGCACCGCGAGCCAGCGCGGCTCGAAGTCGAAGCGGAACACCTGCTCGGCGAGCACCGCGCCGATCGCGATCGCCCCGAGCGCGGCGAGCAGCCCGGCGAGCGCGCCGGTCGCACCGAGCTCGATCAGCTGCGCGCGGTGCAGCTGGCGGCGCGAGGCGCCGAGCGCACGCATCAGCCCCGCCTCGCGCACGCGCTCGTCGCGCGAGCTCGCGAGCGCCGCGTACAGCACGACGACACCCGCCGCGAGCGTGAAGACGAACAGGAACTGCACCGCGCGGACCACGTGGTCGAGGATGGCGCGCACCTGCCGCACGATCGCGGTCGTGTCGAACACCGTCAGGTTCGGGAAGCGCGCGAGCAGCGCGTTGCCGAGCGCCGCCTTCGAGTCGGGCAGGTGGAACGAGGTGATCCAGGTCTGCGGCCGGTCGCCGAGCGCCTTCGTGCTCAGCACCATGAAGAAGTTGACCTGCATCGAGTCCCAGGCGACACGACGCACGCCGACCGCGGTCGCGGTGACCGGCTCGCCCGCGATGTCGAAGGTCAGCGTGTCGCCGACCGCGAGGCCGAGCGTCTTCATGATGCCCGCCTCGATCGACACCTCGGGCTTCGCGGGGTCGAGCCAGCGGCCGGCGACCAGCTCGTTGTACGGCTGCATCCGGTCCATGTACGACAGGTTGAACTCGCGCTCGAGCATGCGCTTCGCGCGGTCGTCGTCGAACTTCGCCGGATCCATCGGCGCACCGTTCACCTCGACGAGGCGGCCGCGGATCATCGGGTAGAGCGCCATCGGCCCGACCCCCGCCTCGCGCAGCATCCGCTCGACCTCCTCGCGCTGATCGGGCTGGATGTTGATCACGAAGCGGTTGGGTGCGTCGGGCGGGCTTGCGCGCTGCCAGCTGTCGAGCAGGTCGCCGCGGGTCACGGTCAGCAGCAGCAGCGCCATCAGCCCGACCGAGAGCGCCGCGGTCTGCGCGATCGAGGCGCCCTGCCGGCGGGTCCACGACGCGAGCGCGACGCGCAGCGCCGCGTTGCCGCCGCCGCCCACCAGGTGGCGCAGCGGCGAGACCGCGCGGATCGCGAGCCACGCGACGCCGACGAAGATCACCGCGCCGGCCGCGAAGCCGCCGATCGCGTAGGCCGCGAGCCGGCGGTCGCCGGCGAACCACAGCAGCAGCACCGAGAACGCGACGAGCGCCGCGAGTGCGGCGACCCAGGCCGACACGGGCGGCGCGCCGAGGTCACGGCGCAGCACGCGCAGCGGCGGCACGCCGGCGAGTCGCGCGAGCGGCACCGCCGCGAAGCCGAGCACCAGCAGCAGGCCGGCGAGGATCGCCTGCAGCCCGGGCAGCGGCGACGACGGCGGCAGCTGCAGCGTGAGCACCGGCGCGGCGACGCCGATCAGCGCGAGGTGCCCGAGCCAGCCGATCGCGGCGCCCACTGCGCCCGCGCCCAGCCCGAGCCACAGCATCTCCAGCAGCAGCGCGGCCAGCAGCCGCCCCTGCGTGAGGCCGATCGCACGCATCACCGCGCAGCCGTCGAGGTGGCGCTGCGCGAAGCGCCGCGCGGCGACCGCGATCGCGACCGCGGCGATCAGCGCCGACAGCAGCGAGACCAGCGCGAGGAACTGCTGGGCGCGGTCGAGCGTCGCACGCAGCTCCGGGCGCCCCGCCTCGAGCGTCTCGATCCGCACGCCGCGCGGCAGCGCGCCGCGGGCCCAGGCCTCGTAGGCGGCGACGCGCGGCGCGTCGCCTGCGACCAGCAGCCGCCAGGACACGCGGCTCGCCGGTTGCACGAGCTTCGTCGCCGCGAGGTCGTCGAGCGCGATCATCGCGCGCGGTGCGAAGTTGACGAAACCGGCGCCGCGGTCGGGCTCGATCGCGATCAGCCGCTCGATGCGGAAACTCGCGTCGCCGAGCTGCAGCGTGCCGCCGACCGCGAGACCCAAGCCGGTCGCGATCGCGGGGTCGACCCAGACGGTGCCCCGCGCGGGCACGCCGGCCGCGGCGGCGTCGGGCGCGCCGGGCGCGGGCGCGACGCGCACCTCGCCGCGCAGCGGGTAGCCGTCCGACACCGCCTTCACCGACGCGAGCAGCGAGGCCGGCGGCGCGGTCGCCCCGGGCGCGGTCTCGGCGAGCGCCATGCTCGGGAACACGACGGTGCGCGCGACGCGCAGCCCGTCGGCGAGCGCGCGCGCGGCGAGCGGCTCGGCGATCGGCCCGTCGGAGCCGATCACCAGGTCCGCGCCGAGGAGCTGGCGCGCCTGCTGGTTCAGCGCGGTCTTCATGCGATCGACGAAGAAGCCGACGCTCGAGATCGCGGCGACCGCGACCACCAGCGCGGCCGCGAGCAGGCGCAGCTCGCCGGCTCGCCAGTCGCGCCGCGCGAGCAGCCAGGAGAATCGGATCGGGTCCATCGTCGGGTCGGTGTCCTTCAGGCGCGCGGCGGGTCCGCGTCGAGCATGCGTGTCACCGCGCCGGCCACATCGGCGACCGGCGGCACCTGCCCGATGCCGCCGAAGCTCTCGCACGGGCCGTCGCCGCTGACCGCGCACTGCGTCGCGTCGAAGTCGCAGAAGATACCGACCGTGGGCCGACCGAGCGCGCCCGCCAGGTGCGTGAAGCCGGTATCGAGCCCGACGACCACGCGCGCGGCGGCCACGAGCCCCGCCGCGTCGGCGACCGACAGGAACGGCGGCAGGAAGGACGTCGCGTCCACCGGGTCGCTCCTTACGGCCTGCGGCCCCAGCGTCGCGTCGACGACGTCGCCGCCGCAGGCTGCGGCGAGCCGCACGACGCGCTCACGCTCGTCGGGGCTGCCCCACAGCCACGCGAGCCGCAGTCCGCGCCCGACGAGCAGTCGGCCGATCCCGATCCAGCGCTCCTCGGGCCAGAGCTTCTCGGGACGGCTCGCCCCGGGGATCAGCACCGCGACCGGGCGCGAGCGGTCGAGCCACGGCGGCTCGAAGCGCGGCACCTCGAGCCCGAAGCGCGCGGGGCCGTCGACGCGGTAGCCGAGCGCGGCCGCTGCGATCGCACGGTTGCGCGCGACCACGTGCAGCGACCACGGCACTTCGGCGCGCCGGTCGTAGGCGAGCGAGGCGAGCGGCTCGCGCGCCGAGGACCACGACGGCCCCGCGCGATGCGCACCGCGCGCGAGCCGCGCGACCGCGGCGCTCTTCAGCAGCCCCTGGCAGTCGACGATCCAGTCGTAGCGCGTCTCGCGCAGCCGCTCGCGGAACGTGCGCATGGCGGCGCGCGTCGCCGGCTCGCGCAGCGTGCGGCGCCACTTGCGCCAGGCGATCGGGATCACATCGGCGACGCCGGGATTCATTGCGGGGATCGATGCGAACGGCGCCTCGGCGACCCAGTCGATCGTCGCGCCCGGCGCGTGCGCGAGCAGGTCCGCGACCACCGGCTGCGCGTGCACGATGTCGCCCATCGACGACATCTTCACGACGAGCACCTTCACGGCGCGCCGCGCGCCGTCGTCAGCGCCGGCCCTGCCGCTCCGCGACCAGAGCGGGGTTCAGCGTCGGGTCGTTGTACATCTTGAACTGGCGGTAGATCCGGAAGCAGCCGGTACCCGCGCGCAGCTCGTCGAGCAGCCGGTCGTAGCACGACGCGAGGTCGTCGCGCTGGCGGCGCAGCTGCTCGAGCTTCGCCCGCGTCGAGGCGCGGTGTGCCTCGTCGACGTCGGTCCGCACGGTCTGCAGCCCCATGTGGTGGATCTTGAGCGACAGGATCGACATCCGGTCGATCATCGCGCCCGCGGTCTCGCTCGACAGGCGCGCGTCGTCGGCGCGCGGCCAGTCCGCGGTCGCGCGCAGCAGCGCGTCGTCGATGCGCTCCATCGCGTCGTTGCGCGCCTGGTTGAACCGGTCGATGTGGCGCTTGTTCGCGGCGATCTCGGCGTCGGCCGCCTGCGTGCGCCGCGCGAGGTCCTCCTCGTTCCACAGCGAGCAGTTGAAGCGGTGGTTGACCAGCACCCACGACCAGGCGTCGGCGAGCGCGCCGCCCTGCAGCACCGCGCGCGCCGGCGCGTCGTCGGCGGGCCACTCGGAGCGGGCGTGGCAGGCGTCGTGGAAGGCGGTGACGGCGGCGGAGCGGATCGTCTCGAGCATGGGAGCGAAGGATACGCGGTTCGCGCGGCGCGCCGCGTCAGAGCCCGGGGCGCCCGAGGAAGAGATAGACGAGCTTGTTGTTGCCCTGGGCCAGGCCGTAGCCGAGGTAGACCGGGCCGATGCCGGTGTGCGCGCCGAGGAACGCCGTCGCGCCGGCGATCCAGCCCGACGTGGCGTCTGGCAGCAACGGCGACCCGATCTTCCCGGCCTCGAGCGCCAGGCCGGCGTACACGCCGCGCCCGAGCGGGTTGGGCAGCGTCATGATCTGGTTCTGGTAGCTCAGGCTGCCGTAGCGCACCGAGCTGCCGATGATCTGGTTGATCTGCAGCCCCGACAGGTTCATGAAGCCGCCCAGGCTGAACGCCTGGTTCAGCGCCATGCCGTCGTTGCCCTCGCCGAGCCGGAACGAGGCAGCGAACGTGTGGTCGCCCCAGCTCTCGACCTTCTTGCCGACCAGCTGCGCGCGATACGAGTTCTCGCGTCCCATGAGGTTGCTGGTGACGTCCTCGCCGCGCACGGTCAGCCCCAGCAGGTAGCCGTCGCGCGGGAAGTCGGTCGCGTCGAGGTGGTCGGCGAGCAGCGACAGCTGCACGCCGACGTAGTCCGCGTCCTCCCCCACGAGCAGCGGGCCGCCGGTCCGCACGAAGGTCTTGCGCGAGCCCACGAACGCGCCGATCCGGGCCTCGCCGTAGACGCCCTGCACGCCGACGTCCAGGCCCGCCTGCACGGTGCTCACGCCGTACTCGGCGACCCGGTCGCGGCCGCTGAAGAGCCAGACCGGGACCTCCTCGGCCAGCAGCTGCGGGCTGACGAAGCCGCGCACCAGACCCTGGTTGACCGGCTGGAACAGCTCGGCCACGAAGCGGCGGGTGCTGCCGAACTGGAACTCGCTCTTGAACTCGCCGCCCCAGGTGTTGATCGCGGGGCGGCGGTAGCCCAACAGCACGTTGAAGAGGCCGTTGGAGTTGGAGTCGGCCGCCGCGCTCAACCCGAAGCGCAGGAAGTTCGGTCCCCACGCCTTCTCGATCGGGGAGATCTCGAGCACCTGCCCGGCGCCGTCCGGCAGCAGGGAGTAGCTGATCCGATCGTAGTCGCCCGAGGAGTTCCACGCGTTGATCGCCCGGTCGAGCTTGCCGCGGTCCAGCGTGCCGCGCGGCGCGATCTCGACCTGCGCGATCATCGAGCGCGCCGCCGACGGGCTCGCCCCGACGACCCGGACGTTCGTGTACGAGTCGTCGCGAGCCACGCGCGCGGACCGTGCCTCGCGCCACTGCGCGTACTGCGCCTCGGGCAGCACCAGCCGCTCGAGTTCGGCACGCGCGGCGAGCGTCGCCGCCTCGCCCGCCGGGATGCCGCCGACGCCGCGCGAGAAGCTCGCCGAGCCGATGTCGCCGAGCTCGGGGCGGATCATCACGTCGACGCCCGGCCGGACCTCGGCGCGGGACTCGCGCATGTTGCGCTCCATCAGGATGCCGATCATCTGGCCGGCGATCCCGAAGACGCTGCCGAGCTCGTCGCGCTTGAGCAGCGGCCCGCCGATGTCGACCGCGATCACCACGTCGGCGCAGACCTCGCGCACGACGTCGACCGGCATGTTGCGCGTGAGGCCGCCGTCGACCAGCAGGCGCCCGTCCGACTGCACCGGCGCGAACGCGGACGGCACCGCCATGCTCGCGCGCACCGCGGTCACCAGGCTGCCGCTGCCCTGCACCACCATCTCGCCGCGCTCGAGGTCCGTCGCGATCGCGCGGAACGGGATCGGCAGGCGGTCGAAGGTGTCGAAGCGGCCGCTGGTGCCGAGCATCTTGTGCAGGAAGAGCTCGATCTTCTGGCCCGAGATCAGTCCCGGCGGCAGCAGCACCGAGCCGTCGCGGTAGCCGAAGGTGAAGTCGAGCAGGTAGGCCTTCTCCTCGGTGCGCCGGCGCGGCTGCTGGTCGCGCCGCGGCGGCGCGTCGTCGAACATGTCGCGGTCCCAGTCGACCGAGCGCAGCGAGGCCTCGATCTCGTCGGGCGTGTGGCCGGTCGCGTAGGCGGCGCCGACCGCGGAGCCGGCGCTGGTGCCGGCGATGCAGTCGACGGGGATGCGCATCGACTCGAGCGCGCGCAGCACGCCCACGTGTGCGAAGCCGCGCGCGCCGCCGCCGGACAGCGCGAGGCCGATGCGCGGGCGGCCCGCCGGACGCGGCACGCTCGTCGACGCCGCCCCGGGTGGCGCGACGTCCGGCCCGGTGCGCACCGGCTCGCGGGGCAGCGGCGTGGGCGGCACCGGCGCGAGGGGCGTCGGCGACGGCGTCAGCGGCGCGGGCAGGCCCTGCGCGAGCGGTGCGGGGCCGAGCCGCAGTTGTGCACCGGCGAGGCCGGTCGTCGCGGCGAGCGCGACGGCGAGCAGCGGCCCGAGGATGCGCGGGCACCGACGGGCGCAGCGCGGGAGGAGCGTCGCCGGCGGGGCTGGCTGCACTGTGTTGTTCGGGGAGTTGGAACTCGACCGTGACCATAGCACGGCCGTCCGTCCCATCCGTCGCGCCGCCCGTCGTCCCCGGGGCCGCTGTCGCGTCCGGCCACGCGGAGCCCGCCGTCGGGATCCTCGTCGACCGATCCGCCCGCACGGCGGAGGTCCGTCCGGGAGCCCGACATCACGAGTCGCCAACGCACTGTCCCCGCGCTGATCGCGCTCGCCGGCCTCGCCTTCGCCGGCACCGTCTCCGCGCAGGGGGCCCAGACCGCGATCGGTGGAGGCCTCGGCGACGCGGTGGGCGGCGCCTCGGGCGACGCGGTGGGCGGCAGCGTCGGCGGCTCGACCGGGGCGGTCGTCGGCGCGGGCGTCGGCGGCGCGGCCGGGTCGGTGGTCGGCGCGAGCGTGACCGATCGGCCGCGCACCCAGGTCGTGCGCCAGCACACGCACACCCGCGAGGTCATCGACGTCGACGGCACGCCCCGCAGGCGCAAGGGGCACCACGAGCACCGCCGGCACGACGACTGAGATCCGTACGGCGCCGGGGCACGGGCCGCCCGGGCCGGCTTCGTACCCCGCGGGTCAGGGCTTCTGCGTGGCCGGATCGCCGCCAGGCGCGAGAGGCGGTGCGGTGGGCGCGGACGGCGCCGGAAGCGCGCCGGTCGACGGCAGTCCGGGCGTCGCGCCCGAAGGCGCCACATCGCCCGAGGGCGCCGGCGACGCGGGCGTCGCGGGCGCCGGCACCGGGGGCGGCGGCGGCGGCGGCGCGGACGGCGCGGGCAGCATGCCCGGCGTGCCCGGCGCACCCGGGGTGCCCGGCATCGCCGAGCCCGGCCCGCCGGTGCCGTCCTCGACGCGCACGACACGCGTCACGTAGTAGCGCGTCTCGCCGAAGCAGGTCGTAGGCAGCCCGACCTTCTGCTCGTAGTGCAGGGACACCCGATGACCCATCTGCCGGTTGATCTGCTCGGCGACCGCGTCGTCGGTGACGGTGAACTCGAACTTCTCTGGAATCGCGCCGGGCATCGACACCAGCGCGACCTCGCCCTCCCAGGTCTTGCAGAGCCAGCCCTTCTTGGAGAACTTCTGCACCCACCCCGCCCGCTCGCCGCTCGAGTAGCTCCAGTTCAGCACGACCGCGAAGTAGAGCGCTCCGACCGCCAGCACGATCAGCAGCACGTAGAGCAGGAAGCGGCCGAACGAGAACCGGGAGGCGGGCGCGGGAGCAGCCATGGCGTGGGCGTCGGATGGGGGTGCGTCGATGCTATCACCGTCGACCGCGCCGGCGCGGCGGTGCGCGCGGCGCGCCGAGCGTCGCGTCAGAACACCGCCGAGGCCCCGCCGTCGATGTTGATGCTCGAGCCGGTCACGAAGCTCGAGCGGCGCGACACCAGGAACAGGATCACGTCCGCCGCCTCGTCGGCCTCGCCGACGCGCCCGAGCGGGACGGTCTTCGCCATCTCGGCGTAGAGCGCCTCGGGGTCCACGCCGTCGCGCGCCGCGCGGGCCTCGTGCTGCCCCGCGCGCACGAGCCCGATGCAGACCGTGTTGACCAGGATGCCGTACGGCGCGTACTCGCGAGACAGCGCCTTGGTCATCGCGAGCCCCGCCGCGCGCGACACCGTGGTCGGCATCGTGCGCGCGCCCGGCTGCTTCGCGCCGATGTTGGTCACGTTGACGATGCGTCCGCCGCCACGGGCCTTCATCGACGGCAGCGCGAGCCGGATCAGCCGGATCGCCGCGAAGAGCTTGAGGTCGAGGTCGGCCTGCCAGGCCTCGTCGGTCACCGACTCGAACGCGCCGATGCGCGCGGTGCCCGCGTTGTTCACCAGGACGTCGACGCCGCCGAAGGCGCGCAGCGTCTCGTCGACGATCCGCGCGCAGTCGTCCGCGAGGGCCACGTCGGCAGCGACCGCGTGGACCGTGCCGCCGGCCGCGCGGATCTCGGCCACGACCGCGTCGAGCCGCTCGCGCCCGCGCGCGGTCACCACGACCTTCGCGCCCTCGGCGGCGAGCCGCAGCGCGGTCGCCCGGCCGATGCCCTGCGTGCCGCCGGTGACGACGGCCACCTTGTCCTTCAGTCCGAGATCCATGCGCGCCTCCCGCGTCCGACGAAACGCGCGATTATCGCGCGCCGTCGCACCGGGGGCGGCCTCCGCACGACGCCGCGTGGAACCGCGGCGCCGCGCGACGCGATCAGGACGGGCCCGGTCGCGCCTTGCGACCCGGCGCCGCGGGCGGCACGAAGCCCGCGATCCGGTAGAGCCACGCGTCGGTCGGGTCGCCGCCCTCGTAGCGGGTCACGACGCACGCGATCACCGAGTGCTTGGAGACCAGTTCGGCACCGAGCTTGCGTACGGTGTCGAGCGGCGCGGACATCTCGGCCGAGATCTCGAAGTCGAAGCGCTCGCGGTGCTTGCGCACGACGTCGAGCACGTCGGAGGCGCTCGGGGTGCCCATCACCCGCGCCTCGGGGCGGGACGCGCCGGGCTGCGCGGCGCCGCAGGACCGTCCTTGTGGCGGAAGTTGATCCGCCCCTTGCTCAGGTCGTACGGCGACATCTCGAGCGTCACGTGGTCGCCCGCGAGGATCCGGATCCGGTGCTTGCGCATCTTGCCCGACGCGTACGCGGTGACCTCGACGCCATTCTCGAGCGTGACGCGGAAGCGGGTCTGCGGCAGCACCTCGCTGACCACGCCGCCGAGTTCGATCAGTTCTTCCTTGGACATGCATGTCCCTCCAAGGAGCGCACGGTCGCGCCCCCTCGCTGAAACTCGATCGGATGGAGAGCACCCGAGGCCGGATCGACACGGCCCGGGGCACGTCGGAGCGGTGTCAGGCGCTCTTCAGGTCGGTCGCCGAGACGCGGCCGTCACGGCCCGACTGCACTTCGAACTGCACGCGCTGCTTCTCGACCAGCTCGGACATGCCCGCGGCCTGGACGGCGGTGATGTGGACGAACACGTCCTTGGAACCGTCCTCGGGCTGGATGAACCCGAAGCCCTTGCCGACGTTGAAGAACTTGACGATGCCGAAGGCCATTGAACGCGTCCTCACAGGACCGCCGCGACCCGGACGGAACGCGGCATCAAATCACCGTGGGACTCGCAGCGACCGCCTCCGACGCGGAGCGATCGCGAACCCGCAACAACTCGATCCGCCATTGTACCCCGACGCGAGCGTGGGCATCGCCCCGCACGGCGACCGCCGGCACGGCCGTACGGACCGGTCGCGGCGCGCTCCCAAGGGCGGTCGCGCGGACCGCCTTCACCGCCAGGCTCAGGCGGTGAGGATCAGCGCCCCGTAGCGACCGACGTCGGCCTCGAAGCCCTTGAGCGTCTGGTCCGAGATCGACGCGTGCAGCAGCACCGTGCGGGCGATCTCGGCGTTCGCCTCGAAGGTGCTCGCGAGCGCCGCACGCTGCGATTCGGGCACATGGTGCAGCAGCGCGCCGATCAGGGCGTCGAGCGCGATGACGCTGCCCTTCAGGTCGCAGATCATCTCGGTGGCGTCCTGGAGCGTCCTCACGGGCAGTTCCCGGCGCACAAGGAAAAACCGCGGCCGAAGCCGCGGTCTTGCGTCGAGCCCCGTTCGGAGCCGACGACGTCCGTCATTCGACGACGCGGATGTTCGAGGCCTGCGGGCCCTTCTGGCCCTGCGTCACGTCGAACTCGACCTTCTGGTTCTCAAGCAGGGTCTTGAAGCCCGTGCCCTGGATTTCCTTGAAGTGCGCGAACAGGTCCTTGCCGCCGGTGTCAGGGGTGATGAACCCGTAACCCTTGCTCTCGTTGAACCACTTGACGGTACCGGTTTCCTTGGCCATTGCTGATTTCCTTTCGTGTTGATGCCCGGCACGTGCCGGGCACTGCAGAGACACTCCGGGAAACTCGCATAGCAAAGTCGCACATGAGCATGTCTACCGGGCGCATGGTAACAGACCCGCACGGCCGAGCCTCGTCCGTCAAGGTCGGGTCAGCGCGAGCAGCACGTCGGCATACCACGCCGCGTTGAGCCCGAGCGACTCGTCGAGGTCGCGGTCGCGCGTGCCCATGTCCATCCGGGACGCGTGCACGCCGAGCAGCCGCCAGGGCAGCCGGGACGCCGCGAGCGGGCCCGAGCGGGCCCGCACCACCACCGGCGCACCGCTGGTGCCCCGGTGCGTGCGCGCGTCGGTGAGGAAGTAGCCCTGCCCCTGGAAGCGAACGCCGAACGCCGACGCGATCCCCGCCTGCCTCACGACCGGCAGGTGGTGGACGGTGTCGTGGAAGCCGAGCGGGAAGCCGACGACCAGTGCCGGCTCGCCGACCTCGACCTGCTCGAGCGCGCCCTCGAGGTGCTCCGGCCCGAAGGCCTCCCAGCCGCGCGACGATGCGAGCGCGGCCGCATCCAGCGGCACCACCGCGACGTCCACCTGGCCGCCGGTGTCCGACGCCTGCCTCCAGAGCGCGACGCCGTTCGCGTACAGCGGCACCGCGACCTGCACGGTGCGCGTCAGGTCCACGTCGTCGACGTGCAGCGCCACGCCGACGCGATCCGGCAGGTGGCCCGCCGCCTCGTCGTGCACCACGTGCGCGCTCGTCGCGAGCCAGGTGCGCCCGTCGCGGGCGAACAGGAAGCCGCTCGCACGCGTGAGGAGCCCGCCCCCGAGAAAGGTGGACACCTGCACGCAGGCCCGCAGCAGCGATTCGCTCATCGACGTTCTCCACCCGCTACGGCGGGCATCGGCCTGCGCCGGCGAAGGTCGTGCCCGGCGGGGGGAGGAGGCGGCCGGCCGCGACCGAGCGGGAGGCCGGAAGGGCCCGGGGCCCCGCGGTGGCGGGGCAGCAGCCATCACATCGCTACACTACCTCGCCCCACTGCCGAGGGGGCCGGTCTTGATGGCGGTGGGGATACGCACTGCGGGCAGAAAGCTACTGGCGCGATTTCGCGAGCGCTCCAAGACAGTCCTCTCCGATCCGCTTGACCATCCCGGGCATGTCTTGCGCGGCATGCGCGATGGCGCCGCTCACCAGCAACGTCGCCAATCCATGGATGGCCGACCATGCCAGCAGTTCGGCGCCCTCGCGGCGCCTTCGATCTATCGCGCCCGATTCCATCAGCTCATCCAGAACCTGCGAGAGCGCGGCGTAGGGACCGGTCACCCCGGCATCGGCGTGCCCAGAGGGCTTCGACGAACCGGCGTGATTCGGCCCGAACATCACCGTGAATTGATCCGGCTGCTCGAGCGCGAAGGCCACGTAGGCCTGCCCCTGTGCAATGAATCGGGCACGGGCGGCACGAGCGCTGACGCCTCGAACCGATTGCATGGCCTCGTCGAAGCGCCGCCCCATCTCGACGAACCCATCGGCCGCGATCGCGCCCAGCAGCGCCGACTTGTCCGCGAAATGCCGGTAGGCAGCGCTGGGAGAGACGCCCACCGCCACGGCGGCCTCACGCAGCGAAAACCCCTGGACACCGTGCCTGGCGATCAGCGCCAGCGCGGCACGCTTGAGCGCGGCGGGCAGATCGCCATGGTGGTAATGGTCCCGGACGGGCCCACGAGCCTGTGCGTCGGCCCGAGGCGGACGAGTCTTCCGTGCCGTGGCGTTCATCGCGTCATGTTGACACCTTTCACATCGGCCGGTAAAGTGAACACTGCTCATTTCAGGAGCCCTCCATGCGCCATGTGCTTCGATACCTCCTCGCGACGCTGGCTGCCGTCCACCTGGTGGGCGCCGCCGCCCAGCCCGCGACGCCCGAGGTTCTGACATTCAGGTTGTCGATGTCGAACGTTCATGCCATCAAGGGTTCGCGCACCGTGCTGGTGGATGCCGGCGGCAAGTCAGACCTGCCCAAGCTCGAGGCGGACATGGCGCAGGCCGGCATCGGGTGGAAGGACGTCGCGGCGGTCATCGTGACCCACGGCCACTCCGACCACGCGGCACTGGCCGCCGAGATTCGCAGGCGCAGCGGCGCCACGCTCGTTCTGGGCAGCGCAGACCTGGACATGGCCGGTGCCGGGCACAACGACGATCTCAAGCCCACCAGCTTCATGGCCACGCTGCTCAAGCAGTTCGCCATCGACCCCACCTACGAGGCCTTCAAGCCCGATCGTGTGATCACGGGCGAGATGCGGCTCGAAGAATGGGGCATCGCGGGTCGGGTCTATCCGATGCCCGGCCACACGCCGGGCTCGCTCGTGGTCGAGCTCGATGACGGACGCAGCTTCGTGGGCGACATGATCCTGGGCGGCTGGCTCGGCGGCGCCTTTCTGCCGCAGCGGCCGGGCGAGCACTACTTCCATGCCGATCGGCAGCGCAACCTGGAGAACATCCGGGCCCTCCTAAGGGGTCCGACCCGGATGTTCTATCTCGGTCACGGCGGCCCCGTCACCCGGGAGTCGGTTGCAGCCGCGTTCGGCGATGGCGCATCGGGCGCGGCGCCTCGCGCACGGTGACCCGTCCGTGCTCGCCCCCCATGCGTCGCCCGAGCGATCGGATGCAGCTCCTGCGCACACCCGACTAACGATTCCGGGGTCCACCCCGATCATCACACCCCGACCCGGCACGTCGACGATGAGGCGAACGCCATGATCCTGCATGATCTGCCCGCCGGGATGCATACCCGCCGCGTGCGCATCTTCCTGGCCGAAAAGGGCCTGTCCGTCACCACCCGCGTCGTGGACGCGGTCAAGGGCGAGAACAAGACGGACGACTTCCTGCGGATGAACCCGATGGGTCGCCTGCCGGTGCTGCAGTTGGACGACGGTACGGCGATTGCCGAGTCGCTGGCGATCTGTCGCTACCTGGAGGCGCTGCATCCGCAGCCACCGCTCTGGGGCGAGGGTGCGCTGGAAGCCGCACGCGTGGACATGTGGACCCGGCGGATGGAGCAGCAGGTTTCGACGCCGATGGCCGACATCTTCCTGCACAGCGGCGACTTCTACCGCAGCCGCATCGTCCAGGTCCCCGCCTGTGCGCAGTGGTTGCGCGAGCAGGTTTCGCAGACCCTGGCGTGGCTGGACAGGGAACTGGCCGGCAAGCCCTTCATCTCGGGCCCGAGCTACACCATGGCCGATATCGTCGCCCAGTGCGCCTTCGTGCTCGGCAAGGCAGTGGCCGTGCGCATTCCGCCGGAGCACGCGCACCTCACGCGCTGGTTTGCCGACGTCAGCGCGCGCCCCACGGCCCGCGCCTGAAACCGGAGGCCGCCGCATGGATGCGACCAAGGTCTGCTGCGTCATCGGTGCCGGGGACGCCACCGGCGGAGCCATCGCACGGCGCTTCGCGCGCGAGGGCTACGAGGTGTGCGTGGCCCGGCGAACCGAGGCGGCGCTGGCGCCGCTCGTCGGATCCATCCAGGCCGACGGTGGCCGCGCACACGCATTCGGGCTCGACGCCCGGCGCGAAGAAGCCGTTGCCGGCTTCATCGATCGGGTCGAGTCGACCATCGGCCCGATCGAGGTGATGGTGTTCAACGTCGGCGGCAACGTGCGCTTTCCCATCCTCGAGACCACGGCCCAGAAGTACTTCAAGGTGTGGGAAATGTGCGCCATGGCGGGCTTCCTCGTCGGGCGCGAGGCTGCACGGGTCATGGTTCCCCGCGGTCGCGGCAGCATCCTCTTCACCGGCGCCACGGCCAGCACCCGGGGCGCCAACGGATTCGCGGCGTTCGCAGGCGGCAAGGCGGCGTTGCGCGCGCTGGCGCAGGCCATGGCCCGTGAACTCGGACCCAAGGGCTTGCATGTGGCGCATGTGATCGTGGACGGCCTCATCGACACCGCATTCGCCCGCGAGCATTTCGCGCAGATCGTCGCCGACGCCGGCCCCGATGGCGTCCTCGACCCGGAGCACATCGCCGATGCCTACTGGTGGCTGCACCGACAACCGCGCGATGCGTGGACCTTCGAACTTGATCTGAGACCGTGGGTCGAGAAGTGGTGACCCGAATCGCACACGCGCATGCGGCCGCTGGATCGCGTCTCGACACCGAGTTCAATCCAAAAGTGGCGGAGGGCGAGGGATTCGAACCCCCGGTGGGTTGCCCCACAACGGTTTTCAAGACCGCCGCATTCGACCGCTCTGCCAGCCCTCCGTGCGCCGATGATCGCACAGCGCGCACGGGGCGGCGAGAACGCCGGCGCGGCCCGACGGACGCGCGGGCCGTCGGTTCAGGCCGGCGAGAACGCCGGCCAGGCCCAGTCGCCGTCGACGATCCGCTGCAGGTGCAGCACCGCGATCTGCGTTTTCACGTCCGGCAGCCGCCCGGCCCGGACCGCGTCGAAGAGCTCGCCGAGCGTGCGCCACTCGACGTCGATCCGCTCGCCGGCATCGAGCGCCCTGCCCTCGCCGGCCGCGCGTGCCTCGAGACCGCGCGCGAGGTACAGGTCGATCAGCTCGTTCGAGAAGCCGATCGCCGGGTGGATCTGCGTCAGCGGCGCCCACTCGCGCGCCACGTGGCCGGTCTCCTCGAGCAGCTCGCGCCGGGCGGTCTGCAGCGAGGTCTCGCCCGGGTCGATCTTGCCCGCGGGGATCTCGAGGTAGGCGCGCTGCATCGGATAGCGCCACTGGCGCACCATCAGCACGCGACCGTCGTCGCCCAGGCCGACAATCGCGGCCGCGCCCGGGTGCACCACCCACTCGCGCGGATGCTCGGAGCCGTCGGACAGCCGGGCGACGTCCTTGCGCACGCGCAGGAACACGCCCTGGAAGACGAGCTCGGAGCTGACCGTGCTCTCCCTGAGGTGCTCGCTCATGCGGGGCTCCTGGACGCGATCCGGGCCCCGTGCCCGGTCAGATGCCGAACGCCTGCTTGACGGCGCCGAGGCACAGCGTCATCAGCGGCCCCGGCACCAGCCCCAGCACCAGCACGGCCGCGCCGTTGACCGCCATCAGCGTGCGCGCATCGGCCGCGGGCGTGATCGCCGCGGTGTCGACCGGCTCGTCGAAGTAGATCGTCTTGACGATGCGCAGGTAGTAGAACGCGCCGATCAGCGACAGCATCACCGCGAACACCGCGAGCCACACCATGCCCGCGTCCACCACCGACTGCAGCACCGCGAGCTTCGCGTAGAAGCCGACCGTGGGCGGGATGCCGGCCAGCGAGAACATCAGGATCAGCATCGTGAACGCGATGCCCGGATTGCGCTTGCCGAGCCCCTTCAGGTCGTCGATCAGCTCGGCCTCGTGGCCCTTGCGCGCGATCAGCATGATCACGCCGAAGGTGCCGAGCGTCGTCAGCACGTAGGTGACGACGTAGAACATCGACGCGCTCCACGCGTCGGCCATGCCGTCGGTGCTGCCGCCGACCACGCCCGACAGCATGCCGAGCAGCACGAAGCCGATCTGCGCGATCGTCGAGTAGGCGAGCATCCGCTTGAGGTTGTCCTGCGCGATCGCGACGATGTTGCCGAGGCCCATCGACAGCACCGACAGCACCAGCAGCATCTGCTGCCAGTCGACCGCCACCGCGGGCAGCGCCTCGGCGAGCATCCGGAACGCGATCGCGAAGGTCGCGATCTTCGGGGCGCTCGCGATCAGCAGCGTCGCGACCGTCGGCGTGCCCTGGTAGACGTCCGGCACCCACATGTGGAACGGCACCGCGCCGAACTTGAACGCGAGCCCGGAGACGATGAACACCACGCCGAACACCATCACCGTCGCGTTGGCCGGCGTGCGCCCGCTCATCGCCTCGGCGATCCGGTCGAGGTCGAGCGTGCCGGTGCCGCCGTAGAGCATCGACATGCCGTACAGCAGGAAGCCCGAGGCGAGCGCGCCGAGCACGAAGTACTTGATCGCCGCCTCGGTCGAGACCGCGTGGTCGCGGCGCATCGCCGCCAGCGCGTAGAGCGACAGCGACATCAGCTCGAGGCCGAGGTAGACGACGAGCAGGTTGCCGGCCGAGATCATGATCATCTGGCCGAGCAGCGCGAAGAGCGCGAGCGCGTAGAGCTCGCCGCGGTGCATGCCGCGGTCGGCCGCGTAGCCGCGCGCGTAGACGAGCGTCGCGGCGACCGCGATGTAGGAGGTCAGCTTCAGCACGTGGCCGATGCCGTCGGCGACGTACATGCCGTTGAAGGCCGCTTGGGCGGGCTGGCCGAGCTGCCACACGGTGGCGATCGCCGGCAGCAGCAGCACCGCGAGCGCGAGCCGGTCGATCCGGGTGTGGCCGTCCGCGGGCTTCGCGAAGACGTCGGCCAGCAGCACCGCGCAGGCCGACAACAGCAGCAGGATCTCCGGCAGCGCGGCGACGAGGTTGAGCTTGTCCATCGGGGTCACTCGGCGATCTTGGAGATGGCGACGTGGTCGAGCAGCGCGCGCACCGACGCCTCGGAGACGTCGGTGAACGGCTTCGGCCACAGGCCCATGACGAGGACCGCGACCGCGAGCGCGGCGAGCATCCAGAACTCGCGCGCGTCGACGTCCTTCAGGTGCCGGACCTCGTCGTTGGCGATCTCGCCGAACACCACCCGCTTGTACATCCACAGCGAGTACGCGGCGCCGAAGATCAGCGTCGTCGAGGCGATCGCGGCGATCCAGAAGTTGTACTTGACCGCACCGAGGATGACCATGAACTCGCCGACGAAGCCCGAGGTCGCGGGCAGCCCGCTGTTGGCCATCGCGAACAGCATGAAGAGTGCGGCGAACTTGGGCATCGTGTTCACCACGCCGCCGTAGTCGGCGATGCGGCGGCTGTGCATCCGGTCGTAGAGCACGCCGATGCACAGGAACATCGCGCCCGACACGAAGCCGTGCGAGATCATCTGCACGATCGCGCCCTGCACGCCGAGCTGCTCGAACATGAAGAAGCCGAGCGTCACGAAGCCCATGTGCGCGATCGACGAGTAGGCGACCAGCTTCTTCATGTCGGTCTGCACCAGCGCGACCAGGCCGACGTAGACGACCGCGACCAGCGACAGCGCGATCATCATGCCGGAGAGCGCCTGGCTCGCGTCGGGCACGATCGGCAGCGACAGCCGCAGGAAGCCGTAGGCGCCGAGCTTCAGCATGATCGCGGCCAGCACCACCGAGCCGCCGGTGGGCGCCTCGACGTGCGCGTCGGGCAGCCAGGTGTGCACCGGCCACATCGGCACCTTGACCGCGAAGGCGAGCAGGAACGCGAAGAAGATCCCGATCTGCTCGGACATCGACAGCGGCACCTCGTGCCAGTCGAGGATCGAGAAAGAGCCCGACTTCAGGTACAGGTAGATGATCGCGACCAGCGTCAGCAGCGAGCCGAGCAGCGTGTAGAGGAAGAACTTGAACGCCGCGTAGACGCGGTTCGGTCCGCCCCAGATGCCGATGATGATGTACATCGGGATCAGGGTCGCCTCGAAGAAGACGTAGAAGAGCAGCCCGTCGAGCGCCGAGAACACGCCCACCATCAGGCCCGACAGGATCAGGAACGCGGCCATGTAGCCGGCGACGCGCTCCTCGATGACCTTCCAGCCGGCGACCACCACGAAGATCGTGATGAACGCCGTCAGCATCACGAACCAGACCGAGATGCCGTCGATGCCGAGGTGGTACTCCACCCCGAAGCGGTCGATCCAGGGCATGCGCTCGACGAACTGCATCTCGGCCGACGCGGTGTCGAACTTGGTGTAGAGCGGGATCGTCGCGAGGAAGCCGAGCACCGCGCCGCCGAGCGAGACGGTGCGCACCACGCCGGCGTTGCGGTCGGTGCCGAAGGCGAGCACGAACAGGCCCGCGAGGATCGGGATCCAGATCGCGGCGCTGAGGAAGGAAACGGAGGTGTTCATGTTCTTGTGTCCCCGTGCCCGTCAGCGCGTGGCCATCGGCACGAACCACCAGACCAGCACCGCCACGCCGACGATCATCGCGATCGCATAGTGGTAGATGAAGCCGGACTGGACCCAGCGCAGCACACCGGCGAACCAGCCCACCAGCCGCGCGCTGCCGTTGACCACCGCGCCGTCGATCACCGCCTGGTCACCGACCTTCCACAGGCCGGTGCCGATCGCTCGGGCGCCGCCTGCGAAGACGATCTCGTTGAAGCGGTCGAGGTAGTACTTGTTCTCGAGCAGCCGGTACACGCCCGAGAAGCGGCTCTGGATCGCCGCCGGCAGCGCCGGGTTGACCAGGTAGCAGTAGTAGGCGGCAGCCACCCCGGCGACGGCGAGCCAGAACACCGGGGTCATCAGCGCGTGCACGCCCATCGCGGCCCAGCCGTGGAAGTGCCCGGCGAGCTCGGCCATCGCGCCGTGCTTCGCGCCGTCGACGTGGATGACGTCCTTGAAGAAGTCGCCGAAGACCATCGGGCCGACGGTGTACAGGCCGATCAGCACCGACGGGATCGCGAGCATCACCAGCGGGACGCTGACGACCGCCGGGCTCTCGTGCGGCGGGCCGCCGTGGTGACCATGGTCGTCGTGGCCGTGGTCGCCGTGCCCCACGTCGTGCCCGTGGCCGTGCCCGGTCGCGTCGAAGCGCTCCTTGCCGTGGAAGACCAGGAAGTACATCCGGAACGAGTAGAACGCGGTCACGAAGACGCCGATCATCACCGCCGCATACGCGAAGCCGCTGCCCGCGAGCTCCGAGTGCTTCACCGCCTCGATGATCAGGTCCTTGGAGTAGAAACCCGAGAAGAACGGCGTGCCGATCAGCGCCAGCGACCCGAGCAGCGAGGTGATCCAGGTGATGGGCATGTACTTGCGCAGCCCGCCCATGTTCCGGATGTCCTGATCATGGTGCATCCCGATGATCACCGAGCCCGCGGCGAGGAACAGCAGCGCCTTGAAGAACGCGTGCGTCATCAGGTGGAAGATCGCGACCGAGTAGGCCGACGCCCCGAGCGCCACCGTCATGTAACCGAGCTGCGACAGCGTCGAGTACGCCACCACGCGCTTGATGTCGTTCTGGACGATGCCGAGGAAGCCCATGAAGAGCGCGGTGATCGCGCCGATCGTCATCACGAACGACAGCGCGGTGTCCGACAGCTCGAACAGCGGCGACATCCGCGCGACCATGAAGATGCCGGCGGTGACCATCGTCGCCGCGTGGATCAGCGCCGAGATCGGGGTCGGGCCCTCCATCGAGTCGGGCAGCCAGACGTGCAGCGGGAACTGCGCCGACTTGCCCATCGCGCCGATGAACAGGCAGATGCAGGTCACGGTGAGGAGCGACCACTCGGCCGCGCCGAGCAGGTTGATCGTCTTGTCCGCGACGCCGGGCGCCGCCTTGAACACCTCGGCGTAGTCGAGGCTGCCGAAGTAGGCGAGCACCAGGCCGATGCCGAGCACGAAGCCGAAGTCGCCGACGCGGTTGACGAGGAACGCCTTCAGGTTCGCGTAGATCGCCGTCGGCCGGGTATACCAGAACCCGATCAGCAGGTAAGACACCAGGCCGACCGCCTCCCAGCCGAAGAACAGCTGCAGGAAGTTGTTCGACATCACCAGCATCAGCATCGAGAAGGTGAACAGGCTGATGTAGGCGAAGAAGCGCTGGTAGCCGGGGTCGTCCTTCATGTAGCCGATGGTGTAGACGTGCACCATCAGCGAGACCGAGGTCACGACGCACATCATCGTCGCGGTCAGCGAGTCGATCAGGAAGCCGACCTCGAACTTCACGCCGTCGACGATCGCCCAGGTGTAGAGCGGGCCGTTGAAGGTGTTGCCGGCGAGCACGTCGCGCAGCACCGTGATCGACGCGAGCAGCGAGACCAGCACGCCGAGGATGGTGACGACGTGGCTCAGCGTGCGGCCGATGACGCGGCCGAACAGGCCGGCGAGGATCGCGCCAACGAGCGGCGCGAACGGGACGAGCAGGTAGGCGGTCTTCATGTCGTTGTTCTCTTCCCTGCGGCCGTCAGCCCTTCAGTGCGTCCATGTCCTCGACGTTGATCGTGTCGAGGTTGCGGAACAGCACGACGAGGATCGCGAGGCCGATCGCCGACTCGGCGGCGGCCACCGTCAGGATGAAGAACACGAAGATCTGCCCCGCCGCATCGCCGAGGAAATGCGAGAACGCGACGAAGTTCATGTTGACGGCGAGCAGCATCAGCTCGATCGCCATCAGGATGATGATGACGTTGCGCCGGTTCAGGAAGATGCCGACGACGCTGATCGCGAACAGGATCGCGCCGAGCCCGAGGTAGTGCGCCAGGGTGATGGTCATTTCTGAGGCTCGATTCCGTTCGCGGGGGCCGAGCTCGTCGCGGCGGCCGGCGGGGTCGCGGGGCGGCCGGGCATCTTCACCAGCCGGACCCGGTCGGTGCTGCGCACGCGCACCTGCTCGGACACGTTCTGCGCCTTCACGCCCTCCCGGCGGCGCAGGGTCAGCGCGATCGCGGCGACGATCGCCACCAGCAGGATCACCGCGGCGATCTCGAACGCGTAGACGTACTCGGTGTAGATCAGTGCACCGAGCGCCTTGGTATTGCTGTAGTCGGCCGGCAGGCGCGGCGCGTAGGACGCCTGGATCGTGCCGAACTGGTGCCACAGCACCGCGATCAGCTCGAGCACCACGATCACGCCGACGAAGGCCGCGACCGGCAGGTTCTTCCAGAAGCCCTGCCGCATCCGGTCGACGTTGATGTCGAGCATCATCACGACGAACAGGAACAGCACCATCACCGCGCCGATGTAGACCAGCACCAGCGTGATCGCGAGGAACTCGGCCTTCAGCAGCAGCCAGATCGCCGCGGCCGAGAAGAACGTCAGCACGAGGAACAGCGCGCTGTGCACCGGGTTGCGCGCAGTGACGACCCGCAGCGCCGAGAACACGGTGACGGCCGCGAACAGGTAGAAGAAGAAGACGGTCGGGTCCACGGGGGCTCTCGTCTGGGGGGTCCGGGTCAGCGGTACCGGGCGTCGGCCTCGCGGGCCGCCGCGATGTCCTTCTCGTACCGGTCGCCGACCGCCAGCAGCATCTCCTTGGTGAAGTAGAGATCGCCGCGCTTCTCGCCGTGGTACTCGAGGACGTGGGTCTCGACGATCGAGTCCACCGGGCACGACTCCTCGCAGAAGCCGCAGAAGATGCACTTGGTGAGGTCGATGTCGTAGCGCTTGGTGCGCCGCGTGCCGTCATCGGGTCGCACGTCGGACTCGATCGTGATCGCGAGCGCCGGGCACACCGCCTCGCACAGCTTGCAGGCGATGCAGCGCTCCTCGCCGTTCGGGTAGCGGCGCAGCGCGTGCAGCCCGCGGAAGCGCGGCGAGTACGGCGTCTTCTCCTCGGGGAACTGCACGGTGATCTTGCGTGCGAACACCTGCGAGCCCGTGAGCCGCAGGCCCTTGAGCAGCTCGACGAGCATGAAGCTCTTGACGAAGTCCTTGATCGCTTCCATGGGGGTCTTCGCTCGGGAGGTCAGTTCCAGATGTTGAGCGGCGTCTGGATCCAGATGCCGACGACCACCAGCCAGACCAGCGTGACCGGGATGAAGATCTTCCAGCCGAGCCGCATGATCTGGTCGTAGCGGAACCGCGGGAACGAGGCGCGGACCCAGATGAAGACCGTGACCAGCATGAAGGTCTTCAGGAACAGCCAGAACCAGTCCCAGAACCACTGCGGGCCCGGCACGGCCTCGATCGCGATGAACGGCGCCCAGCCGCCGAGGAACATGATCGCGGCCAGCGCCGAGATCAGGATCATGTTGGCGTACTCGGCGAGGAAGAAGATCGCGAAACCCATGCCCGAGTACTCGATCATGTGGCCGGCGACGATCTCCGACTCGCCCTCGACGACGTCGAACGGATGCCGGTTGGTCTCGGCGATGCCCGAGATGAAGTAGACGACGAAGACCGGCAGCAGCGGCAGCCAGTTCCAGCTGAGCAGGTTCAGGCCCATCTCGGCGAAGCGGCCCTGGTTCTGGCCCTCGACGATGTCGGTCATGTTCAGGCTGCCCGACACCATCAGCACGACCACCAGCGCGAAGCCGATCGCGAGCTCGTACGACACCATCTGGGCCGAGGCACGCAGCGCGCCGAGGAACGCGTACTTCGAGTTCGACGCCCAGCCGGCGAGGATCACGCCGTAGACCTCGAGCGAGGTGATCGC
>Ga0315899_10000717_pt1 | contig 39246 bp, 62 predicted proteins | sample LakEriMetagenome_2_FD_203518 | JGI IMG/M metagenome (GOLD analysis project Ga0315899, IMG submission 203518) | Freshwater fungal communities from buoy surface, Lake Erie, Ohio, United States - Buoy 4 MA112 | ecosystem: Environmental > Aquatic > Freshwater > Lake | place: USA: Lake Erie, Ohio...
TGGTACAAATCATGTCGGGCAATCTTGAACAGGATATTATTGATGAAACTGGAACAGACGATACTAAAGAATCTGATTTACAATGATGAGTATTTACGAAAAGTTATTCCTTTTCTAAAAGCAGAATACTTCTCAGACAGAACCGAAAGAACAATTTTTGATGAAATAATATCATTCGTATCGTCTTACAACTCTCCACCAACGATTGAAGCTATTACACTTGCCGTCAAAGAGAAGAAAAATCTTACAGATGACCAAGTGACTCAATGTGAAACGTATCTACAAGAAATTGTTGAAACTTCAAAGGAGATTTCAAAAATCGACTGGCTCCTTGACAAATCCGAGATATTTTGTCAAGAAAAAGCGATTTATAATGCCGTCTTGGCATCTATTTCTATTCTTGATGGAAAAGATAAAGCACAGGAAAAAGGAGCTATTCCCAAGATACTCGCAGACGCATTGGGTGTAGGTTTTGATACAAACATTGGACATGATTACTTAGAAAACTCTGATGAACGATATGAATTTTATCATAGGAAAGAAGAACGTATTCCGTTTGATCTTGAATACTTCAACAAAATTACAAAAGGTGGCCTTCCAGCTAAGACTCTTAATATCGCTTTGGCTGGTACCGGTGTTGGTAAGTCTCTTTTTATGTGCCATGTTGCCGCTGGCTGTATGGTACAAGGGAAGAATGTTCTCTACATCACAATGGAGATGGCAGAAGAAAAAATTGCAGAACGAATAGACGCCAATCTATTGAATGTGACCATTGATGAACTTACATCGTTGTCAAAAGAAATGTATGATAAGAAGGTGCAAAGAGTAAGAAATAACACAACAGGAAAACTTATCATCAAAGAATATCCTACCGCAGCAGCATCTACTGTACATTTTAGGACACTTCTAAATGAACTTCATCTCAAACGTAGCTTCACTCCTGACATTATTTTTATTGATTATCTTAATATTTGCGCCTCTGCAAGAATCAAAGCAGGAGCAAATGTCAACTCATACACCTACGTCAAATCCATTGCCGAAGAACTGCGAGGTCTTGCAGTTGAGTACGGAGTACCAATCGTTAGTGCTACACAGACTACAAGAAGCGGATTTACTTCATCTGATCCCGGGCTCGAGGACACAAGTGAGTCTTTTGGTCTGCCAGCAACCGCAGACTTGATGTTTGCTTTGATAACATCAGAAGAACTTGAAGCATTGAATCAGATTATGGTCAAACAATTAAAGAATCGTTATTCCGATCCTACAACACACAAGAGATTCGCTGTTGGTATTGACAAATCAAAGATGAGACTGTATGATGTTGAACAAGCGGCACAAGATGGTATTGTTGATGCGGGTAAAGTTGACGATAAACCTTTGAATTCATTTGGTGAGAGAGAACGAATGTCATCAATGAAAAAGAAGTTTGGTGGATTCAAAGTATAAATATTTGATTATAACCTAATTCCTAAAACGACATGAGTGCAGCATCAGATAAATTTGAACAAGATGTAGCAAAAGAAATCAACAAGCTACCAGGTATTAAGGCTTCTAGACCATCAGTTGGTACAGATTTCTCCGATGTTAAAGTTGAATATAAAAACATAAAGACTTGGGTTGAAGTTAAAATGTCTCATACCGACAATTTATCCAACCCTAGAGTCTATTATGAAAAAGGTCAATGGAGAACAACATACAAAACGCCTACAGCCTTTGCTGCTGTAGAAATTCTGAACAAGTCTCAAGAAGCAAAAAAATTCATTGATGCGATTTCTAAGTATTCTGGTATACCAAAAAAAGATATTAAAATTCCTACAACGAAGTCGGGATTGAAAGAACCTGGTGCAGTTCCGCTTCATGTCATGAAGTCTTTTTTTGATCAACCAGGAATCAATCGTTATATTGCGAATGACGAAAATCGTGATCTAGGTAAACTAGTAACTGAGCATTATACAGAAGGTAAAACTGAACCAGCATACTATATGCAAGCAGGAGATGATTTCTATAGAGTTTCAAACAAGAATCCTTTAGGTCTTGATACGTCAATACCTCTACTAAAAGGCTCTGGTGATTTTAAAGTCCGTGTTGCAACCCGTTCAGAATTTTATGAAGTGCAAGCCGAAATCAAAATCAAAAAAATGCCAAACAGTAAATTTTCTGTGGCACCAAAAACTAAAAAAGAAAATCCATTTATGGGAATGAAAAAATGAGTTTATCATATGATTTTGATAAAGTATTCAAAGAATACCAGAATGCTACTGATGATTTTGGGTTCTCTGCCGTATCAGAAGAAGAATACAATTCGGTAATAAACAAAACAGCAGAAACAGCAGATGATTATAAAACACGTTTGAATGAAGTAGAAAAACTTATTATACCATTCTTACAAAAGTTATATCAAACAGCAGACAAAGAATACATTTATTGGCCAAACAGAAAGCCAGTAATAGAAAAACAAATTGAGAGGATATTAAAACTCACCCGTGGATGATGTTGACCTAAAGGTATAGGAAATGTCAGACGATATCAAACCAGATTTTAAAAAATTCAAAAACAAAAAGAAGCTAACAGTACCAGAAGAATTTCTAGATAATGCAAAAAGTTATGAAGATAAACAGATGCTCGTAAGAGTATTGACAGAAAGAGAAAAAGGAAGAGTTCTATTGATAATGAAGTCACTTTTGGCTGATGCAGTAAAATCAAGAAACCGAAAATGAAACAATTACTTGAAATGCTACCCAAAATCTTAGGCATGATGCCTGAGATTGTGAAATACATAAAGTACATTCCAATAATTATGGTGTTAGCGGGTATTGGTTATGGAGTGTATTATGTAACAAAGAACTACAGAGATCCTTACGTGTGCTATGATAATGAAATCTATGAACAAATATCAATCACATCAGGTGTTTATAAATTTAAAGGTGGGTATTGCATAAGCGATAAGTGAGGTTATTATGAGTGCAGTGGTAATTATTCCGACTACTGGAGCTGATACAGTAAAACGCTCCATTGAAAGTGTTTTATCCCAAACCTATCCGACAACTTGTTATGTTGTCTGTGATGGTAATCAATTCAGAGGTAAAGTCAAAGTTATTGTTGACAACTACCTATCAAATAAAAATATTAAACTCTGTTTCTTGCCAGACAACGTAGGTGCTAATGGATTCTATGGCCATAGAGTTTATGCTGCGTTCTCCCATTTAGTTAATGAAGATTACGTTATGTTTCTGGATCAAGATTGTTGGTTTGAAGATAATCATGTTCAGTCCTGCGTGAACACAATTCAATCTAAAGAATTAGATTGGACGTATTCTTTGAGAAAAATTACCGACAAAGATGGAAACTTCTATTGTAATGATGACTGTGAAAGTCTTGGTAAATGGATAGCATGGACAAATACACACCATATTGACACAAATAGTTATTGCGTTCGTCGTGAAATCCTGATAAGATTAGCATCTACGTGGCATGGTGGGTGGGGTCAAGATAGAGTGTTCTTCAATACAATAGCAACCAACTTTCAGAAGTGGGATTGTACAAGAAGATACACAGTCAACTACAGAGTTGATGGTAATGCAGGTTCTGTGACAAAAGGATTCTTTGATCAAGGTAATAAAGTGATGCATGATTTCTATAAAGGAAAACTTCCTTGGCGAGAAGATTGATAGTAGGTAAAACTAGTTTTATTGGTAACGAACTAGCTAAACTAAAAAATTTCGATATTGTTGCATACAAAGATATTCATCATGTTGACTTTTCTCAATATGATGGCGTTATCAATTGTGCATTGAATCCTGTGTTTAAAACTCAAACATATGATGAAAAAATTGATGTTGATTATGAGATAGCAAAACTTGCGTATGAAAATAATTGCCATTATGCAATGATTTCAACCAGAAAGGTTTATGGATCATCATCAGAACTGAAAACATATACAGAAGAAAGTCCTACAAATCCATTTGACTTCTATAGTGAAAACAAATTGATTTGTGAGAATAAAATTCTAAATGAGTTTGGGGATAAAGCAGTCATAGTCAGAGGATCTAATTTGTTTGGATTTGAATTGGGTAGGCAATCTTTCATGGGCTTCTGTATGGATCAATTGAAGCACAGTGAAAAGATTGTATTTTCAATTAGCGAAAAAACAAAAAGAGACTTTATTGATGTGACTACATCAGCATGTATGTTAGATAAAATTTTAAGAAGAAAATTGACAGGAATATATAATTTAAGTTCTAACTATGGTCTTGAAATAGGCAAAGTAGCAAAACATTTAATTCGTGGTTATGGTAAAGGTGAGTTTTTATGTACCAGTGATGTTGTCAAAGAGCAGTTCATCATAGACAACACAAAACTAATCAAACAGCTCAAACTTATTTCTCACCCATTTTATATCACAGGTATCATTGAAAATTTAGGAGAAGAATTGTGCAAGATATGATCATTAGTGCCGTGTCGGAATACAAGTACGACAGAATGAAACATTGGGTGAACTCAATCAAGAAGTGCGGATTTAAAGGTAGAATCGCAGTCGTTGCATTTAATATCACAGACAATACAATTAGGAAACTAAAATATGAAGGTGTTGAGGTTTACTTAACAACAAATCAAAGAAACGAAAAAGATGATGGATACTTGTACGCAAACGGAATAACTTATCACGTACCAATGCTTAGACATTATTTTTATTGGGCAATATTGTCTCAAATGAAAGACATTCGTTATGTCATTTCTACAGATATATCTGATGTTGTATTTCAACTAGATCCTTCTGTGTGGTTAGAAAATCATCTCGGCGATAAAAAATTAAATTATGGATGTGAAGGTCTATTGTACAAAGACGAAACATGGGGAAATCAAAACATGATGGAATGTTTTCCTCAACTATATCATCACATGAAGGACAGACCGATCTACAATGCCGGATCAATGGCTGGCGAGTTTGAGATGTTTAAAAACTTTTCATTAGCTGTTTCTTTGGCTATTAACAATATTCCACATCCAACTCCAGATCAAGCTGGTGTTAATGCTATGTTATCAATCGAACCATATCACTCACTTACCAAGTTCAATGACCACGATACAAATTGGGCATGTGAATGTGGGACTACTGTAGACCCAAATAAAATAGAACGATTCAGACCCCATCTATTGAGTCCTGAGCCTATCTTTGATGGGGAGTATGTGTATACAAGTAAAGGCGAGAAATATGTAATGGTACACCAATATAATAGAGTGCCAGAATGGAAAGAAAAGATTGAGAAAAAATATGGATAATGATATTTCAGTAGTTACAGCATTCTATGATATTGGTAGAGGTAATCTACCAAAAGTAAAACATGGTAGAGAGTTACCATTCTATCAGCATAGAAGTGTAAATCAATATTTTGATTTTTTCAGTAACCTAGCTAAACTTCAAAACGAAATGGTGATTTACACAACACCCGATTTTGAAGATAAAGTTAAAACTATCAGAAAAAATGTTGGGTTGGAAGAACTGACGAAAGTTGTTATTGCAGATTCATACCTACCTGAAAGATATGAACTAATTAAACCTATGGTTCAAAAGGTAATGGATGATCCCGCATATTATGGTAAAGTGGTGAATCCTCAACTGATTGAATATTGGCATGCCGATTATGTTCTTGTCAATATTTTTAAAGCCTGGTATGTTACTGATGCAATTGAGAAAGGTCTGATAAGTAATGATCTTACTGCATGGATAGATTTTGGTTATGTTCGTGATGATAAAACAATACCAGCATCAAATCGTTGGACTTATAATTTTGATCGTGAGAAAATTCATTTCTTCAATCAATATACTATACACAAAGAAAGACCGATTGACAATATAATCTATACAGGTGATGTTTACATTCAAGGATGTCATATTGTAGCAGGAACAAAGAAATGGGAACTTCTTAAGCAATTGGTTCTCAAAAATCTAGAAGTTCTATTACAAAATAATTTAATTGATGATGATCAAACATTATTGCTCATGTCGTATCTGACAAGCCCACAAGATTTTCAGTTACATATTGCTGATCCAAACGATTGGTTTAGAATCTTTAGAATATTTAATGATCAAATATGATTAAAATATATTCGCCAAGAATTCATAATCTGGGAGATTTTATGCATTGTCTCCCAGCATTATCGGGTCTACATAAAAAACTAAAGTATAAATTCTCATTTGTCATTTGTGATAGGCTAGAAAGATTTGTTGGTATAAAAGAATTATTGATGCAGCAAGAGATGTTTGCTGAAGTAAAATTCATGCATGAAGAAACCATGATTGCTGAAAGATATATTCTATTGGATGATATTGGTGAGGAGAAACAACATGGTAACAGTCCAATAGCATGTCATAGATTTTATAATTTCATCAGAGATAATTACAAAATAGATTTTGATATTGATGATGATTTTGAATTAAAAGTGCCAAAACTAGATATAGACTTTCAAACAGACAAGTTAATCATTGGTGATAGATGGTCATCTAGAGATGCACCAGATGTTGATACTAGAAGATATTCTAATCTTATAGAAAGTGCAGAAATTGTACCAAAAGAAAAAGCATTATATCTTGACTATAAAAAAGATTTAATATATAATTGTTCTCTAATTAAGCATAATCCAAATCCATTTATTACCACATTTACTGGAATAGGTATTGTTGCCGATTTGATGAAAAAAGATTGTTACATTTTGTGGGATGAAGATATACGAAACTGGCAAGGTTGGGGTGTAGAACAAGATTATAAACTACACTACTATCAAGATAGAAAATCAAAACTTGTTTATATAAGAGATTTTAAGTATGATAATTAATGTTCCTTTAGGCGCATTTGGTGGCCCTCTCAGAAATGGTGATATTGTTGCTGTAGCAAATGTCGTTGAATATCTTAGAAAAGTAGAAGATAAAAATATAAAATTCCATCTTTTACCTAACTCTGTGTCATCAGCAGATTACTGTCAGAAATTTTTAAAGTTTATGTTAGAGAATACAGATTATTTCTCTGATAACGCAGGTGAAAAAGAACTTTCATGGAAAAATATTAATCTTTGGGATTTTAGAGGATTATCTGGTGATTTAGTGAGAATCCCAAATAATAAAAAGCAAGAAAAGAAGATAGTTATCTGTCCTTTATTTAATGCCCAATACAACACATACAGAAATTGGCCAAAACATATTTTTGAAAAAATGCTTGAGAGATTTAAGAGCGAAGCATATTCGGATTATAGAAAAATCATTTGTACAGAGGCAACTATAGGCCACATTGATGGGTGGGAAGAATCTACAGATTTTCTAGAAAATTTAGATCACATAATGACAAGTGAAATATTCTTTGGGGGTGATACTGGAACTAGTCACTTTGTTGGTGCATTAGAAAGTGGACCAGGTGAAATATTATATTTCTATTCTGGTCATGGTCTTATTCACACAACTCCTTTCTATTCTACCTTAGGAAAAGGAAGAGTCATTCAGTACTGGCATAACTTTGAACAAGCAACTTGGAGTTAATATGAGAATTAAATTATTCAGTCACATGGTTGACATTGGTTGTGGAAAAGATATTACAGTAGAACAAACAGAGCTACTAGAAAAAACAGGTTTGCTTGATGCTGTTGAACACGCATATTTCTTTGCACACTTTGATAGAGATAACTATTCCTGGTTAGAAGAAAGATGGAAAGACAGAAAGAACGTTGATATTCTACATTATAATCAAGATTATCAGCCTTGGTATGAGGCAACTTCAGTAAACTATTTGCAAGAATATTGTCATGAGAACGATGAAGAATTTTATGTTTGCTTCATGACACACAAAGGAGCAAGTCATGGTCCTGGTGGTCATCAAAACTGGCGAAGATATATGCAATACTGGAATATAGAGAAATGGAAAGACTGTGTTGCAAAGCTTGATGAAGGTTATGACATGTGTGGTGCTGCATTTTTAAATAACCCGCCACATCCTTTTTATGCGGGTAACTTTTTCTGGGCAAAAGCATCATATCTAAGGAAGTGTCGTAGACTAAAAACTCCACCAGAAAATATGTTCAAGCCACAATTTGAAGAACAACCACACCATCGTTTTGATCTTGAGTGTTGGCATGGTAGTGGTGCACCTAATGCATATGATATGCATCCTGGAGAAACAAATCGATGGTATTTACCTCCAGAAACATACCGAGATGATATGGAAGAAACCTTTACTTACAGAACAGTATGAACGATACGGCAATCATAGTTACCTCTTATTGTGGAGGTAATTTTCAAGAAGAAAAAAGAAAAATGACTAAGACAATCTGTAAAATGTTGTCTGAAAAAGGTCATTATGTTATTCTTACTACACACTCACCTGTAGACGTTGATACACAAAATTATTGTGATGTATTTGTTTATGATAAAGACAATAGATTTTCTTTTGATGACGTTCCACAAAGAACGACAAATCATGGTGTCGCAGAGTTGACACTTATGAGAAATGCAGTAAAATTAATACCTGAAAATTTCAAATATCTACTGAAGATGGCATATGATAATAAGCCAGATTTAGATTATCATGATATCATACAGAAGTGTAAAGAAACTAATAAGAAAGCGGTCACAGCAAAATGGGGTAACGATATTACGTTAGGAACTCAGATGTATTTTTCTGAGATTGCATTCTTTAGAGAAACATTATCAATGAATGAATTATGGCGATGCGAAAAAGACTTAGAATATGTTTGGTATGATTCTGTAAAAGATAAAAACTTATTAGATCAAGTGCATGTACTAGACCTATACAGAAACTTCTTTGGCCATGATGTTCTTCAATATGCTCATGCAGCAGGAACTTTTGTAGATCACTATCCATATGATTAGTTTAACTTGTATTGATGCCTTAGATTACGAACCAACAATTCGTGCAATACGAAGCACGATCAAGTGTATTCCTATAAGCAGAGTATATTGGTTTAGTGATGTTAATCTAATCTCGGATGAGTTTCCTGTAACTTGGATAAAAATAAACAAATTCAAACGATATACTGATGAATATAATTTTATAACCTTGAAATTAGTACCTCATGTTGTTACTGAACCATACAACATAATAATTCATGCTGATGGATTTGCTGTAAATCGGAGTGCATGGGATGAACAATTCTTAAATTATGATTATATTGGCGCCAGATGGAATAATGGCATGGTAGGTAATGGTGGATTCTGTCTGAGAAGTAGAAAACTATACGATGCTTTACTGAATCTAGATGTTAAGTACAAAACATCAGATTATTCACAAGAAGTAATAGATAATTCGGAGCACTATGTGTTTGATGCATATGGTGATAAAGTGATTCCTGAAGATAATATTATCTGCAAGATACATAGAAAAGAACTTGAAGAAAATTATGGTATTAAATTTGCTGAAGGTGACATTGTAGACAAATTTAGCATAGAACATAATACGTCATCTTCTTGGTTAGGTAGAAGTTTAGGATTTCATGGTAAACATGGAATAGCAAAACATTATGGAGTTGAGTTATGATATGGAGAAATTAAATGACACCAAATGAAATGATTGAAGCACTATCAAAATCAGTGCAACCAAAGTATGTGAAAAATTATGATAATTATCAAGAAGGCCAGTTTGTGCAGTATTCTGGTCAACTTTGGGATCATAACGAAATACGAGTAGCACTAGACGCACTTCTAAATGGTGCATGGATTGTTTCTGGAGAAAAAGTATCTGAATTTCAAGATGCTTTTAGTAAAAGATTCAATGTCAAATATTCCCATATGGTGAACTCAGGTAGTTCAGCAAATCTTGTGATGGTGACTGCTGCTAAAAAATATTACAAGTGGCAAGACGGCGATGAGATTATTGTTTCTCCTGTCGGGTTCCCAACAACTATTGCACCTATTATTCAAAATGGAATGAAACCAGTTTTCATTGACATTGAACTTGAAACATTAAATTTTGATGTTAGTAAAATTGAAGAAAAGATCAATTCAAAAACAAGAGCAATTTTTGTATCTCCTGTTTTGGGTAATCCTCCAAACATGGATGTGATTGTTGACATATGCAATAAACATGGTCTTACTTTACTTGGTGATAACTGTGATTCGCTAGGCTCACTTTGGAATGGAAGATTAATTACAGACTACTATGATACATGGACAACATCATTCTATCCTGCTCACCATATTAGCACAGGTGAAGGTGGTATGGTATGTTCAGATAACGAAGATTTCATCAAAGAAGCAAGAAGCATTTCATGGTGGGGTAGAGATTGCTACTGTGTAGGATCAAACAATCTATTAGAATGTGGCACTTGTGGTAAACGATTTGACAATTGGCTTGAGAATTACGATGGTATTATTGATCACAAATATCTGTTTACAAACATCGGATATAATCTAAAACCTCTTGATCTTCAAGGTGCTATTGGTCTTGAGCAATTGAAAAAGTTTGATATGCTTGAAAGTAAACGCAGAGAATATAAAGAAACTATTCAAAAATACATTGAAGATAATATCCCTGGTGCAAGAGTTATTAATGCTACAGAAAACTCAGATCCTTCTTGGTTTGGTGTTCCCATCTATTGCGAATCACAAGAGATGAAAGAGTTGCTAGTATCTCATTTTGAATCCAATAAAGTTCAAACTAGAAACTACTTTAGCGGGAATATTCTTTTACATCCAGGATACAAACATCTAGATGATTATAAGAATTATCCCAATTCGAATCTAGCTTTAAGTAATGTATTCTTTATCGGTTGCTCTCCTCTATACAACGAAAAGATTTTGAACTATATTGAGAAGGTATGTCAAAAATGGTAAACGTTCTTGGTGCTGGATTTGTTGGTGGTAGATATGCTGAACTAACTAAAAATGTAATTGTCAATGATAGAAATGATTATGAAGTGAAATCAAATGAAGTTCTTTATTTCATCTCTACAATTGACAATTATAATGTATTCACAAATCCATATATTGACATTGAAACAAATCTAACAACATTGATAAAGACTTTAGAATCATGTAAAGACAAAGATGTTACTTTCAATTTCATTAGTTCTTGGTTTGTATATGGAAATGTAGATTTGCCGGCAAAAGAATCTGCTTATTGTGATCCGAAAGGATTCTACAGCATAACCAAACGAACAGCAGAGCAACTTCTCATTTCATATTGTGAAACGTTCAACATTAAGTACAGGATTCTCAGACTAGCAAACGTTTTAGGAGAATCTGACCACAAGGTATCTAAAAAGAAGAATGCTCTGCAATACATGATCAATGAACTGAAAGCAGGAAACACAGTTTCGTTGTATGATGGTGGTGAAGCATATAGAGACTATATCTATGTTGACGATGCGGTTCGTGCTATTAATCTAGTATTGCAAAAAGGAAAAGTCAACGAAATCTATAATATTGGTAATGGCGTTCCAGTCAGGCTGGTAGATGCTATTAACTATGCTGCCACAAAGTTGAGTTCATCATCTAATGTGGAAACTATTGAAACCGCAGCATTTCATAAGGTGGTACAAACCACAAACATGGTCCTTGATATTACCAAAATTAAGAGTCTGGGCTATGTACAAACTAAGTCAGTTTATGATATTATGGACAAATTAATCGTATAAATACTCAATAGGTAATCACAGGGTATTGCCATTTGAGGAATCAATGCAAAAATTCAAGACTTTTCTAAAAGAAGAAACTACAGAACCGGAAGGCGAAAAACTCAAGCACATTGAGCATCTAGAGGACCATCCTATCAACGATGGAGCCAAAGGCTTTGAACATGCCGTTGGTGCTCTAGATCAAGCCCACAATCATATTATTGCTGGTGCCCACGATTCAACATTGACCATGAAGCATGATGGTTCACCATCTATTGTATATGGTCATCATCCAGAAACTGGCAAGTTTTTCGTTGCTTCTAAGTCTGCATTTAACAAAAACCCAAAGATTAATTATACGGAAAAAGACATTCAACAGAATCATGGTCACGCACCGGGTCTAGTTGAAAAACTCAAGTCTGCATTGCAGCATTTACCGAAGATAACACCAAAACAAGGTGTCTATCAAGGTGATGTTTTATTCTCAGATAAAGACAAGAAAAAGGAAGGAGACAAATACACCTTCACACCAAATGTCATCAAATACTCTGCGAAAAAAGGCACACCAGAACACGACAAAATAAAAAAAGCAAAATTTGGTATATACAATCATACTGAATATGTCGGTCCCACAGCAAAGGCTATGACTGCAAACTATAGTCCAGACCTATCTAATTTCACAGAGCATCCTGATGTTTATCATAGACTTCCTGGTCATGATACGTCAAAAGTTGTAATGACTAAGACTGCTCACGGTGAATATGCAAAGCATGTTGCTGCCGCACAAAAAGTACACGACAAAAATCCTCATATGTACCACTCTATTGATCCAGTTAGAGAGCATATGAAAACATATATAAATTCAACGGTTGATACACAAGAGAAGCCAACAGTTGCAGGTCTACAGAAGCACATAGAAAACAAACTGACAAAAGAAATAGATAAGAAAAAAACTGATGCTGGTAAGAAGAAGTATCAAGATCAATTATCCGACTTGATTCAGCATACAAACGTGCATAAGAAAAACCTTGAAGATGTTTTTGCTGTACATCATCACCTACAGAATGCAAAGAATGTTTTAGTTCATACACTGGCACAACATACTGGTGGATTAGAACATGAAATCAAAGGACAGTCAGTAAAACCAGAAGGCTTCGTCGTAAATCACGAAGGTACAGTTTCTAAACTAAACGACAGGAACGAATTCAATAGATTGAATCGTCTAGCAAGAGCAAAATGAAAAGATTCTCACAACTAGTAGAAGAACAACAAAAAAAACTTACGATGTTGTTTGGTCGTATGAATCCTCCAACAAAAGGTCATGAGGAGAATGTTGAGGGTCTAAAGAAAACAGCAGAGAAAGAGAATTCAGACCATTTGGTCATTGCATCTCACTCACAGGATGCTAAGAAGAATCCTCTATCTCCAGATACCAAACTGAAGCATCTTAAAAGAGCATTCCCTGGTACAAATATTATAACATCAAGTAAAGAGAAGCCTACAATTATGCATCATGCTGCTGATGCTCATGCTAAAGGTTATACTCATCTTCATGTTATTGCGGGTGCAGATAGAGTGGATGAATACAAAAGACTACTTCATCATTATAATGGTAAGACTCATGATGATGCGGGTAGACCATATAAACACGGGTCTTTCAATTTCAAAAAGATAACAGTATCATCGTCAGGTGAAAGAACGAAAGGTGTTTCTGGAACTGATATGCGTAATCATGCACAGAACAATGATTACAAATCATTCAAGAGTAATCTTTCTTCACACATGCAACAAAATGATAAACATGCTAAAGAACTATTCAATGATGTTCGTAAAGGAATGGGTTTACATGAAGATGTAAATCGTGGTATGTTCAAAGCGATCTTTATTACTGGTGGTCCTGGTTCCGGTAAAGACATTATCATTCGTGAAGGTATTGCAGAACAAAGAGCAGTAGAGTTAAGCACAGTTCAAGCCTTTGACTATTTGATGGATAAAAAGAGACTGTCAGAAAGTAGCAAAGATTTTCGTAGAGAAGCTATTCGCCATCGTAGTCCGCTGGTCATCAACGGATCAGCAGACAATATTGATATTGTTTGCACCATCAGAGAAGAATTAGAGGAACTTGGGTATTCTACCATGATGATATATGTTGACACTCTAAATGAAGTTAGCCGTCAACGTAACCTCGGATTAAAAAGAATGATATCCGAATCCGTTCGTCAAGAGAAATGGAACAAAGCACAAGTTAATAAAGTAAAGTTTCACGAAATGTTTGATGACTTTAATTTGTTTGAAAACAACGACAATTTAGAGATAGTTGAGGAATCAATAAGTGATGTTTATGACCATGTAAATGATTTCCTAGACAGAAACACATTAAATGAAACATCAACTGATTGGTTGATGCGAAACAAGAAACTAAACATTAACGAAAAAGTTTCATTACTATTTAAGGAGCAAGAAAATGTTAAACTGGATTCTAAATCTATTCAAAAGTCCAACCTCAGAAGTAAAGGTATCAAAGGACAATACATTGCAGACAACAACGCCCCAGCCATCCAAATTGCCAGAAAAGCAGGAAGAATTGATGATGTCCGAGACGGAGACGTTGCCAGTAACTCCAGCTACATCTTCAGAACCTACGTTGAAGGAAAGCCAACCCTCAAAGTCAACCCGCCGCCCAAGGAAAGCAACTTCAGCAAAGACAAAGAAAAGCTGAAGAAAAAAGGATTAGTTGATTCACCAACACAGAATCAACGTCTAAGAAATGTAGCGGGGATAGGACCGGAGTATGATACAAGACAACAAGGAACAGTTTATCCTATGTCTGGTCTTGGTGATGTAACTTATCGTGAAAATACAGAACTTTCTAAGCATAAATATATGAAGGAAGGTACCGCAGCAGGACTTCGCAAAAGTTTCAACAAGTTCAGAACTCAAAAAGAAGCAATAGACGATCCTGGTGCTGTAGATATGGGTGTTGGTGGTGTGTTAAATGGCGCCACAAATAAAGAACCTTTGCAAACTTACAGAGACCAAGATAAAACTGTAGGTTCGCTAATTAAAAAGAATAAGAAACAAAAACAGGAGAAATAACATGTTTGCCAAAGATAGAGTGTCCCAATCACTAATTGATGCAGTTAATAAAGTTCTGACTACAGAATCTAAACAGCCAGAACAACTCAATGAAGCATTCCCTACTGTAGCGGATGCTCAAAAGAGAGCAAGTGAGCCTAAGCCTAGTGGTGGTGCGGGAATTAAATTGGGAACACGTTATGGTGGTGGTCGTCAAGCTGATGAGCCAGAAAAAGACGATGAGCCTAAACAAAGAGCAAAATATGGTGCTCGTAAAGATAGATTTACAAACACAAAACTATACAAAGAAGCTGATGATTGTGTAGATGAGCCAAAAGCAAAAGAGATTGCTAAAAAAGAAGTCGGTAATCATGAGAAGTCAATGCACAAAGAAGAATTAAAAGGTAATCAGCACAAGATTGATGCTAACAAGAATGGCAAAATTGATTCGCATGATTTTAAACTTCTGCGTTCAAAGAAAAAGAAAATGACAGAAGGATTGTCTTTTGCTGAACAACTAATTGAATCAATGTATGGTAAAAAGTCTGCACTTCCCATTGATGAAAAAGAAATGAGTGATACTCAAAAGAAAAAGAAAGAAGATATCGTTATGTCAATGAAGAAAGACACAGCGGGTCTTAAAAAGCGTTATGGGTCACGTTGGAAAGACGTAATGTACGCTACTGCTACAAAACAAGCCATGAAAGAAGAAGTTGACGAATTTGAAGAAGAAATTGATCCAGATGTAAGAACAAAAGATGCTATCTCTGGTGCAAACAAGCCAACAAAACAAAAAGATGATGTTGGTCCTGGTGCAGATAGCAGAAGCACTAAAGTAAAATTCAAAGCTGGTCCTATGAGTGAAGGACATGAGGACGAAAAAGAAGATGAAGGACACGAGGACGAAAAAGAAGATAAAGCTTTAGTAAAGAAGATGGTCAAGAAAGATGCTTTGAAAGAAGATGAGCAACTTGATGAGTTGTCAAAAGACACATTATCATCTTATTTGCAAAAGCGTGGTTCTATGGTTTCTTCACGTTCAAAAAATAATAAAGGTAATGAAAATATGGTGAGAGCAGTAAATAAAATGGCCAATAAGAAAACAAACGAAGAAGTTGAACAACTTGATGAATTAAGCCATGATACTTTGCGTAGCTATGTGGACAAAGCTAAAAAAGAAAATCTTCCTGGAAAAGGTGGCAATAGAGGCGTTGCTCTATTGACTCCTGGCACCAGAGATAAAGGTGTTCATAGAGCAGTTGATAGAATGAAAAAGATGAAAGCCAATGAAGAAGTTGAAATTCATGAAAATGAAAGAGAAGATGCAGATGACATGCATTTTGCCAAAAAGAATAAACCAAAATCATTAAAGTCATTCATGTCCATGAAGAAAGAGATGATAGGTAAAGCTGGTATGACTTCAGAGAAAAAAGATGAAGAATAAAAAGACTTTTAAAGAAGCATTTGGTAGAAACCCATGGGATCCATGGTCAGCGAAAGCTGGCCTGGATGAAACTTCTGAAGCTCAACTTCAAAAGTATCTCATGTCTAGAGGAATCAATCCTCAGTACGTCACCAAAGATGTTAAAATAGCTCACTCAAAATCTAATCAGTTTAAACAGTGGGCAGCTACTCATAGAGAAGAAGTGCAAAACGAAGATCATGTCGCAATCGCTATGGGCAAACAACTTGATGATGAAGGTAGCATGATTCTAAATCAACTTGATATCCTAGACGATGCAATTGCAAAACTGAGAGAAGTTGTCAAAGATCCTAACATGCAAATTCCTGCTTGGGTTCAATCGAAAATAACTTTAGCAGCAGATTATATGGATACTGTTGGACATTATATGTCTAGCAAGAACGAAGATGGTATGAATGAAGAAGTCGAACAAATTGATGAACTCAAAACTTCTACACTTCTAAGATACGCTACAAAAGCAAACAAAGCTTTGATCGGTGGAGACAGAAATAAAGAACAAAAAAGAATTCAAGGAATTCAAAAGGCAAATTACAAAATACAAAGTAGATATAAAGTAAAAGAAGAAGTTGAACTAGAAGAAGGAAGTGTTCAAGATGCTTTACATCAACGCCAACAAGCATTACGCAAGAAAAGCGGATTACCTCATCCAGATTATTACAAAGAATTAGGCAAGTCATATGATATTGAAGATGACAAAGAAAGACTATCAAAACAGTCTGAGATTAAAAAGAAATACAATGTTGAATCCGTATTGTATGATAATCCAAAAGGAACTTTAACTAGAGTAACTGAACGTAAGAAAGAATTAACTCGTTCTGCAAGAATCATCAAATCTTTGTATAAGAAAAAAGGTATAAAAGAAGATACCTATGATTGGGAAAAAGATGACAAAGATACGTCATCTTATGGTAAACAACCTAAGTTTACGAAGTCTGATGATAAAGCAAGTAAAGTTAAAAAAGAGTCTGATGCTGCTGCGATATTGTCTGGAGGCACAACACTAACGAAACAAAATCGTGATATAGTTGAGCTAGATCCTAAAATGAAAATGCGTCCCAATAAAGATGCACAAGATGCTAATGACAACGACAAGAATCAATAAATAATCAACAAACAGGATATTTAAGGAGAAAAACATGTCCTCATGGGGTAATAACGACAACTCAGCAAATGCACCTTACTGGGCAGTAAACTCAGCAATTGCACCTGCTAATCCAAATAGAGCAGCACCTACAGCGGCTAACGTAGCATTGCTATATGCAAACACTACAGCAAACGTGTATACTGCTGCCGAAACAATTGGTCTATTCGGACTAGATTCTCAAGAAATTGATGTTCTAGGAGATACAGGAGCACACACTGGTTGGGTACTAAAAACCGAAGGATCTGGTGGTAGAGCAAATCGTGTACAATACGAAACTCTTGTAGCACTAAGTAGCATGATTAGAGATGGGGATGCACAATTGTTCCCGAACGTAGCGATTTCTTTAGCAGTAACTTCAGCCGCTTCTGTTGTTGCTAACACACTATACGCTAATTCAGCAACATTTGTTGTAACACCAACGCTGACTGGAAACACCGCTGCCGCTCTAACATATCAGTGGCAAGTCAACAATGCAGCTGGTTCGCTAGGATGGACGAACGTTGTAAATGGAACACCAGCGAATACAAACTACACTGGTGGAACCTCAGCAACACTACTTGTCAAGCCAGCAGATACAACAGTAAACACCCACAGATTCCGTGTTACTGTTACAGCAGCAGATCAAGGAGTATCTGCAACATCTTCAAACGGCGTAATTACTGTAACTTAATTGAAAGTGTGGGGAGGAGAAATCTTCCCCACTTTAATGCATGTTTGATGATTTGAATGAAGATAATTTTATGATGTATGCGGTGAAAGCATATCAATCACCAAATTGCATCATGTCTGAATTTGAAGGAGACTTAAAGAGAACAAAATATCTTAAAAGACTCTTTCGGAGATATAAGACAACAAAAGAATTAAAAGAAAGATTGATACTGAATCATTTGGTATTGCTATACAATGTATTTGGCGCAGAAGCTACAGCAAGAATATTGTTCTATCGTATTGATGAAAAAGATTATGACGTTCTGAAAACTTTCTTGATGTATCTCAACCTGCTACCCACAGTTGTTAGAGGTGTTAAAGGGAAAGATATAATAACCTCCCATATTTCAGTAGATTTAAGTGTAGCGGAAACATTAAGACAGATATGAAAACTCTAAAAAGTTTCTTACAGAACGAAGATTTAAGACAATGGTTCAGCAAGACACATCCAAAAGGTGACTGGAAAAGAATCAACTCAAAAGGCGAAGTTGTTGGTCCTTGTGCAAGAGAGCCTGGTGAAGCAAAACCGAAGTGCATGTCAAAAGAAAAGAGAGCGTCACTTTCTAAGAAAGAACGTGCTGCTGCGGTGAAGGCAAAAAGAAAGCACGATCCTAATCCAGAAAGAAAAGGTGCTCCTATCAATGTATCAAGTTACGGAAAAGGAAAGTTGAGTGAGGATATGGAACATTTAGACGAAAAAAATAAACCAACGAATCCTAAGCTTTGGTCCAGAGCGGTGTCACTAGCAAGATCCAAATTTGATGTTTATCCTTCCGCATATGCAAACGGTTGGGCTTCCAAATGGTACAAGTCAAAAGGTGGTGGTTGGAGATCAGTAAAAGAAGAAAGAGAACCAGTGAAATCATTTAGACAATTTGTTACTGAAGTCAATGATAAAAAAGACACTATCACTTTAAACATTCCTCTCATGATTCGTATGCTAGAACTAGCAAGAGAAGATGTTAAAGATGATATGGAACTTCATGCTATTACAGAAAGACTAATTGAGATTCGCAACAAAGGTGTCCTAACAATGGACGATTACAACTTTATTGCAGGCTTGAAAGAAGATTTTGATATTGGTGATGATGAGGTTCTGACAGAAGAATCTATCATGGAAAAATCACCAGCATGGCAACGTGCAGCAGGTAAAGATCCTGAAGGTGGTTTGAACCGTAAAGGTATCGCATCATATCGTCGTGCTAATCCTGGTTCTAAACTTTCAATGGCTGTAACAACAAAGCCATCAAAGTTGAAGAAAGGTTCAAAAGCATGGAATCGCAGAAAGTCATTCTGTTCAAGAATGTCTGGAATGAAACGCCGTCTTACTTCAGCAAAGACAGCAAGAGATCCAAATAGCAGAATTAATAAATCTTTGAGAAAGTGGAATTGCTGATGAAAAAGTTTAAAAATATAAGAGAACTTTGCTGGTCAGGATATAGAAAAGTTCCAGGCAAAGCACCATATTCAAAAGGTAGTTGTGTTAAAGAAGATGGAGCAGTAGGTGGGTCAGCAGGTCCGACAGTAGTTACTGGACCACAGAGTGCTACTGATCCTATTAGTGCAACAGCAGTTAAATTACCGATGAAGAAAAAGAAGTACCCAACACTGGTTAGAAAATCACCAAAAATGTAAAGAGAGTATGATATGTGGATTTTAAAATGGTTACCCGATTGGATTTTTTATGCGGTCTTAGTTATTGGAATCGTAGGATTGATTTCAACATATTTGGTTAAGTTTTTAGCTAAGTTCTTCCCTCCCCTCTACGTGTACAAGACACCTATACAGTTAGTGTCTATTGCATGTATAGTTTTGGGTGTGTTCATGTCTGGTGCAATATACAACAATGATCAATGGGAAGCAAAAGTCAAAGAGCTACAAGAAAAAGTAAAGATTGCAGAAGAACAATCAAAGCAAGTTAATACTGAGATTGTTGAAAAAGTAGTTACAAAGAACAAGATTATAAAAGAAAAAGGTGAAGAAGTTGTAAAATATATTGACAAAGAAGTTGTTAAGTATGACACAAAGTTCTTGCCTAGTGGTGAATGTGAAATACCAAAAGAATTCTTAGGGGCAATAAATAAAGCAGCGGAGACTCCAAAATGAAATATATTCTAATTGCTTTGATGCTTGTGGGATGTTCAACGCCAGTACCTGTAGCGCCAAAGTTTCCTGAAGCACCAAAGATTTTATTAGAAAAATGTAAGGAGTTACAAATGACTCCTGAAGATGCTACTCTAAGTGAGATAGCAAAAAAGATAGGTATTAATTACGGTAATTATCATGAATGTTCTGCGAAAAATGATGCATGGGGTGAATGGTATCATAAGCAAAAAAACATTTATGAAAGTGTAAAATAATGGAACTAAAAAAAGAACAACTAAGACAATTACTACCAAAAAATCCATATATTGATCAGTGGCACAAGGCTCTAAGCCAATTACTTCCAGATTATGAAATCAATACACCACAACGTATTGCTGCTTTCGTGGCTCAGTGTGCCCACGAATCTGGTAATTTCATTTTCTTAACTGAAAATTTAAATTACAAAGCTGAAAGTCTTTTAAAGGTATTTCCAAAATATTTCAAAGACATGGCTACAGCAAAAGCATACGAAAAGAAACCAGAAAAAATTGCAAATCGTATCTATGCTGATCGTATGGGTAACGGTAACGAAGCATCTGGTGATGGCTACAAATATCGTGGTCGTGGACTAATTCAGTTGACCGGAAAAACAAACTATACTTGGTTTGCTGCATCACTAGAAATCTCACCAGAAGAAGCAGCAGAGTATACTCAAACATTTGAAGGTGCTGCACAGTCTGCGTGTTGGTTCTGGGAAACAAACAAAATCAATCAATGGGCAGATAAAAATGATATCGTTACCATGACCAAGAGAATTAATGGTGGGACAATAGGACTTGATGATAGAATAAAACACTATGAACACGCATTGCATGTCTTAGGAGTATAAAATGACAGACGCAAAACTTGCAAAGTTTATGCTTGTGTTGGTATTGTTACCTATAGGTATGGCAATGTGTAGTGGAGATAGATTCAGATATCCTTGTCAGGATCCATCAAATTGGGATAAGGATATTTGCAAAATGCCGGCATGTGATGTGACAAGAACTTGTCCAGAACATATTTTCAAAGGACAACGTGACCCTAGATTAGGACCTCTAAAAGATGAACCAACTCAAACAATTAATACACCGCCTGTTTCACAAGGAGCAAACTGTGGAAAATAATCAACCATTCTTATATACAGATGAACAGTTGATGGCTAGATTGAAGTTTTTTATTGGTATTTGTTTAGCATTAACATTAACTGGTATCGTTTTCGTTGTGTTATATTCTCTTATTTTCGTAACACAACCTTTAAACGCTATCTCTCCAATCGATCAAAAATTCTTTGAGTTGATTGTTCCTATTGCTACATTCTTAACAGGTACTCTATCAGGTATTATGTTAGCAGGAACCTCTAAGGAAGATAAAGAAGCAATGCTTCAGGCACAAAAAATGGCCAACGAGAACTTTGAAGCAACCAAGAAAGTCATGCATGATGTTCCACCACCGGCACCAACAGTAGTTGTGCAACAAGCACCGATAGTTGCAGCAACAGGACAAGTTGTTACTGGATTTAATGGTAAAGAAGCACCAGAACAACCTTCTCATCCGGAGAAGTAAATGAGAATGTGGTTTAGTAGTTTGCTTGCTGATGGAACTAATAAGACTGTCAGCAGCAAACGCTTTATTACTTTAGCAGCATTTTTAATGTGTTCTATTGCTTTTATGACAGAGTTATTTACTGAATATCATGTATCAAAAGAAGCCTTTGATTCAATGATGTATATTGTAATCGCAGGATTAGGTTTTACTGCATCTGAAAAATTTACTAAAAAGGAAGAAAAATGAACTACATATTTGCCCTAGCAATTGCATTGTTTCTTGCAACATCAGTATATGCCGCAGAAGAAAAGAAAGTCTGTGTTAAAGAATTTGACAACAAGGCTAAAAAAGAAAAAGAAGTCTGTAAAACTATCAAGGTTCACAAAAAATTAGATGGTACAAAAATTCCAGAAAAAAAGTAAAGAAATAGAAATGTCTGACGATAAAGAAGTAGTGAATCTGCAAATTGATGTAGGAGTGCTGAAGCAACAAGTCAGCACCCTATGTACTCTCTGTGACAAAATGGATAAAGTCATGGAGAAACTGGTAGATCAGCACGATAGACATATCGCCAAAATATATACAGACATGGACAACAGAAGATTAGAAACAGAAGCAGATATTAAAGAGATTCATGTCAGAATAGACACGGTTCTTGATAAGCTACAAGATTCTGAGTTAAGACTCATGGATGAATTAAAAGCCATGCGTAAGGACATGCAAGACCATAATAACAAAGAGAAAGAATCTTTGGACAAACTTCTGCAATGGAAGTGGATGGTAGTAGGTGGTGTTATTGTGTTTTCTTGGATAATATCCCGTGTCAACTTAGATACATTTTCCAATCTATTCGGTAAATAACTTTTTACCACTTTACATTCTATCAATTCCATGATAGAATGATATCATGAGCATACACATTGATCGTAAATTTCTACATCTAGTTTCACCGAAGCTAGAACGGTTCGCACAAAAGAAACCGGACCTGTATAACTTTAGGTGTCCCATTTGTGGGGATTCTCAAAAGAATAAATCCAAAGCCAGAGGTTTTGTTTACAAGAAAAAGAATGATTACTTTTTCATGTGCCATAACTGTGGCGCTGGACATACGTTTTATAACTTTCTAAAACTTGTTGATCCATCTTTGCTAAAAGAATATGCATATGAAAGATTTACCAATGGTGAGACCGGGAATCATAATTATCCGAAGCCTACGTTTGAGGAATTCAAGAGTCAACCTGCGTTCAATGAAAAACCAACGCAAAAGAAGATCGAGTTGGATACAATTGAGTCCTTACCAGAATCGCATTATGCGAAAGCATATGTTAAAGCCAGGAAGATTCCTGAAAAATATTTCTCAGAGTTATACTTTGCACCTGACTTCAAGATGTTGGTACAATCTCTCGGTGTTGAAAATGAAAATCTCAAAGAGAAAGACCCTAGGCTTATCATACCATTCTACAACGAAAATAATGAACTCTTTGCCATACAGGGTAGGGCGTTATCGGAATCAAAGATCCGTTACATCACAATCACCTTGGTGGAGAATGAACGAGTTCAAGGATATATGAAGTTTTATGGTTTAAATAAATTAGATAGAAATAAAAAAGTTTATGTTGTTGAAGGTCCTATTGATTCAATGTTTTTACCAAATGCAATTGCAACTGCTGATGCAGACCTGACAAGAGCGGCGAAGTTAGAACTAACTGATTTTGTTTTAGTGTATGATAATGAACCAAGAAATAAAGATATTGTAAAGCAAATCGGCAAAGCAATTGCTTCTGGTTATAATGTAACATTACTGCCGGAAAACATCAAACAAAAAGACATAAATGATATGATTTTAGCAGGAATTTCGCCTGGTGAAATCGTGGATCTTATAGATAAATTTACTTTCAGTAATTTGAGAGCTAATCTTGAGTTTTCCTCTTGGAAAAAAGTTTAATATGGAGATATTATAATGGATGTAAAAATGGTGTCCTATTCTCAAGGGACTGATGGAAGAAACCTTTTGGAACAGGTTGCTTATGTAGCTAGAGTTTCCAATCCAGCAAACCAAAACAATAATGAATCAGCCGAAAAGTTGGTTCGTTACCTAATCAAACATCAACATTGGTCGCCACTTGAGATGGTCAATGTTTGTTTGGAAATTAACACTACACGGGACATAGCTAGGCAAATCCTTAGGCATAGATCATTTTCTTTTCAAGAGTTTAGCCAAAGGTATGCTGTAGTAGATTTTGGTATTGCTGGTTCTAATTGGGTCAGTCGTGAAGCAAGATTACAGGATCAAAAGAATCGCCAAAATTCTATTGAAACTGAAAATTTAGGACTACAAGAAACATGGAAAACTCAACAAAGTTATGTAACATATGCTGCTGAAAAAGCATATAATTGGGCAATTGAAAACGGTATAGCAAAAGAACAAGCAAGAGTAGTTTTACCTGAAGGGTTGACAGCATCTCGTCTTTATATGAACGGAACTTTACGTTCTTGGGTACACTATATACAACTCAGGAGTGCAAATGGTACACAAAAAGAACATCAAGAAATTGCTATAGCATGTGCAAAAGCTATTGAGCCTATTTTCCCGATGATAGAAGAATTCGTACAACAATAATAAGGCAGAAGAAATGGAATATTTAGGAATCAAGATAGACTTAGAGAGAGATAAACTGTTTGATGAACTTGGAATTAAAAGACTTAAAGAATCATATATGCGAGAAGATGAAGAATCTCCGCAACATAGATTCGCATTTGTATCAAAGAGCTTCGGAAGTAATCCTGAACATGCTCAAAGGTTGTATGAATATAGTAGTAGACACTGGCTATCTTATTCTACGCCTATTCTTTCTTTTGGTCGTTCTAAGCGTGGAATGCCTATATCTTGTTTCCTCAACTATATTGAAGATACTGCGGAGGGATTAGTTGATAATCTATCTGAAACGAATTGGCTTAGTATGCTTGGCGGTGGTGTTGGGATTGGTTTTGGAATTCGTTCGGCTGACGATAAAAGCACTGGAGTTATGCCTCACCTCAAAATTTATGACGCATCTAGTTTGGCATATCGTCAGGGTCGCACCCGCCGTGGTAGTTATGCTGCTTACTTGGATATTAGCCACCCTGATATTATCGCTTTTCTAGAGATGCGTAAACCAACAGGTGACCCAAACGTGCGTTGCCTAAATCTGCATCATGGTATCAACATTACAGATGATTTCATGTCCATCATTGAAAACTGTATGTTAGATTCAAATGCAAACGATGATTGGGAACTCAAGGATCCACATACGGGTGAAATAAGAGAGATTGTGTCTGCAAGACATTTATGGCAAATGATTCTTGAATTAAGAATGCATACTGGTGAACCATATATTCATTACATTGATACTAGCAACAAACATTTACCCCAATGGCTAAAAGATAAAGGATTGAAAATTCATCAATCAAATCTTTGTAGTGAAATTGTTTTACCGACTGATGAAGAACGAACCGCAGTATGTTGTTTATCGTCATTGAACTTGGAGACTTATGATGAATGGAAAAATGAACCACTATTCCTCAGAGATGTTGCTGAGATGCTTGATAATGTGTTACAGTATTTTATTGATAATGCTCCTGACACAATCAGCCGTGCAAGACATTCTGCATCCCGTGAACGTAGTATTGGGATTGGTGCTCTCGGTTTCCACGCTTATCTACAACGCAACAATATTGCTTTTGAAGGAGTTGTTGCCAAAGTTACCAACAATAGAATCTTTAAAACAATAAGAGAAGGACTTGATAATGCAAATCTGGAACTTGGTAAAGAGCGGGGTGAAGCACCCGATGCCGTGGGTACCGGCCGTCGTTTCTCTCATCTTATGGCTATCGCACCAAACGCTTCCAGTTCCATTATCATGGGTAATACCAGCCCTAGTATTGAACCTTATCGTGCAAATGCTTATCGACAAGACACACTCTCAGGCGCTTACCTCAACAAAAACAGATGGCTCGACCAACTCATCAGAAGTAAGATAACAGACGAAGGTGAGTACAATGATATTTGGTCGAGTATTATTGCAAATGATGGTTCAGTACAACACCTAGACATTCTTGATGAAAATGAAAAAGATATTTTCAAAACATCGATGGAAATTGATCAACGCTGGGTAATTGATCTGGCGGCTGATAGACAACAATACATTGATCAAGCACAATCATTGAATTTATTCTTTAGACCTGATGCAAACATAAAATATATACATGCTATTCACTTCATGGCATGGAAAAAAGGTTTGAAGTCATTATACTATTGCAGAAGTGAGAAAATTGGTAAAGCAGATAAAGTATCAAAGAAAATTGAACGTCAAGTAATTAAAGAACTTGATATGACACAAATTGCACAAGGAAATGATTGTATTGCATGTGAGGGCTAATGAAAACCATAGCTTTGTTTTTGAATCACCCGAAATGTTCGGTACAATCTGGTAATGGTATAATCAAAGCTTTACATCCACATTATAAATTTAAGATATTCACCAAACATGAAGTTGAGGATGATTTCTTTGATGATGTAGATATGGTTTGTTTTCCTGGTGGTTTTGGAGATAGTGATTCTTGGGATATTCTCTTTAAGACCAACGGCTCTCAAATACTACGCTATATAGAGAACGGCGGAAGGTATTTAGGTGTCTGTATGGGTGCGTATTGGGCGGATGCAGACTATTTTAATATCATGTCAGACCTAAGAGTAGAGCAGTATATAAGACAACCAAATACAGACACAAAACGACCACACGCTAAAGAAATGAAAGTAATCTGGAATAATAATCCGGAAAGTTTGTATTTCTATGATGGTAGTGTTATTATTGGTGACGAATCGAAATTTGAGACAGTAGCAAGATATGCGAATGGTATACCTATGGCTATCATTCAAAATAAGATAGGACTAATCGGTTGTCATCCTGAAGCAGAAAAATATTGGTATGATAGTTATTCATGGATGAAGAAATATTGGAAAGGTAATAAACATCATTTGTTATTGAACTTTGTAAACGAACTGATGGAAAAATAAAAATGAAACAAAATAAAGATTACAACAATTTCGAAACACAAAAAGAAATACTATTAGAGTATTTACAAGTAATGATTGCAATTGAAGATTGGCATGGAGTATCTGATCTTGCAAATGACCTGCGTGAACTTGAAGCAAAACAGGATGTAAAATATAAAAGTAAATAAGGAGACATTATGGCAGCGAAAAACCCACTAGTGAATAGTCATAGATCAGTTGAAAAGAGAACCAAACAAGGTGGCCACAACAAAACATCAAGTATGAACAAACATGAAAAACGTTCATTTAAAAAATATAGAGGACAAGGCAAATGAAAAGAATTCTACGATTCACTGCATCGTGGTGTCAGCCGTGTAAAATGTTAGCTGCTAATCTAGGAGAAACTGATTGTAAGATACCCACCGAAGTTGTTGATATCGACATACATCCAGAAATCGCAGCAGAATATGGTATTAGAAGTGTTCCCACTCTTGTTATGTTACATGAAAATATAGAAGAAAAAAGATTAATAGGAAATAAATCACCAAAAGAATTAAAGGAGTGGATCTATAATGATTAAGAAGCAGCAATCAGATTTAACAGAAGAAAGAAACTATTTTAAACCATTTAATTATCCTTGGGCGTATGATGCTTGGTTGAAACATGAACAATCACACTGGTTACATACCGAAGTTCCGATGCTTGAGGATGTTAAGGATTGGAAAAAGAAGCTTACTGATTCTGAGAAAAAGTTTCTCACTCATATATTCAGATTTTTTACTCAGGGTGACATTGATGTTGCAGGTGGCTATGTTAATAATTATTTACCTCATTTCCCTCAGCCTGAAATAAGAATGATGTTAGCTGGTTTTGCTGCAAGAGAAGCATTACACATTGCAGCATACTCTCATCTTATCGAAACACTAGGGTTACCGGAGACAACATACAATGAATTCTTGGAATATGCAGAGATGCGTGAAAAGCATGATTATATTCTTGATCTTAGCTCACAGAATGGTGATAGGACTTCTACTGCTACTCATATTGCAGTATTCTCTGCTTTCACCGAAGGGATGCAACTATTCAGTTCCTTTATCATGTTACTTAACTTCCCTCGCACCGGTAAAATGAAAGGTATGGGTCAGATTGTAACATGGTCGATTGTAGATGAGACACAACATTGCGAGTCTATGATTAAGTTGTTTAGAACTTATGTTGAAGAAAATAAAGAAATTTGGAATGATGATCTAAAATCAAAGATTTATACGATTGCAGAAAGAATGGTTGAACTTGAAGATAAGTTTATTGATTTAGCTTTTAGTGTAAATGAAATGGAAGGACTGACTGCTGAAGATGTGAAAAAATATATTCGTTACATTGCAGATAGAAGATTGATTAGTCTAGGACTAAAAGGAATCTTTAAAGTAAAAAGAAATCCTCTACCTTGGGTAGAAGAAATGATTAATGCACCAACACACACCAACTTCTTTGAGAATAGAGCAACTGATTATGCAAAAGGAGCACTCTCTGGGGATTGGGCTGATGTTTGGGCACACTAAGGAAACAAAATGAACGACAAAATAATAACAGCAGAATGTCACAACTGCGAATCATCATATCAAATTAACTATACTGAGGAATTTGTGTCTCAAGAATATCCAGAACATTGTCCATTTTGTGGAGAACTCATTGAAGAAATTGAAGAAGAATATATAGAAGATGAGGACTCTGAAGATGATGAAGAATGGAATTAAATTGGAAATATAATAACGAAGATTTTACTGAAGGCTTGATTGGTGATAATTACGGATTCGTTTACGAGATTACTAATCTCACGAATAAAAGAAAATATATAGGCAAGAAATTTTTTTACTCTGCCAAAACCAAACAAGTCAAAGGTAAGAAAAAGAAAGTGAAAGTACCAAGTGATTGGCAAACTTACTATGGTTCTAACACAGAACTTGTAAATGATGTTAAACTACATGGAGAAGAAAACTTTTCTAGAGAGATTCTACATCTATGCAAAACAAAAGGTGAATGTGGATATCTTGAAGCGAAGGAACAGTTCGTTCGTGGTGTGATGGAAAGTGAAGATTACTACAACGTATGGATAATGGTAAGAGTTAGAAAATCACATATTAAAGGATACAATGCTAGACTTTCTGAGAGAACTCAAGGATGATCATTTTGATGCACTCTTTTTCATGCCTGGTCCAGAAGAAGATATGGTGAAAGTAGAGGCAGCAAAATACAAAACACCCGGTGAAGATATTGATGCCTGTAATATGGGAAACATGTATCATATCGTTCTATTCAAACAAGACAACAAAGGAAATCCTGTAGATCCTGACCTATTTGAAGCCATTTTAACAGAACCTCTAGAATATATTTCTAGAATGATAAAATGTGACTTCTATGGAGTAGTTGCTAAAAAAACAACTACCTCCAATGATTTTATCCAAAATATGTTTGAACGATTGAAGGAAATAGACTAAAGTTTTGTTGGAGGAAATGTTTTGATTGATAACAGATATTATCGGCCTATATCTATTCCATTTGATATAGAACACCCAAAATTTGCCGATCCTATTCGCAATCAATTTATGACAAATCGTAAATACGATGTTATCGATAAGAGATTATTGGATTTTATGGATTCATGTGAGGTCTATCCTGTTTACAATGAGTACTTTATATTTGTCCCGGGAGCAGATATAAAAATTCATATGGACGAGCCTACACTAAAAAGTGTGTGTAAACTTGATATATTTTTTGGTGGCACCGGAACATTAAAATGGTTTGATCCTCTTCCCGAATTCGAAGATCAACGCATTCGTGTCTTTAGACCTGAAACCGTTACTCAAGTGTATGAGAGAGAGATGACAGGTGAATATATAATCAACGTTGGTATACCACACAAATTTGTAAACACTAGTGATTCTTTATGTTATGTCGTTGGGTTTTTGTTATTTGATAAACATACAAACACATTTTTAACATTTGAAGATGGAATTCAAAGATTTAGTAAATATATAAGTTGCTAAAAAAATAACTTCTAGTGATTTTATCCAAAATATATTTGACAAATTGAAGAAAACATAGTAGACTGTAGTTTCCTAACTATAGAGTGTTATCATGATACTAATTGATCTCAACCAAGTACTGTTGTCTGGCATTATGGCACAACTTGCATCACAAAAAAATGTCAAGCTGGAAGAAGGACTTGTTCGCCATATGGTATTGAATGTTCTAAGAACTCATACCAATAAATTTAAAGAATATGGCGAAGTTGTCTTATGTTGCGATAATCGTAACTATTGGCGAAAATCTATTTTTCCTTTCTACAAAGCAGGTCGTAAAAAAGCCCGTGAGAAGTCGGATTTAGATTGGCACCTAATCTTTGACATTCTGTCAAAACTCAAAACAGAATTGAGAGAAAACTTTCCATACAAAGTAATCGATGTTGAAGGAGCCGAGGCTGATGACATTATAGGCACATTAGTTCCTCGTCATATCATGCATGAAAATATCTTGATTCTTTCTAGTGATGGTGATTTCTTACAACTTCAAGCATATAACAGTAAAAGTGCATTTAATGTAAAGCAGTACAATCCTGCTTTGAAGAAGTTTGTCATTTCACAGAATCCACAAAAAGACCTGAAAGAAAAAATCATCAAAGGCGACAAAGGCGATGGTATACCAAATATCTTGTCTCCTTCGGATTGTTTTGTTCTAGATAAACGCCAGACTCCTATTACAAAAGGAAAACTAGATAAATTTCTATCTGAGCATTACAGTAACTATGAATCTGTAGCAAATACTGGCTTTACCCGCAATCAACTCCTAATTGACCTGTCTTTAATACCAGGTGATATAAAGGAGAAAATCATAAATACTTATGAAGAAACAAAACCTGCTCCTAGAAGTAAGCTGTTGAATTACTTTATTGAGAACCGACTGAAGAATCTGATGGACGTTATTGAGGAATTTTAATGAAAAATATATATGAGATATTTGATGAATTTGAAGAAGCTAAAACAAAAGCAGATAGGAAAAAAGTAATAGAACAAAATCTTTCTCCTACCCTTGTAAAAGTTTTAGAATATGCATTTCATCCTAATTATAAATGGACAGTAAAAGAAGTACCAGACAATTACAAAATTCCTGATACATTACCTGGAGTTTCTTTTGCTCATCTTGGAACAGAGCTACGAAGAATCTATTTGTTTCAAGAAGGACATCCTACATCATTAAGTTTGGATGAACAAAGAAAAAATGAATTACTAATTCAACTCTTAGAATCTTTGGAACCGAGAGAAGCTGAAGTAATCATAGGAATAATGAAAAAGGATTTAGGTGTTAAAGGATTAACATATAATTTTGTTAAGGAGTGTTTTCCCAACATGTTACCATGAAAATAAGAAAAGAAAAAATAATCGTAACGATTGGTGCTTTTGATCCTGTAGAATTATCTGATATCAATTTTTTGAAAAGAGCTAAATCAAAAGGTGATTGGTTAATCATTGGCGTACATTCCGACATATATCTGACAAAATATGAAAAAGGTTTTATTCAAAACTACAACTCCCGATCAGAGATCGTCAAACACTTAAAATTTGTGGATGAAGTTTTCATGTATAATGATACTGACGGTACTGCATGTCAATTACTTAAGATAGTACAAATGTGCTATCCTTATTCCGAAATAATCTTTATATCTAAAAATGGAGATAAAGAAACCTCGCCTGAAGGTAAAATGAAAGGCATCAAGTTCCTACTAATGAAATAATGGAGTTCATAAAATCAAATGACTAAGTTTGCTGGTAAATTCCGTAAAAATAATGATTACGGTGACGATTTTGAATTTGCTAAAAGTTCAAGAAAGAAACGCAAATTCAAAGAACACGGTGAAGTTAAGAAAAAGTTAAAACAATGGGAATATGAAAATCGCCATGAAGATGAAGAACATCGTCATTACAAATATTGAAACAAAAAAGCCCTTGACAATTCACTCGTAGGTTGATATAATGTAGTCTAGTTGAGTGGAGATATCATTATGATAGTTTATGGCTACATTCGTAAATCAAAACCGAAGAAATTGACAAAAGTGCAACAAGCTGAGTATGATGTATGGTGTCGTAAAGTTGGCATTGGTACTTCACCAAAAGTTACTAAGATAACAAAGACAACTTTCAAAACTAGCAACAAAATGCCTAAGCTTGTTATTCCTGCTGAACGAAACCCTAAGAAGTATCCTTCAGTAGACACTGGCGTACAGGTTGCAAACTGGAATAGAAAAGACAAAGTTACACAATATACTGGCGATAAAATGCTAGGTGTTGGTACTTTACACAAATCTAACGCTGTTCCCGTTTTCAATGATACTGAAGCAAAAGATATGGCTAAGATGAGGCGATAAAATGAAGATTTTATTGAAAATACCGAAGCCAATCTGCCGTACACCTATTCCTGCCCCACAAAAACATAAAATTGATGTACGATATACCCGAAAAGTGAAGCATAAGGAGAAAATTGATGTACGAACCTTTGGATAATTGTATTTTGTACAATGATGATTGCTTAGAGGTCATGAAACGTGACCTTTCTTATCATTATGTCATCACTTCTCCACCAGATTTTGATGAAATTGGGGAAAATCCTGATGATTCTAGGGCAAAATGGGAAAGATTGATGTATGACACCTTTTCCATGATCAATCCAATCAATAATGTTGTTACAATTATCCTTCGTGACCGTAAATCTGGAGGAAAAGTGGTGAAAAAGCACAGTTTCATCACAGATACGATGGAAGAATTGGGTTGGATTCACAAAAGTCAAAGAATTTGGGTGCGTTCAATGAATGCAAACCTATATCGCTTCAACTATTCCTTTATTTTAACCTTCAAAAGACCCGGAAAACAGTTTTCTCGGGAAGGTTTTAGTGATTTGTCTATTCCTGATGTACTTGAACATTTTATAAAACCAATTGAGGGTTATGTTGACAACTATCCAACTGATCTTGTATCAAATTTTCTTGATGTATATACAAATCCTGGCGAAACTGTCTTTGATCCATTTATGGGTTCGGGTAGTACCGCAGTTTCATGCATATATTCAGATAGAAAATGGGTAGGAGCAGAAATTGTTCCTGAAGTTTATCAACTTGCAGTCAATCGCTTGAATACAATTTATGATGAAAGGAACACCGAGTATGTCGGACTTAAATTTGAATGAACTTGATCATTTTAGTGATGAAGAAATTGTTCTCTTGGAGGAAATGAGTGAAATGCTTGCAGAAATGACACAAGAGGAATATGATGACTTTGTGGCCATGGTTGAAATCATGGGAAAAAAGAAAAAAGAGAATAATTTTTTGTTGGTTGATAGAAGTGAATTTTATCATTAATGGGAGAAAACATGAAAGCCGAAGATACAGTGAAATTGCAAAATCAAAAAGAAGCACTGGATGAAATTGAACAGATTGTCAAACAATGGGTAGCTAAAAGAAAGTGGCAAGAAGATTTAGATCACTATGAAGATTTAAAAAAACAATTCATGTATGGATAAACCATGTCTAAAATATATACCTCAGTAGTTAAAGAGTGTGAAGATGGTTCTGGAGATGTTTATATTGAACTTCCAGATGAAATGCTGGCAGACCTAGGATGGAAAGAAGGTCAAACTTTGGACCTTGATATAAAAAAGGATCCAACAGGTAATGTCATTGTGTTAACTGCTGTTGCGTAAATACAACAATCAGGTTTTCCATTGACAAAACATTGGATTTATGCGATAATGTATCATCTTCAATAGAGAGATATCAAAATGCAAACGACACAAGAATCCAAATCACAACTCGCCAAACTGATGGCGACGGAAAACCTGATTGTTGAACACAAGAAAGTTCCTACCGCTTATTTCAATACAAAAGAACGTAAGCTGGTAATTCCTATTCTTAAAGATACTCTTACTCCTGAAATGTATGATCTGTTCGTAGGTCATGAAGTTGGTCATGCATTGAATACTCCCGCTGAAGGTTGGCACGATTCAGTTATTGATTTGAAAATTCCTAAAGTTATTCTCAATATTGTAGAAGATGCGAGAATTGAGAAACTCATTAAACGCAAATATCCTGGCCTGCGTTCCTCATTCTCAAAAGCATATCGTCAACTTTACAACGATAACTTTTTTGCAACTGAAGGTGTTGATCTCAATGGTATGAATATTCTAGACCGTTTGAATATTCATTTCAAGATTGGCGCACACCTTGGCATCAAGTTCAATGAAGAAGAACTTACAATTGTTGATGAAATGAATCAATTGGAAACTTTTGATGATGTTGTTGAACTTTCTAAAAAGATTCAAGAACTTTATCGTCAACAAAAAGAAAAACAAAAAGAAAAACGTCAAGAAGAAGAAACTCCTACTGATGAGTGGGATGATGATACCGAGTATTCATCAGAGACCATGGATTTTGATGATGGCGAAGAAGAAGATGATGATGGTGAAGAACAAGAAAACCGTCAGTCACCAGAATTTTCTGATGAGATGGATTCTGAAGAAACTGAGAATGAAAGTTTTAATGAAGGTGAAGATAAAGTAGAATCACACACCGACGAGGCGTTTCGTAACCATGAAAAAGAACTTCTGTGTGAAGATTCAACGGATTACAATTATGCTAATGTTCCAGAAAACCTCAATCTAGATAATATTGTAATACCATATAAGCGTATTATCAATCGTTACAAGAAAGACTCATATTATGCTGATCAAGTAGACACAAGCGTATTCAACACTTTCAAATCCAAATCAGCGAAAGTTGTTTCTTATCTTGTGAAAGAATTTGAACTCCGTAAAAATGCGGATCAAATGAAACGTGCGAGTGTTGCAAAAACTGGTGAACTCAACATGAGTAAAATTTACTCGTATAAGTTCAATGATGATATCTTCAAACGATTGACTATTGTCCCTGGTGGTAAATCTCACGGTCTTGTGATATTTCTAGACTGGTCTGGTTCAATGATTAACTATTTACACCCAACTATTAAGCAACTCTTAAATCTTGTTTTGTTCTGCAAGAAAGTAAATATTCCGTTTGAAGTATATGCATTCACAAATATGTACTATCCCGAAAGCGGTGAAAGAAAAAATGCCGAAGAGGCAGAATACAAAGAAAATGATGTTCTGATTCGTTCATTCAATTTGCTGAATTTATTTTCAAGTAAAATGAATGCAAGTGACATGTCTTACATGGCATCTGCTTTGCTACACGGCTCTGCAAGTATGTATCCAAATGTAGCAAGAATGGCACACCGCATTAACGGTTTCCCACGATGGTTAGATATGCAGTACACTCCACTCAACGAAACAATCTTTACCGCAATGAAGATTGTCCCTGAGTTTCAGAAACAGCACAAACTGCAAGTAGTCAATACTGTGTTTCTTACTGATGGTGAAGGTCACATGTTAACACAGAAAAAAGTTACTGATGGTGAATATGGTTCAAGTTCCCGTTTTATGACAACAGGAACCCAGATTGGTGTTCTGCGTCATCAAAGTACTGGAATTTCTGAAAAAATCAAACATAGCGGATGTGAAGCATTTACTTCAGCAGCATTGAAGATATTCAAACAAGTTACAAAAAGTAATGTTGTTGGCTTCTATCTTGTAAATAGCCGTGAGTTCAGACAATCAACTTCTCGTTTGTTTCCTAAGACTGCTAACATGGATGACATCCGTGAAAAGTTCATGAAAGAAAAAAGTGTTGTCTGCACAACATCTGGCTATGATGAATATTATATTGTTCGTGCCGAAACTGATGTTGACAATGACAGTGAACTTGAAGTAAAATCAACAACTACCCGAGGTCTTGTAAACGCCTTTACTAAGTACAATACAAGTAAAGTTATTAATCGTGTTGTACTCAACCGCTTTATCGGAATGATTGCATGAAGAAAGCATTAGTGACTGGAGGTGCTGGCTATATTGGTCATCACCTCCAGAAAGAACTGAAGAAGAATGGTTACTATGTGATTGTGATGGATCGCAAACATCCGTCACAACTTATGGCAACAAAGTATTGTGATGAGTACATTCATACTGATATAAGAAATTATGATCATATTCTTGATGAGATAGAATATGGTAAAATGTTTGATGATGATAAGTTCAGCTTTGATATTGTCTTTCATCTTGCGGGTTCCATAGAAGTAGGTGAGAGTGAAGAAATGCCTACATACTATTACGAGAACAATGTTTCTGGTACAATCAATATCTTGAGATTGATGAAAGACTATGATTGTGATAAGATTGTATTTTCATCATCTTGTGCTGCTGAGAATCCAGAATCAGTTTATGGTCAAACAAAACGAATGTGTGAAACCATTCTAGCAGATGCAAATAAAGAAGGAATCAATAGTGCTATTCTTAGGTACTTCAATGTTGCTGGTGCTGATCCTGACGGCGAGTTTGGTGAGAATCACCAGCCCGAAACTCATCTCATTCCCCGTATCCTTACTTTGCCTGATTTCACTGTGTATGGTAATGATTTTCCTACTCCTGACGGTACCTGTATAAGAGACTATATACATGTATCCGACTTAGCAGATGCCCATGTGAAGGCAGCAGAATTTCTAAATGAAAGTAAAACTTCTAGCATTTTTAATCTCGGTTCTGGTACAGGTTATTCTGTTCTGGACGTTATTGCAATGGTAGAAGAAGTAACGGATACTGATTTTAAGATTAAATATAGTAATCGTAGAGCTGGTGATCCTGCTAAGTTGGTATGTGAGGATGTCGAACACTCAGAAAAAATATTAAAGTTTAAACCCAAATATGGACTAAAGGAAATAATTGCTAGTGCATATCAATGGGAAGTTAAGCAAAGGAGAACACCAAATGCTACTGTCGGAGTTTCAGATTGATAATAGAAAAGCAACTGTATCTAAATTCTCAGATACTTATATGATTGATTTCTTTGTTGATGGAAAACATATACAAAGAATGAGTGAAATGAGAATTAATTACGCAGAGAAATTAGCAGAAGATTTTGTACATGAAGGTTCCTCACCAATATTTTTGGCAGAGTAATATGATGGATCAAGAAACTAAAGATAAGCATTCTAAAAGAATTCAACAAAAAGAAAATTATGTAAAGAAGCAAGTTCAAATAGCTAAAGATTATGGGTATCATAAACTGAATAGTTCTATGCACAAGTGGCGTTATCTACTTCAACCACATCGTGCCCATAAGGTACATATTTTCAATTGTGGTGATCCTAAATGTTCTATGTGTGGTAATCCTAGAAAGTTCTTTGAGGAAGAAACCATGCAAGAAAAAAGTCATAAACAGAAAAAACTATATCAAGAATGAAAAAAATATTTGTTAATGGTACCTTTGATATTTTACACAGAGGTCACCTTGAGATGTTATTATTTGCCCGTGAACAAGGAGACTTTCTCACAGTAGCAGTAGACACGGATGAAAGAGTGAAAAGATTAAAAGGACCTACACGACCAATTAATCCATGTGCCGATAGAATGTTAATGTTGATGCATCTAAAGGTTGTTGATGCTGTGGCCAACTTTGATACTGATGAACAGCTTATTGATTTAATATCAAAACATGATGCTATGGTAAAAGGTTCCGACTATATAGGTAAAGATATTGTCGGACAAGAAGTATGTAGAGAAATTATTTTCTTTGATTTAATAAAAGGATGCTCAACAAGTGAAACGATTAAACGTATTACTAATCGGTGATATCTGTGATGATGTTTATCATTATGGTAGCGTGAACCGAATCAGCCCAGAAGCTCCCGTACCTGTATTAGAACTCACCCACACAAAAAAGCTTGCCGGTATGGCAGCAAATGTTTCTAAGAACTTACAGTCACTTGGTGCTAATGTCACCGAAGTTGTAGGAAATAAAATCTCAGTTAAAACTAGATTCATAGATGAGAAGTCTGGTCATCAACTTCTTAGATTAGATGAAGATGCAATTTCTGATCATATCTCTCTAAATGATATTCCAAAAAAAGAATACGATTGTGTTGTTATCTCTGATTATGGTAAAGGAACTCTTACATATAAAAATATAAGAGAAATTATTGATTCATATAAATCTTTACCTATCTTCATTGACACAAAGAAACCAGATTTAGAACAATTTGATCAGATATATCCACCTACAAATGTTTTTATTAAAATCAATTCACCCGAAAGTAAAAAGCTAACTTCATTTCACAAAAATGTGATCGTAACTGATGGTAAAAATGGAGCAAGATATAAAGGAAATAACTATCCTTGTCTACAAGTAAATGTTGCTGATGCTTGTGGTGCAGGAGATACATTCTTAGCCGCACTTGCAGTATATTACTGTGGATCAAAAGATATTCAAATTGCAATTAATTATGCTAATATAGCAGCATCACTAACAGTGCAGCATCTTGGAGTGTATGCACCAACATTAAAGGAAATTGATGATGCGATTGTCAGGTAAAGTAGAAAAAGGTTGGGGCCACGAAGAAATCTGGGCAACCAATGATAAGTATTGTGGTAAGATGATGCACTTTAAAAAAGGTGCAAAGTTTAGTATGCATTTTCATGCTGAGAAAGATGAAACTTGGTATGTCTTGTCTGGTGACTTTCAAGTAAATTGGATAGATACAAAAGATGCATCGATAAAACATTCCAGATTATCAGAAGGTTCTGTTTGGCATAATCCTCCATTGATGCCGCATCAGTTAGTTTGCCACCAAGAAGGAACTATTATTGAAGTTTCAACACCAGATTCTGTGGAAGATAACTATAGAGTTTTACCAGGAGACTCACAAAAGACTTGACAATTCATCCCATCTTTGATATGATACTACCATGAAAGATAAAACTCCAAGCCAGCTAACTAGCGAAATCATTGACCGAATGAAACAGACACAACAGTTTCGTATTATGCGACCTGTGCCTGATGACTTTGAGTTTCGTGGTGGTCCTGTACCTTTTACTATTTCTATCAATGCTAAGGGTGTGATGACATTTACTGTCTATGCGGTATCACTTGAAGAAGCTAACAAGAAGATAGATGCGTATTTGAATCCATATGATGGAGATGAATCAGCATGAGATGGAAGTTGAAAAATCCCGAACCTAAGATAGGTGATATTCGTCATTTAAAAGCATTTGCATTGTTTCCCACTATTGTTGGTGAATACATAGTTTGGTTAGAAAGTTGGCAAGTAACAGAAGAATATATGTTAAGTCTTGATGCAGCAGGTGCACCAAGACCAGAGTGGACAGAAGTATCACGGAGAACTTTAGATTATGACTTTTGATAATTTTGAGAAATATCTCAAAGAAACTTATCCTAAAATGTATGACGATGTTTATTGTGGTGTCTACATTGACGAAGGATGGTATCATCTAATTGACATGGTATCTGAAATCATCCATAATCATGTAAAGTCTAGTAATAATGCTCGTCAATATTATATTGAAAAACAATACGAAAAAATTCCA
>Ga0315899_10000718_pt1 | contig 39204 bp, 39 predicted proteins | sample LakEriMetagenome_2_FD_203518 | JGI IMG/M metagenome (GOLD analysis project Ga0315899, IMG submission 203518) | Freshwater fungal communities from buoy surface, Lake Erie, Ohio, United States - Buoy 4 MA112 | ecosystem: Environmental > Aquatic > Freshwater > Lake | place: USA: Lake Erie, Ohio...
ATTGCCGATCGTGTTGTCGAGATAGCCATTGCCTTTGACGCGTTCAGCAATCCCCGTGACGCGCGAACTGTCTTGCGGATGCATGAAGAGCAGGGCGCCGAGGTCTTGAGCCTTGGCCCAGAAAACGTCAAAGCGCGGATCTGAGAGTTCCCATTTCTCAACAGTTGGGCCAATGGCCGCGCCCTTCAGCCCCAGATGCTTCATCGCATGTTCGAGTTGTTCGGCCGCGAGTTCCGGGAATTGCAAGGCGACCGTTGCAAAGCCAACGAGGCGACCCTTTGACTCAGCGCAGGTCTTGGAGAGGCTTTCATTCTGCAGATCAATCAGGCGGCGTGCCAATTCGCGATCAGCACTATACCAGAAAGCATTGACGCTCATGGCTTCAACATCAATGCCTTGAATGTCCATGGCCTCAATGCGCTTTTCGAGTGGTGGATTGTTAAACCTGCTCTTCACGGTGGCGGCGTGGCGCTGCTCTAGCGGCGTGCCTGCAAGCACCTTGGCTGCTTCAGGGATGACGCAGTGACAATGAATATCAACAACAGTCACTGGCGTGCCATCAACGACGGTGCGCCGGCGCGGTGCGCTGGGGCTTCCCTGGGCAAAGGCTCCCCGCATCCCGCAGCCAAAGCATACACCCGCGGCCGCAGCAGATGCAGCGGCGGCAAAAAAGCGCCTGCGATCCATGTCTTCCTCCCTTGTTTATCTTTTAGGCTTTATCGTTTCATGCTTTCAGTCCAGTCTTCTCATAGAAATACACAAGCGCGGCTTCTGCAACCTCAATGTCTTGAAGGGCGGTGCCAGAGCTGATGCCGATGCCGCCTACAACCGTGCCATTCACCTTGACGGGAAAGCCGCCGCCAATAATGCAGAAATGCCCTTCATTGGTGACATGAATGCCAAAAGTCGGCTGGCCGGGCTGACACAGCTGATTATAGACATGGGTAGGGTTGCGTGCCGCTGCAGCGGTGAAAGCCTTGTCGATGGCAATCGAGATCGAGCTGATCTTGCCGCCATTCATCCGGTCAAAACTGATGAGGTCACCTGCCTCATCCGTGACGGCAATGCACATGGGAATGCCCATGTCATTTGACTTGCGCGTGGCGCCATCAATGAGTATGCGCGCTTCTTCAACGGACAGACGGTCGATCTTAAGCATTCTTGCCTCTCACAGGTTTGAAATCGGTGGTCTTGAGATAGTTTTCGAGTGCGGTGAGCTTTTCGCCGGTGATGGGCGGATAGGGCGGGAAGGGCTTGCCGCAGGGAATGCCAAGATAAGTGAGCGTATGTTTCATCACAGTCACCATGCCTGCATCCATCCAGCGGGCGGGGTAAAGCGCAAATTGCAACTGCAAACGTGCTGCTTCCTTCATGTCGCCTGCCACGAAAGCTTCGATGATCTTGTTGGCGATGAAGGCAGCCGGGGGCGGCAATGTCACGCCCGTGCCGCCGAGGACAAGCGAGGCAAGCAGCATTTGCATGGTCGTGAAATAATGCGCATGGCCCGCATGTTCGATTTCGACAATCAGTCGGGAAACACGCGCAAGATCACGCGAGCTTTCTTTGACATATTTCACCCGATCAAGCTTTGCGATCTCAACAGTTGCAGGTGGCGTTGGATCAGCGCCCGGCCCCTGATTGAGATAGAGCATGAGTGGCAAGCTCGTCTCTCTGGCGATCGCTTCAAAATAGGCGATAATATCGCTCGTAGGCGTGGGGCCACCAATCGGACGGTTGGGGGCAAGTACCTGCAAACAGGCCGCCCCATTCTTCTCGGCCAGATGAGCAAGCTCGATGGCCTGTTTGAAGGATGGATGAGTGATGCCGACGGCCACGGGCCTGCGTCCGCCAACAAGATCAATCGTTTTGGTGATGAGTTCCTTGCGGCCTTCCCAGTCGAGATATTGATATTCCTGCGCCTCAACACCAGCGGCAACAACCATGCTGGCATTGCAGTCGTCTACGACATAGTCAACGATGCGCGCCAGGTTTGCATAGTCCACGCGCAGATCTTCAGTGAAGGGTGTGAGCGGAGGAACGACGGTCAGCGGACGCGTGATGGGTGGGACACCAGCTATCATTTCAAGCCCCTTCAGTCTTGAGCGGGAAATAACGATCCAGCCATTCTTTTACGACGGTACGCACGCGTGGCATGGATTCAGCGAACATGAAGTGATCGGTCTCGTTGAAGAGATGTAGATCTTTCGGCTTGCCCGCATTGTTGAAGAGCGCGATGGACTGTTCAGTCGGTGTGACGGAATCGACCGAGCTATGCAGCAGGAGCAGCGGGCGCGGTGCCAATTTGTGGATGACCTCTTCGGCCTTGAAGTCATACATGCTCTGCGCCGTATCCACGGGGAACATATCGACAGATTTTTCCAGAATATGATGGCGCATCCGATCAGGCACGGGCACGATATCATACCGGTCCACCATCATTGGTTTGCCGTGTTGTGCCTTATAGCTTTTACCTTCTTCCAGCATATCGGTGAACTTCTTCCAGGCCGCTTCACCCGGATGTTGCCCGCGGAATTTGCGTTCGCCATTGCCCCATCCGCCTGATGAGATCACGCAGGTGAAGCGCTCATCGACGCTGCCTGAATAAAGTGCAACCGCTGCTCCAAAGCTCGACCCCATGACGCCGATGCGCGCACCATCAATATTCGGGTGGCCTTGCAGATAGGTGAGCGCGTTACGCGTATCTTCCACCTGATCAAGGCAGAGAATGTGGCCAAACTCGCCTTCGCTATCGCCACAGCTTCTCATATCGAAGCGGAACGCGGCATAGCCCCAGTCATTGAGCATCTTGCAAGGGATCTGCACATTGCCGGCGTTTTTATTGCTGCCAAAACCATGCAACACGATGATGCAGGGCAGTTTCGCGCCCGCTTTTACGCCATCTGGCAGATGCACAACGCCTTGCAGCTTCAGGCCGGCAGATTGAAAGGTGACATTCTGTTCCATTCGCTTGCTTTCACTTTCACTTCGTCAGATCGACGATCTGTTTGGGGGTTGCGAGAATGCGCTGGGTGATTTCGGCCATGCGCTGCGGGGAAATGGGTTCAATCGGCATTTGCAGTCGCTTGGCTTCGCCCAAGAAGTCCGGATCCTTCATTGTGGCGTCAAATGCCTTACGCAAGATCTCGACGCGATCATTCGGTGTGCGAGGTGGCAGAAAAACCGCGCGCCCATAATCAGATTCGGAAGAGACAAATTCAGCTGCCTGTTTTTGTGCAGGATCCTTCACAAGTTCAGGCAGGGTCGGAACATCGGGATTGGCAGGATCACGTGACAGGGCCGCATAGGCGATGGCGCGGATTTGTTTCTTTTGAATCATTTCAGGTGCTGCCTGTTCCACGCTCAGCCAGGAGCCGCCGCGTCCCTGAATCTCACCGCGGATCATCGCGAGGTTAAGATCGGCTGTGCCTTTGTAGCCGGTGATGATCTTGAATTTTGTGCCGACGAATTTGTTGAGAAGATCGGGAAGGATATAGGTCGGTGAGCTTGGGCCGGTCGCACCCACAATCACTTCATGCTGTTTTGCTTCCTCAACCGATTGCGCCTTCGACGTGTGATAGACGGCGAGCATGTTGCGAATAGGGGCCATATTGCCGATCCAGATCCAGCTGCGCGCGTCATATTGCGCATATTCAGGATTGATCAGCTGATTGGGCACGATGGTTTGTTGCGTCATCGCGAAGGTGAGCCCATCGGGTGTGATGGCCGTCTGCATCTGATTGGCCAGCGTCAAGCCACCTGATTGGCCGCCATAATATTTGACGATGATCTTGGGAGTGCCGGGAATGTGCTTGGACATGTGCTGTGCGAGCACTTGTCCATATATGCCAAAGGACCCGCCTTCACCTGATCCAACCAGAAAGGTAATGACTTTGCCTTTATAGAAGTCATCAGCTTTGGCAGTCGAAAAGCCAAGTATAAGCGTCATCGCGACGACACTGAGCCAGTGGATAGGCTTTTGCATATTCTCCTCCCATTTTTTTGAAGCCTCCGAGATGTGTTTGCCGCGGGTCAACGAGACCTGTGGCCAAAAGAGGCTCTTTACATTGTTGCTTGTGGCAAGCATTTTACACTCAACCGTAGGTCAAAGGCCAAGCGGAATCTTTAGTAGGGAGAATGCAAATGAATAGGCGACAGGCGCTCAAGCTCGGCGCAGCCTCGCTTGCCAGCGTGATGGTGCCGTCTTGGGCTGGTGCGCAGTCAGGCTATCCGGATAAGCCGATCAAACTCGTCGTGCCCTTCCCCGCAGGTGGCGTGAATGACGTTGTCGCTCGCCCGTGGGCAGAAAAGGTTGCCAATACGCTGGGGCGTGTGACGATTGAGAATGTCGGTGGTGCTGGTGGGTCATTGGGGGCGCAAAACGTGCTTCGTGCTCCTGCTGACGGTTACACGCTACTGTTCGGTTCTGGCGCAACGCATATCGTCGTCCCTTTCGCCTCTGCGCGCACGACCTATGATCCGGAAAAGGCGTTTGAGCCTATTTCCATCCTTCAGGTGAGCGGAATCGGCATCGCGGTTGCGGCAAATCACCCTGCAAAAACCCTGCAGGAATTGATCGAGGATGCGCGCAAGCGTCCCGGTGAGTTGTCTTATGGGTCGGCGGGGATCGGCTCTGCCACCCATCTGGGTGCCGAACTCTTCAAGTCCCTCACCAAGACAGATATTCGCCATGTGCCCTATCGCGGTGGCGCGCCGGCGCTCGCGGATCTTGTGGCGGGACATGTCCCGGTTGGCATGGTGAATGTGTCAACGCAAGCACTCGAACTGCACCGCACGGGTCAGATTCGTCTGCTGGCGGTCACGACGGCGCGTCGTCCCACAGGCGCATCTTGGTTGCCGACGGCTGAAGAAGCGGGCGTGCCCGGCTGCGTGGCGATTAATTTCGGTGGCATCTTTGCGCCTGCGGGCGTGCCGCGCGAGGTCATCGAGAAAGTGTCGAAGGCCACGCAGGACGTCATGAAGGACAAGCAGTTCAAGGATCTTCTGATTGCTTCCGGCTTTGAAATTCATCCCGACAATTCGCCTGAAGAGGCACGCCGCTTCGTGGCAGCTGAAATCAAGCGCTGGGTTCCGGTAATCAAGCAGATTGGTCTGAAGATCGAATAGGCGACCTTGCAGGTAACAGTAGGAAGCCGCCCCCGCAGGGGCGGCTTTTTTCATTACTGCTTCATCAGCGCCTTTGTGATGTCGAGCACATTCTTGGGCGTGCGCATGACCTCACGCGTGATCTCATCCAGCTCTTCGCCTGTTGCGCCAAAGATCGGCACTTCGCGCTTCTGCATCGCGGCGAGGAATTCGGGATCCTTGATCATCTTCTGGAAAGCGTTGCGCAGTGCTGCCAGACGTTCTGGCGGAACGCCCGGCGTCGTTGTCACTGAGCGGCCAATTTCGGAGGAAGAGCCAATGGCGCGCAGCACCGCCGTTCCGTCAGGCGTCAGTCCCAATTCGCTGATTGCGGGGACATGTTGCAGCAAGGGATGACGCTTGATGGCGATTTGATAAAGGATAGGAGCCTCTTTCTCCGTTACCCATTTGGGTGAGCGCTGCATGATGAGCGCAAGGCCGATGGAGCCAATCACATCCACTTCCTTGCGTTCAGCGGCAAGAGAGATGTCAGCGCTGCCGCCATAGCCGGATACAATCTTGAATTTCGCCCCGCCATATCTCTGCAAAGCTGCGGGGACCAGAAAGCCGGGAGAGGCCCCACCTGTTGCGCCGACAATGATCTCGCGTTTGCGCGCATCCTCAAATGTCCTGAAATTCGCGCCAGGAAGGCCGGTGCCCACATCCACATTGTCGAGAAGGCGTCCCAGATAACTGAGCTTGGTCACGTCGAAAGTGGATGGGTCTTCATTCATCGCAGCGTCAAGCGCGAGCGTTTGTGAGAGAACGCCGAACACCGTGCCATCGCGCGGGGCTGCATTATAGAGATATTTGGCCGCAACAAAGCTGCCGCCGCCCGGCATGTTCTGGACGATGACGGTGGGATTGCCCGGCACATAGCGCCCGAACCATTCGGCAAAGGCGCGGCCATAAATGTCATAGCCGCCGCCGACTGCGTAACCGACGATCACGCGTAGCGTCTTGCCGCGATAAAAATCCTCGACAGGATCAGCCTTCGCAGTTGCGCTAGTCCATAAACACGATGTCACGATTGCTGCCGTCAGAGACAGCGTTTTGCCTTTTTGTTTCCACCCAATGCTCATCCTTCATTCTCCGCAATTGGTCAAAGGTCTGCCTTGATGCAGCCATTCACCCGTGACGCGAGGTTTGTGCCATGCTCGCTTGCTCAAGCAGGGAATGCAAGTCGTGGATGTTCAGATCTTGCGGATGCCGAGCGGCTTTGCGCCGTCTTTTTGGTCCCGCCACCATGCACCGTCCTGGTGACGCTCAAGTCTGGTGGAGTGGCCCTTGCGAGCGATGAGGATGAGATGACCGCGCTCAACGCGCCAGCCAATCGGGTCAAAAATCACAATGCCCTGATCGCGACAGGCGGGCGCCAATTGCGCTTTCATGCTGCCTTGCGGTCCGCGAGCACCGCTTTCCAGAGTCAGAAGGCAGCCCACATCCTTGCCGCCCTCGCGCAGGATGACATAGCGCCCGGCGATATCCGCTCCCTCGCGTGACAGCGCGGGTTCCTGAAGGGGGCGCGGTTTGGCGGCGGGGGGTGGCGCAGTTTGCTGCTGTCCGCTGCGTGGCACCGGTGGCGGCGGTGCGGTGATTTCGCGGAAACCGGATTGCGCCTGGGCTTGCGCCACGGGCAATGCGATGGCGAGGCCAATAAGCGCAACGAGGCTGCGATGAGTTTTGCGGCGCATGTCAGCTACCCCTTGCCTAGGGAATCAGGGAAACCCAAACCCTAGTTTGCCTTTTTTGTTACCTTCGGCCAAGGCGTTTCGGCAACCGGCGTGAGCGGGCCCTTGCCGGCTGCATAGGCGATCAGGTTATCCACCATCAACTGGCCCATGGCCGCGCGGGTCGAATGGGTGGCAGAACCGACATGCGGCAGCAACACGATATGCGGCATGGCGATCAGCTCGGCGGGGACCTGAGGCTCTTTGGCAAAGACATCGAGCCCTGCAGTCAGGATGCGGCGCTCCTTGAGCGCGGTGATCAGCGCATCTTCATCCACCACGCTCCCTCGCGCAATGTTGATGAGAATGCCATCCGGGCCGAGTGCATCGAGAATGCGCGCATCAATCAGCTTGTTGGTCTGCGGGCTGCCGGGAGTGGCAACGACAAGGATGTCGCAAGCGCGCGCCATCTCTTCGAGCTTGTCGAAATAAGGATAGGCAACATCCTGTTTCGAGCGGCTGTGATAGATGATCTTCAGGCCAAAGGCATCACCACGCTTTGCGATCGCTTTGCCGATGCGTCCCAAGCCAACAATGCCCATGGTGCGATTGCGCAAGCTCGCTGTCAGGGGAAATGCATCTTGCAGCCACTTGCCTTCACGCAGATAGCGGTCGGCCTGTGGCAGTTGCCGCGTGGCGCTCAGCAGCAGGCCAAGAGCTGTGTCCGCTGTTTCATCGGTCAGCACATCGGGCGTATTGGTGACGATGACACCCTGATTGGCTGCCGCTACCGCATCGATATTGTCATAGCCTACACCAATATTGCTGACGATTTCGAGTTTCGGAAACTTAGCGAGGAAGTCAGCCGTGATGGGATGTTTCACGCCATCAGCGATGTTGGGCAAGGCGGTTGCCATCAAGCGCAGCGTTGGTGCAACTTTCGCAATCAGTCCATCGCGGTCGCTGGCTTCATAGAGGCGGATCAAGTCGAAGCGCGAGACGAGAGCGTCATGAACAGCCGGGGGCAGCGGGACGGGCAAGAACACACTATCTTTGGTCATTGAAAAAACCCCCATGAGGAGCGGCCCGCAATTATGTAAGCGGACCGCTTATGTTTTACTGCTTGTCGATCTTGGCCTTGGTGATGATTTCGGACCATTTGGCGATGTCATCACTCAGCTTCTTCGCCAATTCGGTAGGCGTGGCGCCTTTCGCCTCGATGCCCAGATCAAGCAATTGCTTTCTGGTTTCCGGGATGGCGAGCACTTCAATCGTTGCCTTGTTGAGAATGTCGATGACATTTTGCGGCGTGCCCGCAGGTACGAAGAAGGCGTTCCATGACGTTACATCATAACCGGGCAGCCCAGCTTCTGCGACGGTTGGAATGTTGGGCAATACCAGCGAACGCTTCTCGCCCGATGTGCCCAAAGCGCGCAATTTGCCTTCTTCGAGATTGGACTTCATCGCCGGATAGGCATCAATCGCCAGATCAATGTCGCCGCGCATGGCCGCGAGGATGACATCAGGCGTGTTGCGGAAGGGAACAATCTTCGCATCAAGATTGGCTGTGCTTCTGAAGAGTTCGGCAGACAGGTTTTGCGTGCTGCCGGTTGCAATCGTGCCGATGTTCAGCGAGCCAGGCTTGGCGCGTGCTTCCTTCAGCAAATCCTGCAGCGTCTTGAATCGGCTGTCACCGCCCGTGGCAAACACGAAATCGAAATAGCCGAGCGTGGATACCGGCATGAACTCTTTCACCGGGTCATAGCGCAGATTGTTGAAGAGCCCCGCTGCGACGGCCGTGCCATTTGAGAACAGCGCAATCGAATAGCCATCATTGCCGCCTGCGAGCGTGGCGCGTGCGGCATTGATGCCGCCGGGGCCGGGCTGGTTCTCGATCACGAAACGTTGGCCGAGCTTGTCGCCCAGACGCTCCGCCACGATGCGAGCGGTAATGTCAGCGATGCCGCCAGCACCGAAGGGCACCAGCACGCGGGCTGGCTTGGTCGGCCAGCTTGCTTGCGCGAAGGCAAGGCCCGGCAGGCCCGTTGCCATGGCAAAAGCAGCGCCCGTAAAGCTGCGGCGAGAAAGCATGTGATGGGTCATGGGGGAGGACTCCAGTGACATAGATGGCGTTTCCGTGCCTGCTTGTTTGATCCCGGTCAAGGCCGCAAAGGCGGGTCTCTGTCAAAAGGACGTCATGAGCTTGACAGAGACCGCCCTTATCCTCGCAGAGCGCGCTGTGCCGCGCTACACGAGTTACCCGACTGCCCCGCATTTTGCGGCGCTGGAGCCGCAGATTGCCCGCGGATGGCTGGCCCATTTGCCCGCTGATGCGAAACTCTCGCTTTATCTCCATGTGCCATATTGCACTGCGATCTGCACCTATTGTGGCTGCCACACGAAAGCCGTGCGCAAAGCCGCTCCGCTGGACGCTTATGCTGCCACTTTGGCGCAGGAGATGGCGCTTTTGGCAGAGGCCACACAGGCGCGTCAGGTCACCCATATTCATTGGGGTGGTGGGACGCCGAGCCTGCTTGGTCCACAGCGTTTGCACGCGCTGCATGAGCAGCTGAAAGAATTCTTTGATCTCTCCGCGCTGCGCGAACATGCGATTGAGCTTGATCCACGCATGGTGACCGCAGACCTCGCCAATATGCTTGATGCCATTGGCGTGACCCGCGCGAGTCTTGGCGTGCAAGATCTAAATGACCATGTGCAGCGCGCGATTGGACGTGTGCAGCCCTTCGAGATCGTGCGTGCGGCTGTTGATCATCTGCGCGATGCTGGTATCCGGGCGATCAATCTTGATCTCATGTATGGCCTGCCGGAGCAGAGCGTCGAGAATGTTCGCCAGACAGCCCGTTTGTCCGCCAGTCTCGCGCCTTCGCGTCTGGCGATTTTCGGCTATGCGCATGTGCCCTGGTTCAAGCTGCATCAAAAGCTGATCGACGAAACAGCCCTTCCAGGCGCTGCTGAGCGTATGGAACAGGCTGCGGCTGCGCGTGCTGTGCTGGAGACGCAAGGCTATGTGCCGATTGGTCTCGATCATTTTGCAAGGCCTGAGGATGATATGGCGATTGCCGCTGATGCGCGCGATCTGCATCGTAATTTTCAAGGCTATACGGTGGATGATGCCGATGCGCTGTTGCCGCTGGGTGCCTCATCCATTGGCCGTTTGCCGCAGGGCTATGTGCAGAATGCGCCTGACGTAGCAGGTTGGCGACGCATGATTGAGGCCGGGCAATTGCCGGTCGTGAAGGGCTGTGCCTTCAAGCCTGATGATCTCTTGCGCGCGCAGGTGATCGAGCGACTCATGTGCGATTTTGAAGTGGACTTTGGACAGCTGGCGAAAGCCAGTGGTGATGAGACGCTGTTGGATGATTGCATCCCGGAGCTGGATCGGTTGCAGCGTGATGGCGTTGTGGAACGCGCGGGTCGCAGTATTCGTATCTTGCCACAGGCGCAGCCCTTCATACGCCTCGCCGCTGCAGCCTTTGACGCCTATCTCCAGAAGAATGCCGCACGCCATTCTGTCGCTGTGTGATTGACAGCAGCCGCCTGCTTCGCCATGCAGCTAGGGTCAGGCGGGGGCAAAATACGTGGCGACACCATCTTTCTCGGAAGCAGCGCGGGTCTGGATCCAGATCGGTTTCACCTCTTTCGGAGGTGCAGCAGGCCAGATCGCCATGATGCATCGCCTGCTGGTTGATGAGCGCAAATGGGTTGAAGAGCAGCGCTTTCTCCATGCCTTAAATTACTGCACGCTTTTGCCCGGCCCTGAGGCGCAACAATTGGCTACCTATCTCGGCTGGCTTTGGCATGGGACACGCGGCGGACTGTTTGCGGGGCTGATGTTTGTCATTCCCGGCGCACTGATCATGGCGCTCTTGAGTTTCCTCTATGTCTATGGCGGCCACCTGCCGCTGGTGGCGGGGTTGTTCTTTGGCATCAAGACAGCCGTGCTTGCCATTGTCGCGCACGCGGTTGCCCGCATCGCCGGCCGCGCCTTCCGTCATGGGCTTTTCATCGCAATTGCGATCACGGCCTTTTTGCTGCTGATGGTAGTTGATGCACCCTTTCCGTTGATCGTGATTGGCGCAGCTTTGCTCGGTTATTTCGCCCAACCCTATGCGCCGCATATCTTCGGCAGTGCCGCGCAGGACATCGAAGCGCAAATACCTGTCAGTGGCGCGGCAACCCTGCAAGCGATCATCACCTGGGTGGCAGTGTGGTGGGCACCTATTGCGCTTGTGGCATTGATCTTGGGACCGACCCATATCCTCGTCACCATTGGCGCCTATTTCAGCAAGCTTGCGATGCTGTCTTTTGGTGGGGCCTATGCTCTGCTGGCCTGGCTCGCGCAGGATGCCGTCAGCGTCAAAGCCTGGTTGAGTGCAGCTGAAATGGCTGATGGTTTGGGCTTTGCCGAGACCACGCCCGGCCCGACCATTCTTGTGACCCAGCATGTCGGTTTTCTCGCAGGCTGGCGTGCGCCTGAACCATTTTCAGCGCCGGTTGCTGCTGCACTCGCGGCGCTGATCACAACCTGGGCCACCTTTGCTCCCTCCTTTCTGTGGATTTTTGCCGGTGCGCCGCATATGGAGCGCTTGCGCGCCAATCGGCGTTTGGCAGCGGCGCTCAGCGCCATCACAGCTGTCGTCGTTGGGGTGATGTCTTACCTTGCCGTGTGGTTTGGCCTGCATCTTCTCTTTGCAGAAACAGGTTGGCTCGCTCTGGGCAGTTTGCGTCTGCCAACCGTTGTTCTTGCGAGCTTTGATATCAAGGCTGCGCTTCTGTCAGCCTTGGCATTTATTTTGATCATGCGCCTGCACTGGAGCCTCATCCGAACCATCGGCGTGATGTCGACTCTTGGTGCGGTCATCCACCTCGCGGTGTGATTACTGGCTGCGACTGCGCGCGCTTTCGTGCCAGCGCCCCAGCAGTGCCCAGGATAAAGCGGTGAAGAGCAGATAGATCAAAATCCCTGCCACCGAGATCAGCACAAGGGCTGCAAACATACGCGGGATGTTGAGACGGAAGCCCGCTTCCACGATGCGGAAGGCAAGCCCTGCCCCTTTCCCCGCACTGCCCGCCGCAATTTCTGCGACAATCGCACCGATAAGTGCGAGGCCACCAGCAATTCGCAAGCCTCCCAAAAAAAAGGGAAGGGCCGCTGGCAGGCGTAACAGCCAGAGCTGTTTCCAGCGCGGCGCCTTATAAAGATCGAACAGGTCGATCAGATTATGATCGGTTGATGCCAGACCCAGCGCCATATTTGACAGGATCGGGAAAAAGGCGACGAGGAATGCGCATACCAACACCGCATTTTCAGGCTCAAGATAAATCAGCAAGAGCGGTGCGATGGCGACAATGGGCGTCACCTGCAAAATGACTGCGAAGGGAAAGAAGCTTCGCTCAATCCAGCGCGAGCTGGAAAAGGCAATTGCAAGCGTCACGCCGCCAATCACCGCTGCCAGCAAAGCCTGAAAGGTGATGCGCAAGGTGACTATCAGCGCCGATGACAGAATAGCCCAATCCTCCACCAGCGTGGTGGCAATCAGCGAAGGGGCGGGCAGAACATAATGCGGCACCTCATTGACGCGCACCAGCATCTCCCACAGGCCCAGCGCCAGTGCAAAGACGCAGAGGGGCAAGAGCCAGTCACTCAGGCGCTTCATGCGGGGTCTCCCATCGCGCGATGCAGGGCCGCAGAGGCTTTTTGGCACGCAGCGCCATAGGCCGCGCTGAGGCGGAATTCTTCGCTGCGCGTCATGGGAGCATCAATGGAAATGGTTTCGATGATGCGGCCCGGCCGATGCGAAAAGACCGCAATGCGACTTGAAAGATAGGCGCTCTCAAAAACCGAATGGGTGACGAAGACGGTCGTTGTGCCAAGCTCCTGCGTCAGGCGCAGCAAGTCATCATTCAGTTTTAGGCGGGTGATTTCATCGAGCGCGGCGAAAGGCTCATCCATCAGCAATAGTTTCGGACGTTGCACGAGGGCGCGTGCGATGGAGACACGCATCCGCATACCGCCAGACAATTCGCGCGGAACAGCCTTTGCAAATTTGGCAAGCCCCACGCTTTCAAGCGCAGCCTCGACATCTCTCGTTGCATCAGTGCGCGAGCGTCCTGCCAAGCGTAAGGGCAGCCATACATTGTCGAAAGCACTCGCCCAAGGCATCAGGACTGCATCTTGAAAGACAAAGCCGATATCGGGTTTGCCGTTGACCCATTCGAGGCTTCCTGCTGTGGGTGATGCAAGGCCCGCAATCAGCCGCAGGGCGGTTGACTTGCCGCAGCCAGAAGGGCCGAGCAAGCTCAGAAATTCACCATCCTCGATTGTCAGATCAAGACCTGCCAGCGCTTGTGCACCGCTGGCAAAGCTCTTGTCGATGTGGCGCAGATGCGCCAGCGTGCCCATGTCAGTTCTTCGGGCGCAGGTCGAGACCGACGCCCTTGTTGATGAAGCGCAGATCATAGGCAAGGCGATAGTCAATATTGCCTTTCACAACGCCTGCTTTCACCATTTTGTCGAAGAAGCTTTTCATCCGCTCCTGCGTCATGGCGCCGATGCCAAGCTTCAACGTGTCGTCTGAATCAACAATGCCATATTCCTTCATCTTGGCGATGGTAAAGGCAATCTGGTCATTGCGCATGTCAGGGTTTTCGCGCTTGATCATCGCATTGGCTGCGGCATTGTCGCCGTAAAGATAATTGTACCAGCCGATGATGGAGGCATTGATGAAACGCTGCACGAGATCGGGATTCTTTTCGATCATGTCACGGCGGGCATCAATGGTCGTCGAATAGGTGTCATAGCCGTAATCAGCCATCAGGAAGAGATTGGGCTTGAACTTGCCCTGCCGCTCAATCTCGAAGGGCTCGGCGGTGATATAGCCCTGCTGGATGGAATTCTTGTCGGCAATGAATGGTGCCGGATTGAAGTTGTAGGGTTTCACTTTTTCTTCGCGAAAGCCGTAAGCAAGCTTCAGCCATTGATAGACAGAGACGAGCGAATCCTTGCCGATGAAGGCGGTTGCGCGCGGCAGGTCTTCGAACTTGTCATAGCCCGCATTGGGATGTGACATCAAAACGAAGGGATCTTTCTGGAAGATCGCAGCCACCGCAAGGGTTGGCACTTTCTGCTCCACCGCCGCAAAGGCCTGGATCATATTCGCGCCCATGTAGAAATCGACCTTGCCGGATGCCAGCAGCAAGCGGTTGTTGGTTTGCGGGCCGCCGGGAATAATCCGCACCTCAAGCCCATGCCGCGCATAGGTGCCGTCCACCACCGCCTGATAGAAGCCGCCATGTTCGGCTTCCGGCAACCAGTTGGTTGCAAAGCTTACCTTGTCGAGGGCCAGCGCCGCAGTTGAGAGGAAAGAGAGGGCGATCGCAGCGCCCCAAGCCTTGAAACCATTGTCCACGATGCCTCCTTTGGCCGATGCGGGCCCCCGGTGTTGAAGATGATCCCCTTGTCGCGGTTTACGAGGGCCGACGCAAGGCCGATCAGTCGGACTTGAAGGCGCGATCACTCCCCTCTAGCCTGCAGCCATGCTGCCGACACGCCTCTGGACTGAAATGACGACCCGCGACTTTGAGGCCGCGGATATGGAGGGCGTCATTGCCCTTTTGCCTCTGGCAGCAGTGGAGCAGCATGGCCCCCATCTGCCCACCGGCACCGATGCCATGATCATGGACGGCTATCTGGAACTCGTGCTGGAGCGGCTGCCCGAAGGGCTCCCCGTTCTGGTTCTGCCCGTGCAGCAGATCGGCGCGTCGAACGAGCATATCGACTTTCCCGGCACGCTGACCCTGTCGCCGCAGACTGCGCTTGCGGCTTGGCTTGAGATTGGCGCAAGTGTCGCGCGGGCAGGCTGTCGCAAACTTGTGATCGCCAATTCCCACGGCGGCAATGTGGCCCTCATGGAAGTGCTCACGCGTGAATTGCGGCTGCGTCACAACATGCTGGCCGTGAGCGCCTCATGGCACCGCTTTGGCTATCCCGATGCCATGTTCAGCACGCATGAGCGGCAGCATGGCATTCATGGCGGCGACATTGAAACGTCCTTGATGCTGCAATTCCGCCCTGACCTTGTGCGGCCGGAAGAGTTGCAGGATTTCGTGCCAACATCGGTTGAGATGGCGCAGAACTTTCAATGGCTGCGCGCAACGGGTCCGCTCAGCATGGGCTGGCTGGCGCAGGATGTGTCGGAGAGCGGCGCCATGGGCAATGCCGCCAGCGCCAGTCGCGACAAAGGCGAAGCCTGCGCAGATTATGGCGTTTCAGCCATGGTCGAACTCTTGCAGGACGTTGATGCGTTTGATCTCGCGCGCCTTGTGAGTGCCGCGCCTTAAAGCTTGAGAGGCAGCGTCCAGATTTCTGTTACGGCGCGGCCGGCAGCACGCAGATGCACGCGAATATCAGCGATTTCACCGGGCGGTGCCTGCACATCAATGCCGACGCGGAAACCGCGTGTGTGCGGATTGGGCGCGAGGAAATGTTGCAGGACGCTACCGCGTGAGGTTGAGGCTTCAACCTGAATTGCCTTGGGATCCGTTTGGAAATAGGGCAGATCACCACCCGAAAAATCAATGATGAAGCGGCGCGAATGGGGTGGAGCTGCTTCTGTCACGCCCACCGCTTTGGCTTGCGTTTGATAGGTATTGACCGCAATGCCGAGTGACTGGCGCGGCTGGTCGAGGCTTGCCGTCATGCGATAGGCAAAGGTGAATGCTTTGCCTGGTTCGGGTTGGGCCTTGGGCGTGAAGGTAACCGAGATATTTTGTGCAAATTCATCTGCAGCAGGGTTCTCGATGAGTTGCACGAAACCCTCACCCCATTCGCCTAGGGGTTCGATCCAGTAACTCGGACGCAGCTCGAAGGCGCTGTCGAGATCCTGATAATGCGCGAAGGTGCGATCACGCTGGATAAGGCCAAAGCCACGCGGATTGCTATCCATAAAGGCAGAGAATTCCTGTGCAGCGGGGTTGCGGAGTGGGCGCCATATCCATTCACCCGCGCCATTGCTGATCAGCAAGCCATCGGAATTGTGCATCTCCGGGCGGAAGTCGGTTGCGATCCGCCGATCATTTTCGCCAGAGAAGAAGCTCGATGAGAGCGGTGCGAAACTGACGTCTGCGCCTGGCTTGCGTGCAAACAAGGTGGCGCGCACATCAAGCACCGTGTTGTGGCCCGGCCGCAGGTCAAAGCGATAGGCGCCGGTCAGCGCCTCGCTGTCGATCAATGCAAAAAAGGTCGCCCTTTCGCTGCCAGCCTCAGGCGTTTCAATCCAGAATTCGCGCAGGAAAGGTTGCTGGGCCTCGTCCCCGGCCAAAGTCAGCAAATTGGCTGCAAGGCCGTAGCGCTGGCCGCGGCCCAAAAACCGGAGTTGATGACCAAGTACGGCAAAGACCTCATCAAAGACGCGCGGATCGTTGAGCGGGAAATGCAGGCGGAAGCCCGCAAAACCGGTATTCACGCCCGGCGGCTTGTCGAATTTGCTGCGCCCGTAATCGAAATGTGTCGGCGCATAGGGGATCGGCGTGACGATGCCATCGCGGATCGTATTGACGATGATGGGTCTGCGATAGGCGCCGCCGAGATGGAAGGTCTGCAGGCGGAAGAGCTGATTATTGCCCGAAAAGAGCGCCCGGTCGGGACGGAAGCGGATCTCGGACCAAGCGTCGGCGTCAATCCGCGAAAGTGGCTCCCCCAGAGGCGGGACGGGCACGAAAGCCGCACTCGCCAATTCACGTGCGCGCTTGGTCACATCTTCATAGCCGAAACGGGCGGCGGGCGGCTGATTGGGGGCGGGAGCTGTCTGGGCAGGGGGCTGTTGGGCCGCGGCCTTGCCGGCGAGGACCGATGCGCCTGCAAGCGCAAAAGAGGCGACGAGCCTGCGGCGGTCGATCTCGGTCATGGGCGTCAACAACTCCTCACGCGGCAATGTTTGCATGACCTATCGGGCTTTGCGGCAGCGGGCAAGCGTTGTCCCTGCGCCACAGAGCTGATCAAAGAGTGGTGAATTTGAAATTTTCGGTGGCTTGGCTGAAATTTTTTCTTGTATCGGGCACGAATCCGCATATGTATCGGCTTGCCCAAATCGCACGTGCCTGTGGTCGTGTGTCGGTTGGCGGGGATCCGGACAAGAGGCCGGTTAACCGTCAGCAAAAACCGGCAGCCGGAGGCGAACCGGCGAACCCCGCCAAACGGGGGACGCGACTTAAAGCAACGACGGACCGGGCTTTTTCGTCTCTGTCGGCCTCCAAAGCCGATGTACCGAAGAGGCTAGTCTATCTTGCCGGGCGTGCGGACGGGGGCTCACCCTTTCCAAACGAAGGCCACTCAAACCCGAAGGCAACTGCCTTGCGGGTGAAAGTGTCCACGGCGCTGCACCCGACCGGTGGTCCCAAAGCTATGGAGCTAAGGGGGTCCGGTCTCGGTTGGCGAAGTTGCTGCTGTTTGCGTTTCCACCACGCGACCGGCCGCGCATCGTCATCCATCAAGCCAGTCAAAATGTGTGCGGTAGAACCCGCACCCTGGGGATGCTGCGATGACCGATCGTATCCAAGATTTCCTCCGCCGCCGACGCGAAGAGGGTCGTGATGAAGGGCCGTGCATGGTCCTCGACCTCGATGTCGTGCGCGACAATTACAAGGCCTTTGCGCAGTCGCTGCCCGACACGCGCGTCTTCTATGCCGTGAAGGCCAATCCCGCGCCGGAAGTGCTCGACCTGCTCGCGCGCCTTGGTTCCTGCTTCGATACGGCCTCGGTCGTTGAGATCCAACAGGTTCTGGCGACTGGCTGCATGCCTGAGCGCATCTCCTTCGGCAACACGATCAAGAAGGAGCGCGATATCGCGCGCGCCTATGAGCTCGGCATTCGTCTCTTCGCGGTGGATTGCGAAGAAGAGGTCGAGAAGATTGCGCGCGTCGCTCCCGGCTCGAAGGTCTTTTGCCGCATCCTGTGCGATGGCTCTGGCGCGGAATGGCCGCTGTCGCGCAAATTCGGCTGCGTGCCGGAAATGGCGACCAAGGTTCTGGAGCGTGCGCATCAGCTGGGCCTGCAGGCCTATGGCGTGTCTTTCCATGTGGGTTCGCAGCAGCGCAACCCGCGCATGTGGGATGGTGCGTTGAAGGCATCTGCCACGATCTTTCAGGAATTGGCAGAGCGCGGCATTCACCTGTCGATGGTCAATCTCGGTGGCGGCTTCCCGACGAAATATCTGAAGGATGTGCCGGCGGTGCGTGCCTATGGCCAAGCGATCTTCCGCAGCCTGCGCAAGCATTTCGGCAACCGCATCCCTGAGACGATCATTGAGCCGGGCCGCGGCATGGTCGGCAATGCTGGCGTGATCGAAGCTGAAGTCGTGCTGATTTCGAAGAAGTCAGACGACGACAAGGTGAAGTGGGTTTATCTCGACATCGGCAAGTTCAATGGCCTTGCTGAAACCATGGATGAGATGATCCGCTATCCGATCCGCACGGAATTCGATGGCGATGAGCTGGAGCCCTGCGTGCTGGCAGGTCCGACTTGTGACTCGGTTGATGTGCTTTATGAGAAGGAACCCTATTTCCTTCCCGTAAGCCTTGAGATCGGCACCAAGGTGCTCATTGAAGGAACAGGCGCCTATACGACGACCTATTCCGCTGTGGGCTTCAACGGCTTCCCGCCGCTCAAGTCCTACGTCATCTAAAAACCCGCGTCCCGCTTGAGCGGGGCGCTCTCACCCGATCCTGTCCCGAACGGCCCCTTGGGGTGCGAGGGTCGTCCACGTCTCCGAAGGAGGCTTGCATGACCTCGATTGATGCTGCGCGCAAAGCTGCGCCCATCTTTCCGCTTGTGGTGAAGTGCGATGCAATCCGCATTGCAGATGAGCGCGCGCGCGATCATGTCGCGCGTGAGCAGCTGCTTGATGCCTGCTTTGGGGAAGAGCGTTTTGCCAAGACCTGCGAGCGTCTGCGCGAGGGCCGTTTGCCTGCGCGCCATCTCGCGCTCATTGCCAAGGACAAAGGTGTGGTCGTTGGCACGCTGCGCTTCTGGCATGTGCGCGCGGGCGATGTGGATGCGCTGTTGCTTGGGCCGCTCGCCGTGGCACCAAGCCACCGTGAGCGTGGGCTCGGTGGTGCCTTGATGCGCACAGGGCTTGCACGCGCCAGGGCGCTTGGTCACAAAGCAGTCTTGCTTGTGGGCGATGAGCCTTACTACAACCGCTTCGGCTTTTCGCGTGCGCTGGCCGAGCGTCTTGACCTGCCGGGCTTTTACGAGCCTTCGCGCTTCCTTGCGCATGAACTGGTGCAAGGCGCTCTGGCGCCGGCGCAAGGCATGGTGCAGGCATCTGGCTGTGCTGCTGGCATGGCGCTTTCGCGCGCAGCTTGACGCTGCGCATCACTGTTGGCTGAAACAGGGCGAGAGGGGCTTTGCGGCCCCACTCGCTTTTTGGAGATGAGAATGACGACTTGGCCCAAACATGCTTCGATCAGCGGCCCGATCGTGATGATTGGTTTTGGCTCGATTGGCAAAGGCACGCTGCCGCTCATCGAACGTCATTTCAATTATGATGCAAGCCGCATCGTTGTTATTGATCCGAATGACACGGAAAAGGCGATTGCTGAAAAGCATGGCGCGCGTTTCATCAAGGCGGCCGTGACGAAGGATAATTATCGCGAGCTGCTGACGCCTTTGCTGACTTCTGGCGGTGGTCAGGGCTTCTGCGTCAATCTCTCGGTCGATACGTCTTCGGTCGCGATCATGGAACTCGCGCGTGAATTGGGCGCGCTTTACATCGACACGGTGGTGGAGCCTTGGGCAGGCTTCTATTTTGATACATCGCTCGCAGCTGATCAGCGCACTAATTACGCATTGCGTGAAAGCCTGCTCGAAGCGCGCCGTCGCAAGCCCGGCGGCACGACTGCTGTTTCAACCTGCGGTGCCAATCCGGGCATGGTGTCCTGGTTTGTGAAGCAGGCGCTCGTGAATATTGCGCGCGATCTTGGTCATACTGATGCTGAGCCTGCAACGCGTGACGGTTGGGCGAAGCTGGCGCATAAGTTGGGCGTGAAGGGCGTGCATATTGCTGAGCGCGATACGCAAGTCGCGAAAAAGCCAAAGCCGCGCGATGTTTTCGTCAACACATGGTCGGTTGAGGGTTTCGTCTCGGAAGGAATGCAGCCGGCAGAGCTTGGCTGGGGTACGCATGAAAAATGGATGCCCAACAATGCAAGCACGCATAAGTCAGGCTGTGGTGCTGCGATTTACATCAACCAGCCCGGTGCCAATACGCGTGTGCGCACATGGTGCCCGACGCCCGGCCCGCAATATGGCTTCCTCGTCACGCATAATGAGTCGATCTCGATTGCCGACTACTACACGGTGCGGGACGGCGATAAGGTCATCTATCGTCCGACCTGTCACTATGCCTATCACCCCGCCAATGATGCTGTGCTGTCGCTGCATGAAATGTTTGGCCGCGCCGGCAAGGTGCAGGATGAGCACTACATTCTGAGCGAGAATGATATCGAGAGTGGTATTGATGAGCTTGGCGTGCTGCTCTATGGCCACAGCAAGAATGCTTACTGGTATGGCTCGCAGCTCTCGGTTGAAGAGACACGCGAGATTGCGCTTTATCAGAACGCAACCGGTTTGCAGGTCTCGTCAGCGGTCCTTGCTGGCATGGTCTGGGCGCTGGAAAACCCCAATGCCGGTATCGTTGAAGCTGACGAGATGGATTACAAGCGCTGCCTCGAAGTGCAGACGCCCTATCTGGGCCCCGTGAAGGGCTATTACACCGACTGGCATCCGCTGAAGGACCGGCCCGGCTTCTTCCCCGAAGACATTGACGAAAGCGATCCCTGGCAGTTCCGCAATATTCTGGTGCGTTGATTGCGTGAGGGCGGGGCCAAGGCTCCGCCCTTCTTCGTGATTTGCCTTCTGCCGCTTTCTCGTCAAACTTGCGCGCGAAACTGGGAAGATGCCTGTGATTAGATTGCTCGCCCTGTTGCTCCCGCTGCTCTTGTGGAGCCTGCCTGCAACCGCCCATCCACATGTGTGGATTGCGGTGACGAGCGAGGTCATCTTTAAAGACGGTAAAATTTCCGCCATCCGTCATCACTGGACCTTTGATGACATGTATTCTGCTTTCGTCACGGCCAATCTGGGCGATGCGAAGAAAGGGCCGACCGCCAAGGATCTTGAGCCCGTCGCGCAAACAAATGTGCGCGAGCTGAAGGAATTTTCTTATTTCACCTTTCCCAAGGAAGCAGGCCGCAAGATCGGTTATGGCGAGCCGACCGATATCTCGATGACCTATGACAGCAAGACCCAGCAGGCGACCTTGCACTTCACGCTGCCATTGCAAGGCGCGATCACGGGACGTGCCTTTGCCTTCCAGATTTATGATCCCAGCTATTTTGTCGCCTTTGCTTTCGAGAAGGGCGATGGTGCGGTGAAATTGATCGGCGCGCCACAAGGCTGCTCACTGAGCGTGACAAAGCCCAAGCCGCTTGAGACGGAAGAAAGCAAGAAGCTGAATGAGAGCTTTTTCTCAGGCCTTTCGCCGGGGTCCGACTTCGGCATCAAACTCGCGGATCGCGCTCTTGTCGCCTGCCCGTGACATGACACGCATGGTGCTTGCCTGTTGTGCGCTGGCGCTCGTCGTCGCAGCAAGCGATGTTGCTTTCGCTCAAGCGCGCAACCCATTTAATGTCGGCATCAGCGAAGGAGGCGGACAGGCCACGGGCTTGACTGGCTGGATCCTCGCCAAGCAGAGCGAATTTGAGCGCATGATGAGCACTGCCGTGCGCGCCATTCGTGCAGGTGATGGCGGCTTGTGGGCCTTGCTCTCAATTGCCTTTGCCTATGGCGTTTTCCATGCGGCGGGTCCCGGTCACGGCAAGGCGGTGGTGGCGGCCTATATGTTTGCCAATGAACAAGCGCTGCGGCGGGGATTGGGCATTTCTTTTGCGGCTGCACTTTTGCAAGCTCTTGTGGCCATCGGCATCGTCGGTGGTCTGGCGCTTCTGCTCAATGCGACAGCGCGTCAGATGCGCGATGCAGCTCATAGTGTCGAAGTTGCGAGTTTTGCAGGTCTTGCCCTGTTCGGCGCATGGCTTGCCTGGCGCAAGGGCAAAGCTTTGTGGTTAGCCTTGCGACCGCGCCCCGTGATCTCCTCGCGGTTTTTATGTGAGGCTTGTGCAGCTGATGAAGAGCATGAACATGGCCCCAATTGCGGCCATATTCACATGCCTGACCCGGCGCTGCTGGGCAAAAATTTTTCGTGGCGAGATGCGGCCCTCACTGTGGTCACGGCAGGTTCGCGCCCGTGTTCCGGTGCAATCCTCATTCTCGTCTTTGCTATGGCGCAGGGAATTTTTATGGCCGGTGTGTGGGCAACGCTCGCCATGGCACTTGGCACGGCCATCACCACAGGCGCGCTGGCCGCGCTGGCCGTTCTTGCTAAAGGTGTTGCGCTGCGCATGACGGGCGAGTCTTCGCGCAGGGGCCAGATCATCATGCGCGGTCTCGAATGTGCGGCAGCGCTTGCTGTCTTTGCCTTGGGTCTCGCTCTCTTGCTCGGCGTCACGGGCCTGGGCATTTAAAGCCCTAATGCACCACCATCGGCGCGCGGATCATGCGCGGCTTCGATATGGCCCTTCTGATTGCGGACCAGCGCGCCTGCATGGCCAAAACTGTCGCCACGCGGGCGTTCTACAATTTCATGTCCCCGCTTGCCGAGTTCGCGTGTGAGAGAAGGGTCAAAGCCTTCCTCAAGCGCGAGATGTGTGGAGTTTTCGCCCCACAGGCGACCATAGATGAAGCGCGGTGAATCAAGCGCTTCAGCAAGGTTCATACCGAAATGGTAGCGCGTGAAGAGTTGCGCTTGCACCTGCGGTTGTCCATCCCCGCCCATGGTGCCGTAAGACATCACGCGTCCGTCATCAAAAACGCAAAGGGCGGGGTTAAGGGTGTGGAAAGGCTTGCGTCGTGGCTCAAGCCTGTTCACAGCGCGCGGATCGAGCGAGAAGGAGATGCCGCGATTTTGCATCAGGACGCCGGTGCCCGGCAGGATGCAGCCTGACCCATATTCCCAATAGATGGACTGGATATAGGACACTGCAAAGCCTTGCGTGTCGATGGCCCCCATCCAGATCGTGTCGCCCTTGGCAGATGGCAGCGGATGGTTGGCTGCGCGGCGCATGTCGATCAGAGCGGCTTCGCGCTCAATCACACGCTCATTCAAAGCATCTTCTGCTTGCTGTGTTGCAAATGCTGGATCGGTGCAGAGCTGGTCGCGCAAGGGAAAAGCGCGTTTGGTGGACTCCACCAAAGCGTGAATGTGATCTGCGCTATCGCAGCGCGTGATATTCAGCCGATCAAACATTCCAACAATGAGGAGGGAGGCCAGCCCCTGTGTCGGGGGTGGGAAATTGTAATGCGTGCGGCCTTTCAGTTTCAGTTCCAGCGGCTCGCGTAACTTCGCCTCATGTTGTTTGAAATCCTCGCGTCGCAAGGGTGAGCCGATCTGGTCCAGATCATACGCCATTTCGCGCGCGACATCGCCCTCATAGAAATCGCGCAGCCCTTGATGCGCGAGATGGTCGAGCGTGTCAGCCAGTTTTTGAAAGCGTTGCACCTCCCCCTCTGCGCGCCACTCACCCTTCTCGTTCAGGAAAGTTTGGGCAAAGCCCGGCGCCTCGATCATGGGTCGGTGCCGACTCTGCGAGGCAGAAACCGGCAAGCCTTCGCGTGCATGGCGGATGGCATCTGACAGAAGATCTCGCAGCGGCAATTTGCCACCGATGGTGCGTGCATAATCCTGCGCGAGCTGCCAGCCGGAGATCGCTCCCGGCACGGTCAGGGCCGCCAGAGGTCCGCGGGCGGGAATCACATCATGGCCGGGCTTTGTGTAAAAGCCGCGGGTGGCGAGCGCGGCCGAGGCGCCGCAGCCATCAAAGGCGAGGACACGGCCCTTTGGTTCGCGCAGCAGCCAGAAACCGTCCCCGCCGATGCCATTCATATGGGGATAGGCAATGGCGATGGTGGCGGCCATGCCGATCATGGCCTCAACCGCATTGCCGCCCATGGCGAGGATCGTCTGGCCGGTTTGTGCGGCCGCCCGGTGGGGCGCGGCCACGGCCGCGCTCGCAAAGATTTCAGTCTGGCCCATATGGTCCCCGGGTATTGCGCCGGTGCGGGTGATGGTATAGGTGCCCCTCATAGCGCAGAGACGCGCGACTTTGCACCTCGATTGGAGAGCGCGGTGAGCAACGGCAAGCCCATCAACTGGCAGAACGCCCTGACAATCGTCAGCGTGACCATTCTGGTTGGCACGGAGCTGGTTGGCATGACCTGGGCTGCCGGTTGGGCCTTGGGTGGGCTTTTTGGCCTGCCGCCCCTCGTTGCCGTCGGGTTCGAAGTGGTTGGCGCCCTGATCGGGATTGTGTTGCTTTACTACTTCGTGCGCGCAGCTTTGAAGGTTGAGCCGATCCGCGGCTGAGACTTTTCTTTCCCCTTGTGTCATGCCATGAGCGATCAGTAACTCGGTCGCGGCGGTGGCAATCGCGCACCATCAGGGGGGGATACATGACCGCAAAACGCGGCTACGACTACATCATCATCGGGGCAGGGTCTGCGGGCTGTGTGCTGGCCAATCGTCTGAGCGCTTCCGGCAGCGACAATGTGCTCATTCTGGAAGCCGGCGGGCGCGATCTTGATCCCCTGATCCATGTGCCCGTTGGCTTGGGCAAGATGCATCAATATCGCCTGCATGACTGGGGCTATGATGCCGAGCCTGATCCCGCCCTGAACGGCCGCGCAATTGAAGCGATGCGCGGCAAGGTTCTTGGTGGTTCGCATTCCATCAATGTGATGGCCTATACGCGCGGAGATCGCGGTGATTATGATCGCTGGGCGCGTGAGGAAGGTGCAAAAGGCTGGAGCTATCGCGAAGTTCTGCCCTATTTCAAACGGGGCGAGACCTGGTGCGAAGGCGAGAATAAATATCGCGGCGGCTCAGGTGAAGTTTTCGTGCGCTGGAGCGGCAAGGCTGACCCGCTGTTTGATTCCTGGATCGAGGCCGGCAAGTCAGCAGGCTTTCGCTACAATAGCGACTTCAACGGCGAGACGACGGAAGGTTTCGGCCTCATTCAGCAAACGATCAAGAATGGCAAGCGCCATTCAGCTGCGCGCGCCCATCTGCATCCCGCTTTGAAGCGACCCAATCTCAGTCTTGAAACGCGCGCCCATGCCACGCGCATCTTGTTTGAGGGCACACGGGCAGTGGGTGTCGAATATCGCAAGGATGAAATGACCCATCGCATTTATGCGGATAAAGAAGTCATCATTTCATCAGGCGCCTTCAATGCACCTCAGCTTTTGATGCTGTCAGGCATTGGGCCTGATGCGCATTTGCGCGAAAAAGGCATCAAGACGCTGGTAGATCTGCCAGTGGGTAAAAATTTGCAGGATCATCTTGCGGCCTGGTTTGCATGGTCGCGCAACCAGCCCGGTTTCTTCCATCAGCTCTTGCGCTTCGATCGCATGGCTCTTGCGATGATGAATGCCTATTTCTTCGGCCGGGGTCCGGGAACTGATGTGCCGGGCTCGCTTTTTGCGTTCATCAAGACGGACCCTTCGCTTGAATATCCCGACATGGAATTCATCTTCCGTGGCACGGCGGCCAATGCGCATCTGTGGTTTCCCGGCATCGTGCCGCCTTTTGAAGACACATTTGCCATTCGCCCTGCCTTGATGCGCCAGAAGAGCCGGGGCGAAGTTTTGCTGCGCTCCTCTGACCCCTTCGAGAAGCCGGCTATTCACTACAATTTCCTCACCCATCCTGATGATCTCAAGACCATCATCAAGGGCACGCGGCTCGCGCTTGATGTCGCGCATCAGCCCGCGATGACTGAACATCGCGGCAAGCCCGCTGGCCCGCCGCTCGTCAAGGATGATGCGGATATCGAAGCCTGGTTCCGTCAGACGGCCATCACCGTGCATCATCCATGCGGCACATGCCCGATCGGTCCAGTGCTTGATCCGGAATTGCGCGTGCATGGCATCGAAGGCTTGCGCGTGGCCGATGCTTCAGCCATGCCAAGCATTGTCGGCGCGCATATCAATGCCTGCGTCCTGATGATTGCCGAGCGCGCCGCAGACTTCATCCGCGGCGTGCCGAAATTGGCGCCAGCTGAAGGGGTGTAATCACCCCTTCAAGGCTGCCCGGAATTTGTCGCGACGTTCCTGGAGATACATTTCGTCGTAAGAGCGGGGCCCCAGCGGGCCTTGCTCGATCATCATTTCAGCAAAGACCGGGCCTTCGCTGGTGAGCAGTATGCCGAGCTGCTGCTGGAAGGTGTCGAAATTCTCCACCCGCTGCACATTGGTAAGGCCCGCGCCGCGCGCCATGGTGCAGAAATCGGTTTGCGGATTGGGCAGCGGATGTCCGCCATTGGCCTCATAGCTTCCATTGTGCCAGACGAAATGGGTGAGGTTCTTTGGTCGTGCCGCTGCAATCGTGACAAGTGTGCCGAGATTCATCAGCAAGCTGCCATCCCCATCAAGCACGACAACACGGCGGTTCGGATGCGCAAGGGCGAGGCCCAGCGCATGTGAAGAGGCAAGCCCCATCGCACCGAAAGAGTAGTAATCAAGCGCGCGGTTGGAAATCTCAACCCATTCACTCGCGCTCGAATAGGTCGCAACAACGATCTCGTCCTTGAGTTGCGAATGCAGGAATTGGAGGCATTTTTGACGGTTCATCATGAGTGCGCCTCCTCAAAGCGGTCGGCGGCCAATGAGCATCGCAACAGGGTGCGATTGCTCATAAGCGCGATTGATGGCGGGAGCGATGAGGCTGGTGTCGGCGTCATCATCAATGTAGTGGCGCTCAATGCCCATCACATCGAGAATGGGCTCAATAATGCGCAGGCCAAACTTCTTTGAGTCCTGCGGGGGCACATCAGGCTCTTTGGCGAGCAGGCCGATCATCATCACCATCGGCATCTTGTGTTCGCAGGCAATCGCACGAATGGCATTCATTGCATAAAGGAAGCCTGTATATTGAATGAGAATGAGCGCGCGTTTGTCGCCATAGCTCAATCCGGCGGCAATGCCGAAACATTCATCTTCCTTGCAGGTGCGGATGAGGGTGAGATCCTTGTCGCCGCGGATGGGCGTCAGCAAGCCTTTTGCTGTGTGAATATCTGGCACGGATAGAACATGGCTGATGCCGGCCTGTTTGGCGGCGGCAATCATTGGTTGCCCATGTAGCACGCGCCCGCTCGGTGCGGTCATAATGGTGTCTCCCCCTCATTTGAGAGGGAGGAAACCAGATTTCTTTGCGCCTGTCACGGCACTGGGGGGTTAAAACTCGACGACCGAGCGGATCGACTTGCCCTCATGCATTAGGTCGAAGCCTTCATTGATGCGTTCCAGCGGCAATTTGTGGGTGATGAGATCATCAATATTGATGCGCCCATCCATGTACCAATCGACGATGCGCGGCACATCGGTGCGACCGCGTGCGCCACCAAAGGCTGAACCCTTCCATACGCGTCCCGTCACAAGCTGGAATGGCCGCGTGGAGATTTCTGCACCTGAAGGTGCCACGCCGATGATGATCGACTGTCCCCAGCCGCGATGGCAGCATTCAAGGGCCTGACGCATGACTGTCACATTGCCGGTGCAGTCGAAGGAATAGTCAGCGCCGCCATCGGTGAGGTTGACGAGATAGGGTACGAGATCAGCGCCGACTTCGGCTGGATTGACGAAGTGAGTCATGCCGAATTTTTCGGCCATCGCTTTTTTCGCCGGGTTGATATCCACGCCGACAATCTGCTCTGCGCCAATCATGCGCAGGCCCTGAATGACGTTGAGGCCAATGCCGCCAAGGCCAAACACAACAGCGCGGCAGCCCGGTTCAGCTTTCGCCGTCCAGATCACCGCACCAATGCCTGTCGTGACGCCGCAGCCAATATAGCAGACCTTATCAAAGGGTGCGTCTTCACGGATTTTCGCAAGCGCAATTTCAGGCGCGACGATGAAATTGGAAAAGGTCGAGGTGCCCATGTAATGCAACACCGGTTCGCTATCGCAGCGGAAGCGGCTCGTGCCATCGGGCATCAGGCCCTTGCCCTGTGTGGCGCGGATGGAAGTGCACAGATTGGTTTTCCGCGACAGGCAGCTTTTGCATTGCCGACATTCAGGCGTGTAGAGTGGGATGACGTGATCGCCCTTTTTCAGTGTCGTCACACCTGCCCCCACATCCACCACAATGCCAGCGCCCTCATGGCCCAGCACGCAGGGGAAGAGACCCTCCGGGTCGGCGCCCGACAGCGTGTAATAGTCCGTATGGCAAATGCCGGTGGCCTTGATTTCGACCAACACTTCCCCTGCCTTGGGGCCTTCCAGATCAAGTTCAACAATTTCCAGCGGCTGTTTGGCAGCAAAAGCGACGGCGGCACGGGTTTTCATGATGGTTCACGTCCTGTTCGGGCCTGGCGGGCAGGGGTCTGCCGGATCAATCTAGCACCGCGACCATGAACAAACATGCTGAGCCGGAACGGCTGGATTCTATGGCTGTGATGTTATAATGTAACAGAACGTTTCAGAGTGAGTGCCATGGCGTCCGCCCATTCCCACCCCCATCATGACCATGATCACGATCATGGTCACACGCATCCCCATCACCACGGGCCAGCTGTGGCGCTGGAGGCCTTGGTGCGGGCGCAGGCGGCTGAGGTGGCGCCTTCACTGCTGCGCCTGTCCTGGGGCTTGCGAGTGGCTCTGGCGGGCGGGCTGATTGCCGCCATATGGCTCGGCGTCTTTTGGGCGGTGAGGTGAGCCATGACTGCTGCATTGCGCTTCCGCAATCTGACGCTGGGTTATGATCTCCACCCCGCAGTCCATCATCTGGATGGCAGCGTCGCGCGCGGGGATTTGCTCGCGGTATGTGGCCCGAACGGGGCAGGCAAATCGACCCTGCTGAAAGCCATTGCCGGCGCGCTTCAGCCTTTGGGGGGCGAGGTCGAGCGCCTCGCCTGCAAAGCACACGAAATAGCCTATCTGCCGCAAGCAGCCGAGATCGACCGGAGCTTTCCAATCCATGTGTTCGACATGGTTGCCATGGGGCTGTGGCGCTCGTTGGGCTTGTTTGGCGGCCTGTCCAAAGGTGATCGGGCGCGTGTTTACGAGGCCATTGCGGCGGTCGGTCTTACAGGGCTTGAGGATCGGCCGATTGGCACTTTGTCGGGTGGGCAGATGCAACGCATGTTGTTTGCGCGGCTTTTGTTGCAGGACAGTCCCATCATCCTGCTCGATGAACCTTTCACCGCCCTTGATAGCAAAACGACGGCGGATTTGCTGGATGTGGTCGCGCGCTGGCACCAGCAACAGCGCACGGTGATTGCCGTGCTGCATGACGACGAGATCATTCGCCATCATTTCCCGAAGTCTCTGCTCCTGGCCCGCGAACCTGTAGCCTGGGGCGCCACGCGTGATGTGCTTTCGCCTGATAATCTTCTGCGCGCGCGGCGCATGGTTGAGGCTTTCGACCGTGAAGCGCATGAATGCGAGCGTGCCGCGTGATCACGGATATCTTCTTCGCGCCCTTTGCCGAGTTTGAATTCATGCGCCGCGCTTTGGTCGGCTCTTGCGCGGTTGCTTTGGCCAGCGCGCCGGTCGGGATTTTCCTCATGTTGCGGCGCATGTCGCTCACGGGCGATGCGATGGCACATGCGATTCTGCCCGGTGCGGCGATTGGCTATCTTCTGGCCGGCCTCTCATTGGGGGCGATGACGGCGGGCGGGTTGCTGGCAGGCTTTGTGGTTGCCATTGCCTCGGGCGCGCTCGCACGTGTGACGGCACTGCGCGAAGATGCAACGCTGGCAGCGTTCTATCTCATCTCACTGGCGCTTGGCGTGACCATTGTTTCCGTCAAGGGTTCCAATGTCGATCTCCTGCATGTGCTCTTTGGCAATGTGCTGGCGCTTGATGATGCGACGCTCTATCTGCTCGCAGCCTTTGCAAGTCTGACCATTGCAGGCATAGCCCTCATCTACCGCCCACTCGTGATGGAGACGGTTGATCCGCTTTTTCTCGCCAGCGTCAGTCGCGCAGGCGCGCCCGTGCAGCTGATTTTTCTCGGACTTGTCGTCACTACTCTGGTGGCGGGCTTTCATGCGCTGGGCACTTTGATGGCGGTCGGCATCATGATGCTGCCGGCAGCAAGCGCGCGTTTGTGGAGCGCGGATATCAGCAAGATGATGATGATTGCCTGCGGCTTTGGGCTGGTGTCAGCCTATTCTGGCTTGCTGTTGTCCTATCACACGGGGGCCCCGTCCGGGCCGCTCGTTATTTTGGTGGCGGGCTTTTGCTATCTTTTGTCGATGGTCTTTGGCCGGTCGAGCGGGCTTGTGCGCCTGATACGTCCGCGCCGTCATTTGGAAGGTTGAGTCATGCTGCTGCGACTTGTTGCCTTGCTCTGCTTCGTGGCGCTGCCGGTTCATGCGCAGGATAAATTGCCCGTCGTGGCCAGTTTCTCCATTCTCGCAGATATGGTGCGTCAGGTGGGTGGCTCGCGTGTGGAAGTCACGAGCCTCGTGGGGCCGGGACAGGATGTGCATGTCTATGCCCCCACGCCGCAAGATGCGCGTCGTCTCACACAGGCGCGTCTCATCGTCATCAACGGGCTCAAATTTGAAGGCTGGATTGACCGGCTGGTGAAATCATCCGGTGCCAAAGCGCGAATTGCCGTCGCGAGCAAGGGGATCGCGCCGCTGAAGGAAAAAGGTCATTCGCATGGTCACAGTCACGGCCATGCCGACCCACATGCATGGCAGTCGATCACCAATGCCAAGATCTATGTCATCAATATCCGCGATGCGTTGGTGGCGAGTGATCCGCAGGGTCAGGCCGAATATGAGGCACAGGCGAAGGCCTATCTCGCCCAGCTCGACGAGGTTGAAGCAGAGTTGCGCGTGGCGATCGCCAGCATCCCCGCCGACCGGCGCAAGATCATTACCACGCATGATGCCTTCGGCTATTTTGCGGCAGCCTATGGCGTCCAGTTCATCGCTCCGGTCGGGATTTCCACCGAGAGCGAGGCGTCAGCGCAGGATGTGGCCCGCATCATCCGGCAGGTGCGTTCCCAAAAAATTCCCGCCGTCTTTCTGGAAAATGTCACGGACCCCCGCCTTGCCCGCCAAATCGCGGCGGAATCGGGAGCCAAACTCGGTGGGGCGCTCTATTCCGACAGTCTTTCACCGCCCGGCGGCCCGGCGGGGACTTACATCGACATGGTCCGACACAATATAAGGGAGCTGAAGGCGGTACTGATCCCCTAGAGAGGGTCCGCCACCCCGCTTCGCGCCAAGGCGCCTGTCAAGATTTCTGGAGACCCTATGTCTGACAAGATTCCCGTCACCGTGCTCACTGGATATCTGGGCGCTGGCAAGACGACTTTGCTCAATCGCATCCTCTCGGAAGATCACGGCCATAAATTCGCGGTCATCGTGAATGAATTTGGTGAGATCGGCATCGACAATGACCTCGTCGTGGGTGCAGATGAAGAAGTCTTCGAAATGAACAATGGCTGCATCTGCTGCACGGTGCGTGGCGATTTGATCCGCATCGTGGAAGGCTTGATGAAGCGCCGCGGCAAGTTTGATGCCATCATCGTTGAGACGACGGGCCTTGCTGACCCCGCGCCTGTCGCGCAAACCTTCTTCGTCGATGATGATGTGCAGGAGCGCTCGCGGCTTGATGCGGTGGTGACGGTGGCTGATGCAAAATGGCTCGCAGCCCGCCTCAAGGATGCTCCGGAAGCCAAGAATCAGATTGCGTTTGCTGATGTCATCATCCTCAACAAGATGGACCTGGTGAGCGAAGAAGAAGCACGCGAGGTTGAAGGACGCATCCGCGCCATCAACCCCTATGCGAAGCTGCACAAGACGACGAAATGTCAGGTTCCGCTCGATGCCGTGCTTGGCCGCAATGCGTTTGATCTTGAGCGTATTCTGGAAATCGAGCCGGAATTTTTGGCCTGCGGGCCTGATTGCGATCATCCCGATCACGACCATGACCATCATCATGGCCATGATCATCATCACGGGCATGACCACGATCATCACCATCATCATGGTCATGGGCATCACCACCATCATCATGGTGGCCTCAAAGTCTATCACGATGAAGAAATGCAGTCGGTCTCCGTGCTCGTGGATGGCGATCTCGACCCCAACAAATTCATGCCGTGGATCAATGATCTCGTCCAGCGCGAAGGTCCCAATATCCTGCGCTCCAAGGGCATCCTCGCTTTCAAGGATGATCCCAAGCGTTTCGTCTTTCAGGGCGTGCATATGATCCTGGACGGCGATAGCCAGCGCGAATGGAAGCCGGGCGAGCGCCGCGAGTCGAAGGTCGTTTTCATCGGTCGTAACCTGAAGGAAGACGAGTTGCGCAAGGGCGTCGAGAGCTGCAAGGCCTGAGATGCAGGCGCTGGCCCTTGCCATTGTGCTGCGCGTGGAGCTGCGGGGCTGGAGCGAGCCGGCCCCCCATTTGCCCAAGCCACCGCTGCGCGATGAGTCGGGGCCTGAGGGCCGACGGCTTCTGATCTATGAGCTGACGCCCGCTGATGCAGGTTTGAGCGTGGAAGATGCGGCGCTGCGGATTGGCTCACGCTTGCGCCGCTTGTTCGGGCAGCAAGCCTCGCCCTTTTCCGCCACCCGTCATGCAGCACGGCTTGTGCTTGAATTTGGGGTCCTTGCTGATCCGCGCCATGAGCGTTTCTCCTATGGCTGGCCGCTGGAATTTCTGGACGCGCTGGTTGAATGTGACATTGAGCTGAATGTCTCCCATTACCTGCCGCAGCCCGACAAGGCTGATGCAGAGGATGAATGAGTGAAGAGAATGGCTGTAACGCAGACTTCGCTGACGCAATATGTGAAGCCGCTTTCGCTGGGTGCGGAAGTTGTGGGAGCAGCCTTCCTCAAGGAACGCCCCGCTTTCGTGCTGGCCGATGGAACGGCGCGTCTGGGTGAGGACGCACAGGAGACTGTCACACTGCATCAGGATGGAGCAGTCCTTGTGGTGCAGTCCCTGAATGCGCGCATGGTCACTGGTGGTGATGATGGGCGTGTGATGGAATTGCAGGCCGATGGGTCTGTGCATGAGCTTGCGGACGAAAAGGGCAAGTGGATCGACGCGCTGGCCCTGCGTGAGGATGGTGCAACCGCCTGGACCATCGGAAAGGTCGTGAAAGTGCGCGACTCCAGAGGCGAGATGAAGGATATGACCGCGCCATCCAGCGTGCGTGGTCTTGTCTTCATGCCGAAGGGCTATCGCCTCGCACTCGCACATTACAATGGCGTATCCATGTGGTTTCCCAACACGGCGGCTGAGCCTGAAGGGTTGGTATGGCGAGGCTCTCACCTTGATGTGACGGTCTCTCCGGATGGCAAATTCTGCATCACCGCGATGCAGGAAAATGCGCTGCATGGCTGGCGCATTGCTGACAAGAAAGACATGCGCATGACGGGTTATCCGTCGAAGACGCGCTCTTTCTCATGGTCGCATGATGGCAAATGGCTCGCGACATCTGGCGCAGAAGCCTGCATCGTGTGGCCCTTCGAAACGAAAGATGGACCCATGGGCAAGGGTCCGCGTGAATGTGGCGTGCGTCCTGCAAAAGTGACGAAGGTTGCATTTCATCCGCGCGCTTTGGTGCTGGCCGCCGGTTATGATGATGGCTGGGTCATGCTATTTCGCTTGAGTGACGGTGCGGAATTGCTTGTTCGCAGAAGCGAAGAGAAAGGCGCACCCGTTACGGCGCTAGCCTGGAACCATGATGGAAAACGCCTGATTTTCGGGGCTGAAGACGGGTCGAGTGGTTTACTGGATCTGCCCGCCTGAGGCTCTGCACTTTCGTTTTGCCTTCCAACGTCAGTCTGCATGTTACATTTGCGGGCGGTCTGAAACTGTATTGCATCGCGAACAGGTGCTTGCTGCAATCAAGTAGATCAACTTTGTCAATCGCGACGAGATGAAAAAGAATCTATCTGTATGGTTACGATTTGCTTGATTTTGGTTCAAAGTTTCAGTTGATAGAGATCAGTAGAGTGAAATGTGCTCCGGGGGGAGCTGGAATGCTGGACTATTTGGATCGTCTGGAGACACGCGCGCCGAAATCGCGCGACCTTGCACTGACAAGGGATCTCAAGGCGATTGTCTCCTTGGCCAAGTCGCGCGCGCCGGGTTTGCGGCGCCTGATGCGGCAGGCCAAGCTGAACGACATCAAGACCCGTGATGATCTCGCCCGTATGCCGATTTTGCGCGGGGCTGAGATTGCGCAGCTCATCTCGCAAGAACAGCCCTATGGCGGCTTCAATACATCGCGTGCGGGCCATCTGCGTCATGTCTTGCCCGGAGCCATCGCAGGGCAAGGCAAGGACTGGTGGGGTGTCGCACGTGCGCTTCATGCAGCGGGCATCCGCCGTGGTGAACTCATTCACAATGCCTTCTCCTATCATCTGGCCAGTGCAGGTCATATGATTGAGAGCGGCGCGCAGGCCTTGCGATGCGGTATTGTGCCGGCGGGTTCGGCGCCAGTTGAGCGGCATCTCGAAGTGATCGAAAAGCTGCGCCCGACGGTCTTTTGTGGCAAAGCGGCGTTTCTGGATTTGCTGTTGCAGAAAGCTGCAGAGCTGCGCTGCGACATCTCCTCCATCACCAAGGCATTTGTCTTTGGTGCGCCTTTGTCCTCACATCTGCGTGCCGGGATTGAGGCGCGCGGCATCAAGCTGCGTCAGGCCTATGTCACCTCGCTTCTGGGGGTGATCGCCTATGAAACAGATGATGCTGACGGCCAGCTTAATGATGGAATGATCCTGAATGAGGGTGTCATTCTCGAATTGGTGAAGCCCGGCACGGATCTGCTGGTGGCGAATGGCGATGTGGGCGAAATGGTCGTCACGCGGCTGAATGTCGATGGGCCGCTGCTGCGTTGCTCGACGGGCGACCTGACGCAAATCATGCAGGACCCCTCACCTTGTGGTCGCACCAATCTGCGCATCAAGGGCTGGCTGGGGCGTGCCGATCAGGCTGTGCTGCTCAATGGGCAGCTTGTCTCGCCTGCGCAGGTCATTGATCTCGCTTCCCGACATAAAGCGGTGCGCCATTTGCGCCTTGTTCTCAAGCGCGAGCGCAAGCGTGACGCTATTCTGCTGCGTGCGGAAAGCGATAAGGCCGATGGGCTTGCGCAAGAGCTGAGTGCTTCGCTGAAGGCGCTGACAGGGCTTGAAGCACAGGTCGAATTTGTGCCCGCTGGCTCACTCAGCGATGATGCCATGCTCATCGTGGACGAGCGCGCGGGCTCGTGATAGCGAGGCATCATGTCCTCGCTGCCCAATATTCTCTCAATCGCAGGTTCCGACCCTTCCGGTGGTGCGGGTATTCAGGCTGATCTGAAGACCTTTGCAGCGCTCGGCTGCTATGGCATGGCCGCCATCACGGCGCTGACAGCGCAAAATACGCAAGGCGTCACGGGCGTGCATATCCCGCCTGCTGAATTTGTGGCGCAGCAGATTGATGCGATCTTTGCCGATATCAGCGTGAGCGCCGTCAAGATCGGCATGTTGGGCTCGCCTGATGTGGTTGAGGCGGTCGCGCAAGCATTGAAGCGCCATGGCGCCAAGAATATCGTGCTTGATCCTGTCTTGGTGGCGACGAGCGGCGATAGTCTTGGTGCGCCGGGCGTCGTTGAAGCCATGCAAGCCCATCTCTTGCCGCTGGCGCGCGTCGTGACGCCGAATATCCCTGAGGCAATGCGTTTCACGGGCCTTGCAGAACCCCATAGCGTGCAGGATCTCGCACAGTTGGCCGGCCACTTCCTTGAGCTTGGCGCTCAGGCTGTGCTGGTCAAGGGCGGACATATGCAGGGTGACAAAGCTTGCGACGTCTTGTTCGAGGCTGATCAGGCGGAGGTCTTTTCGCAGCCGCGTGTAGAGACCCGCAACACGCATGGCACGGGCTGCACTTTGTCATCGGCCATCGCCGCGCAATTGGCCAAAGGGCTCGACTTGCCCAAAGCGGTCGAGACAGCCAAAGCCTATCTGACGCAGGCCTTGCGCGATTCAGTGCGGCTCGATGTTGGCCACGGGCATGGGCCGGTCCATCACTTGTGGACGCTTACCGAAATGAAATCCGGCCTTCGGTCTTGAGATCTATTTTGCCCAGTTGGCGCGCATAAGCCATGACATCATTGGCCATCAGCTGATTGCCGCTGTCATCCGTCGCTTTGGGATCAGCAAGGCTCGTATAGCCGTCGCCGCCGCGCAACATGAAATCGTTGATGGCAACACTGTAGCGACGCGCAGCATCAAGCGGCGCTCCATTGACTTCAATGGACAGTACGCGTGAGCCAGCAGGCCTCGTGCGGTCAGCAACAATGCGCAAGCCCGAAACCTGCGGGAACCTGCCAGCAGCTTCTTCCACTCGTGACAAGCCATTCTCGATGGCAGCCCGGATCTGCGCGCCGGTTGCTTCAATGCGCACAGTCTTTGAGCTGAAAGGCAGTTCCGCCAGAATGTCGCGGCGCGTGATCTTGTGGCCGCTATCATAGGTGCGGTTGCCGCGAATGCTGCCGCCATTGACGATGGCGATTTCAGTTTGCTTCTGCCAGCGTGCAGAATCCGCCACGAGGTTGCCGAAGGTCGTTTCGCTGGTCCGCACGGCATTGGTGCGACTGTCGAGCGGTGCAATGACGAGCGCCACCTCGCCATCCAGCTCGTGGCCAAGTGCCGCTTCAATGCGCGCGACATGTGCCTTCAGTTCGGGGTCGGGTGTGACATCCTTGGTGTCAAAGACGCGGAAATTCGGCCACCAGGCTACGCGCCGTGCAGCACCGTCACCACTCGCGCTGACATCGACATCCATCGCGACGACATATTGTGCATCCTCGCCCGACTCCACGAGCGCAACCTTGCCATCAAAATTGATGTTCAGATCGTGATTGTGCCCCGACAGCACGATATCCACGACACGCGAAGCCATGAGCTTTTGGCCGGTTGATTTGTCAGCATGGATAACCGCAACGACGAGATCGGCACCTTGCGCGCGGAGCGCCTTTGCTGCAGCGGCAATGGTCTCTTGCGTATCCGCGAAGCGATAGGGGCCGGAATTGGAGACATTTGGTGTCGAGTCGAGTGTTGTCCCGACAAAGCCGATCTTGATGCCGGCACGCTCAACAAGCATCGTATCGCGATGGCCGGGCAGGATTGCGCCATCACCAGCGCGAAGATTGGCCGCGACAACCGGGAATTTCGCTTCACCCATCCGCTTGAGATAGATCTCCGGGCCGAAATCGAATTCATGATTGCCCGGCACGAAAATATCCGGCGGCAGTGCATTGAACAGCTCGATCATGTGCTGGCCCTGATCGAAGCCTGACATGAGGCTGGGGCTCAGCGTGTCGCCCGCATGGGCAAAAAACACATTGCCGCTTCGGGCGCGCTCGGCCTTCACAACGGCGCCAAGCCGGGCAATGCCGCCACGGCCGCCTTCCTCATTCATGTTGTAGATGTCGTTGACCAGCACGAAAGTCAGACGGCGGGCGTCGGCAGCCCGCAGGGAGGGACTTAAAAGGACGAAGGCCCCCGTTCCCAGAGCCCGAAAAACCAGCTGTCGCCTGTCCAAACCCGTCATTTCACGTTCCTTCATGCGGCCAAGTCTCGACTTCGCCGTTCCTGCGCTCTAGATCAAGCCCGACAACAGGAACTCTTGACCTCATGAATGCCATGACCCGCGCAGCGATGCGAGCCCTTGGACCCCTGCCTGCCGGCCATCCGGCGGTGCCGGAGCGCAGGATCGGCGTGTTGCTCGTCAATCTGGGCACGCCCGACGCGACCGATTATTGGTCGATGCGCCGCTATCTCAAGGAATTTTTGTCTGATCGCCGCGTGATCGAAACATCGCGGCTGATCTGGTGGCCGCTGCTCAACCTCATCATCCTCACCACGCGTCCGGGTCGCAAGGGTAAGGACTATGACACGATCTGGAACAAGGAGCGCGATGAGGGGCCGTTAAAGACCATCACCCGCGGTCAGGCAGAGGCGCTGACGGCGCGCATCGCGGCGGGCGCTTTGGGTGAGGCTGGCGGACGGGTCGTGGTCGATTGGGCGATGCGCTATGGCAATCCCTCCATCGCCTCACGCATGGATGCGCTTCAGCAACAGGGCTGCGACCGTATCTTGCTGGTGCCGCTCTATCCGCAATATGCAGCTGCCACGAGTGCGACTGTCTGTGACAAGGCTTTTGATGCCTTGAAAGCGATGCGCTGGCAGCCGACCTTGCGTGTGGCGCCGCCTTGGCATGATGAGCCGGTCTATATCGATGCGCTGGCGCGTTCGATGAAAGACGCGCTTGCCAAACTGGATTTCGAGCCGGAGGTCGTGCTCGCCTCCTTCCATGGGGTGCCGAAAGAATATCTGATGAAAGGCGACCCCTATCATTGCCAATGCGCCAAGACGACTCGCCTGCTGCGCGAGCATCTGGGTTGGGACAAGGACAAGCTGCAACTCACCTTCCAGAGCCGTTTCGGGCCTGCCGAATGGCTGAAGCCCTATACGGATGAGACGGTGAAGGCCCTTGCTGAACGGGGCGTGAAAAAGCTTGCCATTGTCACCCCCGGATTTACGGCTGATTGTTTGGAGACGATTGAGGAGATCGGTGTCGAAAACCGCGACATCTTCATCGAACATGGCGGCGAAGACTTTGCCCGTATCGACTGCCTGAATGCTTCGCCTGAGGGCATGGATGTGCTCGAAGCGGTGGTGAAGCGGGAATTAGCTGGCTGGATCTGATCCGCCAGCTCACTTTCCAAAGCCCTTTGCCCGCGCTAAGGCTCTCGCGGAACGGGGAGCGCCTTGCCGTCATTCCACCTCAATTCAGGGCGAGACCTGCGACCCGGCCAAGCTTGGCCGTATGAGATTGGAAGACCCATGACGAAGCGTATCCGCAAAGCCGTATTCCCTGTGGCGGGCCTTGGCACCCGTGTCCTGCCTGCAACCAAGGTCGTGCCAAAGGAAATGCTGACTGTCGTGGATCGGCCTGTGCTGCAGCATTGCGTGGAAGAAGCGCGTGAGGCGGGGATCGAACATTTCGTTTTCGTGACCGGGCGTAACAAGCAGACGATCGAAGATCATTTCGACCTTGCTTATGAACTCGAAGACACGTTGCAAAAGCGCGGCAAGGTGAAGGAGCTTGAGGCGCTGCTGGCCGACACGCCGGCAGCTGGTGCAACAAGCTTCACGCGCCAGCAAGCCCCGCTGGGTCTTGGTCATGCTGTGTGGTGTGCGCGCGACATTGTCGGTGACGAGCCGTTTGCGGTGATCT
>Ga0315899_10000719_pt1 | contig 39176 bp, 35 predicted proteins | sample LakEriMetagenome_2_FD_203518 | JGI IMG/M metagenome (GOLD analysis project Ga0315899, IMG submission 203518) | Freshwater fungal communities from buoy surface, Lake Erie, Ohio, United States - Buoy 4 MA112 | ecosystem: Environmental > Aquatic > Freshwater > Lake | place: USA: Lake Erie, Ohio...
CCAACTTTTATTACGTAGGTTTCGCCGAGAACCCAAGTTGGAAATACTTAAGCTATATGTTCTCTCCGCGTATCCGTGCCTCCAACAAGATATTAATTACCCTGAACTGGTCCTTAGAAGATCAACGAAATGATAGAGGCTATGCCATCCAATTCGGTTCGCCGGTAGACACGATCTCTGGGATTTTATTCGGTGAACGAAACCGCATGAATTTGACCCAGTACCTTGAGTTTAATTATACCTTAACTAATCGAATGAACATTGCGCTGCGAACCAGACATTATTGGTCCGTGTTAACGTATTCTCAGTTTTTCACCTTGAATGAAGACGGTTCCTTAAGCCCTAATTCTACGCAAGGGCTAGCTGCCGATGGAACTTCTGCGTATGATTTGAATTACAATGCCTTTACTGTGGACTGCGCGTACCGGTGGGTATTCAAACAAGGAAGTGAATTGAGTTTTGTTTGGAAGAGTTCGATTTTTACTTCCGTCAAGGATATAAATCCGGGGTATTTTCAAAATATGAATGACCTGTTCAATGCAGGCTTGAGTAGCAATAGTTTTTCCATTAAACTACTCTATTGGCTCGATGTAGCTGAACTGAGAAAACTTAAAACGCGTCCAGATAAACCTTAATCCGTTCTTTCGAGTTTAACTCAATATCTTTCCAGAAAAGGTTAACATCTCCAATGTGTAGGTTCTTATATTTCTTAACTGCCAATTGAAACGGAGGACGGAAATTCCGAACACACACGGCGCCGTCAATTAATTCGGTTTCAAACACTTGCTTGTAGCATTTTTCATTAGTGTAATAAAATCCTTTATGCATGCTCCTCGCAGTATTTTTCGTTAAATCCCACGTAATAGGATTGATACACGCTTTTCCTTTATACCACACGGGGTAAAGATCATTGTCTGGTTGGTCATTCATGGTATTCCAAGTGACGAATCCCCCAACTTGATTGGGCTTTGTCATAAAGTGGATGGAATGAAACTCATTGGTGTCCAAACCTATTCCCGGCATGTAAGAAGCGATCAACTGCGCAGCCAACGGTTTTTCATCAATAAATTCTTTGATTAATAAGGTGAGCTGCGTACAACCTTGACTATGACCCGCGAGTATAAAGGGCCTGCCTTCATTGTATTTTTCCAAGTATTCCATAAACGATGCGCGGATATCTTCATAGGCAAATAATAATGCCGCTCTTCCTCTGCCTTGAATTGAATCATAGGCTCTGATATGGGCTTGTCTATAATAGGGTGCAAACATTCTGCCGCATTCCAGCCAAGCACTTGCCTGATAGCGAATGGCGGTTTCGAGCGCCTCCTCCTTCCATTTAACATCCGTCATTTCTGCATTCCACCTTGGATCAGTGTAGTCTAAAAGTAGCGTTGGAAAAATATAAAAAACATCCACTGAACGAATGTATGTGGAATCAATCGAGCTCCCATTAAAGAATTTTGGTGATTTTTCGGGCAATACCAACCAATTTTCAGGGTTGCTAAAATCTAAGGATTGACTGAAGTAAAACAGTGAATTTATACAGGCAAAGGTGATAAGAAAAGAACGCACCTTACTCCTGAACTTCTTTCGTGAACTGAAAAAGCCAATCGTACAACTCATCCGTTCTGAACATTTTTTCTAAGTCGCCGTGGTCTGCTCCCTTTAACGCGGTATATTTTAAATTTTCCCCGCCGTTACAATTCTTAATTGCCCGAACGATTTTTTCTGATTCTGAAATCGGAACAGCCTCGTCTAAGGTACCGTGTTGAATCCAAAGGGGAACTGTCGCTAAATTACAGCCGTCCTTGATATTCCCTCCACCGCACAATGCCACCGCTGCCGCTACTTGTTCAGGGTACTTCCCTGCAAAGTTTAAGGTTCCGTAGCCTCCCATGCTCATACCAACCACATATACCCGATTCGTATCCACATCGAAATTCTTTTTCACGAAAGACAAGACACTCATTACTTTAATTGGGTCCCAACCGTTGCTGGTTTGCGGCGCCACCACTACGGCAGGAATCTTTCGGCCCTTTTCAATTTCAGAAATCACACCGTAGCGTTTAACACGCGTTAAGTCCGTGCCAGATAAACTCTTTCCATGAAGGAAAATCAATACGGGTGGTTTTGCTTTAAGTATGCTGTCTGCAGGTAAATGCAACCAAAAGGCATAATCAGCTTGACTGTAAATCGGCTTTAGTTGTGCCTTTGCCGTGGAAATTAATCCAAAACAACACAAGAGGATTATTACGCTTAATTTTTTCATCTGAGCAAAAGTAGGCTATTAGGGGTTAACCTTCAAGGATTTGCAAGAGATTAACACTTTTTTAAGAAAACCAAACATCAGTAATCACGATGCTTCCAGCATAACCATTCATGCGATCGATGATGATTTGTTTCCCTTTGGCGAGCTCTTCTCGCGCAACAGAGGAATCAATCTGAACGTGGAGTACACTTCCTTTGAGAAAAATGTTTTTTGTTCGATGCGCTACCGCAGGACCCATAAGATCCGGCCATGCGTTGATTAAATCCACCTCCTTTAACTTGGACTCCAAATTGTAGACTTTGAACAGGCGATCCATTACCTCTTTTAAGGGTTGGTTGTCAGAGGTACGCTTAAATTCTTCAATCTTTGATTTCATGGGGTTTCCGTTAGGGGTAACTCAAATATACGAAAATCAGATACACGATTTACGAGGAGTTCTTCGAGCCTTGTTTTTTCGGTATCCGTAATGATGACTTGTCCAAACACCTCGTTACTCACTAAATCAATTATTTTTTGCACCCGACTGTGGTCGAGCTTATCAAAAATATCATCGAGTAATAGTACCGGTTTTTTTCCCGAATGAGAATGTAGGTAATGGTATTGCGCTAAGCGCAGCGCCAAGATGAATGATTTTTGCTGCCCTTGTGACCCATATTTTTTTACAGGATTACCATTTAAATTAAACAGTAAATCATCCTTGTGCGCTCCAACGGTTGTATATTGAAAGATAAGATCCCGTCGTTCGTTCTGCCCGAGTAAGGCTATAAAATCACCTTTTTGAAAATCTGATTTATATTGAATTTCAATGCCTTCATTCTCCGTCCCTATTTCCCTATAGTTTCGATCGAAAATCGGTGTAAATTCTTCAATAAACGTTTGCCTTCGCTCGTGTATTCGCTTACCGTATTGCGCGAGTGAATGATTCCATACCTCCAGGTTATCGGTGGTTCCGTTTCCAGAAGCGAGTTGTTTTAATAGGGCATTTCGTTGCTCCAATACCCGTTGATAGGCGATTAGATCTTCTAAGTACCCTTTATCGATTTGTGAAATAATTCCATCCATCCATTTTCGCCGCGTTTCACTTCCGTCAGCAATTAAATCCCCATCATATGGTGAAATAAAAACTACAGGAAATAAGCCGATATGGTCGGACAGTTTTTCATAGCTGACTTTATTCTTCTTCACCACTTTCTTTGCGCCTGATTTTACAGCACATACCACACTGCTTTCTTGACCATCAAGCATCCATTGCCCATGAATACTAAAAAAGGCTTGATCAAACTTGATGTTTTGACGGTCCATACTGTTCAAGTAGGATTTGCACATGCTCAAGTAGTAAATGGCATCAAGAATATTGGTTTTACCCATACCATTCTTTCCAACAATGGCATTTACATTACTGCTCAGCTCCAAATCCAAGGATTCGTGATTCTTGAAATTTAATAACTGTATGCGAGACAAGTAAAGCATGGTGCAAAGGTAGCTTTTATTTATTTCCTATGGGATTCAATTTAATTCTTACATCAGGTGATTTTAGGCGCTTAACGCTTAGCATTTTTGTTTTACCTTTGTTAAAAACACTACCATGTCAAACGCTTTTTTTAATGTACCCAAAGCCGTTAATGAACCGGTTAAATCATATGCTAAAGGATCTACTGAACGCGCGGCCTTATTGAAGGAGTATGAGCGAATGTATCATCAACATCCAATTGATGTTCCAATGTATATTGGGTCAAAAGAAATTCGAACGGAAGATAAAAAACGCATGGCTCCACCGCATGAGCATGCCAAAACAATCGGACATTTTAACTACGGAGATTCATCACATGTGCACGCGGCCATTGATGCAGCGCTTGAAGCGCGAAAGGCGTGGGCTAATTTGCCTTGGCAAGATCGGGCCGCTGTTTTCTTGAGAGCGGCAGACCTGTTGGCGGGACCGTTTAGAGAACGAATGAATGCGTCTACCATGCTGGCGCAATCCAAAAATGTATTTCAAGCAGAAATTGATGCAGCCTGTGAATTGATTGACTTCTTTAGATTCAATGTGCAATACATGACCCAGATTTATAAGGAACAACCGGAGTCCTTGCCAGGCATGTGGAATCGCTTAGAATATCGTCCACTGGAAGGTTTTGTGTTTGCTGTTACACCGTTTAATTTCACCTCAATCGCTGCGAATTTGTGTGCCGCTCCAGCCATGATGGGTAATGTCGTAGTGTGGAAACCGGCTGAAACGCAAGTGTATTCTGCGCAAGTTATTATGGAATTATTTAAAGAGGCGGGTCTTCCGGATGGTGTTATTAATATGATAACGGTAGACGGACCAACGGCTGGGGATATCGTATTTAGTCACAAAGAATTTGCGGGATTACACTTTACCGGTTCTACCGCAGTGTTTCGAGCCCTTTGGAAAACAATCGGTTCAAACTTAGAAAAATATAGAAGTTATCCGCGGATTGTGGGTGAAACAGGAGGTAAGGATTTTGTGGTTGCCCATGGGTCTGCAAATCCACTCGAAGTAGCTACGGCCTTAGCTCGTGGTGCCTTTGAATTCCAAGGACAAAAATGTTCTGCGGCTTCTCGTGCATACATTGCATCGTCCATTTGGCCTGCGGTTAAGCAATCCTTAGTAGAGCAAGTTAATTCGTTTACTATTGGAACTCCTGGCAACACCGCCAATTTTGTAAATGCCGTAATTGATGAACGCGCGTTCGATAAAATTGCCGGATATATAGATTTTTGTAAAGGGCAGTCCGATGCAGAAATCATTGCAGGAGGAACCTATGATAAAAGCACTGGATATTTCATTAATCCAACCGTTGTGGTTACTACAAACCCTACGTTTAAAACGATGGTCGAAGAGATTTTCGGACCTGTATTAACCATTTTTGTTTACGAGGACAGCCAGTTTGAAGAAACACTAACGTTGGTTGACGGAACCTCAGAGTATGCGCTAACTGGATCAATCATGGCCAAAGATCGCTACGCGATAGATCGAGCAACCAAGGCATTAGAAAATGCGGCAGGTAATTTTTACATTAACGATAAACCTACCGGTGCAGTAGTCGGACAGCAACCCTTTGGCGGAGCACGGGGATCTGGCACCAATGATAAAGCCGGAGCAGCGATGAACTTACTGCGCTGGATTTCTGCTCGTACCATAAAAGAAACATTTGTCACGCCAACGGATTATCGTTATCCCTTTTTAGAGCAATAACGTAACCTTAGAAGCTTCTCGAATTATTCTCCTATGTTTCGATTGATTCTCCTCTGTTCCTTAACCTTGCTCACTGCCTCTATTCAGTGGCATACGTATCATGGTGACGCAAGCTGGAAACACGTATTCATTCGAATGCGCCCGGAATTCATTCCAGCAGAGGTGAAAGAGGTAACTAAGGATCCGTTGTTTTCTATACCCTTAGATTTGCAAGGAAAAGTACCAGAAGTTGGGACAGTTATTCTCGTGGATTTTAGAATACCATCAAATCATAAACGATTATGGGTAGTAAGAAACAATAAGGTGTTAGTGCATTGCAGGGTAGCTCATGGTAAAAACTCAGGTGAAACAGTAACGGAAAACTTTAGTAACGAACCTGAAACGAACATGAGTTGTATGGGTGAATTTAAAACAGGGAAAATTTATCAGGGTGAAAAAGGCCTTGCTATGCGCTTGCATGGATTAGAAGTTGGTATAAATGATAATGCGTACGACCGAGGAATTGTGTTTCATGGAGGCACCTATGTTTCTTATTCGTTTTTAATGCAACACGGAAGAATTGGCCGAAGCCACGGATGTTTCGTTACGGAACCACGCGTTAATGCCCGAATTATACGCTTATGTCGTTATGGTGCTACCTTGTTTGTGTCGGGCCATCAACCCGTGAAATTTTAATTTACTTCAACCGATATTCAAGACAAAATTTTGTACTTTTAGGCAATGCTAACCAAACTTGCCGACGGAACTCCAATCCATTGCATTCGTAAGCCAGAAGCTAGAATGCTCGACCATCATGTGGAAGGATATCTTCAACATGGAATTCAAATTAATCCAGGTGATGTGGTCTTTGATGTGGGCGCCAATGTGGGTGTTTTCGGTGTCAGAGTACTTCAAAAAGCGCCTGATGTAAAGGTGTTTTGCTTTGAACCCATTCCAGAAATTGCGGATGCACTTCGAGCAAATGCATCCCTTCACGGAGACGGACGAATGGTGGTTATACAAGAAGGAGTTTCAGCGTCACTTGGTGAAGCATCCTTTACCTATTTCCCGAATACTCCTGCGCTATCAACCGCTCATCCTGAGCAGTGGGATGAGAATCCTGGTGCGTTTAAAGAAGCAGTGAAAAGTACCATGAAAAATCCACCAGAAAGTATGCGCTGGATGCGCTGGATCCCTACCATGTTTTCGGGGCTTATTGCGAAATATTTGGTCAAAGGTAGACATACTGTTACATGCAAATTAACCACCATTGCTGAAGTGATTAACACGCATAAATTGGATCGAATTGATTTAATGAAAATTGATTGTGAAGGGGCGGAATGGGATACCTTGATGGGAATCGGAGATGAGCATTGGGATAAAATTAAATCCATGGTGATTGAAGTGCATGATGAACACGGAAGACTCGATAAAGTAAAGGAATTGCTAAATAAACAGGGGTTTACACGTCAGGTGGTTGAACAAGAGGAAGGTCTTGAAAATTCAAAAATGTATAACCTATTTGCACTCCGATGAATGCCTTAACCTTTAGCTTGTTAATCCTCGGATTGTTGTTGGTAAACAACCTGTTTGGCCTGGTGTATTCCTTGGTTATTATTTACACGGATTGGTTTAAAAAATACCGGATTCAAGAGAAAAAGTATCAGAAAGGAATTTTCATGAAACGCATGCCACTTTACTTACTTAATTTCTCACTCTTGCTGATTTTAGCTGGGGTAGGGTCCTATGTGATTTTCCCTTGGTTGGAAACAAGCTGGTCCGCTTGGTGGATTTTGGCGCTGCAAGTTCTAGGGATTTTCCTGGTAGAAGACGTGTTCTTTTATTTCTATCACCGCTTGATGCATGTAAATAAATTCCTTTTAGGTAAAATCCACTCCATTCATCACCGTGCAAGTCCCCCATTTCCACTAGAATATCTATACAATCACCCCTTAGAATGGATGCTCGGATTTATTGGACCAGTGCTCGGGTTTTTAGTGGTCGGATTGATTTCACCCATCTCCATTTTTACCGTGCTTATCTTCGGCGCAATTCGCAATTTGCGTGAGATTCATTTACATTCCGATTTGAATCTACCAATCTTAAGTAAAATTCCATTGATTTCTAAAACCAAACATCACGACGATCACCATTCTCACTTGGACGGTAACTATTCTTCCATTTTTGTTTGGTGGGATAAAATTTTTAAAACTGAATTACCGGATTGATATGCGTTTTTTAGGATTTTTACTCTTGGCTTTTTTGTTTTTGTCTATTAGTCCAATTGAAACGAAACGAAAAGAATTTAACCTAACCGTAAAGGTTACCGGAATTGTTGGGACAAAAGGATCCATTGAAGTTGGGTTATTTGATGATCCGTCAAAATACGCCGAGGTCGGAGGTACGTGTCGCAAAATTCGTAAGAAAACTACCGGCAGCGAAGTGAGCTGTACCTTCTATAATTTGCCAGAAAAGAAATACGGAGTTTGTATTTATCACGATGAAAACAACAACGATAAATGCGATAAGAATTTCTTTGGAATTCCCACCGAAGGATATGGCTTCTCGAATAATAAAAAACCGATATTATCTGTTCCTTCCTTTGAGGAGTGTTCGGTAAATCTAACATCAGATAAATCCATTTCCATTAAAGTGCTGTACTAGTAACTTTTAGCTTACCTGTTCGTCCTTTGAATAATGAGTCGTGTGTTATATAATGAATGGGTCGACAGCTTTGCCGATGGAATCTATCGCTTCGCGTTGAAAAATACACGGGATTCCGAACAGGCGAAAGACCTTGTTCAGGATGCATTCGAAAAACTTTGGATTAAAAAAGATCAAATAGACGCTGGTAAAGCCAAAGCCTATTTGTTTCAAATCGTTAGCAATGCACTCATTGACCGTGCCCGAAGAGCCAAATTAAGCGCCACCTTTCGTGAGCACCTTTCGACGAGTGATTCCATGGTGTTTACTGAATCTATTGATTTAAAGAAGACGCTTGATGAAGCGATTGCTAAATTGCCAGATATCCAACGCCATGTGGTCCTCTTAAGAGACTATGAAGGATATAGTTACGATGAAATAGGAGCGATTACCTCCCTTACGGAGCAACAGGTGAAAGTGTATATTTTTCGAGCGCGGCAAACGTTGCGTAGCTTGTTAGTTAACCCAGAATTAATCCTATGACCTATCAAAATATTCCAATAGAAGCGTGGTTCATAGAATTGTTCGATGGGACCTTGTCTGAAGAGGCAACACATGAGTTTTTAGCATTTTGCCTAATTAACAACATCGATGTCCCTGAGGATTTAACTACCCTTACGCCTAGTGAGGCTTTTCTTCAAACAAAAGATTTTTTGAGATTTCCTGCGCATGAGTCAATTTTAAATGATCCAAAACAAGATTTACTTCTTTCCTATAAAGAAGGATTGTTGAATGCTTCTGATGCACAATGGGTTGAACAACAAATCGAAGCTAACAGGACATGGAAAACCTTACACACCGAATTTTCAGCCACGTATCTTGTGCCTGAGCCGTATGAGTTTCTTGAAAAAAAGGTGTTGTACAAGCAGCAACCTACCCGATGGTGGCTTAGCGCCTCAATAGCTGCCGCTGCCGTATTTATTGGGTTGATGTTGCTCCTCTTTCCATTTAAATCCAATGATCCGGGAGTAAGTAAACCTGTAAGTAAGGGCAAAGAAAAAACAAAAATAATCTACCAAGCTCAAACCGCTCAACCGGATATTTCCTCGCCGATGAAAACACCCGAAGGTACTCAGGAATTATCGGGGCCACTGCCGATTAAAGGAATTGTTATTTCTTCAAGCAGGGACTGCATCTTGCATCCGGATGCGTATTCTAAGGAAGAGATCGCGCCTGCGCTTAGTACAACCCGGGTATCTATCGATTCGTTACAAAAGCCAATGGATGAATTAACTCAGATTGAAGCACCTAAGAATAATGAGAAAACCTTGCGCACCTGGATAAAAGAACGTTTAATTGAACGTATTTTCAAGCGAGAAGACAATGCCTTGGTATTGGAGCGCGAAACCAAATGGTTCAATCAGTCAATTGGGATTAAATATAAACGACAAGAGGACCGCTCTATCTCACAAGTTAAATTAGGCCCCTTAATCTTCGAATGGAATAAAAAAAATAAAAACAGTAACTTTTTATCCATGCTGCCGTCAAACCAATAAATTACTACATATGAATCGCATTTTACTTTTATTTCTTAGCATTTCTTCGCTTGCTTTTGGTCAAATACGTGAGTCACGAAAAATCATTATCATCAATAATACCGACACAACAATTTTGTCGACCGATACAGAATCTATGGATTCCCTGATAGAAATTAATATGAAATCTATGTATGGCATCGGATCAGAAATTAATCACGGAACAAAAGATATGCGCGTTGAAGTATTCATCGATTCAGTCTTCAACGGCATGGACCGCTCGGTGCTAATTATGGAAGAACCCGCAGATACAATGCGTGTTAAAATGGGGAATAAACGCATTGTGGTAATCGAAAAGGAGATAAGTGGGGGGAAAGACAACCGTAAAATAATCATTGATGAAGACGTAACCGATCGGGGAAAGCATAACGACGACGATTGGGGTGATAATAACATGTACAGGGATTCAGATGGGATTATTTATGGAGGAGAACACGCGTCTTGGGCTGGATTTGGTATAGGATTGAATAGTTTTATGAACACCAATGATCAGTTTGCTTCCGAAGCCGATGCGCCATTTTTAGTACTCGACTACGCTAAAAGCTTGAATTTTCAATTTAATGTATGGGAGAAAAGATTTCCAATATATAAAGAATACGTGGGTGTTACTACGGGCCTTGGTTTTCAATGGAATCGGTATGGCTTAGAAAAGAATGTTGATGTGTTAGCTAACGCAGATTCAATCTATGCGCTGAATAACACAACGGTAAATTACAGCAAGAATGTCCTGCGATCTACCTACGTTCAAATCCCATTATTGCTTGAGTTTAATTCCAATAAAGATGAATCAAAGAATTGGCACCTAAGCCTTGGGGTAGTTGGTGGAGTTCGCATCGCATCCAGTTGGAAAACAAAATGGGAAGTTGACGGTAAACCGCTTAAAGCTAGAACCAAGGATGATTTCAATTTCAATTCGCTGTCTGCTAATGCGTATGCACAAATCGGATATGGGAACGTAGGGATTTTCGTACAATATGGCTTAACCAATGTGTTTCGAGCAGATAAAGGTCCCGAATTAAGTCCCGTTTCAGGTGGCTTAATTTTTAACTTTTAATGGTTATTTCATTTGGACTTCAAATACTTAATTAAGTAATAAACCGTAAAGTAACCAAACACTATTAGACCTACCCAACTGTAATATCCGTTCACAAAAGCTTTTGGATTAAAGTATAATATTAGAAGCGGTACACTCAAGAGAACGGCAAAGAAAATTAGTGAATTTAAATAACCTTTTGGCCCTTTGGTTTCCATCTTAGTTAAAAACGGATAAAACCAAATAACAAGCGCAAATATACTTGTAAAGATCGTGACGAGGAATAAAAGGAACAACCCTATTTCCTTAAAAATACTAGCATCTTTACCTATTGTTTTTGCAAGTTCAATGATCCAATACCAGCCTAATGAGCTAAGCACCGTTAATGCTAATGCACTTAGGTAGACAAAAATTCGCCATTTTTCCATATTTATTATTTAAAATCCGTGAATTGATTTGGTCTTTCCATTGTTTAAAATCAGGTCCGCCTCAAAATTAATTATTCCTTCCAACATTTATTCAACTCTATTTCGCGGCTATATTTCGAGGAAATCCCAAACCGCTTTATAATGCTCATTTTTACACCCAACATCTTTGTCGTTTTTACAAACGTAATACATCAGTCTTCATAATCCAAAGGTTTTGTTATTTTTGAAAACAACTCCTATGAAGCGCAGATCTTTTCTTAAATCCACGTTGGCCCTGTCTACCTTATCGGTTTTGCCAAATAAATTGAGTGCAGATAAGCAACTTAAGCCATCGCAAGCAGAACCACTCACTCCGGTTCGCCCCGCGCGATTAATCAAAGGAGATACCCTTGCGATTATGGGAATGGCTGGAGCAATGCGCGACCCAAAAATACTCAGCGGTTTTATCCAGATTATGGAACAACAAGGGTTTAATGTAAGCGTAGGACAGACGGTAAATAAAACATTCGGATATCTTTCCGGTTCAGATGAAGACCGGGCCAATGAGTTTAATGACTTTGTTTCAAACCCCTTGATTAAAGCGATACTTTTTGTAAAAGGAGGCTGGGGTTGCGGCAGGGTACTTGATAAAATCGACTACCAAGGGCTCAAAAAAAATCCAAAAATAATCCTGGGATTCAGCGACATGACCAGCCTGTTGAATGCAATTTATCAAAAGACGGGCTTAATTACATTTCATGGACCAGTAGGAAATTCAAGTTGGGAAAAATTTTCCCTGAATTCCTTTCAAGATATGGTTTGCCATGGTGGAGATTCTTTCCAAAAACCGGAGTTTCCCCAACTTCAATCGTTTTCTACTTGGCAAAGCGGTGAGGCCACGGGCGAGTTCATCGGGGGGAATCTTACGGTATTTTGTTCCTTGTTAGGAACGCCTTATTGGCCGTCATGCACCGGAAAAATTTTGTTCTTGGAAGAAACGCATGAAGAACCCTATCGCATCGATCGCATGCTTAATTCACTGCGCTTAGCGGGTGTGTTTGATGAGATTTCGGGTGTCATTTTCGGACAATTCAATGATTGCAATGCAGAGAAACCCCAAGAATCCTTCACCTTGGAAGAAGTTGTTCGCCATCAATTAAAAGGGTATTCCTTTCCTGTGATTTGGGGAGCTCCAATCGGTCATGTTAAGGACAAATGGACCTTGCCTATTGGCGCGCAAGTGCGTATAAAGGCGGAGGAGCTTTCGCTTAAACTTATGCACTCGGCGGTTAGCTGACTTCATTAATCCATCGTATATTTGCGTAGATTTAGTTTATGAATAAAGACTTACTTTTAAAGGCTTATTCTGTGATGTGTGATGCAAAGCATATTTCGGAAATATTAGAAGCAAATAAGGAAATAACAGCCAAGTATGTGCATGCAACGTCGCGTGGCCATGAAGCCGTTCAAATCGCGTTAGGGTTACAATTGGAACCAAGGGATTGGGTTTCACCGTACTACAGAGATGACAGCATCCTGTTGAGTATTGGGATGTCTCCGGAATCACTTTTTTTACAAGTATTCGCGAAAAAAACAGATCCATTTTCCGGAGGAAGAACCTATTATTCGCACCCGTCACTTAAGGACAACGACAAGCCTAAAATTATTCATCAATCCTCTGCTACAGGCATGCAGGCGATTCCAACGACCGGAATAGCGCTAGGCTTGCAGTACAAGGAAAAAATGAACTTACTGAATGAATCAGACGCAGGCGGAGTAGTTGTGTGTTCGCTTGGGGATGCATCATGTACCGAAGGAGAAGTCTCAGAAGCCCTGCAGATGGCAACCCTTAAACAGCTTCCAATCATCTTTTTTGTGCAAGACAATGGATGGGATATCTCAGCCAATGCTGCGGAAACAAGGGCGCAAAATATTGCAGAATATTGCAAAGGATTAAATGGATTAGAAATAGTTTCAGTAGATGGTTCTGATTTTGAAACGTGTTACAATGAATTAAATCGAATCATCGCTACAATACGCACTGAACGCAGACCCTTTGTTTTTCATGCAAAGGTACCCTTGCTCGGACATCACACCTCGGGTGTAAGAAAAGAATGGTATCGCGATGATTTAGAAGAGGCGGCCTTGCAAGATCCATTCCCTAAGCTCAAAAAGGCGTGCGAAGCGGCAGGACTTGGCTTAGCAGATCTGATTTTAGCGGAAACCAATTCTAGGAAAAAAGTAGAGCAGGCCTACACAGCGGCCTTAGCTGCGGAAGATCCAGACCCGAATTCTATTCAAGACTTTATTTTTGCCCCGACACCCATAACGGAGGAACAAGGAATTCGTGAACCACAAGGTAAGAAGAAAACGGTAATGGTTGATTCTGCCTTGTTTGCGGTACGCGAAATCATGCAGGCTAATCCAGAGGCCTTGTTGTATGGACAGGATGTTGGGCGTAGGTTAGGTGGGGTGTTTCGCGAAGCAGCTACGCTAGCCGAACAGTTTGGTGATCACCGCGTGTTTAATACCCCGATTCAAGAGGCCTTTATTATTGGGTCTACCGTGGGGATGTCAGCAGTTGGGCTGAAGCCAATGGTAGAAGTTCAGTTCGCAGATTACATCTGGCCAGGCTTAAATCAACTCTTTACCGAAGTTTCACGAAGCTATTATTTGTCCAATGGAAAGTGGCCGGTAAGCGCCGTGATTAGAGTGCCTATTGGTGCTTATGGATCGGGCGGACCCTACCATTCTTCCAGTGTTGAATCAGTATTGGTGAATATTCGTGGAATAAAAGTGATTTACCCATCCACCGGGGCTGATTTAAAAGGCCTAATGAAAGCGGCATTTTATGATCCGAACCCGGTCGTGATTTTGGAGCATAAAGGATTATATTGGTCAAAAATCCCCGGAACGGAAGGCGCTATGTCCATTGAACCGGATGAGCACTATGTGATTCCAATTGGTAAAGCCCGTGTCGTCCAAGAAGCAAGTAATGATTTCATTAAGAGCGGTGAGTCCGTCGGGGTGATTACGTACGGAAGAGGGGTGTATTGGACAATCGAAGCATGTAAAGAATATTCCCAACATGTTGAAATCCTAGACCTTCGTTCCCTGAATCCAATCGATGAGGAAGCGATGTTTGCCTTAGCGAAACGCCATGGAAAAATTATGATTGTTACCGAAGAGTCTACCGAGTGTACCTTCGGATTGAGTTTATTGGGGAGAATTCAACAACATTGTTTTCAATCCCTCGATGCGCCGATTGCCCTTGTGGGTTCTGTGGATACACCTGCCATTCCATTGAATTCAGACCTAGAAGCCGCCATATTGCCTAATGCACAAAAGGTTGATGTGGCTTTGCGTCAATTATTAAATAACTAATCATGGAATTCAAAGAGATAATCAAGCACGTAGCTACCTTTCACACGTCGTTTGGAATAGAGAATAATCAAACGCCAACCTTGCTGGATGAAGCGGGTTCGCGCTTGAGGTTTGAGTTAATGAAAGAAGAAAACGAGGAATACTTAGAAGCGACCAAACATGGCGACATGGTTGAAATTGCGGATGCATTAGGGGATCAATTATATATCCTTTGCGGCACCTTGTTGCGACACGGACTTCAGCATAAAATAGAAGAGGTCTTCCTTGAGATTCAACGCTCGAACATGAGTAAACTTGATGCGGATGGGAATCCAATCTACCGTGAAGATGGTAAAGTGTTAAAATCGGAGTTGTATTTTAAACCAGATATTCGTTCCGTATTAAATTCGTGAGTTATTCACGTTGGTCTATGGATTAAAATTCAAGGTCATCTGTTTGTCCCCTCGGAATGCAGATACCTTTGTTTTTTATTTTACTCATGTTGGACCTTACGCTATTTTTTCAACCTCCTGCCTCAGTAAATGCGACAGAGGGAACCTTACATCATCACATTCATTTTTCTCCCGAATCAATCACGGAGATTGAACGGAATTCCATATGTATCTTCCATGTAAACGAATACCGGGGTAGAGGCGAAGAAAATCAACCCATGTTAGATTTTCGTTCTACTTGTTATTCCTTGTTTCCCGGCCAAGATTGGAATATGAAAATCTACGACCTCGGTGATATGAGCCCGGGAGCAAGCTTGACAGACACCTACTTTGCCGTTCAAACGGTGGTAGCAGAGTTAATTAAAAACAGTTGTATTCCAATATTAGTTGGGGGTTCAATGGACTTGCTGCACGCTGTATCCGTGGGGTATGAAGTAACCGAACAACTAATAAACATTTGCGCGATAGATGATCGAATATCTTTAGGGAAACCAGATGAAGAAATCACAAGTGATGGATATTTAAGCAGTTTGTTACTCAGGAGGCCGTGTTACTTGTTCAACCATGCAACCATTGGACTACAGCCGAACCGAAACAATCCAATGAATCTTGATTTATATGATAAACTCTATTTTGATGTTTGTCGCTTAGGTGCATTCAACTCGGATTTTAAACTAGCCGAACCTATTTTAAGGAATTCAGACATCATCGGAATGAATCTAGAGTCTTTAAAAGCTTCTGAGCGCATGGTGGAGGAGGGCAATCCGAATGGCTTTACAGTCGAACAATTTTGTCAAATCGCAAAATATAGCGGGATATCCGATAAGCTTTCTTGCTTTGGGATTTTCAACCCCGTGCATGCACATGGACAAGATCCAGCGATTGTTGCCCATGCCATTTGGTATTTAATTGATGGAATTGAGTCGCGTAAAGGAGATTTTCCAATTGGAAGCAAAAAAGAGTACATGCGTTTTACAGTCGTCATGGATAATGAGTTTCAAGAATTAGTCTTTTACAAGAGCAATAAATCCGACCGCTGGTGGATGGAAGTACCTTATCCCCCCTCTGAACAGGTTAAATTTGAACGGCACCACTTGGTACCATGTGATCAACAAGACTATGAAAACGCTATGCAAAATGAATTGCCCAATTTGTGGTGGCGGACCTATCAAAAATTAGGATAGCAGTTGTGAAATTTTTACATTTTTTTTGATTTTCAATTTTTTCGTTAACTTAGCATGCATTTTAGGCTCTAATCAAAGGGCTTATTGTGCTTAACCTAATGCAAGTTTTAATAGTATGTTATTGAGAATCAACATTTTATCTCTTGTAATTTGCTTTGCATCCGGCGTAGCGTTCGGTCAGCAAGACAAGTTACTTACGCATTTCATGTATGACCGTATGTCGATTAATCCAGGAGAAACTGGGTTGGATGATGGGATCTGTGCAACAAGCATTTATCGCAATCAGTGGGACAAGGTTAATGGTGCGCCAAATTCAGCTGTATTGAATGTTGCTGCAAATATGAACCGGTTTTTTCCAGGAGGTTTAGGCTTGAGTTTTTATCATGATGCTATTGGTTTTTCTCGACAAAACAATTTATTGCTTAATTATTCTTACCCAATAAATTTAGGAAACGTTGGTGTTCTTGGTGCTGGAATTGGTGTTGGTATGATGTCATATTCAATGAATCCGTCATGGATTCCACCACAAACATTAAATGACCCATCCTTGCCAGGTAATGATTTTAGCGCAATTAGTTTGGATTTGAATTTTGGATTGTATTTAAAAGGACGAAATTACTATGCAGGACTTTCCTCTACCCACTTAAGTGAATCTGAAATGCTTGGAAGTGCAACAGGAATTGGGGTCGCAGGGTATTCAACCGCTCGCCACTATTACCTTATGGGGGGCTACAAACTGCCAAATATTGCTTCAGGAGCACTTGATTTTAACTTGATGATGCGTACGGACCTAGTGAAATATTCTGTAGACATTAACTCTCGATACTTCTTTAAGAAAGATAGTAAAGAATTTGGGTATGTAGGCTTAACGTACCGTACCTCCGATGCGATTGGGATTATGTTAGGATACAACGCATTCAAGAACTTTACCTGTGGGTACTCATACGACATCACAGTTAATAAGCTTTCAAGCATCTCACGAGGTTCTCATGAGTTCTTTGTAAGATATTGTTTTTATTTAAAAAATCCACCGAAGACGTATTCAACACATCCTCGTTGGTTAGGAAATTAAGTTATAGATGTAACCATTTTTATTGTTCAAACGTTATACCCGAACTCAAATAACCTGTAGCAAGTTTTGTTTGGAAATGACTAGAACCAAAAAAAGGATAAAATGAAAAGAATTTTTGTTTTTGCATTAGCAGGTTTGTTCTTCGCGTCGTGTGACCCGGTAGATGGAAATCTTGTAGGGGTTAAAGGGCGAGACACCTTCTATCCGGATATTTTAGGCCCAGGAAAAGTGCCTTATGGAATGGTTTACATTCCCTCAGGTGCCTATCAGGCGGGTCAGAATGATAAGGATATCATGGGATTGCACACTACCCGAAATCGAACGGTTTCGGTTCAAGCATTCTATATGGATGCATCCGAAATTTCAAACAACGAATATCGTCAGTTCGTGCATTGGGTGAAAGATTCCATTGCGCGTGAGAAATTGTACCGCAGAATGTCAGGAGATGACGCGGAGCAGTGGGTGAATGTGCCGGATGATTTCTTTAAAGAACCTTATCGTACAGTAATGAACCTAGGTTCAGATGTTCAAGGTGGAAATAATCCCTTCGATAAGTTCTTAGACACCGAGTCTTCGGAAGATTTAGACCGGGCGTATTTAATGTTAATGGGTTACTCGCAAGCTGGTAAAAAAGGCTTGGCGCAAGGCTTCTTTAAGTTTAAGGATGAAAAGGATCTTCCAAAAGGACGGGAGAACTTAGACATTACTTTAAACCCTGACGAAGTTTCTGCCATTTTTAGCACGTATTCTAGCATTAGCAAGAAAGTTGATGATAAAGATAACAAAGACAAGAAAGATTTTGAACTCGTTACAAAGGTTCAAGGTGGACGTGTTCAAAACCGTAAATATTTCCAGTTAAATTGGGAAACCCCAGTAGATTATACGGATCCAGAAACTTTGTTTTTACTTTCTGACATGTACGTATCGAAAGATGAGCAGTTTTTCAATAACAAGCAAATAGATACGCGCTTGTTGTATTACGATTACGTGTGGATAGATTATAAAGAAGCTGCGAAAAGAGGAAAAGTTAAGACTTCAAGGAATGCATATGACGGAACACTAAGCACCTTGGACCCTTCCGATCCAAACTCAAAAAGCAGAAGAGATCCCTTGTCTAAGGACGATAAGGCAAATGGATTACACCGATCTACCTTAACGAACGATGGAAATCAGGTTCTGTATGATGGAACGATGGCTCCATTTATTGATCAAGCTACTGGAAAATATGTGATAGATGTAGATGATACCTTAAGAAAAGACATCCCGAAGGATGACAAGGGAACGGTGTTGGTAGATGAAGATTTCTTAATCAATCCAGGACAAGACTTAGATTTAGGGTACACGAACAGTAAAGGCCAACACAACGCGATTCGTGGGCATTCTGACCGTAGCCGTTACATTATCAAGGAACGTATTAATGTATATCCTGACACCTTATGTTGGGTTAGAGATTATACGTATTCCTACCATGACCCAATGGCGGAAAATTACTTCTGGCATACAGCATATGACAATTATCCAGTGGTAGGTGTTACGTGGTGTCAAGCTAAATCCTTTTCGGTGTGGAGAACTCAGTTATATCACAGCTGGTTGCTTGCAAACGGAGATTTGTATGTAAATGACTTCCGTTTACCTTCAGAAATTGAATGGGAACGCGCTGCACGTGGAGATCTGGAATTATCTCAATATCCATGGGGTGGGCCATATATTCGAAATGCCAACGGGTGTTTCTTGGCAAACTTCAAACCAATGAGAGGACGTTATTTTGAAGATGGTGGATTCCATACGGTAAAAGTATACTCTTACAATCCAAACGCGTTTGGTTTATATTGTATGGCTGGTAACGTAGCAGAATGGTGTAATACCGCATTTGATGAGTCTGCGTATGAATTCACGCATGACATGAACTCAGAATATGTGTATGATGCTAAAGATGCGGATCATCCAGTGAAAAAACGAAAAGTAATTCGTGGTGGATCATGGAAAGATATCGGTTATTATTTACAGAATTCAACAAGAACGTTTGAGTATCAAGATACGGCTAAATGTTATATCGGATTCCGTAATGTAATGACGCATTTAGGTCGAGGTGGTAAAGACTTAGACGCTGAAAATGGTGAAGAAATCCAAATGGATATTCAATTAAAGTAAAATCTGTAACAAATAAATAAATCAAAGTTTAACAATTAAATTCAATTATTATGAGTGGTAAAAAAGGTGGTTTTTTTGCATCCAAAGGGTACAAAAATTTAATGAAGTATGTATATGGTTATGGTGCAGCAATCGTAATTATCGGGGCCTTGTTTAAAATTCAGCACTGGCCTGGGGCTGACTTAATGTTAATTCTTGGTCTATCAACAGAGGCTATTATCTTTGGTTTGTCAGCCATGGAACCGCTTCATGCCGAACCAAATTGGGCTGTATATTATCCGTATTTATTACCAGAAGATGAGCGTCCAGAAGGTCAAGACATCAGTGCGTTCCCTAAACCGCATGAAATAGCTGGAGGCAGTGGGTCGGGGTCCGCAGGCACTACCGAAATGGTAGCTGAAATGATGCAAAAAGCTAAAATTGATCAAGCATTATTAGAGCGTCTTGGAAATGCAATGCGCGATTTGAGCGAAAATGCGGAACAATTAAAAGCTGTTTCTAAAGCAGCCACAGCTACAGATGATTATGTTTCTTCGTTGCACGAGGCTTCTAAGAAAATGTCTAGCCTTTCTGAAGCATATGAAAGAGCTTCCTCTTCAATTGCTGGTCTTACCTCAAACACAGCAGATGGTGCTTCTTTTGGTGAGCAAATGCAAAAAGTATCAACGAACTTGGCTGCGCTTAATAACGTATATGAATTGCAATTACAAGGTTCTTCTGCTCATTTAGAGGCAACTCAAGGGTTCCAAAAACAAGTTGCAGACATGATGCAAAACCTTTCTGCTTCTGTGGACGACACGAAATTGTATCGCGAAAATATGGCCATGTTGGCTCAAAACCTTACGGATTTGAACAACGTATATGGTAACATGTTGAAGGCGATGCGTGCCTAACAAGAATTTTCTATTAAGTAGTACGAATTAAAAAAATTAGAAAAAATGGCAGGTGGTAAGGAAACGCCAAGGCAGAAGATGATCGGTATGATGTACCTGGTTTTAACTGCACTTTTGGCCTTAAACGTAGCAAAAACAATTCTTGACGCCTTTGTAGCGATCGAAGAGAATATTCAGCTTGGTAATATCAATGAAGTGGGGCGTGGTGATGAGAAGATTGATCTTATCATGGAAAAAGCAACCGGTAATGAGAAAACGGCCAAAGCTGAATACATATATAAATTAGCTCAAGAAATCGATGCTCTGACAGCGAAACAGATAGAGTTAGTTGACCAAACAAAGTTTCTTGTTCTTATGGAATGTAAAGAGAATATAGAAGCAGCTCCGGAATCAGATGAAAAAGCTGAAACAATTGTAGTATTAGAGAAAGATCGGCTTAAAATGAAGTTAGATCTTAATCCTAAGAAGCCAGGTGTAAAAAATAACGACTTTCCTATCCGACCGGTACGAATGAATCTTCATCACGTTGAAGGTAAAGACAAGTATGATGAAGGTATGCGTGTTATGGGTATCGCCTCTGAGGAGGGTTTAAAGAACCCGGATAAAGGCAAACAAGGAGATTTAATTTGGAAAGCTATGATTGACTTCAGAAATGAACTTTGTAACAAAGTAGTAGAAGCTGCAAATTATAGTGCAAAATTAGACACTTTACGTGACAAAAAAGGAAAACTTGTTAATTTTTCATTTACTCCCCCAGCAGATAAAGATGTGGAAAAATTCACTAATAAAGCAGCGCTAATGTTGGTTTTAGAACCTAAATTAAAATCTTTCTTTGTGGATGGTGAACCAGCTGATGAGTATAGTACCATTAAGGATGTATATCTTGGTTTAACTAAGAGTAAATTGGTAAAGGAGGGGGAAAAAGAAATTCATTGGATTGGTAAAACTTTTGATCATGCTCCTTCTGTTGCTGTTTTAGCTTCTTTATCAAGTATTCAAAAGGACATTCTGTCTGCTAGAGCTGTCGCAATTTCCTATTTGCAGGAAAAGGTAGGTGCTGGTGAATATTCATTTAATAAGGTAATGGCCTTAGCCTATCCGGATCAAGCTGTGGTAAACGGTGGCGAAGAATTTACGATGTCTGTGTTAATGGCAGCATTCGATTCTGAACGACAACCAATTGTTAAACCGGATCAAGGAACTGCTGTTTCTGCAAAACAAGGAGTTGGGGTTGTGAAACTTAGAGCACCAAATTCGGGTGAAATGAAGTTAACAGGTACTGTAACCATTAGAAAGAAAAATAACTCTGAAAAAACCGAACGATATGAAACCAAAGTGGTTGTAGTTCCTCCAATGGGTACGGTAACCTTACCAGAATTCAGTATCATGTATGCTGGATACAATAATAAGGTTACGGCTGTCGCAGGTGGATCTAAAGGCGCAACCGAAATCTCTGTTCAGGGAGGTGTTAAAAGTAATAGTTCATTTAGTTTGGATGGAACTAATTATAAAGGATGGACAATAAAACCTTCTGCCGGAAGTCGTCAAGTTGTGGTAACTGTTCAAGGCAAAGATTCACAGGGGAAATCCAAATCTTTTGGAACATTTAAATACCGTGTCAAACCTTTCCCTTCACCAAAATTGTTAACACCAACGATTTCATTATCCTCGGGTGCACGTATTCAAGTTGGTCTAGGCCAAGACTGTCCGATTTCCGGAGCTAATTTTACCATTAAAGGTGGGAATATATTAATTGGTGATGGAATTCCTTATTCAGGACCAACAATTACCGGTGCTGCAATTAAAGGAAAAGTTAGAGCTGGTAAAACTGTTGCTGTTACTATTAGTTGTGTTAATTCATTAACAGGTTTACCTGAAATTATTACTGGATCGATGACGGTTAAACCCTAATTTCAAGAATTATGAAACGCATATTTTCTATTTTCTTTATTAGTCTTTTTTCTGGTGTGTTCGCACAGACTGGAAACGATGTTCTAAGAGGACCTCAAAACACATTACCAGATGGAGTAATAGATGGTATTGTTGTTGAGGATGAAGTCCCAGTTCGGAGCAGAGTAGAATATGAATATGTGCGATTGGCTGATTATGCTAAATCTTGGAGGGTTTATTCTCGAATAGATGCTCGTGAAATCGTTAATACCAAATTATTTTATCCTTATGATAACTTTTCCGATGGTTGGGAATTCCCAACGTCAAAAATATCAATGGATAAAGGTTGGGTGCGACACCAAGAACGATTCTCCCTTTGGACTATAATTATGACTCATGCTATGTTAGGTGATTTAACCATATTCAAGGTGAGTTCAGAAGATAATCCCTTAGTTGAGGATGGTTATCAGTTGAAATATGCTATTAAAAGTAATTCAAAAGATGATTTTTGGAATAACAAATCCTATCGTTCACAGATAACTCGTACTTTTAGTACTGGTTCCAAAGGAGCACCGTTGGAGGTTTTCTTAGCAGAAAGCCAAAAAAGTCAAATCCTTATGAAAAGTGGAAAAACATTTGATGCTTGGTATGATTCATTGTTAAATGACCCAAATGTACCTCGTACGATTGATGGTGTTGCCGATTATGAGCAATTAGAACGTATGGATACTGCTTATTTAAGATTAGCCTGGAATGCTGCAGCAGATGGAACAGAGCTTTATGATAAAGATATTGTTCAGCCAATAAATTCTCAATGTATTACAGCTTATAATATTAAAGAAGATTGGTTTTTTGATAAAGAACGTTCAATGTTGGACAAACGGATTATAGCAATTGCCCCTGTTGCGCGTATTAAATATGATCCGAATGATAACGACCCCACAAAAGATGGAATTGAACCATATGATAGGTATAGAAACTTGATTAGCGTAAATAAGCGAGGTGAATTGCAGGTTTATGATAAAGGTGTACCAATAGAGTATACGGAGGAATTTATAGAATTAGAATTATTCTGGTTATACTTCCCTCAGTTGCGACATGTTTTGGTTAATTATTATGTCTATAACGATCAAAATGATGCTTACAGAATGTCATACGACGATTTATTCTGGAAACGCATGTTCTCTGCTCGTATGTACAAAAAAACGGATCAATATGATCGCAGCGTGGAAGATTACCGATATGGTGTAGATGCGCTTTATGAAGCAGAAAAGTTCAAAGAAACCATGAGAACATGGGAAACAGACCTTTGGAACTATTAATCAAATAGGATATAATTAAAAACCCCGGCCTTGGTCGGGGTTTTTTGTTGCGCACTATCGAGGTTTTATTTATCTTTATAAAAAACCTACGTCATGAGAATTTTTATCCTTTTTTGCCTTGTATCGGCCTTCAGTTTAACTGGATTTACACAGTCCTTTTTGCCTGGTGTTCTAATGTTTCAATTGAAAGGCGATATACAGCCCAATCGCTTGAATCAAAAGCAAACAAACCCCAATCAATTTTCGCTCACCGAAGACTTGAATAGTTATCCGTTCCTTCAGACAATTTTTCAAGATGCAGGAGTTACTTCCCTAGAGCGCCCGTCTTATTTTACGATGAAGTCCTCCTTGATGAACATCTATCGAATTTATTTTACAGATGATTCCCACATCAATTCATACCTCAATCAATTGCAAAAAGTAGCAGACGTACTTTATGCAGAAAAAGAACCCATTTATTCCACGGGTTTTGTTCCGAATGACGCTAGCCATACGGGTACGAATAAATGGTATCATACGCTTGTAGGTTCTGAAAGTGCATGGAACATTACGCAAGGCCGTCATCAAGTTAAAGTAGCCATTGTTGATAATGCGGTATATTCAACCCATTCAGACTTGACCGCGTTTAAGCAATACGATGTGGCCGATAACGATAACAATGCAACTCCCCCTTTGAATTATACACAAGATCAGGGTTGGTCTCATGGCACCCATTGCGCGGGCTTGGCAACAGCAGATATTAATAATGGCATTGGCATTGCCGGCTTGGGAGGCAATGTGGAATTGATCGGTGTAAAATGCACCCCGAATAGCGCGACGTCATCCGGTTCCGTGTGGTACGGATATGCGGGTGTTCAGTGGGCTTGTGAGAACGGGGCACATGTGGTAAGCATGTCTTTTGGTGGAACAAGTCCATCACAAGCGTTTCAAAACCTTATCAATGCATATCCCAATGTTGTCTTTCTTGCAGCTGCAGGAAACAGCAACGTTACGACCTTACATTATCCAGGTGCCTACAACAATGTAATATGTGTGGGTTCTGTAGACGCCAACGACCAACGTTCAAGCTTTTCGAATTATAATGGCGCAACGCCCTATGTTGATATTGCAGCTCCTGGAGGTTACTCGAATGGAGGCTTATTGAGTACTGTGTATTCCGCTGCCGGAAATTCTTATGCTAAAATGGGTGGAACCTCTATGGCAACACCATTTGCAGCAGGCTTAGTAGGTTTAATGTTGAGCGTAAATCCAACCTTAACCCCAGCGCAAGTACTTAGCTGCCTACTTAGCAGTGGCGTAAATATTAATCAAAACATGGGGCCCCGTATTGATGCGCTCGCTGCGGTTCAATGCGCCGGCCAAGGCTTAGCGCCAGGTGCACCAACGGCGAATTTCTTCGCCATTCCAACTACCCTATTTGAAGGGGATTCCGTTTTGTTTTATGAAAACTGTGCAAATGGAGGAAATAACATTACTTCTTACCAGTGGAGTTTTCCGGGTGGTTCTCCAGCTACCTTTAGCGGTATAACACCTCCCTACATCACCTACGCAACATCAGGTACCTATAATGTTTCACTTACCGTAACCAATTCTACAAGTTCCGATACCGAAACCAAGAACGCATACATCACGGTGAATGACCCTCCTTATGGAAACTGGATTGTACAGAATTCTGGGTTCTCTGCTGCAAATCGTGGCGTACATTGGATTTCTATTGTTGATCAAAATGTGGTTTGGGGCACGGCATACGATGGAAGTGGTGGCAATGCCAACGTTCAACAATTTACCAAAACAACCGACGGTGGAAATACCTGGACTCCAGGAAATATTAACGTCGGGAATGCAGGCCTAGGAATTTCCATGGTTCAAGGGATATCATCCACAACCGCATGGTTGGCCGCATATCCGAATGCAGCAGGTCAACTCGGAGGAATTTGGAAAACTACGAATGGCGGCTCAACATGGACGAAGCAAACCACAGCAACCTTTAGTAACGCAGCTTCCTTTACGAACGTTGTTCATTTTTGGGATGCTAATGAAGGATTTTGTATGGGCGATCCAATCAATGGCGAGTTTGAAATTTATCGCACAACCAATGGTGGAACCAACTGGACTTTGGTTGGTGGGGCGAATATACCCAATCCATTGAACGGAGAATATGGTTATACCAGACAGTTGGATGTGGTTGGAAACAGTGTGTGGTTTTCAACGAATAAAGGTAGAATCTTTCATTCAACCGATAAGGGAGCTACATGGGCAGTATATACCTCTCCAATTTTGGATTTTGCCGGAGCTAACATCAGTGCAAATTTTTCTTTTGCTTCTGCCTCAATAGGTTACATCGTGACCAACGGAGGAGCAGTGTATAAATCAACAAACGCGGGATCTACATGGATTCAATTGGCAACTACTGGACCTATTTTCTCCAATGGGCTCTGCGCTATAGTTAATACAAATACCATTTTCACTACAGGGGCTGCTACCGGTGGTTCAGGGTCATCCTATTCACTTGACGGTGGATTAACCTGGTCATTAATCGATAACCAACAGCACTTGTATTGCGAGTTTTTAACACCATCCATCGGTTGGTCGGGTTGGTTTAATACGAATGCTACAACTAACGGCATGTGGAAATGGAATAATTTATCCAGTCCGCTTGCGGTTCAATTCAACGGCAACCCTTCAACCGTTTGTGTAAATACCCCTGTTCAATTTACAGATCAAACGACGGGTGGGGTGATTAATTCATGGAACTGGAGTTTCCCTGGAGGCTCACCCAGCACTGCATCAATTGCCAATCCTGTGGTAACCTATGCACAACCGGGAACCTACGCCGTTTCGTTAACAGTTAGCGATGGCACAAACTTGAGTAGTTTTCAAGATACAGCGTACATTACTGTAGAAACCCTGCCAGCAACACCTGGGGCCATTCAAGGAAATGCCACTCCATGTCCGAACGCTGTGGAAACGTATTCAGTTGCCAATGACCCTTCTGTATATTACAGTTGGACATTTCCTGCAACCTGGCTAGGCATGAGTACAACCAATTCCATTTCACTCACCTTGGATAATATTCCGGGCATTCTTTCCGTAACGGCAGGTAATTCCTGTGGTTCAAGTCCGGCGGCTACCCTGAATATTAATCTCGGAGCACAACCAACGGCTGGCTTTACATACACGCTGAATGGGGGACAATTAACATTAACGAATACGTCTCAGAATGCTAATGGATTTGATTGGAATTTTGGCGATGGCACTACCTCAACACAAACGCAACCAACCCATGTATTTACGACACCGGGTACATATACGGTAACCCTCATCGCCACAAATGCATGTGGTCAGTCGGATACCTTAATTCAGGAATTAACTGTTCTTGGTTTAGAGGATTTAAGTGCCTTGGGAATTACGGCCTATCCTAATCCTACCTCAGGCCAAGTAACGCTTTCAGGATTAGCAAACTATGTTTCTGAAGCGTTGAGTATTATTGATTTACAAGGGCGTATTGTGGCAAGCGTACGGATTGAATCTGATGTTCAAGTTATTGCTTTTACGCATGCAGTTAACGGATTATATTTGATTCGAATTCAAAACGGAGTATTACCTTTGCGACTTCAACGATAATGAATGGCAGAGATTAGTGACCGCATTAGTTTTGTAGATCACCCATCTAAAACTACGATTGTAATTCTTCCGAAAAAGCAGCCCTGGGTCATTGCCTTGATGGGGGCTTGGTTAGGCATGTGGATTACAATTGGCGTTGTTACTTGGTGGGCATTGTTTGCAATGAAGGTAAACCAACAGGAGCAAATCATACTTTGGGTATTCTTGACTTTTTGGGCCTATTACGCGATCCGCGTAGGCCGATCATTTCTTTGGTTGTTGTGGGGGCAAGAAATGCTGAAAATTGATGAAATCGGGTTACATATTAAAAGATCAATTCGCACCTATGGCAAAAGTGTTCCGTATTATTTCGAAAATATAAAAGACCTTGCCTATGATGTGCCGGAAGAAAAATCATTTCAAACCGTCTGGGAATCGTCTCCATGGGTTAGGGGTGGCGAGCGTTTTATCTTCGATTACTATGGTAAAATGATTAAATTCGGAAAGAAATTAACAAAAAGAGAAGCGCAACTGCTATCCCAAGTATTGGAAAAACGCATGCGGAAATATTCAAAAAAATAATCATGTACGGAAAAATTAAACAGCATTTATCGACAGAGCTAACAAGCATCGAAGAAAACGGATTACTTAAGAGGGAGCGTATCATTACGACGCCTCAAGGTCCGAATGTTCATGTGAGTACAGGGGAAGACGTCGTAATCATGTGTGCAAATAATTACCTCGGACTTTCATCGCATCCAGAAGTAATTCAAGCAGCGAAAGATGCTCTTGATACCCATGGATTCGGGATGTCTTCCGTACGATTTATTTGTGGTACCCAAGACATTCATAAAACCCTTGAGCGTAAAATTGCGGAATTTTATGGCACTGAAGACACCATTTTATATGCTGCAGCCTTTGATGCCAATGGGGGTGTTTTTGAGCCTTTGTTTTCTGAGGAAGATGCAATTATAAGCGATGAATTGAATCATGCTTCAATTATCGATGGAGTGAGATTATGTAAGGCGCAGCGATACCGGTATCGGCATTCCAACATGGAAGACCTGGAAGAACAGCTAAAAAAAGCACAAGCCCAACGGTTTAGGATTATCGTAACGGATGGCGTTTTTTCTATGGACGGGGATATAGCTAAAATGGATGAAATTTGTGCCCTAGCGGATAAGTACGATGCGCTTGTAATGACGGATGAATGCCATTCGGCAGGATTTATTGGTAAAACCGGACGGGGTGTTCCCGAACATTTTGGTGTTCAAGATAAGGTGGATATCGTTACCGGAACCTTGGGTAAAGCCTTGGGGGGTGCGATGGGTGGATATACCACCGGTAAAAAGGAAATCATTGAAATGTTACGTCAACGTTCTCGACCGTATTTATTTTCAAATTCACTCGCGCCTGCTATTGTTGGGGCAAGCATCAAGGTATTTGATTTATTAAGCAGTACCACAACCTTGCGTGATCGTTTAGAAGAAAATACGCTGTATTTTAAAGAACACATTAAAGCCGCTGGATTCGATATTAAACCGGGTGATTCACCAATTGTTCCGATCATGTTGTATGACGCGGCCTTATCTCAGCAATTTGCAAATGAGCTTTTGAATGAAGGGGTTTATGCCATCGGGTTCTTTTATCCCGTAGTGGCGAAAGGTCAAGCGCGCATTAGAACTCAAATATCTGCTGCACATACCCGGGAAGATTTAGACAAAGCAATTGCAGCGTTTATTAAGGTTGGCGAAAAACTTAATGTAATTTAACTCAATTGAAGATTCATCGCATCTTACTCTATTGTTTTTTGTGTGCCTTTGTTGGGCAGCTCAGTATCCCATTTTGTGTGGAAAAGAAAATTACGTTTGAGTGGAGTGATTCCGATGATGATTCCAGTGATTCAGAGGATTTTGAAGAAGAACTTGCCATAGAGCCCTCCGTATTAAATCAATTATATGAATTCAGGTTTATCAAAGAAGATATTCATGGTTCAAGATGTTGGCATAATTCCAATGTGAAGTGTAAAGAGATTTTATTTTCGATTGATTATCCCCCAGAAATAAGCTAAACCTTGTTGCTTATTGTCTTATTTAATCATCGAAACTAATTTATTTTTTGTGAAAAACCTCTTTAAATCATGGAGAGAAGATCTCCCTTCGAGTATTGTCGTATTTTTTGTTGCACTCCCCTTATGTTTGGGGATTGGATTAGCTTCAACTTCGGTTGAAGGCTTTACTCCAATACCTATTTCTGGTTTGATTGCCGGAATCATTGGTGGAGTCGTTGTTGGTCTATTAAGTAATTCCCGACTGGGTGTTTCCGGTCCTGCAGCCGGCTTAATAACGGTAGTCATTTCTTCCATTTCCGCCTTGGGATCGTTTAATGGGTTTTTATTGGCCTTAATTTTGGCAGGAATCTTACAAGTAATTTTCGCAGTCCTTCGGGCTGGAATTATTGCAAATTATTTACCTACAGGGGTAATTAAAGGAATGCTTGCCGCTATCGGAATTACCTTAATCTTAAAAGAAATACCTCACCTCATAGGGTACGATAAAGATTATGTGGGCGATGAGGCCTTTTTCCAACAAGATGGTCACAACACCTTAACTGAGATTCTATATGCCGTAAAAGCACTAGATCCCGGTATTGCGATGATAGGCTTGGTTTCTCTGGGTTTAATTGTATTATTCGAACAACCAAAATTTAAGAAATTTATCGCCTTTAAGTACATTCCGTCCATGCTTTGGGTAATCATCATTGGAACATTAATCAATGTAGTATTAACAGCAACAGGACATGATTTGCACATTGCTAAAGAACATTTGGTGCAGATTCCTCAATTAACATCGTGGAAGTCCATTCAACTGCAAATGCATTTTCCTGATTTCTCATTTATTTATAATCCTAAGATTTACATCGTGGCCTTAACTATTGCTACCATTGCAAGTTTAGAAACCCTATTAAGTGTAGAAGCAATCGACCGCTTAGATCCCGAAAAGGCAATTACGAATCCAAACCGAGAGTTGATGGCTCAAGGCGTTGGAAATACCATCGCTGGCTTACTCGGTGGAATACCTGTTACTCAAGTAATCGTGCGTTCAACCGCTAATTTAAATGGTGGAGCAAGATCAAAAATGTCAGCGGTTTATCATGGGCTTTGGTTGGTTGTGGCCATTGTGTTTATTGCCCCAGTCTTAAATTTAATTCCCTTGGCTACGCTTGCAGCTATTTTAATTTCTGTGGGATATAAACTGACTAATTTTAAATTGATTAAAGCTCAATTTGCCAAAGGATGGGATCAATTTATCCCGTTTGTAGCGACCATCATAGCCATTTTATTTACAGATTTACTAAAAGGGATTGGAATAGGATTGGTGATCGCAATCTTCTACATTATTAAACGTAATTTTAAAGGTAATCACGAGGTAATTACTACAGAAAATGGAGTAGAAATCATACTTGGGGAAAACGTTAATTTTCTTAATATTGCAAGCATTAAGAATACCTTAATGAACATTCCTAACGATACACACGTGATAATAAACTCTACACGAAGTAAATCGTTGGATTATGATATTCAGGAACTATTAACTGATTTTATTTCAGTCACGTCTAAAACAAAAAATATTACGGTGCTGTATCAAGGGCAGCATTTAATTTAAATGAATTAATTATGGAAACTTATTATAATAGCCTTTTAGAAAATAACAAAAAATGGGTCGCTGATAAATTAAAGGAAGATCCGGATTTTTTTAATAAACTTGCTCATGGACAGAAACCACCTGTCTTATGGATTGGTTGCTCAGATTCTCGCGTTCCCGCAAATGAGATTATTGGTGCCCCTCCCGGAGAGGTTTTTGTGCATAGAAACATTGCCAACATGGTGGTGCATTCTGATATGAATTTGCTGTCAGTATTGGATTATGCCGTAAATGTATTGGAAGTGAAGCACATTATTGTTTGTGGCCATTACGGGTGCGGTGGGGTTCAAACGGCCATGACCAATGCCCATGTGGGATTAATTGACAACTGGATTCGTCACATTAAAGATGTATATCGAATGAATTATGAAGAATTGCATGTAATTCAAGAACCAAAGGCTCGTGTGGATCGATTTGTTGAGCTTAATGTTTTTGAACAGGTGTGTAATTTGGCGAAAACATCCATCGTACAAGGGGCGTGGGAGCGAAGAGCAGATTTGCATTTACACGGATGGGTGTATGATGTGGCCGATGGGCTAATTAAGGATTTAGATGTTACCCTAATGAATAACTCTACCCTTCAAAACGTTTACAAACTAGATATCTAGTGTGAAATCTCTCCGATTTCATTCGGATTGTGTTTGTGTTTGAACAACACAGCGAATAAAATAGCCACTACCAAGGCATAAGCGGCAAACGAAAGCCAAATAGGCTCCCATTGCTGAATCATGATGGCCCTGGTAAGCGTTCCATCTGGGTTGATGGTATTCCCTTTAAGCAGTTCTTTTAACATGGGGTGGTCCGTATTAACCTCGTAGTAGCGTGCAACGTCACTAACTTTTGTTAAGGGTTTTGTAAAAAATGCATCAATCATTCTACCGCTGATGGAGCTCCCTAAAATCGCTCCAAATCCGTTGGTCATCATCATAAATAAACCCTGAGCGGAAGAACGCTTATCTTCAGAAACGGATGAGTTTACGAAGAGCGAACCGGAGATATTGAAGAAGTCGAAGGCCATTCCATACACTACGCATGACAGTAATATCATCCATAGTAAATCGCCCGGATTACCGTAAGCGAATAAACCAAATCGTAAGACCCAGGCAATCATACTCATCAACATCACTTGCTTGATGCCAAATCGACGCAGAAAGAAAGGTATCGCAAGGATAAACAAGGTCTCTGAAACTTGAGAAATCGACATAATTACCGTTGAGTGTTTGACTGCAAATGTTTCCGCATATTTTGGAAACGCTTCAAACGTACTTAAATAAGTATCCCCATACATGTTGGTTAATTGAAGCGCACCACCCAACATTAAGGAGAACAAAAAGAAGATGAACATTTTATAATTTAGCATCAATTTAAAGGCATCTAAGCCTAGGATTTGTATCATATTTTTCCCTTCGTTCGATCCGCCCTTGGGTGCACATTTTGGAAGCATAAATGAAAAGATAGCCAAGCTAAATGAAGCAATCGCACTGATATAAAATTGATTGGCTGAGGCACTATTTCCCGTTAAATCCGTAACCCACATCGCGATAATAAATCCAACCGTACCAAATACGCGAATAGGAGGGAAGGTCTTCATCGGATCCAGGTTGAATTGTCCTAAAATATTATAAGAAACCGCATTCGATAATGCAATCGTAGGCATATAAAATATCATAGCAATTAAGGTGATCCAAAAAAACATGCCGGGGTCTTGCACCATGGGAAGGCTCGCAACAGCGATACCACTCAATAAATGGAGGATACCAAGCAAGCGCTCTGCATTGATCCATTTATCCGCAACAATACCCATGAGGCTGGGCATGAAAATTGAAGAAATCCCCATGGTAGTGAAAATGGCACCGAATTCAGTGAAGGACCATTTCATGGTGATGGTGCAATATTTTCCTACCGTAATTAACCACGCGCCCCAAACAAAATATTGGAGAAAGCTAAGAACCGTTAATTGGAGTTTAATTGAATTGTTTTGCGAAGGTAAGCCAAGTGTATCCATGGCTTGAAGATACTATTTTTTTCGCTTATTGATTTCGTCGCGAATTTTTGATGCTAATTCGTAATCTTCATTTTCTAATGCTTCCTCTAATTGTTGTTCCAGGTCATCTACACTCACTTCTTCCAAGGGTTCATCCAAATCAATTTCATGCACTAGATTTTTCATGTCGTCTTCATCCGTTGAGCTTGAATAGCCCTCACTGATATTATTCACTTCATTAATAACCTGTTTGGTCGTATAAATAGGTGCATTAAACCGAACTGCAATGGCAACGGCATCTGAGGACCGTGAATCGATATCGGTAGGTATACCATCTTCTCCAACCAAGGTGATTTTAGCAATAAATAACCCTTCACGGAACTGATGAATAATAACCTCCTGAACGCTAACATTAAACGCACTGAAAATGGGTTTAAATAAATCATGCGTCATGGGACGGTTTGGAACCATTTTTTCCAATTCAACAGCAATGGCTTGAGCTTCAAAACTACCTATCACAATAGGCATGTGGCGATTTCCATGGATTTCTTTTAGGTGCAGTACATAGGAGCCCGAATGCGTTTGGCTATATTCGATTCCTGTGATTTCTAACGGTACTTTCTCCATGGTTTTACGCTAATTAATTAGCTGCTTGGAATTTTTTAATCGCTTCCGTAAGTTTTGGAATAACCTCGAATGCATCTCCAACCACCCCATAATCTGCTGCTTTAAAAAATGGTGCTTCTGCATCGGTGTTTACCACTACGATTACCTTAGAACCATTCACTCCTGCTAAATGCTGGATAGCACCTGAAATTCCAACTGCGATATAGAGGTTCGGACGAATAGCAACTCCGGTTTGTCCAACATGTTCGTGGTGCGGCCTCCAACCAATATCAGCCACTGGTCTAGAGCATGCAGTTGCCGCTCCAAGGGTACTTGCCAAGGATTCAATCATCCCCCAATGTTCTGGGCCTTTTAGTCCGCGCCCTGCAGAAACTACGAGTTCTGCCTCAGGCAATGGAATGGCACCTTCCGGTTTTTTAACAGAAAGAACACGTACGGTCGATGCACCCATGTCTTCTGTGATTTCGCTAACCGTGCAAGGACTACCCAACTCTTCCGGAGCAATACTATTTGGCAATAACGAAATAATTCGTTGTGTAGAATGTACTTTAACAAATCCGAACGCCTTCCCTGAAAACACGTTCACTTTGATAGATCCGTCGGCTTCAGGTAGTGCAACTGCTCCCGCAATTAATCCGGCTTTTAAACGCACGGAAAGACGAGGAGCGATGGCTTTTCCATTGAAATCATTGCTGAATATGATGTTATCAGCTCCTGCTGCTTGGGAAGCTATCCATGCTGCTATATGTTGATCATCATTACCTGTTATTCCACGGTTAACGATAACCTCATTTGCGCCATAGGAACCAAGCTTAGCCAGTAAATCTGCCGACATATTTCCCGTCGCTAAAACGGTAACAGTACCGCCTAATTTCTTGGCATAGGTCACTACTTCAAAAGCCGCTTTTCCTAAGTGGCTATTCCCATTGATGTATACTAAATTTCTCATGGTTTAAATAACTTTTGCTTCGTTATGTAACAAGGATACAAGTTCATCCATGTTGTTTGGATCGATAAGTTTAACGCTAGATTTTGCTTGGGGACTTGCGAATGTCACGTAGCTTGTTAAGGCTTCGTTAACGGTTGGAGCTAATACTTGTAACGGTTTTGTCCGCGCCGCCATGATTCCTCGCATGTTTGGAATTCGCTGTTCCGCCATACCTTTCGCACAGGAAACAACCACTGGGAGCGACACTTCAACTACTTCTACACCTCCGGTAATTTCACGTTCTAAGGTAAGCATGTTCCCATTTACATCCAATTTAGATGCTATTGAGATGTAAGGTGAATTAAGTCCCTCAGCAATCATACCGCCGAGTTGCGCACCATTAAAGTTTATGGTTTCTTTGCCCGTCAATACCAAGTCGAACCCTTGAGTTTTTGCATAATTAGCAATTTCCGCAGCTACCACATATGCGTCCATTGGTTCAGCATCAATTCGAACAGCTTCATCGGCCCCAATAGCCAATGCTTTACGCATTATAGCTTCATCAGCGCTTGTGCCTACTGTGATAATTGTAACATCGGCGCCTACTGTTTCTTTAATTTCTAAGGCCCTTACTAAGGCATACCATTCGTCATATGGATTAACAATATATTGAACCCCATTTTCATCAAACGCACTGTTATTGTTAGTGAACGCAATTTTTGATGTGGTATCCGGAGCCTTACTAATACAAACCAGGATTTTCATACGTGTAAATTTTGCTCGACAAAGTTAAGGAATTATTACAGATTCAAGGGAACTTTTATTAACAAATGCGACACTTAAAGATAGCTAAGTGCATAATATAAAATGGAAGCACAGAAGGTGCTTAGCGCAACTTTTTTAAGTTCGGGATCAAAGGCTTTTGGCTCTGTGATTCTTATTACCTGAGCGATGTGCGTTGCAAAGAGCAATACCGGTAATCCAGCCATTAGTATGAAATAATTTTCTGTTTCAATAGCACACCGGTAAAGTAGAATAATCCAGGCACTGCAACCTAAAAAGGCAAGCACATAATGATATCGTTTCGCATTTTTTGAACCAAGGAGAACAACAAATGTTCGTTTTCCCGATGCTGCATCATTCGTTATATCTCGCATGTTGTTCAAATTTAAAACCATAGTACTCCATGCACCAATGGCAATAGCACCTAACAGTTCGTTTAACGCAACCCCTTCCTCAAACAGATGCTTGGTCCCACTTACGGCTACAATCCCAAAAAACAGGAATACCATCAGATCACCGAGTCCGTGATATCCATAGGCTTTTTTACCAACCGTATAGGTTATAGCTGCAACTACGCACAACAACGCAAGGACCGCATAAAAAATGAGGCCATTCCCAGAATGGATAGCCGGTGCCGAAGCGATGACAACTCCGGCCGAAAGCATACTGAGTATTCCAAGCACAATGACACCTATTTTCATTTGCTGAATTGAAATTTCACCAGATTGCACTGCTCTCATTGGACCGATACGCTCCGCATTATCCGTTCCTTTCATTCCATCTCCGAGGTCGTTGGCAAAATTTGAAAGTACTTGAAAGCAAATGGTTGTCACTATGCACCCGATTACAGCCAGTGGAGCCATATTTCCGTGCTCAACGCTTAGGGCTAATCCCACAAAAATACCGGAAAGGGATAAGGGGAGGGTTCGTGGTCTTGCGGCTTTAATCCATGCACCAATTGTACTCATGACGCAAAGGTACAAATTCCCAAAGGACTCTTAAATTAGGTTGATTCAATTCATTCCCCTACCTTTGATTAATGATTAGATGCCTAATACGCACTTTGGTCATAGGTCAACTCCTTGGATTTTCGTTTGCCTTTGGGCAACAAAAACCGGTGTATTTCGATGATTATCGGGCCTTGGCAGATAGCCTTTCTTTGGTTTATCAAATTCCCTCATGCGTCATGTTAGCGGTTGCATATCACGAATCCGGTGGTGGTGTGAGCGTGGTTGCAAAAAAACTAAACAATCACTTTGGAATAGCCGGGGATTGCCGTTATGATATTACCAAGCACAAGAGTAAATACAGGTATTACCCTACGATTACCGATTCGTATATCGGATTTTGTAACCTCGTTGCGTCTAAGAAATTCTATGAATCCATGAAAGGAAACACGGATGAGAAATTATGGCTTAAAAAACTTGGTGCTACAGGCTACGCTTCCGACCCGAATTGGGCCACTACCGTGTATAAGGTGGTGCTTAATAAGTGTCACTAATAGCTTATTTTCTGCCCTAGTTTTAGTGAATTTGGATTGGTGATTCCATTGAGTTTACACAAGGCATCTACACTTGTGCCCAGTTTTTTCGCAATCGCAGAAAGAGAATCGCCTTCTTTTACTATATACGTTCTGCTTACTGTGTTTGTCACAATGGATGGGGGAGTTGCTGGAATTGTAACTTGTTTTGGAAAGGAAGGGGTAATCTGTTTTTCCAAGAGTGATTGTTGTTCTATCCCTACATTACAGGCTTTCAATAGGGCATGGCAGAGCATCTGACCCATCAGTGTTGCTCCCTTTTTATTAAAATGCAGCTGGTCTTTAAGAAACAAATCATTGGCCTGCCAACAGGCATGTGAACCCCAGCCACCCATCACTCGATTTACATCGTAGTACGCGGTTTCCGTTTTGTTTGCAATAAGGTTTAAACATCGATTGACAACAAGTTCGCTTTTCGGAGTTTTACCGGCGCTTCGCGTGTCAGGCGCATTGGTGATAATAATCCCAACTTCGGGTAGTTTTTCTTTTAATAATAAAATAAAGGATGCGATTTGTTTTTCATAGGCTATACTATCTAACGCACTATAGGATTCATTCGTACCATAGGAAAACACCACTAAATTTGGTTTTTGCCATTGCAACATGGATAATATGTCTTCTTTGTGTGGTAACAGATGGGTGAACTGCGCACCCACTACGCCGCATTGCTGATAGACTAAACCGCTTTCTTGAACGAACTCAATGCCCCAAAGTGAACATTCTTTTAAGGCTCTAAATTGTATTTTTGATGGGATTTCTGAACATTCAAAGGTATATCGGGTCAGTTGATTTCCCATAGCCTCATGGGATTTTAATACGCCTGGTATGGCTAAATCAATTGCAACGGTATCCATTGTTCCATGGATCAGTATACTGAATTCCTTACTTCGCTTTCCCCTGAATTGCTCATTAAATTCCATCGTAAATACAGCATCTTGGGACAAGGTGATTTCATATCCCAACGAACCAATTCGTCGCTTTGTTGGATTTTTTAATATCGAAGAATAGGTATATGTCCCGGTAATGTTACTGTTTGTTCCGGTGGGACCTACGCTTTTACATAGCGAATACGGGAAAAACATGCCGCTCCCTCCGTTTCCGCCCAGCGCTTGTAAGTTGTTTCTAACCTCTCCCGATATCCGATCTCCTTGAATGTGACTGTCACCGAAATGAATAACCTTGTATGCGCTGTTCAGTTTAGCAGGATTTAACACCTGTTGTATGGCCTCAGGACGTTCAATAGGAACATAAACAAATTCAGAACTTTCTTGTGCTCTTCCAATGAAAGAACAGAGTAATATGCTTAGAACTGAAAGTATATAAACGGTTCGATGCTGTTGTCGCGAAATTGAAGAATGAGTTGCAAGGCAACCAAGAGAATTACTGGCCATATATATAAAGGTAATGAAAGAACTCGGTTAATTGCGTTTTGTTTCATTTTCCAAGGAGCAAATACAATTCCTGAAGCAATAACCAGGAGTGAAATGACTTCAGGACGGGTATAACAAAAACCAATTAGATCCATTGGATTTGTTTTGGTGAAGATAACCTGAATACTTTCAAAGGCCGTTTCAAAGGAGGTTGCACGGAAGAATATCCAAAGGAACCCAACCAAATGGAAGGTCAATATGATTCCAAGTACCTTTGACCAATTATTAGTTTTCTCACTTGGTTTGAAGAACAGCTTATGAAGTATGAGTAATACACCATGCGCGCAACCCCAAAAGATAAATTTCCAATCGGCACCGTGCCAAATTCCACCAATGAGCATGGTTAGAAATAGGAAAATATACATATTGACAATCCCTTTACGGTTTCCACCCAATGGAATATAGATGTAATCTCGAAGCCATAAACTAAGAGAAATGTGCCATTTTCGCCAAAAAACAGTGATGTTTTCAGCGGTGTATGGATTAAAGAAGTTTTCCTTCATTCGATAGCCCAAGATCAAGGCAATCCCAATAGCGATATCAGAATACCCGGAAAAATCAAAATAGATTTGAAAGCTGTAGGCGTACATGGCTAAAGCATGTTCTAAGCCACTAAACCCGCTCGGTGCATCATGGATTAAATCTACATATTTCCCTAGAAAATCCGCAATCAATAGTTTTTTAACCAAGCCTGTCGTGATTCGTAGCAAGGACTCCTTGAGTAAGGTTTGATCAAAATTTAAGGGATTCTTAATTTGCGGTAAAAAATCTTTGGCACGTACGATAGGACCGGCGACCAAATGAGGAAAGAAGGTCATATAAAACCCATAATCTAAGATTTTCTTTGAGGGTTCAATTTCTTTCCGGTACACATCAATGAGGTAGCTTAAGGATTGAAAGGTGTAAAAGGAAATCCCAATCGGCAAAAAGAGTGTTTTTGTGGTGAACTTCGTTTCGAATAGCGCATTGATGTTGGTGACTACGAAGTTAGAGTACTTAAAATAAAGTAAGAACGATAAGCCATACGCGATGCTGAAAAACAAGAGTGCTTTTCGCTTCGACCCCTCCAAGGTACTAAGCCAACGGGCTAGAAAATAATCACAGAGG
>Ga0315899_10000720_pt1 | contig 39170 bp, 42 predicted proteins | sample LakEriMetagenome_2_FD_203518 | JGI IMG/M metagenome (GOLD analysis project Ga0315899, IMG submission 203518) | Freshwater fungal communities from buoy surface, Lake Erie, Ohio, United States - Buoy 4 MA112 | ecosystem: Environmental > Aquatic > Freshwater > Lake | place: USA: Lake Erie, Ohio...
CTGCAGCCACAGTCAAACCGACGGATTTAACAAAATTTCTACGTTCCATGATGCACTCCTGATTAGTAAATAAACAAAGGGAAAACAACGACGACTAACTCACTTCTTCTCAAATGATTTAATGAAACTACGGGCAGCGCCAAGGAATCCGGTTGGGGCAAAGATCATCGTGAAGATGAACATAAATCCCAGTACCATCAACCAGCGCTCGGTGTACAAACTGACAAAATTTTCCAGAGAAATGACCAGAATGGCCCCAATGATGGCGCCGAATAAAGTACCCACGCCTCCCACAATGGCCATTAACAAGCCTTCTACGGACTGAGCCAAAGCCACGGTGGAAGGACTGACAAAGCTGTTGAAGAAGGCGTACAAAGCTCCCGCAACGCCCGCAAAGAATCCGGACACGACAAAGCCGATGAACAAGTGCAACGGAACGTTGTATCCCAATGTTCGCATGCGTGACTCACTGTCTCGAATCCCCTTCAAGGTCAGGCCAAAGGGTGAATTGACAAACTTCCACATGCAAAGCGTGACCACGGCAAAGCAGGCTGCAACAAAGTAGTAAAGATTTTTTTTATTGAGCAACCACTCGGGTGCAACACTGCCTCGAATGCCGTTTTCACCGCCAGTCACAGAAGTCCAGCGGAGACACACACCCCACACAATCATGCCCAGCGCCAAGGTCAGCAAAATAAAATACACGCCCGATGTTCTGATCGCCAACGCGGCAAAGATCATCGAAATTAGCATAGCAGCCAATATGCCTAATAAAGCGCCCAACCAGACTGAGCCACCAACCACCGTGACGTAGTGCAGGACCACGTAAGTGGCCACACCAAAGATGGCACCGTGGCACAAGGAAGTTCTTCCAGTGAATCCCGCCATGATGTCTACCGACATCGCCAGTATGGAAAAAATGAGTATTTCGGTAGCAATGCTGGTTTTATATCCGGGCAACAGCGTGGGAATAAGTGCCAAGACAATCAAGGCCAGGATGACATAGACCGTTTGTTTTTTGTTGACCAACATTTAGGCCACCTTTCCAAAAAGACCCAAGGGCCTGAATGCCAAAAGAATGGCCATGGGGCCAAAAATGACGAAATAAGCCAATTCTGGAAACCAGACTTGTCCGAAGGTAGACAGCATGCCCACCAACAAACTTCCAACCGCAGCGCCAATCAAGCTGCCACGTCCGCCAATGATCACAACCGCCAGGCTATAGACCAGAATTTCGGAGTCGGCCGTAGGATACAGCGTCAAAAATGCACCTCCCATCACACCGCCCAATCCGGCAAGGGCAGAACCCAGCATGAAGGTGTAGATGAACACCCGTCGAATGTCCACACCCATGGCAGAGACGGTTTCTGCATCGTCCACGCCTGCTCGGATCAAGGCACCGAGTCGAGTTTTGGTGATCAAGAGACTGAGTGAGATGAAAATCACGACGCCGACCAAGAGTACAAACAATCGGTAAATGGGATAGGTCATGTTTCCAAATTCTGCAGGGCCATCAAGGAAGGCGGGCACCTGAATGCTGAAGGTATCACCACCCCACAAAACCAAAGACAGATCGTTGAGCACAAAGGCTACACCCAGTGTCAGTAGCACCTGTCTGAGTTCAACTCCGCGCACAAACCTCAGCAGACCAAAGTCAATGATGAAGCCTGTCAGTGCAATACCGATTGCAGCACCAATTGCCCCCAAAAAGAAATTGCCCGTGAAGTTGGCTACGGTCAAGCCTAAATAGCCGCCAAAAAGATAAAGGGCACCATGCGCCAAATTCACAATTCGCATGAGTCCAAAAATCAGTGTGAACCCACTGGCGACAACGAACAGCAAAGCTGCAAAGGTTGCCCCATTGAGGAGTTGAAATATCGTCATTGACACAGCAGATTCATCCTTTAAGTTAAGACTTTCGTCACTTTAAAACCACCACTGAACCTCAGCAATTAGCGTTTACGCAAAGCACAAAAATTCTCTTTTGATTGACCGTATTCATACTGCTAAACCTGCGACCCATACCAGTCAAGAATCTGCTCGCCCGTCCAGAACAAAACATCTTTGCGCTGACGAATTTCCGTCAACAATTGCTTGTAGTATTTGAGCCTGTGCGGCGCACCCATGATGTAAGGATGAACCACCAAGGCCATCACGCGGGCAGAATCGACTGAGTCTTCGTAAATTTGCTCAAATTGATCGATGCCACGTCTGTAGTATTCAGAGGCAGTATGGTGCTGAATCAGCATCATCGCCACGTCGTTGCACTCTTGCGTGTACGGCACATTGACAATAGGTTGATGGCGCGTTTTCAAGACAACAGGCTGGTCATCGAGTACCCAATCACAGACGTACTCATATCCATTCTCAGATAACAAATCCGGCGTATGCCAGGTTTCAGTCAAGCCAGGACCCAACCAACCGCGCGGACGTTTTCCAGTGAATGCCCTGATCGCCTCGGTTGTTTTGGCAATGTCTTCCTGCTCGTTTTCAACCTTCTGCATATTTCTCTGGGTATACCCATGGCCCATGAATTCCCATGCCCTGTCTAGCGCGGCCTGAGAAATAGGTTCATAGGCTTTGATGGCGGAACCATTGATAGCAAGCACTGCCTTGATGTCGAGTTCATCCAGTACCTTTAACATCCGCCAGAAACCAACCCTGTTACCGTATTCATGCCACGCCCAGTTGGGAATATCCGGCATTGGAGAGCCACCTGCCGGGGGTGTCAGTACCGTTCTAGGCATCGTTTGATCGATGTCCCACTCTTCAATGTTCACGATATTCCAGACCACCATGCGTGCTCCACCTGGCAGCTTTAAAGGCTTTCGAGCATTGATCGGAGAGTACTTAATTCTTTCCAGAGGCTTCATGTGATCAGGTCCTTGTGCCAATAGTGATTTCCAGATCGATTAATCCATCAACCGTACCTCGGAGAATGTCGCCGGTTAGAACGGGCGCAACACCTGCCGGTGTTCCAGAGTAGATTAGATCGCCCTCCACCAAATCATACAAATGAGACAGGTTACTCACAATCTCGGGCACATTCCAGATCATTTTTTCAATCAGTGAATCCTGTTTAACTTGTCCATTGACCGACACTGCAATTCGCCCATGGTCGATGTGCCCGACATCGGCAACCGTGCGCAAGTTTCCACAAGGTGCACAAGCATCGAAACTTTTGCCAATTTCCCATGGCAAACCATTTTTTCCAGATTCACGTTGGCGATCACGTCGTGTCATATCAAAGCCCACCGCGTACCCAAAAATATGATCCAGCGCCTTTTCTTTACTGATAGCTCTACCAGACTTACCAATGGCTACGACCAACTCGACTTCAAACTGGAAGTCATTCGTTTGGGGTGGATAGGGAACCAACTGACCGTTGAGAACAAGTGCGTCACGCGGCTTCTGAAAGAAGAACGGCGGATCACGCTCATCCGCCTCCTTCATTTCGCGAATATGCTCCAGATAATTACGCCCCACACAATATATTCTTCTGACTGGAAAAAATGTGCCAGTCCCTGCAACCGGAACTGCAACGACTTCTGGCACTTGGACTGCGAAGTTCATCACTTGGCTGTCTTTCTGGCGGTTTGATACCAGTCGAGAATTTGCTCACCATTCCAATGCATGACACCCGTGTGTTTGGCCATGTGCTGATAGACCTCTTCGAGGTATTTGATGCGGAAAGGCTGCCCGGAAATGTAAGGGTGGATGGCAATCGCCATCACGCGAGGGCGATCTGAGCCTTCCTCGTATAGGCGATCAAAAGTATCGATGCACTTTTGCGTCCAGTAAGAAGCCTCATGGTGCTGAACAGCCATCATCGGAATATCATTGTTTTCAACGGTATAAGGAATGGTAATGAGCGGGCCATGTTCGGTTTGGATCTCTGTCGGCTCTTCGTCGTAAACCCAGTCACCAATGTATTTGATGCCCGCCGCAGCCAGATGGTCCGGGGTTTCATTGGTTTGGGTCAGGCCGGGGCCAAGCCACCCAACTGGCCGTTTACCAGTGAATTTTTCAATCACGTCCAGAGACCGCTTGATCATGGCTGGCTGATCAGGCTCAAGATGAATAGGTCCTTGTTGGTAACTGTGGCCCATGAATTCCCAACCGGCATCAAGGCAGGCTTGCGCAACTCGGGGGTAGTCTTCGCAAACGCGGGCATTGATGGACAGCGTTGGCTTTATGCCCAACTTTTGGTAAAGGTCGTGAAAGCGCCAGAATCCGACGCGCATGCCGTATTCGTGCCAACTCCAGTTGGGCACATCGGGCAAGAGAACCGCTCCGGTAGGGGCGGGAATGACTTGGCGAGCCATGGGTTTGCTAATGTCCCAAACCTCCAAGTTAACAATGGTCCAAACAATGATCTTCCCGTTGTCGGGTAATTTCATTTTTGGACGATCGACGATAGCACTGTAAGGCGCACGCTCCCTAGGAATCATGGTCATGTCGTCACTCCTTCATTTCTTGACGTAGTTAATTTCCCAACTCTCAACGATTTGACTGCCCGCCTGTTTCAAGATCACAGACATAGGGCATCGCTTGTTCAGGTCTTCACGCAATAGGCGCATTTCCTGCTCGGTCCCGAATGTGGTGGCCTTTACCTTCAATTCAATGGTGGGAAACGGAACGGGTACATCCGCCACTCTGTCTATGCCCCGGTGATCCAGATGGCCCAGCACATCAATTTTGTCAATCTTCAAATCGATCTTCATCTCAATTGCTATGCGACGCGCAATCACGTTGGTGCAACCAATCAAGGCGCCTAGCAAAGTTTCCAAAGGCGTTGGCCCCACATCAGTACCGTGGCGGTAGGGTGGCTCATCAATCACAAAGGAATGGCCGCGGACTCGCACCTCAGTGAGGCTTGCTGTGGGGGCATAACCTTCTAAGGCCACCTTGATCAGTTTATGTTCTTTGACATTCAGCACGCTATTTCCTTTTTCAATGCCTCAAGACTTGGCTTGATGAGTGCTTCCAAACTGTGAAAGTTAAAAATAGCACCTTTTTTTTGCCAAGCCTTGGCGTTTGCCAGGGTGACTGGCAGACCAAAACGCTCCCCATGTTCCTTGATTTTCAAAGCGATGTGGTCTAGCGCTTGCTGAACTTCTGTGACGGTGATGTCACCGCCAAAACCCATGCTGTGTGACAGGTCATAAGGTCCAATGAGGAACAGGTCAAATCCTTTAACAGCCAGAATTTGATCTATGTTTTTAAGCCCCGCCTCGGATTCGATCTGGGGAATGATGATCATGTCCTTCGCCTTACTGCCGCATGCGTAGCTGACAGTCTCCAAAATCAATTGTGCTTCTTGCGCAGTCTCTACTCGAGGAATGACCAAGCCATCAATACCCCGATCAAGATAGCTCACCCAATCCTCTACATAACGAGTCTTGCTGCGAACAACCGCCGCAGCGCCATGGCGTTGTGCAGCCCGCGCCATAGGTCCAACCATGTCAATGCCAATCCCCGCACGCTCGCAATCGATGAACAAGATATCAATGCCAAGTTTGGAAACCAAATCGGCCACATCAAAACCACCTGCAAAAGTGTTGATGGCTAATACAGGCTCATTCGCCTGAATTTTGTTCTTGGCCTGTGAACGAAAGTTCATGGAGATTTTTTCAACTCATTGACAGACATCATTTCCGAACTGGTCATGACAAAACCAAGTGCTGTGCGAATACACAACAATGCCGCATCGTGCAAAGAAGGATCGTCCATGGTGTCGACACAGTCACTGGGGACGATCACAGCATAATCCTTAGAACAAGCCGCAGCGACTGTTGAGAGCACACAACTGTTGGTATTGACACCTGTAATGATAAGTGTGTTGATGCCGTGGGCTTTCAAAGTGAAATCTAAATCGGTTCCCACAAAGCAATCGTAGCGTTTTTTTGTGTTGACGATCCAGTCTTTTTTCGGGTCGATCACTTGCGACATCACCGTGCAGCCTGGCGATCCCTGCAAATTGTGGCGCTCAACATTTTTTCGCGTGGCATGAGGATCATCTGCACGCGTTCTCCAAAACGGATTGGACCGAATTTCAGGAACATCTCGGTAAGTCGTTACCAAGTGAATGATCGGCCAATTCTGCTCGCGGCACCAAGCAAACAATTTGGCAGCATTACCCAGCACTCGATCGGCTTGGGCTTGAGTCTTGACAGGCATGGTGGCCACAGAAAGGTCCATATGACCCCGATGCAAATCGATCGCAATGACAGCCGCTTTAACTTTGTCTACACCGAAGTTCATGACGGCCTCAGATCATAGGGTTGTGGGAAGTACTCAACATTTTCTTCTGATCGATGCCAAAACAGTCGGCCAGCCAATCGGCCAGGATTTCCTGACCAATGGTCGGGTTGTCATGCTGGCAATGCTCCGCACCTGTTTCCTCTTCAGACAACAAGCGCAGGGTCACATTCACCCCCTTGGACTTGCCGTAGTCATAGACTTTCTTGGCTTGCGAGACGGTCAGCACATCGTGCCCACCGTGCATGACCAGGAACGGGCATTTCATATGATCAAGATGCCCATCCAGCGTAAACTCCCTCGCCTTTTCCATGGAGGCTTTCATGGTTGGCTTGCCAAAAACCCACTTGATGTGTTCAGCCAGGCCGTGGTCTTCCGATGCATTACCCCAGAGGTCGGTAATGGCCCAAATAGCCCCATGCGCAATGCAAGCTGCAAGGCGCGGCTCGTAACAACCTGCACGTGCAGCGTAATAACCGCCGAGGCTGGAGCCTGCAACAGCGATGCGCTTGGGATCTACGTCATCACGTTTCTCGAGCCAGTCAATGCACCGACCAATCGGCACTTCGGTGTCAACCCTGTTGACCACATTGTGGCGACGCAAAGTACCGCCCTGTCCAGGGCCGTCAATCATCAATACCGAGATGCCGCGCTGGACAGCGCCATGGGCTTGCATGAACCACATTTCGTCCTTGATTGAATCAAGACCGCCCATGCAAATTAATACGGGTTGACGCTTATCTGGGAAAGGCGCACGCACGAAGTAGCCGCAAATAGTGACGCCGTTTTCGTAAGGAATCTCAACAGCCTCACCGGCAGGATTCAAATGCGAAATGAATTTTTTACTGCACGCCTCCATCTTTTCGAATGTTGGCAAGCGTCTCGGGTCATCAGGCTTTAGGAAAAACTCAGCCTGACGGTAGTAGTCTGCAGCCCGTAAGTAGCAATTCATGGCCGTCTTGATGTGACCCAAACGCTCTTCTTCGCAACCACGATTCCAATTGCGATCACCAATGTGCATCCACTCCTTGTGCCAACTTTCCAGATCACCTGGAATCATACGACTGGCTGCTTGGAATACTTCACTGACCGAGCCACCCCCCTCTTGGGTTTCGCCTAAACCGCGCCGAAACTGATACGCCAGCCAAGGGTGCTCTGGCCAATGGTGCCAGCCATAGGGCTCGTAGTGAGGCAGGCGGTTTTCGGTGATTTTCTCAATTAGGTTGTCTTCAGACATGCAGAAAGCTCCATCAATTTTGATTCCAGAAACATTCACTATTTTCAAGTAACTTGAATAACTATACACACCTCAGTAAAAATATCTATGATTTTCTTCCTAGTAAAAACCCTAGACATCAACATGGTCACATGAGAATTACTCACACAAGGATGTTCAGTGCTTCAAGCATCGACACGATGACCCGCTTGAATAAATGGAAATTCGATGGATCAACAGGTTACAAGCAATCTGCAGTGGTGTGGCAGTCAATGTGGAAGTTTCAAAAAATTCACGGACCTTGTTTAACTAACGTTTCTACTTTTTAGTATTGTGCAAGGCGGTGTATGGGTAAATCTTAACTGCCTCTAAAGTGTAGCCAGACACACCCGAGGCCGTTTTGGTTCTGGCCTCCTTCAGTAGGCCCTCCACCCAAATCACATCCATCGACTCCAGTGTTTTTGACAAGTTGAGTTTGGGATGCGGTGTGACCAATACGATTTGATTGGCTGGCGGAGGAGGTGTATGAATGCATGCGCCAAAATATGGCACCAATAAAAACTCTCGCTGCCCGTTTCGGACAGCATCCAGAGGCACTACAAAGCCTGGCATTCGAATTTTTTGATTGATGTATTTGGTTGAAATGGGTGCTTCGTCTAACTTTGAGCGCATGCTGGCCATCAGTTTTTCAGCCTCTTCCGAGCCATCCTTCAAAAAAGCCATGCGACCATAAGTGCCCATTTCTTTTTTCATCTGCTGATACCACTCCTCGTTCAATAAATCGTCCCATGTGATTTTTTGATAACCGGGGGTTTGTGCAAAAGCAGATACGAACAAAAGAAAATGACAAACAACTACGCACAGTTTGGTGACATTGAATTTTAAAAAATTGCTTAACATGGCAGATATATTGCAAGAAGTAGCCATCAGTTAGGTGGATTTAGGCCGTCCGACAAGGACATGCGATAGGCACGCCAAGCAGGCAAGGTGCTGGCCAGTAACGCACAGCACAACAATAAGCCAATGCTATACCAAGCATCAACACCAGGCCAACCATTCTGGGTTTGGATGCCAAAACCCTGCAGCAAATAGTCTTGAAATACAAAGATTAAAAATTGTGCACCCATCACGCCTGCCGCAATGGCTACACCGCATACTAAGAAAGTTTCCCATACAACAGTCATGAAAATTGAAGCCGGCCTAGCACCCAATGAACGGTAGATGGCCAATTCTTTGCGACGCGCTGACAAGCCCACTAAAAGTACCGAAACAACACCTAACAATGAACACACAGCCACCAATGCACCCATCACGATGAGTGCGTTTTCAACGACACGAACAATTTGCCACATCTCATCCAATGCCACACCAGGCAAGACGGCCATAAGTGGTACCGAAGTCGAGTTGAGTCTCAAGCTTTCAATGGCTTTGCGGGCTGAAAAAACTGTTGCACGAGAATGCAGTCCCACCCAAACCGCTGTTAACTCAGAAGGTTTGAGTTCAGCAACACTTGGCAGATCCTTTTGAAGATCTGGTTTGGCATCAAACGCTGAAGGCCTCAAACCGATGCCCCAACCAATGTGAAGCGCTTCAAAGGCCTCTAAACTTATCAATACCGATCTGTCCAAGGGTGTGCCTGTAGGTTTTAAGATGCCCACCAATTTAAATGGATGGTCCGTATGAACTGTCTCTTCAATCGCTTTGTATCCATGCGTCAATGCAAATGTGTCATTGAGTTTTAATTTTTTAGAATTCGCCACCTCAGAACCAATGACCACTTGCATCAAAGAACCAGGATTGGCCTGCGGATCCTCAAAGGCCTGACCCACTTGAAATGACAAGTCCTTACCAGAAGATTGGTAGTGCTTGAAAAACTCTAGGGAAGTTCCCATGACAGGAAAGCCATCAAACGAGTCACCCAACTGTATGGGTATGGTCCAGGCCACAGCTGGCAATTGATTGATTCGTTGCAAATCTGTGTAAGACATATTTTGGGTAGGCGTACCCAGTTGAAACACACTGTACAAAAGCAAGTCGGTCTGGCTTCCTCGAGGCCCCACCACTAAATCAACGCCACTTAATGCATTAGAAAAGCTCTGCTTGGCATCTGCGCGGATTTGCTGCACACCCAACAAAATAATGACCGATAGGCATACAGACAACGCCACTAAGCTGAGCGAGTACTTTCGAGACCAAGCACTCTTCCAAGCCAAATTAAGCCAAAACATGTTGAGGCTCCTGGGTTGGCATTAAAAATACACGGTCAAATTGGGAAGCGATTCGCATGTCATGACTGACCGTGATCACACTGGTGTTTTGGGCACTGGCTGTTGACAACAACAGATTCAAAAAATCTATTTTGTTGTCTTCATCTAATGCAGAGGTAGGCTCGTCGGCCACAATCAGTGAGGGGCAACCCAGAAGTGCTCTGGCAGCTGCCACTCGTTGCTGCTCGCCAACAGACAAAAGATTGGCCGGCCGCTGACGCAATGCTGGCTCCAAATGAAGTGCGTCACAAAGGCTGTCTACATGTTTCTGAACACAGCCAAAAAGTTGCCTTGATTTCTTGAACCGCCTGTCAAACAGCTTGCTAGGCAATTCAATGTTTTCTTGAACTGTTAAAAATGGCAATAAATTGAACTGCTGAAATATGAGGCCTAGATGCTCGCCTCTGAACCAGTCGCGATCGGAAGGCGACAGCTGGTTCATTGTCGTTCCCAAGACCCTACAAGTGCCCTGCTGCGGTACTTGAATGCCTGTGATCAAGCTGAGCAAGCTTGTTTTCCCGCAACCGCTTGGGCCACCAATGAACAAAGTTTCACCTTGCTGCAAAGTCAACTCTGCAATGGCAAACAAGGGCTTGGTTTGTGGAGCCCAAGAAAACTCAATGTTCTCCAACTCAAGTGCGGCAACTGTCATGGTGAAAAAGATGGTTTACTGGAACGCACCGTTGCAGCTTTTTGAGCGCCCTGCGACACCCATTCCAACTTCAACTGGTTTGAACGGACGTGCGACTTGAAAAAGGGAAAACCAAATTTAGTCAACGCTTGAGGGTTGGCACACTTAAATTTGAAAGCATAGTTCAAATCACTGTGCCCTTTGCCTTTGATGCCCTGAAACATGTCTGATTCAGCCTTCACTTCAAGTTGCTGACACTTTGCCTCCACAGGCAATTCAATGAAATAACTTGCGTTTTGCAAAGATCTCTGCAACTGGTTCATGGCATCAGTTTGAGCAGCTGTTTTGGGCAAATGTTCAAAACCGAGCAAGGCTTCCATTGGCATGGTCCACTGGCCTTGCAGGACATCGCCGTTCAAACTGAGTTGAAGCGCACCCTTGCCATGTGAGTGCTGAGCAAATATGGGTAAGGCGAGTAACAGGCTCGATAAGATGGCCAACGATGATTTGAGGGGATGTGTCATGGTGTCTCCGGAAAGGGCCTAGGGCTTTTACGATGTGACTGTGACGAACTGTAAACGAAGTCTCCAGTATCTACCCTTATTTGGGGTGGACGCACAAGGACTTAGCAGTCCGTGCAATCCGCAGCTTACTTTTTCAAATCATGGGTTTCATTGAGCTGACGTAGCTGGGCTCCAAGCATGCCGAAGCGGATCTATAGCGCTCGTAAGCATCGCGATATGCTGCGCGTGTTGACTGCTGCGGTTCGACCCAGCGCTCGATCGTGTTGAGTCGCCTACTGGCTTGGACCAAGTCGACCGCCTGCCCGGTGGCCACGGCCAGGATCGCAGCCAAGCCCTGAGAAGTAAGTTCATGGTCAACGAAGGGTGCGACTGGAACTCGCAAAACGTCGGCTTTGATTTGCCCTAGAAGTGAACTGCGCGCCAAACCACCTGCCAATCGCACGCTTTGCATTTCAACGCCGCAGCCTCGCATCACGTCAGCAATATGGCCCACTGAGAAAGCCAGACCCTCAAAGACCGCGCGCGCAAAGTCGGCTGAATTGCTGCTCAAGCGAAGTCCAAGCATGGCACCGCTTGCCCAAGGATTCCAAAGAGGTGAACGCTCACCAGATAGGTAAGGCAAAAAAGTCAGTCCGTTGGCGCCTGGAGGCGCCTGGGAAGCAAGCCGCTCAAGCGCTATTGGATCTTCACATAACAGGTTTCGGCACATCCATTCCAAGGAACTACCAGCAGCTGCCGTCGACCCGCGAACTAGATGCTGACCAACAAAGGGGACGCTGTAGATGCGTCGATCTGGATCGTCAATTCTTTGTTGCCACAAGACCCCAAGGGAACTGACTGTGCCAGAGATATCTACAGCTTCCCCAGGCGAGAACAAGCCAGCCCCAAGATAGGCACTCTTGCTATCGAACGCGGCTGAGATCACTCGGACACGGCCAAAGCCGAAGCGTGCAACCAGCTCGGGCCGCATCTCACCGACCTCTTGTCCCACTTTGACAATGCGTCCAAAAGGCGCGTTATCCACGGACAAGGCCTTGCGTACGTTAGCGTCGTAAAGTCGAAGTCCGGTAAAGGCGTTAAGCGTTGACTCTCCGCTTAGCAGGTGATTGAGCCAGCCGGTAGAGTCCAAAAAGTGACTGGTGTGGCGCGCCTTTTCGGGAGTGCGCGCGACCAAGTCTAGCCATTGCGGTAAAGGGTCTGCGGCGTGCACGCGAAGTCCATCGTCGTTTCCCACAGCACGCAGCACCTGAGAAACGCGACTGACTTGACCTGTCGCGCGTCGGTCGGGGTACATCGTGGCAGCTCCCAACGAGCGGCCGTCGGAACCCACCGCCACGTAGCCTGCCAAAGTACCTGCCGCAGCTATCGCTAAGGGCTTAACACCAGCATGTTGCGCTTCTTGTAATCCTTGCAACAGCAGTGACTCCCATTGCTCAGGAGACTGCTCATAAACATCGCCATCGATGTGAGAATCTACGGGCGCCGACCAAGCCCACTGTCTGCGGCCAGTATTGTCATAGGCAACCAGACGTAGGCTCTGTGTACCCAGATCAACCGTCAACAGTTCGTCGCCTCGTCTGCGCGAACTCATGACACTAGTTTCCGAAGTTGTTGGGCGCACTGACGCATACCCTGCGCCAAAATGCCGCGGTCAGAACCCATCGATATGACGCTGTATCCAAGAGCCAGATATTCTTGTGCCTGCGCTGCGTCACGTGCCAGCACTCCGGCTGCCTTACCATGCAGAGCCGCAGCTTTTACCACTTGTAAAAGCACGTCGCGAAACTTCGGATCTGAAGGGGTTCCAGCCCCCAATCCCAGCGCAATACCTAGATCAGTGGGCCCGACAAAAAGCACGTCGATACCGTCGACAGCAGCAATCGCCTCAGCCTGCGCCAGCCCTTCGCTTGACTCGATCTGCGCCATTAGCCACAGTCTATCGTTGATGGTGGCGACGTATTTTGTGTAGTCCCGGCCATAGGCACTATTGCGCGTGGAAGTCGCAGCGCCACGTTGTCCAAGCGGAGGCACCCTGGAAAAGTCCACCACTTGCAACGCGGTTCGCGCATCGCGAACATCAGGCACCATCAATCCGTGAACACCAAGATCAAACGCTCGCTTGAAGACCGCAGCGTCAACGGCCCCCACGCGCAAGACAGTTGCAGCGCTACCGCCAGCTGCAGCAGCCTGCAATTGATGTTCCAGTTCGCGCCAATCGCTGACACCATGTTCGTGGTCGATAAGAAGCCAGTCAAAGCCGGCCTGCGCCGCCATCTCGGCGGCGGCGGCATGGCCAAGACTCAGCCAAGTGCCTGTTAGCAAGCGGCCGGTCAGGGCGTCTTTGCGGATAGTAGCGTGCATTCTGCGAACTCCTACTTGCCAAATATGGCATCGGGTAATACCGTGCTAACTGACGGCATCAACGCAATCAGTAACAGCAGTCCAAGAAGGATCATATAGAAAGGTGGCACCGGACGCACCTAGCGAAATGAGCAGAGGTAGATGAGTTGTATTAAAGTCTCCTAAGTCGTCCCTGCGGTAGGCGGTTGGCGATATGTATCTTGCACGCGGTGCTTTAACGCTGGCCTAACTGTTCGTTCGCTTCTGCGTTGAACGGACTAACCTGATGCCTGAGCTTGCGCAGCGGCCACGTCATTGGTAACAAGGAAATTGTCTTATGAACCAAGTCGACTTCATCAACGGTAAAACGCGCGTGTTTGGCATCGTCGGTGATCCTATTGAACAGGTCAGATCTCCCGAAATGGTGACATGGGAATTCCATCAACGACCCTATAACGCTGTGATGATTCCCATTCACATCGCCCAGAGTGATTTCGATCATGTCATCCCAGAAATCATGCAAATTCGCAATCTTGACGGTCTGATTTTTACCATTCCATACAAAGTCAAAGCGCTAGGATTGGCCAAGAATCTAGGCCAGCAAGCTTCGCTGGTAAGAGCAATCAATGCAATCAAGCGCCAAAGTCATGGCGATTGGTGTGGTGAAATATTTGATGGCCTGGGCTGCGTGGAAGCCTTTAAACGTCGTGGCATCTCACTGACAAACAAACGCATTCAACTGATTGGCCTTGGAGGCGCTGGCTCGGCCATCTGCGTCGCTGTGGCTCATGAAAAACCCAGCCTGATGAGACTGTTCGATTTAAATGAACGCAGGTCTGAACAGATGATGCAGTTGGTCAAGCAAATCAGTCCTCAAACTGTCGTAGACGTGGGCACCCCTCGTTGTGATGACATCGATGTTTTGATGAACGCCTCCCCTGTTGGCATGCTAAGCGACGCAAGGCTGCCATTGGCAGCAGAAACTTTCAACAAGGATTTAGTTGTGTTTGATGCCATCGTGATGCCTGAGATCACACCCCTCATAAAACTTGCGCAAGACTGCGGGTGTGAGGTTGTAAAAGGGCGTGAAATGATGCTTGGGCAAATATCGAAACTTGTAGACTATTTTCTCGCCCCATAAAACGGTGCCTAAAGTTGGCACGGGCGAGGCTTCTAATGTGTTTTACAATTCTGATCATATTTTGCTCACGAAACGATATGAGTGCACGCTAGGTAAGTCCTCTTGAGGACTAATTTTTGGATTTTTTTAAATGCATATCGTCCACTCTGTTGCCGAACTTCGCAAACATCTGGCCAGTGCGCAACACCCGGCTTTTGTGCCCACCATGGGTAATCTGCATGCTGGGCACATCGCGCTGATCAACCAAGCCAAGCCACTGGGCGATTGCATCGTAGCCAGTATTTTTGTCAACCGGCTTCAGTTCTTACCGCATGAAGACTTTGACAGTTACCCACGCACCTGGAAAACGACTGCGCTCAACTGAAAGCCGCCGGCTGCGATGTTCTGTTTGCACCGCGCGAAAACGATCTGTATCCCGAGCCCCAGGTCGTCAAAGTCCACGCCGATCCGTCCTTGGCCGACATCTTGGAAGGTCACTTTCGTCCTGGTTTTTTTACCGGCGTATCCACCGTGGTGATGAAGCTCTTTATGGCCGTGTTTGCGGGCAAAGCCCAAGGCTCTGCCGTGTTTGGCAAGAAGGACTACCAGCAACTTTTAGTCATTCAGCAAATGGTGCGCCAGTTCGCTTTGCCCATCACCATCCAAGGGGCAGAGACTTGTCGCGACGCCGACGGGCTGGCACTAAGTTCACGTAATGGGTACCTGAGTGATAGTGAAAGGGCCGAGGCTCTGTACCTGTCAATTGCTCTGCGCAAACTGGGCCAAAACGCACAGGTCTTTGCAAACTCACTGCAAGCCCATTTACCCGACTTAGAAGACAAAGCCATAGAAGGTCTTCGCAAAAGAGGCTGGCAACCAGACTACCTCACCGTGCGTCGGCGCTCTGACCTGCGGGCACCACAAACAGGAGATGCGCTGGTGATTCTGGGCGCGGCCAAGTTGGGGAACACCCGTCTCATTGATAACTTAGAAATTTGAGGTCCACTTCTGGTTAATGATTTTTCAGCACACTCGGTCAGGGTCACCCCTCCCACCTAATAGGCATGACAAATGAAAATCAAAGCGGTTGTTTTGGATGCTTACGGAACATTGTTCGATGTTTACTCTATCCAAGTATTAGCTGAAGAGTTCTACCCCGGTCAAGGTGCTGAAATAGCACAGTGCTTCAATGCTGCTCAGCCAAGATACCAAAACTGGGTAGCGCATCGCGCAGCCCAAGGCGACGCAATGCCAACCAATAGGTGGCCACATTGACCCCAATCAGGGGTTTGCCAAAGTGCGCTTCAATGGCAGGCGTCATGGCGCTGACGGGTAAATTGGTGCCTACATGCACCAGGGCTTGCACCTGAGGCGTGTCCACCGCTTCAAAGCCCTGCATGATTTGATCAGGGGTAAACTGGGCCACCGATATAGGACCAGTCGATTTAAGGCCATGACTGGCTACCACCTCAAAACCGCAGGCAGTGAAAAACGCCGCAATAATGGTGTCTGCTGGTGGCCAATAAGGGGTGAGCACGCCAATCCGACGTGGATTGCCAATGGCCTTCAAACCCTCAAGCACTGCAATAGATGGCGTCACAAATGGAATGCCCGCCAGAGCCTGCAAGCGCGCCTCTTCGGCCATCGCACGTTGCAAGTCCCCGCGAAAAGAATGGATGGAGTGGCCATGCGCTACTGCATGCGGCTCACAAGGCATGACCAGCGTCAGCGCTTCTTCGAGTTGTCCTTTTTCAGTTTTTAAAGCTTGCTCATAAGCCTGCATATCGTCATAAGGCCTGGGCGGGAGCAACATGCGGCTGACGTGGTTGGTTACACCCGCTGGGCGCATGGCCTCCATCTCAGGTTGTACAACGGTATTGGTAGCTGGGACGATGACCGCAATTTTGGCCCGGCTGGCCAAGCTGTCAAAGCTCAAAGGGGTAGACATGGTTCACTCCATTTTCAATTTGGCAGCCTTGGCCGCTTCGGACCAAATGCCGATGTCGGCTCGCAAGGTATCGGCAAATTCCCGCGGTGTGCTGCCAATCGCATCGACCCCAATTTGCTGCAAGCGTGCTGTCATACCCTCAGAGGCCAAAGCCTCTCTAACCGCATCGGCAACGCGCTGTACAACCGTTGCAGGCGTGCCAGCAGGCGCCATCAAACCATTCCAGGTGACGGTGCGAAACCCTGCAAAGCCCGACTCGGCAATCGTCGCAACTTGAGGCAATTGGCTAGATCGCTTTTCGCTGGAGACGCCAATCAAGCGGATATTGCCACCCGCCAAGTGCGGCACCAACTCGGAAAAGTTGCCAAAGTACATCTGCACATTGCCCGCCAGCAAATCGGTCACCGCAGGTGCACCGCCCTTGTAGCTGATGTGCGTCATGTCAATTTGAGCGCGGTTAACAAACAGCGCCGCGGACAAGTGGGACACACTGCCCGCGCCACCTGAGGCAAAGTTGTATTTGCCTGGGCTTTTGCGCGCCAAGGCCACCAACTCTTGTACGTTGTTGGCTGGCACCGATTTATGTACTCCCATCACAAAGGGGTTGCTGCCCACATTGCTGATGGGCACAAAATCACGCACGGGATCGTAGTTAGTTTTGTTGATGGCAGGCAAGATGGCCATCACAGGCATCGCCGCCATCAGCAAGGTGTAACCATCGGGCGCTGCCTTGCCAACAAATTCGGCTGCGATGCCGCCACCCGCACCAACCTTATTTTCTACCAACACCGATTGGCCTAGGGTTTGCGTTAAACGCTCGGCCATGATGCGCGCAATTGAATCGGTGTTGCCGCCAGGCGCAAAGGGCACCACGATTTTGATTGGCTTGACTGGCCATGTGGGAGCTTGCGCTAATGCGATGCCGGGCAAGCAAGCCAACAAGCAGCTGACCAGCACACCTGCGCGTCGCCATTGCGATGGCGCCAGCTGCAAAGATGAGTTCACAGTGTGGACATCAAAAAACTTCATGGCTTTATCCTCTCAATTAAAAATAAATGAAACCGATTGAGTTGTGGCTCGCTTTACATCCCTTTTGAACGGGCACCATCAGACAATAGAATCGGCGCGGCGGATGCTGTTGATCATCGATGAGTTCAACAAATAGTCGCGCGCCTTGATTGGATCGGCGCATACCGTGCGCAACTCCTGCATACGCTGAGCACGCAGAGCTGGGTCTTTTTCTTCTAGATTTTTTTTGTTGCGCACCGACAGTTCTTGCACATAGGTCACGTTGGCCTGTTGACGCTGGCGGTTGTATCGATCAAGCGCCTCTTCACCCTCCTCTCCTTTGACAACTCGCGCAAGCGCATGTCCCAGGCTGATGGCGTCGTGGATGCCGCTGTTAAGTCCAAACCCACCCAAGGGGTTGTTGACATGGGCGGCGTCACCGGCGAGCAAAACCCGACCTTGACGAAAGCGTACCGCCACCCGCTGGTGCACACTGTAAATGCTTTGGTGTACAAGTGGGTAGGTGATGCTGTCGCCGACCCCGGTAATTCGCCGAATGGCATGCTGAGCATAGGGCCCAGCCAAGGCTTCGTCTTCGGGAGTCTCAGGGTCTACGGGCAAGGTCATGCGCCACAAACCAGGCGGGCCTTCATCAGGCATTTTGAACAGCGCGCTCCACTGAACGGGGTCACTCATATAAGCGTTTTCGCGGTAGCCCAGGGTGGCAAAGTCAAACGTGGTGCTGAGCACACTATAGCGCTCGGGCCAGGTGTAGCCAGCAAACTCAATGTCGGCAGATTTGCGCACCTGACTGCGCCCACCGTCGGCACCAATTAACCACTGAGTATTCCAAGATACCATTCCCTGGGGACCTTGTGCCTGTACCACAAGATCATCACCCTGCTGGTGTTGGGACTCAAAGCGGTGACCAAACACGACATCGACCAAGCCAGTGCGCAAGACATGTTGCAACAAAATAGGCGTAAGACGGTGCTGCTCCAAATGCAAACGGTAAGGGTATGGCGTGTCCTTACGCAACAGGTCCAAATCCCACTCGGCGATCAAGCCCTCTTTTAAATCGCGCGACTGCCAGTAACGCACCGCAATGCCCAGCGCCCGCATTTCAGCCGCGACGCCAATGCTGTCCAACATCTCCAGGGTGGGGGGGTGAAAGGTGCCGGCCCGAAGGTCGATGGTCAAGCTCGGCGCGGCCTCGATCACCCGACTGGCAATCCCCTGTTGAGCCAACACCAGCGCAGCAATCAAGCCAACCGGCCCTGCCCCCACAATCATCACCGCTGGCTCACTGCTACTTTTCATGTTTTAGATGTCGCTGGCCGCTGCTATTAAAAACAATGAGATGAAGCAGACTTCAAGACTGCAACGAATCTATGGCTTGCATGGCCATCCGGGTAATCAGGTGGGCTCGATAAGCAGCGTCCGCATTCAGGTCTGAATTCAGCTGGCTATCGTCGAGCTTGATTGCCGCAATCGATTTAGAAGAAAAGCGTTGACTCAGCGCCTGCTCAAGTTCAGTAGCCCGAAAAACCACCAAGGCGGCGCCTGTCACGGCCACGCGAACAGCGCCGTTGAAGTCAGCGACAAAAACGCCTACCGTTGCGTACCGTGAAGCTGGGTGTTTGAACTTGGCGTAGGCTGATCTTGTTGGAACTGGAAAAAGAACGCTGGTGATGATTTCATTTTTGTGGAGGGCAGTTTCGAACATGCCTAAAAAAAATTCATCGGCTTTGATCTGACGCTCATTCGTCACGATCGTTGCACCAAGCCCCAGGGTTGCTGCGGGATAGTCTGCTGCAGGATCGTTGTTTGCCAGGGATCCACCTAAGGTTCCCATGCTGCGAACCATTCGATCTGCAATGCCACCAGCCAGGTTGGCCAGTCCGGGAATGAGAGTGCGAAGAGGCGATGAAGATGCCACATCCGCATGGCGCGTCATGGCGCCAATCGAAGCGACGCCATTTTCAATCTTGATGTTAGCAAGCTCTGCAATGGCTGACAAGTCAACAAGCTCCGATGGGCTAGACAAGCGCAACTTCATGGCGGCAGTTAGACTTTGACCACCCGCCAATAATTTCGACTCGCTCTCTTTTGCCAAGCAAGCTTGGGCCTCAGAAATCGACCCCGGTTTTTGATATTTGAATGGATACATGGGAATGCTGATACCGCGCGTTGTCAATCAAGCCTGCTTGGCCATGATCTTGGATGCTTCTTTAACCGCCTTGATGATGTTGTGGTAACCAGTGCAGCGGCACAAATTACCATCAAGTTGCTCGCGAATTTGCTCTTCGGTAGGCTGTTCAATGATCTTGAGTAAATGAACAGCGCTCATGACCATTCCCGGGGTGCAATATCCGCACTGGAGCCCGTGATGTGTCTTGAAAGCCTGTTGCATGGGGTGCAGCGCTCCATCGTTTGAAACCAATCCTTCTATCGTGGTGACATGGGCCCCTGCCGCTTGCAGCGCCAGAACGTTGCAGCTCTTCACTGCTTTGCCGTCAAGGTGAACAGTGCAAGCGCCACACTGAGAGGTGTCACAACCGATGTGGGTGCCCGTCAATCGGCAAATATCTCTGATGTATGTCACCAGAAGCGTTCGCTCTTCTATGGTGTGAGCAACCGCTTGACCATTGATGGTCATTGAAACAGTGACCGTCATGTGAGTGTCCACCGATCAAACATTGGCAAATAGCTGGGTTTTGAAGCGATCATTTTAATAACTCCTTTGTTCGCACTTCCCGCTGAAAGACATCAAGGCAATGGGACTTTGCATTAATGAAGTCTTGTGTTGTGAGCGTGCCGGGGGATCTCGGTCGGGTCGCTCTGAATTCAACTACTTGGGCAATTCTAGTTGGGCGTCTGGTCAGCATCAGTATCTCGTCCGCCAAATACACAGCCTCATCCAGATCATGAGAGACAACAATCATGGTTGTTTTTGTAGCTTGAAAAATGGCTTGAAGCTTGTCGCGCATGAAGAGCGTCATTTCATAATCCAGCGCTGAGAAGGGCTCGTCGAGAAACAAGACTTCAGGTTGCGTTGCCAAAGCGCGCATGATGGAAATTAGTTGCTGTTGCCCGCCCGACAATTCATAGGGGAAACGATTCAGATCGAATCGCACATCGAATGACTGGATCAACTCCTGTGTGCGAGCTTCACAGTCTGCTGGAGACTTACCAGCGATCTGGAGTGGATATTTGATGTTGTCGATGGATTTTTTCCAAGGAAACAGAGCGTCGCGGTAATTTTGGAAAACATAACCGATGACAGTTTCATGCAGTCGCTTGCCATCGAAAAGTATTTCTCCCGAATCAATGGGCATCAAGCCTGCGATCATGTTGATCAAAGTCGATTTGCCGCAGCCGTTAGGGCCAAAGACAGAAGTGATTCGGTTTCTGGGGAAATTCAGATCGAACCCTGAATAGAGTGGCTGACCTGCAAAACTCTTGGTCAATCCTCGGATGGTGATATGGATCGTGTTCATTTGCCACCCCAGTGAACAAAATGTCTTTCAATCAATATGAAAAACAAATTGAGACTGTAACCAAGAACTCCAGCCGTGAAGATGGTCGCGTACATTTCGGGCATATTGAAAATCATCTGAGCATTGATGACCCTTTGTCCTAGGCCATCAGTCGATCCGATGAACATTTCCGCCACGATCACAATGACCAATGCAAAAGACACGCCAGAACGCATACCGATGAATGTTTGGGGCAAAGACTCTAGCAAGGTCACACCAATCAACACCCTTGACTTAGAGGCACCCATGACGTAGGCTGCAGCCTGCCTCACTTTTCGAGCGTTCATCACACCATAAGCCGTGTTGAAAAGGATGAGAAGACCTGCGCCAAATGCGGCAACCGCTATTTTCGTACTTTCGCCAACGCCAAGAATGACCAAGAAAAGTGGAAATAAGGCAGATGCAGGTGTAGAGCGGAAAAAATCGATCACAAACTCTAGTGATCGATAAAGCTGCACCGATGAGCCTAGAACCAAACCCAAAGGCACACAGACCAAGGTGGCAAGCATGAAGGCGGCCAGTGTCCTGACAACCGTTACCCTCAGATCAGAGAACAGGTTTCCTTGAAAAAAGCCAACCCAAATCGCCTTCGCTGAATCTTGGGGCGAAGGCAACAACACGGGATCGACCCATTGCAAAAATGCAATGAACCACCAAGCGAAGATAAATGCAATAGCCCCGTAAGCCGGCGTTAATAAATTGACGTAATTCCTGCCAGCCATGAAGTTGCGTTCAATAAGATTTCAGCATGGACTTCACGTCAATTTTTTGTTTGACAAGTCCATAAGCAACACCTTGGTCAACCAGTTTTTGGAAATCAGAGACTTCTTCAGGCTTGAGGTCTTTGACCATGTTGTAGTAAGAGAGAGGGACAATGGGAGCAATAGCCGCCGCTGTGTTCATGTGTTTAACAAGAAGTTCTCGCGCTTTTGGATCAGTGTTGCCATCCTTAAGCGCACGAGCCCATGCACGGGCCAGACGTTCTGCAACTTGAGGACGCTCGTCCATAAATTTGTTGCTCATGACGCCGCCAGCGAGAACGGCGCAGGCATCATCACGGCCCAACATATGGGTCGCAATCACGCCGGTTTCAAGTCTCTTTGCAATGCCCTGAGCCGTCATGATCGTCACCAGGGGCTCCACCGTGTAGGCTGCATCAAACTGGTTGGCTTGCATAGCGCCAACGTGGACACTCATTTGCTGCTCTTGCATCTGGTAGTCTTTTTCGTCTAGACCAACCGCTTTCAAAACACCTTTGGCAACGAAGAGGTTGCCAGGGCCAGGGGCGGACATGATTCGCTTACCTTTAAGTTCTTTCAACGAATTGATTGGGCTGTTGGCGGGGACGACAAATGCCTCAACTTGGTATTTTTTGTTTTGGCAATTAATTGAAAAGTATTTCAGGGTATTTGGACGAAGTGCATTGATATTTGCGCCTTCAAGTGATAGCAGATTTGAAGCAGCGTCCAAATCCCCTTTGACCAAGCCTTGAATAATCAGCGGATGGGTTGCGAGAGGGATACCCTCAACGTCAAGATTTTCTGCAGCAAAGTAGCCGCGTTCCTTGGCGATGAAATAAGGCATCGCAGAAGACGAGATAAACAAGCCCATTTTGACCTTGTCTTGCGCAAATGCCGTCGCACCTAGCAATGAAGCAAGCACCAACACGCCAGTTGTAAGGGTTCTTTTGATTGTCAGCATATCTCACTCTCTTTCTGTGGAAGCATCACTTATGGGACTCATCGTTTAAAAATCAATTCCGATTTTTGACTCAATTGATCATCACTTACTTGCACTCATAGACTCACTAGGGGTTTCCCTGAGTCGTGTGAACTACTCTGTCATTGGTGTAATCTCATCATTCTTACCGATGTCTCAAGACATCAGGGTTTTAAGAAATTAATCAAAAATAAAATTTAAATTAGATATTTACATTTTCTAAAACCAAGGTGATCGTTATGCATCCAGAAGGCATTGGGAAAGCAGTTGTCCGGCGTGAAGATCAGCAGCTGCTGACGGGCCGTGGGCAGTTTGTTGCAGATATTTTTCTAGAAGGTATGAAGTTTTGTGCCTTCGTTCGTTCCCCCTATGCTCATGCTGAGATCAAGCGTGTGCAGGTTGCCAATGCTCAATCTGCACCCGGAGTTTGCGCCGTTCTGACGGGCGCAGACATGCGGAAAGATGGGGTGGGAAAAATGACGCCCTTATGGCTGATACCAGGCGTCAACGGCTCGCAGATGAAAGAGCCCCCGCGCTGGTCTATGGCTTGCGACCGTGTACGCCATGTGGGCGAAATTGTTGCAGTGGTCATCGCCGACAGTGTGAATTTAGCAATCGACGCAGCTGAGTTGGTAGAAGTCGATTACTTTCCTTTGCCAGCGGTGGTCGAAGTTAAAAAAGCTGCCGATAGCAAAGCACCGCAGTTGCATGACGAAGCGCCCGGAAACCTTGTTGTCCGCTTTCAACGCGGTGCCAAGGGGCCTGTAGATGAGGCTTTTGCCAAAGCACAACATCATATTTCGGTTGACATCATCAACCACCGCGTCATTTGTGCAGCTTTGGAGCCACGCGCTGTGATTGCACAACCATCGCCATCTCTGGGTCTGGATGGCCATGCACTGACCCTATGGTCTGCGACACAGGTGCCTCACCATATTCGCAAGTTGGTGTCCGAACAGCTTTCTCTTTCCGAAAGCGCCATCCGGGTGATCGCGCCGGACGTTGGTGGTGGCTTTGGTACCAAGGGGAAGCTCTACCCTGAAGAAACCATCTTGGCTTGGGCCGCTCGCAAGATCAATCGTTCGCTAAAATGGGTGTCCACGCGCAGCGAGGCATTTGTGAGTGATTACCAGGCAAGGGATCACGACACACATGCCGAATTGGCACTGGACGCTGAGGGCCATTTTCTTGCGGTCCGAGTCAAGACCTATGCCGCCCTTGGCGCATATGTGTCTACTGTAGGCGCCGCAGTTCCAACGACGGTTTACACCACAGTACTGTCGGGGCCTTACAAAATTCCTGCTATTTTCGCCGAAGTTGACGCCATGTTTACCAACACGGTGCCAACAGATGCTTACCGAGGCGCTGGCCGCCCTGAAGCTTGCTTTGTACTAGAAAGATTGATTGAAGAGGCTGCGATTAAAACGGGGATAGATCGCTTTGACTTGAGGCGAAAAAATTTTATTCGCAAGTCAGAAATGCCGTACACCACTTCACTTGGCCCTGTTTATGACTGCGGTGACTTTTCACGCATCTTTGAAAGGGCGTTGGTACTTGCTGACTTTGCCGGATTTCCAGAGAGACGAGCAGCTTCCGAGGCCAAGGGCCTGCTGCGCGGATTTGGAATTTGCTATTTTCTTGAAAGCTCTGGCGTAGCGCCATCTCGGTATGCGGGCTCTTTTGGGGCAAGGGCAGGATTTTTTGATTCGGCTGAAATTCGAGTTGCCGCTGACGGCAGCATTTCTATCCTATGCGGCACTCACAACCACGGGCAAGCGCATGCCACAACTTTTCCACAACTTCTTGCCTCTAAGCTCGGCGTTCCTTTGAACACCATCGAACTGGTCGAAGGGGATACTGGTCGGGTACCCTATGGCACAGGGACATTTGGATCGCGCTCAATGGTGATTGCCGGCTCGGCTATCCTCATGGCCGCCGATAAGGTCATAGCAAAAGCCAAAAAAATTGCCGCGCACATGTTGGCTGTTGGCGAAGACGAAGTCGAGCATTCTGCGCCAATGGGCATCTGCGAGTTCGTTGCTCGCAATGGTCAAAAAATCAGTTGGGCCGAGGTTGCCCGTGTTGCAACTTATGCCCACACATTGCCACCCGGCATGGAGCCCGTACTGCATGAAACAGCATTTTTTGATCCAGTCAGCTTGACTTGGTCAAATGGAGCGCAAGCCTGCGAGGTCGAGGTTGATCCCAGTACGGGCGTGACCCGAGTGCTGGCCTATATCGCGATCGATGACGTGGGCACGGTGATCAATCCGATGGTGGTCGAGGGACAAGCGCATGGTGGTATTGCGCAGGGCATCGGTCAGGCACTGTTTGAAGCCGCAGCTTACGACTCAGACAGCGGTCAAATACTTTCTGGCTCTTTCATGGATTACGCAATGCCGCGAGCCGACGTGCTCCCTAATTTCGTCACAGAAACAGACGAGACCCAGCCTTGCACACACAATCCATCGGGGGTCAAGGGTTGTGGCGAGTCAGGAACGATTGGCGCTCCTGCCGCCATCACCAGCGCCATGATTGATGCTCTCGGCAGAGTTGGCGTCTACGGCGTGGAGATGCCCTATTTGCCGATGAAAGTATGGCACGCCATTGAGCGTCAAAAAAGTTCTATTGCCTGACATGCAATGACCATAAGCGACAAGACGAAAGGCAATTGTGACCATCGAATTAGACCGACAAGCCATTGAGAAAAGCCTTGACGACCTGTGCAACTGGGCTTGTACGCTGAAAATTTCTGACATTCCAAAAGATGCGCTGGCAAATGCAGCCCTGATTTTGGGTGACAACATTGCAGCCATTATTTCGGCTGCCGATGAACCTGAAGTCAAAGCCTACCATCAGCGCTTGATGGCGGCCGACTCGACAAAGCAGGCCACTTTATTTCGTGAAGACGGACCTCAATTATCACTTCTCAATGCAGCATTGGGCAATGGACTTGCATCCACATGGAATGAACTTGATGACGGATACACCAAGACTGCGGTTCATCCTGGGGCGCTCAGCCAGCCGCTTATTTTGGCTGCAGCTGAAGCGCACGGTCACTCCTTTGAAGATGTCTTGTTAGCAACCGTTGGCGCTTATGAAATAGGCACTCGTTTTGCACGAACTTGGCCTGGTACTTTGCCCAGAATTCACCCTCACGGCACCTTCAACGCGGTTTGTGCAGCAGCTGGCCTCGGTTTGCTGAGAAAGTTAAAGCCTGAGACGTTTTTATCTGCTTTGACAGCAGCTTCAACCATGGTCTCACCGGGTCCTTATAGCTACCCCATACAAGGGGCGTTAATTAGAAATGCTTGGCCAGCAGCAGGGGCTTGGTTAGGTCACTTCGCTTGCGAAATGGCTGAATTAGGAATTGGTGGAACAGCCAGTGGTCCCTACGATGTTTTTCAAGTGGGGCTGGGTGCACCCATCAGCAAGGCATCCGAGCTGAACATCAACCTTGGTTCTGAGTGGACCGTGAGCGACGGTTATCACAAGTTGTACGGTGCCTGCCATCATTCTCATGCAGCCATGGAGGCCCTAGAGGCCATGCTGATTGAACGCCCCGAACTGAGGGGAGGACAAGATGTCAAATCAGCGACCGTTCATTGCTCTAAGATGGCGATGAACTTTAACAACGCGACCCCCAAAACTACGCTCGGTGCGAAATTTTCAATCCCTCATGCGATTGCTGCAACCTTGGTTCACGGCGCAGAAGATCCCGGCAATTTTTTGGATCAAAGTTTGTCAGACCAGGCCATCAAAGATCTGAGTCTTCGGGTTAATTTAGTGGAGCTTCCGAATATTAAACCTTGGCCTTATGACCGCCCTGCCAAGGTGAGCTTATTACTCAAAGACGGCGCACTGCTAGAGAATAGTTGCGAGGCAGCCCTTGGCAGTTCGGCCCGACCTTTGGATGCCGCGCAGGTACTTACAAAAATTCATCAACTGTCTCAAGCTAGCGCGCCAGGGCTGCAGAAAGCTGTGATCAAGTTGCGCGAAGAAATAAGCCTTGATCGACTTGGTGAACTCAACTTCTCGCGCTGGGTTCAGAGTTTTTACAGACGATAAAAAAGGCCAAGTCCAGAAAGACCTGGCCTTGTCCCCTCACTGACCATTACTCACGGTAGGATTTTGCGCTGTAAATGTCAGCCGCTGGCTTGGATAAAACCGGGTTCTTTTTCACATACTGAAGGAAAGAATCGACGTAATCCAAGAAAGTGTTTTCCTTCAGGCATCTTGTCGATGCCTTTGAGGGTCAAATAGTTATCGTCGCCACCACATCATGCCAGCGTACATTGGCAAGGCGCCTAACAAGTACGCCACACTGATGCTGCCCACAAAAACGTCTCGCGGCAATCTCAACGCCATCATGTCGGTGATGAGCAAGGGCCCTGCCAGTGAAGACATGCCCGCCATGGTACCGACCACCTTATGCTCCAGTAGATGGCCAGCAATGTTATGGCTGCCAGCGCCGCCATCCATGCCCCAAATCGGCGAACAGAGATGCGCCACAAACCGCCTTGGAGCGCCTGATAGACATTGGAAGAAACAAGCACAGGCATCACGAGAAGTCCCATGGCCTGTGAAGCAAACAAGATGAGGGCCCCGCCGGCCACAAACAGCAAGCCCGCGAGAACCGCCAGTGCAAAAAAGATCACTCTGCCTTCAAGTCAGCAACTTTGGCTGCGCGAGCCATGGCTTCGTTTTCTCTCATGATGGCTTGTGCATATGTTTTCGGATCAGAGCCCACAGGATCGATGACCGCGGCCTGGAATGTTTTGACCAGCTCAGGATGTTTGACGACTTCCGCAATTTCCTGGCTGATTTTCTGGATGGCGTTGGCCGGTGTGCCAGCGGCCGCCATGACACCAATGATGACGGAGAAGTCAAACCCTGGAACAGTTTCGGCAATAGCAGGAATGTCCGGTGCTTGTGTTGAGCGGCTGGCTGCATTGCTGGCCAGAATGCTGACCTGTCCATTTTTCGCAAATCCCTGCATGGAGGGCAAAGCTGCTACTGAAAAATCCACTTGACCACCGACCAATGCCGGCGTGGATTGACCCGAACCCTTAAAAGGAATGTGACGAACATCGATTTTCATCGCCGCTTTCAGGGCTTCCATCGTCAAATGGTGCGTGCTGCCGATGCCAGAAGATCCGTAAGTGAAATTGCCAGGTTTGCTTTTGACGAGGCTGAGAAAATCTTGGAAATTATTGACCCCTGTTTTAGGGTGCGCCACGATGAAAAGGGGCGATCGCGCGATGAGCGAGACGGGCAAAATATCCACCCCGGCTTTGTAGGTGGCATTTTTGTTGAGCAGTGGCGTGATGGAGAGCATGGACCCATCCGAGACAATGAACGCATGCCCATCTTGAGGCGAGCTTTGTAGCAAAGCTTGGTAAGCCACCACCCCATTGCCACCAGGCTTGTTGTCCACCACCACCGATTGACCCAGTCGCTCGGTCAATCGCAGTGCCACAACGCGCGCAACAGTGTCAGGCAGACCGCCTGCCGCATAAGGCACGATGAATTTGATCGGTTTGCTGGGGTAGGTTTGTGCCAGTACAGAGGCTGGCAGGGCTGTTGCGAGCACCAGCGTTGAAACCAGTGAGGTGAGTGTTCTGCGCTGCATGATCGTCTCCTGTTGCGTTGATTGCTGAGTTTCAGGTGTTTGCTTGCAAATGATTAGCCACCTAATATAATAATTGTAGGGACCTCGAAGTCCATGTCAATAAGGTTTACCTCCACCTTGTCCCATGTGAGACGAGCGCTTTTTCAACTTCATCATCCTGATCACGCACACATGAACATGACGCTCAAGGTCGCCAGCAAAGCGGCCGTTGCCAAAGACATTTACCGTTTCGAATTTCAGCACATGGACGGCGGTCCTTTGCCGGCCTTCACTGCAGGTGCTCACATTCCTGTGCAAACCCCGAATGGCAGCATGCGCGCCTATTCGCTTTGCAACGATCCCGAGGAAACACACCGCTACCAAATTGCAGTGAAACGCGAAGCTGGCGGGCGCGGCGGTTCGATCAGCATGATCGATGCCTTGCAGCCTGGCGATACGGTGGCGGTTGGCCAACCACTCAACCATTTTCCTCTTGACCCTCAGGCCCAAAAATACGTCTTGATCGCCGGGGGTATCGGCATCACACCCTTATTGGCGATGGCCAAAACGCTGACTCACTGGGGCAAACCCTTCAAACTGTATTACCTGACGCGCGATTCAGAAAGCACCGCATTTCTGGGTGAGCTTCGGGACGAAGCTTTTTCCCAAAATTTGGTATGCCACCACGATGGTGGCCTGCCTGACCATGGCTTTGATCTGTGGCCTGTCCTGGAAAAATCAGGCAGTCTGACCGGGCTGCAGTTGTACTGTTGTGGTCCCGCTGGACTCATGAGTGCTGTCAAGGACATGTCTGGTCACTGGCCGTCCAACGCCGTGCATTTTGAATTTTTTGGCGTGCAACAATCGGCCCAAGTCAATGACACGCCATTTACTGTGAACTTCAGCCAAAGCGCTCAACAAGTGACCGTACCGCCGGGGCTGAGCATTTTGCAAGTGGCGCGCTCTGTCGGTATTGCCATGCCAGCTTCTTGTGAAAGTGGCACCTGCGGATCCTGTAAAACCCTTTTGCTGGAAGGCACAGCGGATCATCGCGACCATGTGCTCCTGCCCGAAGAACGTGCACAATGGATCATGCCCTGCGTTTCCCGCGCCCTTTCTGACCACTTGAAGCTCGACGCATGACCCATCCCATCGGTCTCGGCGTCATTGGCATGGGCCGTGCCTTCACGTTGATGCTGCCTACTTGGACATCCGATCCGCGCATATGTCTCATCGCCGCTCATGACCCTCGACCCTCGGCCTGTTTGGCCTTTGAGGAAACCCTGGGCGGCGTGGCATGCCAACTGCCCGAGGAGGTTTGCGCCCACCCGGAAGTTGAATGGGTTTATATTGCTTCGCCACATGCCATGCATGTCGAACATGTCCTGCTAGCGGCACGCTACGGCAAACATGTTTTGGTAGAAAAACCCATGGCCTTGAACTTGGCAGATTGCGAGGCGATGATCAAGGCTTGCCAACAAGCAGGCACCTACCTTGTCATCGGGCACAGCCACAGTTTTGATGCACCTGTTCGATTAGCACAGCAACTCATTGCCAGCGGCCAATGGGGCCGGGTTCGCATGATCCAGGCGCTGCAATACACCGACTTCCTTTACCGCCCACGCCGACCTGAAGAACTTCAGACCGCTTTAGGGGGCGGTGTGGTCTTCAGCCAAGCGGCTCATCAGGTGGATGTGGTGCGCTTGTTGGCTGGCACCCCTGCACGTGCCGTCAGAGCCATCACCGGATCTTGGGATGCGCGTCGACCAACGGAAGGCGCTTACAGCGCCTTGTTGAGCTTTGATGATGGCGTTTGGGCCAACCTCACCTACAGTGGCTATGGCTTTTTCGATACCGATGTGTGGATGAATGGTGTGGGTGAAATGGGCATGCCTAAGTCACCGCTGGACCACAGCGCCACACACCGCAAACACGCGCAAATGCAAAACGAGGTCGCCGAAGCTCAGGCCAAGGCAGAACGCAACTTTGGCGGACGTGACTACGCAGGGATCGACACCGTGGCACCGGACAATTACCAACATTTTGGTCCGGTGATTGTCAGTTGCGAAAGGGCTGACCTGCAATTGCTGCCCATCGGCGTGCAGGTCATTGACGCCAGCGGCGCTGAACTTCATGGCTTAGCACCGCCCACCGTAGCTCGCAAGGAAGTGGTCGATGAAATCTGGGCAGCAGCCCGGTTGGGTCAAGCACCCCTGCACGATGGCCAGTGGTCCATGGCCACAATGGAGGTCTGCCTGGCTTTGCTCCAATCGTCGACCCTCGGGCAAGATATCATTCTGCGTGCCCAAACCCCAACGCCCCTCACATGACGTCCAGAGTTGCCCCCCTTCCGCACATGCTTCGCCATTGGAGAGAGGCCGTTCCTGATGACCGCCTGGCCCACTTGATCAGAGATGTCAGTCGTGCCCAAATGCGCTCACTGCATGTTCGCCTGACTGCTCATGGCGTTTCTTTTGGCCACTGGACTTTTTTGCGTATTTTGTGGCTCCAAGATGGCCTGACCCAGCGTGAACTCAGTCATTTGGCAGGGGTCATGGAGCCCACCACCTTGACCGCCGTCCGTGCCATGCAGGACATGGGCATGGTGGAGCGACGTCAGCTCGATGGCAACCGCAAAAACATGCACGTTTTTCTCACAGAGTCTGGACGCGCATTGGAAAAAGTCCTCGTCCCATTGGCCGAGGACGTTAACCGCATTAGTGTGGGTGAGTTGAGCGAACGCCATGTGGCCTCTACACGGCGCGTCTTGCTCAGCATGCTGGAAAATCTGGCGCATGACCCGTTGTTATCAGAATCCACGGACAACCCGTTGGCACCCCTTTAAATGGCGTAGGTCTCGTAGGTTGCAGGGTGAAAAATCTCTTCAATCTGCATCCTTTTTTGAGAAAGACCTTGAGCATGGTGGTGACGCAAAAATGCGTCCAGCGTGGCACGGTTGGCAGCCACACCATAAGACCAGAAATCCTGCCCCATGGTTTCCCGCGCCGCCTTGAGCTGCTCCTCCACAAAGGGCAAAGTCACTTTGGTCGCTGACGTATCAGACAAGGCCTCCAGAGCCGCGCCTTTGGCTTGGTTGAAAGCCTTGAATACGGCCATGGGCAGCCATGGGTGCGCATCGCATAAAGTTTTGCGAACACCCACGACGTGCATGATCGGAAAAATTCCTGTGCGTTTGAAGTAATCTTTGGCAGCTGCTGTGGGGTCATCGAAAAGCCAGCCAACAGCCGGGTTGCTCAACGCTTGCGCGCTAGGTGGCCTAGGGGCCATAAACCCATCGATCTCACCCCGGTCGAGCAATTCAGAAATCGTTGTGCCCTCGGGCGCATTTTCAAGCCGAACGCCTGCGGGCAGTTTCAGGGCAATCTTTTCTGGCCGCCCGGGTGTTTCTATGCCGCCGCGCAACCATGTGACATCTTCCGGATGCACGCCATGGTCATCTTGCAAAATGGCGCGCGCCCATACATGGGCGCTGAGTTGGTACTCGGGCAAACCGATGCGACGTCCTTTCAAATCTTCAGGCTTGTGAACTCTGTCCTTGCGAACATAGATTGATGTATGCCGAAATGCACGAGACAAGAAAACGGGAACAGCCACGTAAGGGCATGTGTTTTGCGCCGTCTTGACCATGTAACTGGAAAAGGACAGCTCACAAATGTCAAAGTCCTGGCTTCGCATGGCCCTGAAAAACATTTCCTCTGGATACAGCGTCATGTAAACAGGATCCACACCATCGATTTGCACCCGTCCATCGAGCAGTGCGCGTGTGCGGTCATAGTCGCCCATCGCGACCGACAATCTGAGTTTATTCATATCAGGCCTTCTCAAGCTTTGACAACATAGGCGTTGTCACTCTGGGCAGAAGCATCAGCTTCGTCCCAAATATAACGTCCCTCAAACGAACGCCAGTCATCGGTTTTCGGAAGCACCTGCTGATAAGAGCAGACATTGGCCGGGACTTGTCTTTCTGCGGTTCCAATCGCGATTGCGTCTTGCTGAAATTGCTTCACGGCTTCAATCATTTGTTTGCGAAACTCGACAATCGCCAGATCACTCGCCCCCAGTCGATCTTGGCTGCGATCTGCAATTTTGCCCATGGTCACCCACATGGCTATATCCTGATTTGGAAAGCCTTTGATGCCGGTGAAGTTGCCCGCCTTCATCGCTTGCCGGTCTTGCCAAAAACGGTTGTCGTAATTGCGAAGTGGGCGGTAGTACGTGTCCAGATCGACACCGACCGTTTGCCCCAAAAATTTGCGCCAGGTTTCAGTTTCTGGCGTCTGCGCAGGATGACCCCAAGCCATGAAGTAAAAACAGGTGTTGGTGTCGTCTATCGGCACATTGACGTTGGCGACGTTGTACAAGTTGTTGGGCGGAACGAGAACCGTCCAGGGCGCAACGAATACGGTCGTGCGAATGTAATCATGCGTTTGCGCATTGAAAATAGGCCTGCGGATGGCGGCGTATCGAAAACCATAATCTGTGCGTTGAACCTGAAGCCGAGGCGCTTTATCGGTCGAGGGGCGCAACCAATTTTTATCGGTCGCCTCGCCACTTTGCACTCGAGCAGGAACCATGTCCGAACTGTGCAAGCTCGAGCTGTGCGCCGAATCAATGGCGCCCTCCAAGATTTGAGCCCAATTGACTGGCACCACCACTTTGGCGATCGACACACGCGCCTGCGCCGTTGGCGCCCATCGCGGTGGCTCAAAAGCAGGTACCCGGTCCTGGGGGCCCATGAAGGCCCAGACAAGCCCACCCCACTCCTGCACCGGATAGGCTTTTTGCTTCACTTTGCAGGCCATCTCACTGGCTTGCGGCTCTGAGACCATCTCCAGCACTTTGCCTTTGACGTCCATTTTCCAGCCATGGTAAAGGCACCGCAAACCACCTTCTTCATTGCGCCCCATGAGCAAGGAGGCACGGCGGTGTGGGCAGTACTCGTCCAACACACCCACCTCTCCGGCCGTGTCCCGGAACACCACCAAGTCTTCACCCAGAATTCGGGCCTTCACAGGGGTCCCGTCCGGTGCCTCAACTTCTTCACTTAAGCAAATGGGCACCCAATGCTCGCGCATCAGTTGCCCCATGGGGGCCTTTGCTTCTACACGGCAGAGCAGTTCATTTTCTTCAGGCGTCAACATCTCTTGAATACTCCTAGAGCCAAAATTTGGGTGAGCATTGTCACCAACACCCCGAATATACTTTGCCACCTAAGTAAATTGTTCCGGGTTAACCCGAACTTTAAAAGGCAATTACCTGTCAAGATTGAGCGCAGCCGCCAAAAGGATGCGCTTGTTGTCTCGACTGCGGCGAGCATGTTCACGCATCAATGACTCAGCCCTGGCGCTTTCGCCCGCAAGAATGGCGGACAGGACATCCTCATGATCGAGTTGGGCGCGCTGAAGAAAGGAGAACTCTCGTTGCGGTGCAATGCCGTGCAAACTCAGGGCCTGAGCGCCAACCAAGGGCATTTGGCCAATCTCACGAATGGCATTGCCGAAGACTTCGTTGCCTGCAGCAGCAATCATCGTGGCGTGAAAACGTGCATTCATGGCCGTCCAGCCTTGCGAATCCAAAACGAAGTTGTTCTCTGCCGCTTGAACCAATAAACCGCAACCTTGATCGACACACGATTGCAGGATTTCTCGGTCGACCGCCGTCAGGGTACGCTCAGCGGCCAACCTGGCGGCCATCCCCTCCAGCACACCACGCACATCAATCGCGTTGGCCAGATCATGGGCGTTAAACGATCTGACACGAAAACCTCTTGTGGGCAATCGTTCAAGCAGCCCTTCCTTGGACAACTCTTCAAAAGCCAGGCGAATGGGTGTGCGCGAAACCCCCAAATCGGCTGACACTTGCAACTCCACCAGCCGCGTACCCGGATCCTATAATTGCATGCATTAAACCCCGGGAGACCCTCATGGCATTTCAAAACAGACGCTCGCTCATGGCCATCATTTGCTGGATGATTGCATGCTCTTCCTTGGCACAAAACAGCGTGGAGAGTTACCCCAATAAACCCGTCCGGGTGGTGATCCCGTTTGTGGCTGGCGGCGGAGGTGACAACCAAGCCCGACTCATCCTGACAAAGGCTGCCCAAGAACTGGGGCAAAACTTTGTGTTCGAGAACGTTGCAGGCGCTGGTGGAAATGTGGGAGCTGTCATGGTTTCGCGCGCCTCCCCAGACGGGTACACCTTGCTTTACGGCACCAATGGCACCCATGGCATCAACCACGCCCTTTACAAAAACACGGGCTTCAACCCCCTGAAGGATTTCGAAGCCGTGGGTCGACTCAGCAGCATCCCGGCCATGCTGGTGGTTCGGCCTGGCTTGGCGGCCAGCAACCCTGGTGAGCTCGTCAAATTGATGAAGGAAAAGCCTGGCTCCTTTTCTTTTGCATCGGCTGGCAATGGCACCACCTCCCACCTGACTGGAGAGATGTTCAAAGCACAAGCCGGCGTAGAGGCCGTGCACATTCCTTACAAAGGTGGTGCGCCAGCCATGATCGATCTTATTGGTGGACGCGTTGACTTCATGATCGACGTGATGCCCAACACCGCCCCACAAGTGCGCGGCGACCGCATCAAGGCACTGGCCGTGACCTCAGCGCAACGCTTGGGCAGTTTTCCCAACATCCCCACCCTGATCGAATCGGGCATGGATGGTTTCCAGGTCACGGCCTGGGATGCGGTTTTTGCCCCCGCAGGCACGCCAGCGGGCATTGTCCAAAAAATCAACACCGCCCTGAACAAGGCCTTGAGTAGCGCCGAATTACGCCAACAACTGGCCAGTCGCGGCAGTGAGGTTTATCCAAGCAGTCCAACAGAATTGAGTCGATTCATTGCCACAGAAATGGAACGTTGGGGCATGGCCGTCAAACGCGCCGGGGCGACCATCGACTGAAACACACGAAACCGGACTCTCTCATGAACGCCATGCCCACTTACGCCGGTCTGCCGATCCCACTCGCACCAGCCATTACCGACACCAAGTATTTTTACCAAGCGCTAGACAATTTCGTGCGCACCTTCGCATTTCGAAGAGGCGATGAAGTGCTGGTCTTGGCCGACCCCTTGCTCGACACCCGGGTCATTGACGCGATCCACGGCCATGCCAAAGCTCGCGGTGCCACCGTACGCGTCTACATGGAACCCAGCTCCCGCGTGACCGAAATACCCGAAGTCGTTCAACCCCTCCTTGCGCGTGCTAGCTTTGTGGTGTCCACATGGTTTTGCTCAGTCTTCGACCCATTTTGCCTATCGCTGCGCAAAAAGGGACAGCGCTGGGTCAAGATCACTTACTTCCGCAATCTTGATCTTTTGAACACACCACAAGCTCGTTTTCCCATCGATTTGGTGGGAGAAATCACGCGATGCACCGCACAACGATATCCGCAAGGTACAGCTTTTGATCTGCACTTTACGGACGAACGCGGCAGCGACTTTCGCATAGGCTTCACACCCGAGATGCGCGACAACCAACTCAACACGAACCGCTGGCGTGGCAAGATGACAGCCGATGAAGACGGTTGCTATGTTCACTATTTGGCCTCTCACGGCCCCAATCTCTGGGACCACAACGCGGTCAAAAACGACATGTCGGTGGCCACGCGCATGGGTGGCGTTCTTTATCCGCAATGGGCCGTAGGGTTTGCAGAACCCTTTAAGGAGCCCATTGGTGTTTTCTTCGAAGGCGAGTACATCAGTCATGTCAGTGGTGAAACCGAAGATGCCCAATTGCTGCGCGAAATGCTCATCGGAGGCCGGTTGATCGAAGGGGGGGGCTGCGGTTTTAATCCCAAGGCCCCACGCCACACCATCTACCCCGCTGGTTCCAACGCCCCCGGTGCCTTGCACTTCGGAATTGATCTGGTCAAACCCGCCGACTACATCAGGCGCACCATGCCCGACTGGGAGGAGCCTCCTATTCATGTGGACTTGGTGATCCTGGATGCCACGGTCACCGCCGGCAACAACCGGCTGATCGACAAAGGGTTTTTATGCGCACTCCGCGATCCGGAAGTGATTGCAATGGCCCAAAACTATGGCGATCCCTTGGAGTTGCTTGAGGCCGTTGTCTTTTAACGCACGCCTTCAAGCGACGCGGTGTGTTCAGCCAGCAGGACAGGGGCCTGCGCCATCAGAGGGTATGAATGGGCTGCAGGCCTTGCTTCAACGCGTCAACCAGCGCCGGGCCGCAAAGCTCAGCGCATCCACACTAGCCACCACGCCCAAACCGGCGGCGGCGCGAATGTTGTTTTCCCAGCGGGGAATTTCGGAGAATGCCATACCAAGCACTTCCTATTCATGCAAATGTGCGCGCAGAAACTGGCGGAAATAGGCCATCGCTGGTGCCTCGGTTCGCCCGGCAAGCGTTACATAGGCAAAGCGCGCCGTGGCTCGTAAGCGGGGTTTGAGGTGCAGCTCCACCAAGCTTCCATCCTTTAGCCGGTCACGTGCCGCTGCTATCACCCCCAGATAGTCAGAATAAAAGCCGCTGACTTCAAAAATCAGTGGCTATTTTTCATTTGTTTAACGACCAGGACCTTTGCCACCACCAGCGGGCGAGTTAGCAGGCGAACCTTGACCAGCACCCTTTCCAGAACCTGGTCCAGCACCAATACCTGAATTAGATTTTGGACCTGCACCAACACCTGGTGGTGTGCTTGGCAATGTGATGCCTCTTTCTGTAGCACGGGTTGTCATCTTTGTGTGGTGGTCTAACCGAAAAGCATCTCGTTCACTGTCTGTTTTCAAAGTGCGCATTTTTGTTTGGTATTCAGTGCGCTCAGCAGTGGTCATGAGTTGTGAACCGTATATTTGTACTTGAGCTTGAACTTGATCTTGTGCAAAGACATGTCCAACGCCAATCAATGAAGAAGCGGCCAGGAGAGCCGATGTCAGCCATTTTGCGTGTGACATTTGTTGTTTCATATTTTCATTCATGTAAGTTGAAACTCATCCTATGCTTTAGCTTGAGGAATTTATTGATCTATGTCATGTTTCTTCAAGTGCTTGAATCAGTTGACATACATCAATTGCGATTTCGCTCTTAAAACCTACGATGAAAGCGTGCCCATGATTGACTTTTACTAGGACACGGTAAAAGGAAAACTTAGTCAGTCATCTATGAACAATTTTCTTCATAGAAATTTCATTAACTTGACTAATAAAAATATCATGAAAAACAAATTACATAAATTATCTGCAGCGCTATTGATTGCACTTTCATTAACTGCTTGTGGAGGAAGCGACAACGATTATCCAGGCCCTCCCATGTTGGTGAGCGAAGACGGAACTTCAACATTCTCAAGTCCCAACTTAAACTATGCATTGACGTATCTACCGCTAGAAAGCATCAGTACTGCAGAGGCAGCATCTCTTACTTTCATGCGTGAAGAAGAGAAACTTGCCAACAATGTATACAAGCTACTAGGCACTACTTGGGCTGCGCAAACGCGCGTATTTACAAACATTGCGAACAGTGAAGCTTCGCACACTGAAGCAATCAGGCAATTACTGGTGCGATACACACTAGCAGATCCAGCCGCTAACTTGGCTGATGGCGTCTTCCAGAACCAAACCCTTCAACAGTTGTATAACTCACTCATTGCACAAGGCACATTAAGCTACATTGACACACTCAAGGTAGGTTGTGCCATTGAAGAAATTGACATTCTTGACTTGCAAAATGCATTGGTGGGAATTGACAATCAAGACATCATTGTGGTTTACAACAACCTAACCCTAGGCTCAAGAAATCACTTGCGATCTTTTGTCAAATCACTCAGCCTGGTTGGTATTACATATGTACCGCAATACCTTAGCCCAGAAGCCTATTTGGCAATTGTCAGCACACCCATCGAGCGTGGTAATTGACGATTAAGTCACCCTTGGCTTAAGTCAGGGGTGAGTACTTAACGGGTGAGACGACTAGTCTTTTAAGATCAATCCAGTAGCATCCATGACGCGAATGTGAATGGGAATTCCCTGCCCTACACTTTGCGTCACGGTACAAAATTCCTGAAACTGTTCTAGGGCTCGATCTAGGTGTTCAAGTTTGCTAGCTTCTACACCCAAATGGATTTGGGCATCCATGTGAAGAACGCGCATTCTGCCTTCTGCGTTTCTACCGACCAGCGCATTCACGGTGGTGTGAATAGGTTCTGGCTTCTGCTTAAATTTGGCAAGTGCAAAAAATAAAGAATCGCTCAAGCAGTTGCCAACAGATGCTGCTAGCATCTGAACTGGCGATGGTCCTTTTCCTTCTCCCAAGGGTGCAGGCTCGTCTGACATGAGTTGTGGCATACCTTCACTGAACTCAATGTCAAATTGGTAGTTTGAACGTTGACGAAGTTCTACGGTAATTGTTTTCTCAGCCATGATTCGATTCCTTCATAAAAAATAATCCATTCACACTTAACTGCTAGCACTTGCTTCATCGTAATAATTAGAAGCAAGACTGACTTAACTTAAATCAAGGCAAACACACTTAAATGGGAGAAGATGGGCTTGAAAAAAAGACCTCGAACCTCCAACTGAGTCTTTGAACCATCAACAGAAATTGAAATATGAAAACACACTTGGTATGCCCACATTGCAACAGCACCAATCGGGTATCGACTGACCAGCTCGAAGCTGAGTTATCTTGTGGAAGTTGCCACAAACCTTTATTTGACAAGCACCCTGCCAACTTGAATGCAACTGGCTTAGCCGCTCAAATTGCCAAAAGTGAAGTACCCGTCGTAGTTGACTTCTGGGCACCGTGGTGCGGCCCTTGTCGCATGATGGCACCCGAATATGAGAAAGCATGTGCCTTGTTGGAACCACATGCTCGATTTGTGAAAGTAGATACAGAAGCCCACCAAGACTTGGGCGCGAAACACAATATTCGGAGCATTCCCACACTTGCCATTTTCAAAGGTGGTAAGGAAGTTTCTCGAATATCTGGTGCACGATCTG
>Ga0315899_10000721_pt1 | contig 39139 bp, 24 predicted proteins | sample LakEriMetagenome_2_FD_203518 | JGI IMG/M metagenome (GOLD analysis project Ga0315899, IMG submission 203518) | Freshwater fungal communities from buoy surface, Lake Erie, Ohio, United States - Buoy 4 MA112 | ecosystem: Environmental > Aquatic > Freshwater > Lake | place: USA: Lake Erie, Ohio...
TCGATCGATGTCCCACAGAATTTGGCCGCGTTTAGCAATGATACTTCCGGCCAAACACCGTTGAAACCGATGACGAAATCATCCGTTGCACAACCAACTACAGCCGCAAAAGAAACTCAGCCGCAAAAACAAGCGAACAAGCCTGATCCAGCAGTCTCAACGCCTGCACCGGCTAAACCATCGCAAGTTAAACCGTCTCTATCGCCGGCAATCCCTTCACCATCTAAACCATTACCGGTAACACCTGCACCGGTAGTTCCTGCACCGGTAACACCTGCTCCGGTAACTCCTGCTCCGGTAACTCCTGCTCCGGTAACTCCTGCTCCGGTAACTCCTGCTCCGGCAACACCTGCACCGGCAACACCTGCACCGGTAACACCTGCTCCGGCAACACCTGCTCCGGTAGCTCCTGCACCGGTAGCTCCTGCACCGGTAGCTCCTGCACCGGTAACACCTGCACCGGTAACACCTGCACCGGTAACACCTGCACCGGTAACACCTGCACCGGTAACACCTGCACCGGTAACTCCTGCACCGGTAACTCCTGCACCGGTAACTCCTGCACCGGTAACTCCTGCACCGGTAACTCCTGCTCAATCTGTCGCTAAACAGACTGCATCCCCACAGAAACCAACGAAAGCTGCTGTTCCCTCAAAATCGCAGCCTACCAAAAAAGCAGACGGTGTTTCTGGAAAACGAAAACAGAAGAAGCCGGCTTGGTTTCTTCCCGTTCTCGCCATAGGTTCGATGGCCTTTATGGGAATTCTAGTTGCAGTGTTATCTAGTCTCGGGGGAGGTGGTACCAAACCCGAGCCCATAACAAAAACAACGACAATTCCTAGTGACAGCGGTAAGAGTGGCAATGACTCGGGAGTAAAGAAACCAACCGAGTCACAGCAAGCCGCGATCGACCCCGTTGAAGAGTTTTTCTCCGTCTTGCCTGATGATGGAAAATCGTTGTGGGCCCCACCCACTGCAGGTCCTTCGTATTCAGTGGAGTTGTTACCACCAGGGCTAGAGCTATTCGCAGTGTTTTCGCAAAGTGCATGGACAGGGCAAAAGACAGGGCCGGTTCAAGGTTGGTTGCTTGAAAGCTTGCCTTCTTGGAAGTCACTAGTGTCGGCTTATCCAAAAGCGGATGACGAACAGATCAAACGAGTCACTGTCGCCGCGTACCCCGCAGCATCACCTGGTATGTCGGAGATGGTTATTCGAGTGGAGCTCAATGCTCCGATGTCGGTCAAGGACTTCATGGGTCGCAATCCATCGTATCGTGAGCAGCGGATATCGGGCTCCGATTCCGAGCTCTACTGCTGGAGCAATGGAACTCTAGCCATTGTGGCTGATGGATTATCGAAAGATTTGGATCGTATGGTAACGACATTCTCAGTCGGACCGAATCGGATTATCAATTCGTTTGCGGAGACTTCCGGTGGGGTTGCTCCATTGAGTCGTCAGTTTGAGAACTTGATCAGTGTCAGCAATAGCGAAATGGATTGGTTCGTGTTGACGACCCCGAGTTTTTTGAACGGCAACGGGCGTGAGCTCTATTCCTCCATTCCGCGTTTCAAAGAGGTGTTTCGCACAGTTATAGACGATACCGTACAAGCGTTTAGCGTGTCCGCATCATTAAAAGATATTTTCTATTTAGAGGGAAGAATGATTGCCGGAGACATAGCCAAGTCGGGTTCTATCTTGTCAAAAACGCGAGAAAATCTGGATGGATTGGCAAACATTCTTGAAACTCAATTTGCCGCTAACCCTGTTGCTCCCTATTGGAGATTAATCGCCGCTAGATTTCCACAGATGATACGGACTGTCGCCAAGAACACACGCATGGGGATCGAGGAGGGACAACTCGTCTTCAATCTCTATCAACCTCGTGAGTCATTTGATAACCTAGCGATAGGAACATGGATGGCCATGCAAGATTCGGGATCGGGATCGACTCAATTAGTAGTAATGCCATCAAGCAAATCGGACGCACCGAAGCTATCAGTTGAGGACATACTCAATCGACCAATGAGCTTGGCGTTTGCACAAGAGTCCTTAGAGATGTCCTTGGCTGCAATCGCGACAGAGTTCAACGATTCGCTGCCGGAGGGTGAGAACCGAATTGAGATGGCAATAAATGGAGGAGCTTTCCAAAAGGAGGGGATAACTCAGAATCAGCAAATTCGAGATTTCTCGTTCGAGAAGGCACCGCTTCGAGATTTGCTGACCGCCTTAGTTAGACGAGCCAATCCTGTCACAACGGTACAATCACCCACCGAAAAGGACCAGAAAGTTGTTTGGTTAGTTCTGGAAAATGCAAGTTCCCCAGGCGGAAAGAAAATCGAATTAACCACAAGATCTTGGGTGGAAGCGAATGGGGCTCAATTGCCCAAAGAGTTCCTTCCGTAGAATCTGAATACGGTAGTAGTCAGAGAGTGATTTATCAGTTATCTTGGGCGCATTAGTGTGTTTCCTCTGTTTTTTCAGGGTTAGTTTTTATTCATGGCTAAGTCGATTAAGGGTATCACCAGGATAGATTACGAAGGAGTCGCAACAAAGGGCTGGATGGTCCGTCTTACTCGTGGTGGAAAGCGTCAGCAGCAGTTTTTTAACGATAAAACCTACGGCGGAAAGACGAAGTCACTTGCGGCTGCCAAAGCAAAGTATGCTGAATGGCTAAGTAGTGCTCCACCAGTACAAACAACGAAGAATCTTAAGTCGGCTCGAAACACCAGTGGCAAGGTTGGTGTACATACCGTCCGTAACGTCGATCCTCGTTGGAAGAATGCGGAATCATTTGCGTATTGTGCGATGTGGACCGACGAAACAGGTAGCCGAAAGAAGGTTAGTTTTGCCTGGAACACTTACGGCAAACGCAAAGCTTGGCAACTTGCGTGCTTAGCACGGGAGCTAGAAACAACAGATCGCCAAGCATTGCTTGACAAGATCGACAAGTCATCCAAAAAGAAAAAATAGTAGTCGCGTTGGATGGATGAAACCGACGACTTTATCAATGAAGAGCTGACTCGCCCTATAGCGATCGTTTACAGGGACGACCATTACATAGCTGTCTTCAAGCCTGCTGGATTGATAATCCATCGTAGTAAATTGACCCTCCCGCATGAGCCCGTTTTAATGCAGGCGGTGAGGGATCAGATCGGGCAATTTGTCTATCCCATGCATCGACTGGATCGGCCTACGGCTGGTATTGTGCTTTTCGGGCTCAATAGCGAATCTGCTGGCAAGCTAGGGCAGCTATTCATCGATCGGAAGATTGATAAGTATTACCAAGCGTTGGTACGAGGTCACGTTGACTTCCAGTTCACGATTGATCGACCGCTCAGGGAGAAATTTGGCGAAGATTGGGAAAAGGGAAGCACTCAGGACAACCCAGAGCAGGCCGCTACTACCCACTTCACCTGCATTGAAGACTATGTTGTTCCCTGGCCCCTCGGGGATTTTTCTTCGAGTCGATATTCGCTCCTGGAAATCAAGCCCATTACTGGTCGCTGGCATCAAATCAGGAGGCATTTAAATCATATCGCAAAGCCTGTCATTGGTGATCACCGCCATGGTGATCACAGGCACAATCAGATGATGCATGAAAGGACCGGAGTCTATCGGATGCTTCTCAGTGCCGTGAGAGTCGATTTTCGGCATCCATATACACAGGAAATGGTGACAATCTCAACTGGCCGTGGCTCAGGCTTTGATTATGTTGTACAAATGCTTAGAACATTGACCGTAAATGCCTAAATGCCAATGGCTTTTAGGCTGGCATACGTCCACTTTCGTTGTAATCGAAAGGGCCATTTATGCTTGGAGTGGTTAGCATGGCTTAGCTTGACGAAAGCTAATAAGCTTTTTCGCATCAACGTCCCAAACATTTGATCGGAAGCATGCAGCAATGTCTCTCATTCCAAGCGTGATCGAGGCCGGCTTTTGTAGCTCGGGGAGAGCTGCCATAGCTTCGGGCAGGCGATAGAAAGGTATCTTGGCGTTGAGATGGTGTATGTGATGATAACCGATGTTGCCAGTAAACCAGTTCATCAGGCCAGACATCTTCAAGTAACTAGAAGATTTAAGGGCCGCGCTGGCATGAGTCCAGTCTTCGCGAGCTTCGAGGTGGCAGCCAGGGAAATTGTGTTGGGCGTAAAACAGATAGGAGCCTACACCGCACGCGACCGTTAGTGGCAGGGTCATTCCAAAAAGCAGCTTGTCGATTCCCCAGTAGCCCAAGGTGACTGCTATAGCAATATGCAATACGAGTGCCAGAATTGCATCTTTGTGCAAGCGGCAGTTTTGATGAATTGCTCGAATGCACATTCCGGCCATGAAGATCGTCAAATAACCAAACGCGATGGTCAACGGATGACGTGACCAGTAATAGGCAGTTCTGTCGATGGCATTCGCACTTCGGTATTGTGCGGTATTCATGGTCGGGAAAGATCCCATGCTGCTAAGCAAATCTTTGGAATTATGCTTGTGATGATGATCGTGAGACCTGTTCCAAACGCTCGGAGGACTTAAGACAAGAAGTCCGTAGGTGTCCATGAGAAGTCTCGCAACACCAGATCCGGAAAGAATCGCACCGTGTTGAAAATCATGATAGAAAATAAAAAGTCTGACGATTAGCAATCCGGCCACTAGGCTCGATCCTAACCGAACAAACCAGTAGTGTTCGGATACTGCGAGAAGCAATGTTGCAACAAGAAGTCCGAGAGTGACAAACAGTTCCAACCAGCTTCGAAGTTTACTTTCGGCAGCAAACTGTTTGGTCGCGATCAATAATTCCTTTTCCGTCCTCACACTAAGTGCTCCGAGGTTTCGCATCGAGTCGCGGAATCCCCGAGGACGATATCTCTCGATACAAAAATTCCGCAATCATGGTTGTGAGAAACTGTGTCGTTTTTGCTCGAAAAAAGCAAGCTCAATATTTTTGTATTAAGTTGAGGCCAAAAGGGCCTGCAAGGGATAGGTTTTGTCTTGGAACAATTAGGAAACTCGAAAAACTATGAGTTATTGGGTTACCTCTCCGAAAAAGTCGGTTCGCTTTTCAGCCATCCCGAGCCTGGAGATCGGGGCAAATAAATTCTCGTTTATTCTGCCTTTGCGACGTTTTTCGAAAAGCCAAGTTGTTTAAGGGGACAAAACCGATCAAACATATCGCGGTACTGGATACCGCACCGGCATCCAGTACCGATGCATTTGTTACTTGTGTTCTCTCGAATCCTGGTCGACTTTTTGCAATAGACTACAGAACATTCGAGGCGAAATCGCACCGGAATAGGTGTAATTCGATTTTCCCTCGGTGTGAACGAGTCGGTAGAGAACCACGCTGGTCAAGTGTCCATGGGTTTCATGTGGCTCGTCCAATATCGATTCCGTTTCCATTAGTCGAAAGGCCTCGTCGCACACTAGCCATACGCTCTCTCGAGGCAAGCGTTGTAAGGGCATTTTGTGCTTTTGCCATCGTCCATCAAAGGGGCCGCCGATCATTTCAATCAATCGAATCGATTCGTCTTCTTTATTCTTCATAGATCACCTAGCGAAGTGTCGAAACGTGCTCGTTGTCAGGAATGCGTTTCAACCGGTAAACCTCAGCGGAACTATCGAGTACCAATTCGTGCGAAACTTCCACATGATCAAGCTTATTGTTAAAAGCGTCTAGTGTTTCTCTCATTCCGGTCGCATAAAGAGTCTCTTGAGTGGGACCATATGCATCTAGCACAATTAGTTGTTTCGCTTCTGTGCCATTACGCAATTCATCCATCAAAAAGCGGGCTACCAAAGGATAAGGTTTCAAAAGTCTAGAATCCTGGCTTCGAAAGTGGTCATATTCCGGCTTGTCTGAAAAGCCGTAGATCACCGACGCTGGCTCAACACTATCGATGTCTTGGTTTGCGGGACCTATCGCGTCCAGGCCATGCTTTAAAACATAGCGAGGTATCTTCAAAGAATGGGTCATTTTCACCTCCCAGGTGAGTGAGATGATCACCTGGCTGACCATTACTCAGCTTCGAAAAAAGGGAGAAGGATCACGCCGCTGATCATCATGAACGTACCATGGCAGCGATTGAAAGCAAGGGACAACCCATGCTAAGCACGATTTCGCATCAGATTCGCGACGAAACAATCTGAGCGACTTGAGGCATTCTTTCCGGATTTCCAAACGATCTCGATGGGAATAGGTGTAGAACGAGGGTTGAGTGTCGGGCCCACTTGGATGAGTTCAATTTCAGGGCGCACACTAAAGAAGGATTTGATGCAGTGCTGATAAACTTAGGCTTTGAAATTCGATTTGATCTACCACAACCAGCTCCTTTGCTGACGATGCTTTTCCTGCATCCTTCTAGGTTGGCCTCTGTTCGATCTGCTGAGCAATGGCACGAGAACACCTCTTTTGGAGTTCGCGAATACCTCGACATGTACGGCAACCGCTGTGGACGTCTGTATGCTAATGCAGGGATCCTTACTTTATCCAGCAATGCTGTCGTGGAGGATGACGGATTGCCGGATCTGCACGAACAAAATGCCTTGCAAATTCCGGTTCAAGATCTACCTAACGATGTACTCGTTTATCTTTTAGCAAGCCGTTATTGTGAAGTTGACAGCGAACTAAAAGACATCGCTTGGTCGCTATTCGGAACCACGGCACCAGGGTGGCCTCGAGTGCAGGCCATTTGCGATTATGTGCATCGTTCCATTCGATTCGACTACAATCAAGCCCGAGCGAACAGAACGGCTCTCGAGGTCTATCGTGAACGTGTCGGGGTTTGTCGAGACTTTATGCACCTGGCGATTACATTCTGCAGAAATTGCAATATCCCCGCGCGTTATTGCACTGGGTACTTGGGAGACATAGGTGTCCCTCTTAGTGACTCCCCCATGGATTTCAGTGCTTGGTTTGAAGTGTTTCTGAATGGCCGCTGGTACACTTTTGACGCTCGCAATAACATACCTCGCATTGGACGAGTTCTGGTCGCTCGCGGGCGTGATGCCGCCGACGTCGCGCTGACAACGATTTTTGGTGAGAATCGTTTAACGTCATTTCGAGTTTGGACCTACGAAGTCCAGTCAATCTGAATCTCGTCAAAGCTGTGCATCAGAATGCTTATGCAAAATACCAAAGCAAATGCGTTGCCGAATTCTCTCTAAGCGAGCGTCGCGTTACTCGGTATGTGTGAAATATTTGTTTGTTTGCTCTGAGAATGCAAGTAACACCACTAAGGAATTCTAGGATACAATATTAGGTATCCTTTCCCACCTACCCCACATGCCATGATGATGAGACCCGCCACGTCACTACTCTTTTGCTTTGTCTGCAGCTACTCCATTTGCAGTGTTGCTTCGCTCGGTTTCGCTACATCTAATCTAGACGATACTGATTTCTTTGAGACAAAGATTCGTCCGCTTTTGCATGACCACTGTATGTCATGCCACGGCGAAAAAAAACAGTGGAGTGGGTTGCGTGTTGATTCACGTTCCTCCCTTCTAAGTGGCGGCGATAATGGCCCAGCTATCGTTCCTGGCAATCCATCATCCAGTTTGTTAATCAAAGCCGTTCATCGTTCCGATGGTTTAGAAATGCCACCGGATTATAAATTATCTGATGAGCAGATCGCCGATTTGAGTCGTTGGATTTTATCCGGTGCCAATTGGCCAAGCACCGATCCTAGTTCCAAAATTGCACAAGACGGCAAAAAAGATTGGCAAAGCCATTGGGCCTTTCAGCCAATCGCAACCGATTTTTCATCCCAATTTGGATCCGACAATTCGAAGCATCTTTCAATAGATGATTTTCTAGATCTTAAGCGTTCCGCATCAGGCATGAGACTGCTCGGTCCAGCTGATCCGCGAACACTCATTAGGAGACTATCGTTTGATTTAACAGGGCTTCCTCCTGATTATCCTACTGTACAGCAGTATGAACAGAATCCCACACCCGAGCATTATGCCGCCTTGGTTGACGATTTATTGAACTCGCCGCAATTTGGTGAGCAGATGGCTCGCATGTGGTTGGATATCGCAAGGTATTCCGACACGAAGGGCTACGTCTATGCTCGTGAGGAACGATTCCAAGTACACGCAAACACTTACCGTGATTGGGTTATCCGGGCATTCAATTCCGATTTGCCGTACGATCGATTCCTTCAGTATCAAATTGCTGCTGATCGGTACGCGACGCACGACCCATCAAATCTGGCAGCTATGGGGTTTTTGACATTGGGTCGACGATTTCTCGGTGTGACTCACGACATCATCGATGATCGAATCGATGTCGTAATGCGTTCAACGCTTGGGCTAACTGTTGCTTGTGCTCGCTGTCACGACCATAAGTACGATCCGATTCCAACAGAAGACTATTATTCACTTTATGGCGTTTTTCATAATAGTGCACAGAGACAAGTCGAACTCGTCGACGATGCGACATCGCAATCGTCGACGAATCCAGAGTGGCGAACAGAGCTATTAAAGAGGCAAACAACACTAGCCGAACAGATTTTCAAAAGTCGACAGGAAGCGTCAAACCGTGTTCGGACTAGACTTGCAGACTATCTTTTCGCCCAAAGCGAGCTTCATAAGTTTCCGGAAGAAGGCTTTGACCAAGTGCTCGCGGTAAGCGATCTGATACCAGCGTTTGTAAGACGGTGGGAACGATATTTGGCGACGGTTAGTGCGACCGAAAGCCACCCGGATCAAGCAATCTTTAAGCCCTGGTTTCTGTTTTCTGCGTTACCGTTTGAAGAGTTTCAAGCTCGCGCCCCGGATATCTCGAATTCAATCCAATCAGACCCTTCAATCCATCCCTGGATTGCAAGAGAATTTAGTGCTTATCCTCAGAGTTTGCGGGAGGTCGCTGATGTTTATGGGCGTGTCTTTGCAAGAGTTCGAGAAGAACGAGACGCACTGGGACCGAATGCTCCAACCACTAAGCTCTCGAATTCGCGATCGCTTCAGTCAGCGCCGTTTCTAAAGGTGATGTTCGAGAACTCGTCTCCCTGCGAAATTCCCGATGAGGAAATCGTCTCTATTGAAGGTTTCTTTGACTCACATAATGTTACTGAGCTATGGCGTCTCCAAGGAGAAGTGGATCGATGGCGAATAAACAGCAATCCCAATCAGCATGTAGCTGTCGGATTATTTGATCGGAACGATATCGTATTGCCTCGAGTTTTTAAGCGTGGCGTGCCTGCCAACAAAGGAAACATAGTCGGACTTCATTACCTCTCTATGTTCAAACACGATCAAAACGAAAATCCGTTACCGTTTCGAATTGGGAGTGGTAGATGGGAGCTAGCGGACCAAATAACAAATATATCCAATCCTCTCACGCCTAGAGTTTGGGTTAATCGGCTTTGGCAACATTTCTACGGCCAAGGAATCGTTAAATCCACGAGCGACTTTGGGCTGAGATCGGACGATCCTAGCCATCCCGAGCTGTTAGATTGGCTCGCCAATAACCTAGTTAAGAATGGTTGGAGTACGAAGTCAATCATTCGCAAGATTGTTCTTTCAAAAGCCTATCAATCATCCAGTGCGATTGGTTCTCTGGATCGATCGGAAGTTATCAGGATGGCGGAAACCGATCCGGAAAATCGCCTGCTTTGGAGACATTCGCCTCGTCGCTTGCGATGGGAAGAACAGTGCGATGCGTTGTTGAAAGGTAGCGGAGCTCTTGAAATACCTCTCCGGTTCGAGCAGGAGAGACGCGTGGCCGGCACAGAGGGTAGTACTAGGCGAGCATTGTACGGTTTTGTCGATCGACAGTTCTTGCCTGGCACGTTACGTGTTTTCGATTTTGCTAACCCAGACTTGTCCATTGGCCGACGAAGTGAAACAACCATTCCACAGCAGGCCCTCTACTTTTTGAATAGCGTCTTCGTTGCAAATAACGTGCGATCAATCGCCAGGAACACGTTGACGGACTCCGATCCAGCGAAACGAGAGAAATCGATCGAGCTTCTTTATCAAACACTTTTTCAAAGGCCTCCTTCTGATGGGGAAGTCACAATGGGACTGCAGTTCTTGCAACAAGCAGAACCGAGTGAATCGCAAAAATCCGTCGACATAACTTGTTGGACGTATGGAGTGTGCAAATTGGATGCTGGGCAATCTTCTATAGCTGAATTTCGGGCATTTCCCCATTTCACTGGTTCTGCATGGCAGGGGGGAGCTAATTGGCCTGATGCTACGTTTGGTTGGGCTCAATTAACGTCAGAGGGTGGGCACCCAGGAAACGATCTATCGCAAGCTGTTGTACGCCGTTGGACGGCACCTGAGCGAATGTCCATTTCTATTGCTTCGCTGGCCACACATCAGCCCGACATTGCAGACGGTGTTAGGTTTCACATATTTCACAATGAGAGTAAGTCACTTGCATCGTTACAGCTCAAGGCAAGTGAGAGTCGACTTGATGTAAGTGACTTTGTTGTGGAAAAAGGTGACCGTATTGACTTTGTGGTCGATATTGGATCGGAATTAAACACGGATCAGTTTTTGTGGTCACCCGTGATTTCGCAGGTTACAACGACGGAGAATCCCGTTCCTGAGGAACCTTCTCCAAAACTGAAGAAGAGCTGGGATGCGAAATCAGACTTTCGCGGTCCTGAAGAATACAAACTAAGCCCATGGGAACAGTATGTTCAAGTTCTGATGTGCACGAATGAGTTTCTGTTTGTTGACTAGTTTTTTCGTCTTAATTCAATCCAAAGCGTAGTTAACAAAATGAGTCCTTTTGATCCCAAACTTGTGCGAAATACCTTTGACCGACGGTCTATGTTATTTCAATCATCTCTTGGTCTAGGTGGCGTTGCTCTGACTTCGCTACTGAGTTCAGCGGTGAGCGGTCATACCTCGACAAATACATTGCAAAAGGATTCGCAGATTCCGCATCACCCGCCCAGGGCAAAAAGGGTTATTCATTTCTTTTTGAATGGAGGACCATCTCATGTCGACACGTTCGATCCCAAGCCAGCCTTGCAGACTCATGCAGGCAAGCCCCTGTCGGATACCCTAACGACCGAAAGAAAGACAGGTGCGGCGTTTCCTTCTCCATTTAAGTTTAAGAAATATGGAGAAAGTGGCATCGAGGTTAGCGAGTTATTCGAGAAGACCGCCGCTCACATTGATGACATTGCAGTGATTCGATCGATGGTTGCGCAAGTTCCGAATCATGAGCCATCGCTCATGCTCATGAACTGCGGTGATTCCGTGCAGCCGCGTCCAAGTGTCGGATCGTGGGTTCTGTACGGCCTAGGATCCGAGAACCAAAATCTTCCCGGGTTTATTGCTATGTGTCCTTTTGGATATCCCATTAAAGACGCGGAGAACTGGCAATCTGGTTTCTTGCCTGGTGCATTTCAAGGAACGTACGTCGATCCTCAACACCGAGATGTGAATCGTTTGATTGAAAACATTACCAATCCTCGTATAAAGAGTAGCGATCAGCGTCGACAGCTTGATTTGCTTCAGCAATTGAATCAAATACATCGCAATGATCGATTGGATGATCGATTGGACGCAAGAATCCAGAGCTTTGAGTTGGCCTTTCGCATGCAAAAAGATGCTACAGAAGCTTTTGATTTAAGCGGAGAGACTCGGTCCGCCCTGGAAGCGTATGGCGATACAGTACACGGTCGTCAAACTCTTATTGCACGAAGACTATTAGAGCGAGGAGTTCGTTATGTTCAGCTATGGCATGGAGCAGGCCAGCCATGGGACAACCACAATGCCATCGAGGCCAGTCACCGAAAACTAGCTAGCGAAATAGATCAACCCATTGCTGCATTGATGTCTGATTTGAAACAGCGAGGGATGTTTGACGACACTCTAATTTTGTGGGGTGGCGAGTTTGGGAGAACTCCAACCGTGGAGCTCTCGGGAGATGGGCAGTCAACGTTGGGACGCGACCACAACCACTACGGATTCAGTGTTTGGATGGCAGGTGGTGGAATCAATGGTGGAACGGTATATGGTGCGACCGATGAGTTCGGATTTCGAGCGGTCGAACGCCCGACAACCGTCCACGATTTGCATGCTACGATGCTTCATTTGCTAGGAATCGATCATGAACGATTAACTTATCGTTACGCTGGCAGAGATTTCCGATTAACGGATGTCCATGGCAAAGTTATCGATGAAATTGTGGCGTAGTGGCATATGGGTGCTCGGTAAGAGAATTTCTTCTCAATTAATAGGCAATAAGACTTTCACGATATACGTGAAGCATCTTTATCGTAGTGTCAGATGCGATAAGCAGGAAAGAGTCAAGCAATAACAGCCGTCACCTAATGCAAGTTTAGACTGGTTAAAAATGAAGCAAATCGCAGTCTGATTTCCGGGGTTCTCTTTTCGGAGAATCGCACCGACTCATTTCTCTCGATGAGAGAATGCAAAACCTAACATGTCTATGCCCAAACCCGATCAGGTCGGCTACGTAGTCGATTAGCTTCGGCGTCTTCGAGGAACACTTCCTTGACAGGATCAAATTTTAGTTTTCGCTTCAAAATCCATGCGATTGCGGCCGCATGGCAAGCTATGTGGGATCTTCGCATTACGTCTTGATTTGCAACGGTTAGTTTTCGGCTACGCATACAGTCAAAGAAATTGCGTGCATGAGCCGATACGTCTAAGCCCTTAACACGTTTGGTATCTTCGGTGATTTCTTTTTGCAAGGAATCGGGCGTCACTAGCATTTCACCTGAATCACCCGTTTCAACCGCACCGATGTCTCCGACAAAGCGGACGGGACATGTTCCTAACCGTGTCTCGTAATGAGGGGCTCGATTCCCAAAGGGTTCTTTCAAAAAGTCCACAATAAGTTTTACGCCATTTGCGTAGTAACAAACGATCTTATCTTCCCCGGGCTCGTACTCGATAGGCATCGTATTGTCAGATTGATTGGCCCATTGACAAAGGTCAATGGTGTGAGCTCCCCAATCCAGTAATCGTGCGCCTGAATCAAAGTCCCATTGCCCACGCCATTGTCCATCGCAATACGCCTGGTTAAAAGGTCGCCAAGAAGCTGGTCCTAACCATAGATTCCAGTCTACTGAATCTTGACTGGGGAGAGGTTGCGCTGGAAGCCAAGTGTTGTCCAGAATAGGCACGTAGACCGATGCATACATCGTGTGGAGTTTTCCAACCTTGCCTTGGTGAACTAAATCAACTGCTTTTTGAAAATTGGGGACACTTCGTCGCTGAGTACCGGCTTGGAAGATTCGATTTTCTCGGTGAATCGTCGCGGCCAATTCTTGGCATGCAGAGATGGTAATCCCGCAAGGTTTTTCGCTATATACATCTTTGCCAGCTTTTGCGGCGAGGATGGAAGCGGCGGCGTGCCAACGATCACCTGTTGCAATGAGTACTGTATCAATATCCTTTCGATCTAGTAGCTCTCGCAAATCGCGATATAGTTCGCACTTGGTGTTACCGTAATAATCATCCACTAGTTTTTTGCCTGCATCCCTTCGGCTGGCTTGAACGTCTGCAATTGCGACGCAGCGAACATCGTCAAAGGGTAGAATTGCTTTAAGATCATAGGTGCACCGAGGTCCAATTCCGATGACACCGAGTTGAATTTGTTCGTTAACCGATTTGCATAGGGATGATGCTGTGGATGTAGCGATCAAGGAACCGAGAGCGGGTGTTGCCGCAGAAGCAGCAAGTGCTTGAGACAAAAATTGCCTTCGATTGCTTGGTATTTTTATAGCAGCGGGTGATTTCATGAGAGACTATCCAAGTTGGCAGGGAAGGGAATCAGCAGCGGAGAACGGATTATAGCATCATTTGCATCCGACTCCCTATAACACGAGCAACAATCATCAATAGGTGCCATCCACGTTTTGTAGCATTAGGTTTGATCTAAGTTTTGCCCACAGCAAATGTCGGGAACCGCTTTCACTGCTATTGCGAGCTGCAAAGCCGTTTTGACTTGTTAAGAGTACAGCCAATATCGGCAGTCTCTACGTAGAGAGGTTAGGCCGCTCAATAGGTAGCAGTTTTCCGTCAATCGATGCATTGCGTTGTTACTAGAAATTCGAACTTATCCGAAGCAGGCTGCTGCTCGACGCTGGCCGCGGTGCCAACGCCTACCAATCCGCTCCGCGTCTCCCGACATCGAGTCCGCTCCTCCAACACAACGACTAAAGTACTTCTTGAAGTTCCATACCAAATCCGACAGCATCTCCGGTACTATTCCGCAACTCACGGATGCATCGCTTAGTGCCTTTGGTAATGCTACTGTTCCTGCACTCGGCTTGTTCGAGGCAACCCAATCCAGCAACTTCCTGTAGCTACTCCAGTCGATTCTAAGAAAACCTTTGTCGCTAGCACGGGTTCCACCTTGATGCACCTGCGGGTCACTCGACGGTGTCTCTTCACTCAGGCTCAGCGGTGAAAGCCAACTATCTCGAAGCACCTTTCTGGTCGTTTTCTTCCGCTTGGCGTTCCGATCTTGGCGTTGCTCTTCGAGTGGCTTGCGACGCTGAGCGATTGACTCCTGTGGAGTGATCGGTACCAAGTCAAATGCAGCTGATGGGATTTGAACTCCCTTTTTCGCTTCGATTCGATCGAAGACCGATGTGTGGACCGATTTCTCAAGACTCTCGGCCATGGCGGCACGAACGGGGTTCAAGTCGACATACATGGCACAAGCCAATAGACCTGCATCATCAACGATTCGTTGAGCTTTAAAGCGTCCCTCCCAGAATCTACCTGTGCACTCATCTTGCCGGTTTGCAATGCGAGCAATCGGCTCGGCCAAAGCGCGCATAAACCAGGAAATATCGCTCAGTCTCATCCGAATCTTGGCAAGCAGCGTAGAATCGGCAAGAACACGCCGGATATCGATTTGAGAGGGTTCGGCCAGTTGCTCTTCTATTCTCTTTCCAGGAAAAACACGAAGCCACCGGATAGCGACTTCTTCGTCGGAGAGTTTGGCGAGGACATCCGGTCGACTTCGCAGAATCACGTGTAGGTGATTTGAGAGAATGGCGTACGAAAGGATATCGATCGAGAAGACCGAGGCGAGAGCTTCGAATCTTCGGCGAATCCACTCACGTCGGTAGGAATAATCTTTACCAGAGACCTCGTCGATTCCTGCAAGAAAGGCCCTTCGAACGCAACGCTGGACACAATGCACGACAGCAATTTCGTCATGCCGGAACTGTTCGTTTCGCTGTGGACGCCCCATGTTTTGTCTCCTTGTAGGGTTGAGTATACCCCAATCTTAACGCCCAAAGATAAACTGTCAAATAAAGTGGATGGCACCATTTGCTGCCATTTTTTGGTTAGTTTACCCGTTGTTGGTTGGTGCGGGGACGTGTGGTAGACTACGAGGCAATCGATCCCCGACACACGTGGCGGGCATCTATCAATGGATTCTGAATGAAATAGAGAACGCAAATATGGGATTGCTGGCGATCGTTGTTGGCTCGGCTGTGTTGCTGACCGTTGCCTATTTTACGTACGGCCAATTGCTGGCGAGGTTGTTCAAGCTGGACAATAACAACTCCACTCCCGCAATCTCGATGAACGATGATATCGACTACGCACCATGCGATACAGCGCCCCTCTTGAACCAACATTTCTCAGCGATTGCTGCAGCAGGCCCCATAGTTGGCCCCATATTGGCAGGTGTGGCTTTCGGATGGATCCCAGCCCTACTTTGGATTTTGATAGGGTCCATTTTTGTCGGCGGTGTGCATGACTTTGCTACGTTGGTCGCCTCAATCAGGCACAAAGCTGCATCTATCCTCGAAGTTGTCCGTATCCATATCAGCCGACGAGCCTATCTACTGTTCTTAACCTTTGTTTGGCTAGCCCTGGTTTACATTGTAGTCGCGTTCACTGACATAACCGCGACTATGTTCGTTGGAGCAATCGACCTTACAACGGAGAAGACCTACAAGTCGATTGCCGATGCTAAGGCGGATCCGAATGCAACGCTTCTCGTTCAATCTGGTGGAGTGGCAACCTCCTCGCTGCTTTACTTGGCTCTGCCTATTCTCATGGGGCTGGTTGTACGAAGTGGCAAGCTCTCTCTGCAGTCTGCCACCTGGGTTTTTCTGCCTTTGGTTGTGGTCTCGATTTTGGTTGGTCCAATGATGCCACTTAATGTCGATGCGATCCTAATGTCCATTAACAGCGACTTGACGCCAGCTCAAGCTGCCGATTACGCGATTCGCGTATGGGACGTTTTTTTATTGCTGTATTGTGCTATCGCTTCTTTGACACCCATGTGGTTGATGCTTCAACCTCGGGGACAATTGGGGGGATACTTCCTCTATGCAGCACTTGGTGCTGGGGCAATTGGAATCATTCTTGGTGGTCAAACGATTGAGCAGCCTGCGTTCAAAGGATCCCTTTTCTCATCTGACAAACCGGTCATGCCGTTTTTGTTTATTACTATCGCTTGCGGTGCATGTTCTGGTTTTCATTCGTTGATTTGTTCGGGAACAACATCGAAACAACTCAAGACTGAAAGAGCTGCCAAACCGATTGGCTACGGAGCAATGTTGCTGGAAGCTATGGTGGCGATCGTGTCGTTGTGCTGTGTAATGCTACTACCCGTTAACTCAAGTTTGGCCTCTGCTAGCCCGAACTTTATTTACGCCAATGGAATCGGCTCTTTTGTGGAGTCAATTGGAGTACCACGTATTTGGGGGGTTATCTTTGCTTTAATGGCGTTTAATACTTTTGTGTACGATACGTTAGATGTCTGCACACGATTGGGAAGGTTTATTGTTCAGGAGCTTACTGGTTGGCGCAGTACGTCAGGCCGTTGGTTTGGAACACTGCTGACAGCTGGAGTCCCGATCTTTTTCGTGATGCAAAAAACCCTTGATGCCAAGGGTAATCCGATTCCTGTTTGGAGAACCTTTTGGGATCTTTTTGGAGCGAGTAACCAGTTGTTGGCCGCACTTACATTGCTTGGAATCACTGTGTGGTTATGGCGAACGCTTGGCAAAACCTGGGTTTGGTTTGTTGCCGGTATTCCCGCAGTCCTGATGTACACTATGAGTTCATGGGCATTGACGACTATTGTTCGTAACAAGTTTAGCAATGGCATAAACGGAGATCCTGTTGCATGGATCGCAGTCGTATTGTTAGTCCTTGCTGGACTTATGCTCATTGAAGGAGTCGTTGCTCTACGACGACGCGACATCACAACAGTTACGGCGAACTAGTTAGAGTTGCACGCGACTCTAGGCTAGCAGATCCGAGATAACGGATGGGGACTCTACCCCGGTGAGTTTTTGGTCCAGCCCCTGGAATTTAAATGAGAGCCTTGAATGGTCAATTCCCATGCAATGTAAAATTGTTGCGTTTAAATCGTTGATTGAAACAGGATCTCGAACAACGTTGTAACTAAAGTCATCCGTTTCACCATGCACATAACCAGCCTTGACGCCACCCCCTGCCATCCACATGCAGAAATTCCTCGGATGATGATCGCGACCATAATCATTTTTGGTCACTGTGCCTTGCGAATAAACGGTGCGACCAAACTCACCACCCCAGATGACCAACGTATCGTCGAGTAAACCTCTATTTTTTAGATCCATCACCAAGGCCGCAGACCCTTGATCGGTATCTTTGCATTGATTGCCCAATTGATGCGGCAATGCACCGTGTTGATCCCATCCTCGATGTGCAATTTGAACAACTCGCACACCTCGCTCGACCAATCTTCGTGCCAAGAGTGCACTATGAGCAAACGTACCAGGCTTAGAAACGTCAGGTCCGTACATGTCCAACGTCTCTTTTGTTTCTCCGCTTATGTCAACCAGTTCCGGAATGCTGCTCTGCATACGAAATGCCATTTCGTATTGCGCAATTCTTGTTTGTATCTCCGGATCAGCGAACCGTTCAAAACTTTCGCCGTTCACTTTCTGAAGCGCATCCAGCATGGCGCGACGGTCGGATGCACCTAACCCGGGTGGGTTCTGAAGATATAGAACAGGATCACCAGAACCCCTTAATGCGACACCGCTATAACGCGTGGGCAAAAAACCACTACCCCACATCCGGTTATACAACGCTTGTCCATTGCTATCGCTCGGAAACTGTGGAGTGAATACAACGAACGACGGAAGGTTATCATTCTCGCTTCCAAGTCCGTATGATATCCAAGATCCTATACTGGCTTTTCCAGGGATCTCGGAACCAGTCATGACAAAAGTGCACGCCGGATCGTGATTGATGGCGTTTGTTGTGACGGTCTTTATCAACGTTATGTCATCGACGATCTTCGATGTATGAGGGAGCAGATCTGTATTGACCCAAATGCCCGATTGCCCGCATCTTTCAAACTTAAACTTGCTGGGTGCGACAGGAAAACGCCCTTGTCCGCTGGTCATCGTCGACAACCGTTGTTCCCCTCGTACGCTCGGCGGCAAGTCCTTATCAAAATACTCTTCTAGTCCAGGTTTATAGTCCCACGTATCCAGCTGTGAGGGTCCACCATTCATATGCAAATAGATTATGGATTTTGCCTTGGGCTGAAAATGAGGCAAACCAGGGAGCGGCGGATGCACTTTGGTTGCGGCCAAAGACGCTTCGACGGATTCACCAGCGAACCCACTGGCCATCCCATTTGCCATAAACCGCATTCCGCTCATTGTTGCTAGTGCAGCTGCTCCGAACTGCATTCCCGTACCAAAGAAATGTCTGCGCTTTATGTGGTTAATCTCAGATTGCCACTGATGCATGATTCGATTTCCTATTTCAATTCTGTATTGGATGTATTTGATGTTTTTACAAGATGTAAGTGGGGTTCTAAGAAACCACTAATTGCGATTGGTTGTCTCGTCCATATTTAGCAAAACGTTGCATACGAGTGTCAACGACGCGAGCTCCTTCGAGTTCCACTTTTCATTTGATCGCTTTTCACCAAATGCAAGCAGTGCTGCGGCCGCTTCTGGTGACGCATTAAAACGATCTAATTGATCGGCGTACAACTTGCGAAGCGTTTCCATTTCTCCTTCCGTCGGACCACGACTTAGAACCAATCGAAAACCTAGTTCGATGCGATTTGAGATATCCTCGGTTTGCTCCATGATCCGCTCCGCACAACTTCGGGCAGCTTCGACATACTGCACGTCGTTCATCAATTGGAGTGCTTGCAACGGTGTGTTACTGCGTTCTCTAAGGGAACAGGTTTGTTCACGGTTTGGAGCATCAAAATTCGACATAAATGGAGGCGGTGCCGTCCGCTTATAAAACGTGTAAATGCTTCGGCGATAAAGTGCACTGCCGCTTTCTTGGGAGTAAAACCTCGTATTCGAGCCAGCAAACCCGACTGGCTCCCAGATATTTGCTGGCTGATAAGGCTTGACCCCTTTGCCTCCCATCTTCAGATCCAGTAATCCCGCTACAAACAATGCATTATCGCGGATTTGCTCTGCATCGAGTCTAAATCGAGGCCCCCGGGCTAAATAACGATTCGCTGGATCGGTTTCCCAATGTTGCGATTCAACCCTGGACGATTGCTGAAACGCATGGCTATTTACCATCAGACGAACTAGTCGCTTAATGTCCCATCCACTATCGCGGAAATCTACTGCAAGCCAATCTAATAATTCTGGATTGATCGGCAATTCCCCTTGAGTGCCAAAATCATAGCTGCTCTTAACTAAACCGATTCCGAATAATTGCTGCCACAATCTGTTCACTGTTACGCGAGCGGTCAACGGATGCTCATCGGATACCAACCAGCGAGCTAGATCCAAACGATTCGCTCTTCTCTGTTCCCCCTCAATCTTCAACGCAGGTAAAACAGCCAGAACACCCGGTTGCACCGGATCGCCTGGCTTATTGTATGCGCCTCGCATCATGACAAAACTGTCACGAGGGGTTGGAAGATCTTGATAGATAAACGTTCCAGGAATCGATTCCTCAATCTCCCTGCGCTTGGTCTTAAGTGCTGCTATACCCTCGGTATAAGTCTGGAATGTCGATTTGGTTGCGATACAAATACGCGTCAAGTAGTACTTACGCAGTTGGCTTTCCGCAACATTATCAGCTTCCTTCGTTGTGTTAGCTGCCCCGTCTGTCGATGCTTTATATTTTTGGACCGCGTCACGTATCTCAGCATCCAATTGATCTGATGGGGTGGCAATTTGGCGTGTCTTCCACGCAGCGAAGGAGTAGCGAAGATCAGTCGCCTTAGAGATCACCCCGGCGGCACCAGCTTTGTCCCAGTAGACTGTTCCGCCAAACTGCGTAAGGGCGAAACCTTGGATTTTATCATCCGCATTGAGTCCCATCTTCTCAAACGGAACTTTGAGCTGCACCCAAGTTCCCGTTTCTGGAAGATTACCCATCGATACGCGTTCGAATGAGTCAGCCTTACCCCATTCAATGGCGTTATAGTCTCCCCAAACGGCGCGATGATTCCATCCTTCTCGAAAGAATTGAACCATAATTGACTTGGGGACATTCTTTGGATCGATCCATACGCTAACTTCAAAGTCTCCATTACTGGGCACGACCATGGGATTGGATTTCGATTCCCAAACGTCCTGTGCAAGTCCACCGTCGGTTCGCTTCAAGACCTTCTTGCCACTGATCGGCATAGGATTTTCGGATTCGATGAACTCAATAGGTGCGCCAACGGCTGTTAAATTGCCTCCGGCTGGAAACTCGTCATCCATCCACATTGAAAAAGTGGTTTCTGGTTCGGGTTGCGGATTAGCCAGTGCAGGATCGGAGTACTCAATGTTAGAGGTCTCTGCCTCGAACTTTTCTAGTAAAGCTTTTAGCTTCTCGTCGATTTCCGCTAGTTTGGTTTTATCTTCTTCCCGATGAATCTGGGTTGTCGGAGAGGTGAGTAGCGAGTTGCCATCCATTGCCGGGTCTGCGGCGGAATTAAAAAAGGCATACATCGAGTAGAATTCTTTTTGCGATATGGGATCAAACTTGTGATCGTGACATACCGCACACCCGCCAGATAGTCCCATCCAGACTTGCATGGTTGTGCTAGTCCTATCAACGGCATACCGGTAAATCAATTCTTCGTTGATGGACCCCCCTTCACTACTAGTAACATTGCATCGATTAAAACCGGTTGCAATCAACTGATCCAGACTAGGGGATGGTAACAAGTCCCCCGCGAGTTGCTCGATCGTGAATTGATCAAATGGCATGTTGTTGTTAAACGAACGAACGACCCAATCTCGATAGGCCCACATTTGGCGTTCGTTATCCAAATGCATACCGTGGGTGTCGGCATAACGTGCTACGTCTAGCCAATGACGAGCCATCTCCTCACCAAATCGTTCGGACTGTAGATATCGATCTACCATCGATTGATAAGCGGTATCGCTATTATCCGAGAAGTATTGTTCTTGTTCTTCGAGAGTTGGTGGAAGCCCCGTTAGAGCAAACGATACTCTTCGAATCAAAGTTGACTTGTCCGCAACAGCGGATGGGAAGAGCCCCTTCTCCTTAAGGTTTGACTGCAGGAATTGATCGATCGGATTCTGAATCAGTTTAGAGTTGTCTAACTTTGGCGGTTCGGTTCGACGAGGGCTTTCGAATGCCCAGTGGTTTTGGTACTTGGCTCCTTGATCGATCCACTTTTTTAAGATGTCAATCTCATTTGCTGTCAGAGCTTTGTTGAGATGAGGGGGTGGCATCTTGAGATCAGCGTCTTCTGAGATTATTCGCTCGATAATCAAACTTTCGGCACTCTGTCCCGCCACAATCGCAGCTGTGCCCGTATCTCTAACGTTCAGGCTATCTGTTGTATCAAGACGCAAGCCCGCTTCACGGGTTCCAACATCAGCTCCATGGCAAGCGAAACATTTATCCGAAAGAATAGGACGAACATCACGATTGTATTCAATGGGTTTAGAGTCTGCTTTTTCAACGGGGTCTGCTGCCGTATCCGGGTGGATAGCTGCCGAGATGCTCAAATTGCTAAAGGACAATCCGAAGACAAACGTCGTAAGAAGCGCAAAGATTGATGAGCACATAAAGCCAAAAGTGCAACGAAGCGAGGACATACGAGGGTCCTATCCATATGCGGGTTCGGAGGGATTGGAAGGGGAAACGGCTAGGGCTGGCTCCCGTTGCAGACGGACAAGGACGGAAGCCAACTCGTTTAGTATACACGCTTCCGTCGATTTGCACGACGAGCGAAGTTTCGAATCAGTAATATCTAGAAAGCTATTAAAGATTTCTCAAAAATCAATTCAACCTCGCCGCTTGTGCGAATCCGAATGGGCCATCGAACAAGCGAAATACTGTGAAAATGGCGGCGAGGTCAAACTTTGGTTTGTCCGAGTTCTTCTCAAGATACTTAGGAGCAATCCCGTCTGCTTGAATCCGCGAGATGTTAAACAGATCTTCTGGCGGATTATCTAGCACTTTGCGAAAGTTGAGACCATCATTTTTGTCATACTTAGGGTTCAGCATTGCAAGAATATCGCCTGAGATCAGTCGCTCGCCAGTCAACAACCCTTCGATTTGATTCAGCATCCCCAACCAGGCGTCGATTTGTTCGTTTGTCATCGGAAGACCTAACTGATCGGTTTGACCGGGGTGACTAAGCCATTCCAAGTCATCATCCGTTTCGAGACGAATGTGCTTCCATGACTCTTGATTCAATTGACAGACTGCGATCAAGTGTTCCCTCACTAGACGCAATCGTGATGTGTCTTTGATCTTGAGCATAAAAACCCATTGCTCATCACTCTTCGTTTCGCTCGGCTTGAGTTTTGGAAAAACTCCTTTGAATCTCTCTTCAAATCCGGTTTTCTCATCGATAGAGCGATATAGTTCGACAAAAGCACAAACGACATGACAATAGGATCGGATCCATGGCACATCGCCTCGATCAAAGTGTATTTCGAGTTCGGGATTGCGAGCTAGAAACGCTGGCACATCGATTCGGATATCTTGCATCCATTTCGTGAGTGATATCGTCCCTTCTTGAGTGGACGCGATACGCAACGTGACTTTTGCTAATTGGATGGAAATCTTGACTTGATCGTCTTGGATCTCTGCTAGCGTCCTCTCGGCCTTAAGCAAGTCGTTACGAAACGAATCGAGGACACGACCGAATTCTTCATCACTTAGTTCGGATGGATTGTCATTCTGGGGTACATTGAGTCTTAAAATCGGCTCGCTTAGTCGGTTCGAAAGAGCGCCGTATTCGTAGAGCGATTGGCCAACATTCTCGAGGGCTCGGAAGAATTGAATGACTCCCAAGCTAAATCGTACGTTGTCATCCTGGGGATGCTCGTCGAGTTCAAGCCTAAGAGCGGTCTCTCCTTCTGCTAGTTTTGCCTGATACAGATATGTCTCAAGCGTCGTCAGGTCTTTAGGTGGTTCGTCAGATTGCTGTTGGCCATGATTAAACACGGCCGATCTTGCTAGACCATCGTTGGTGCATGAATAGAGAGCAACGACGATTGATATCGCAAGCCAACTTGAATTGAAGATGGATCGCAATACAAAACTAAAGCCGAATCGATTGAACCCACGCATAATTCCCTGCCCGAAGTCTAACTAGGTTGACGACAATGAACTGACTGAGATCCCTCAATTACCTCAACGTAGCCGAAGTCCCTGGAGTTTGGAAGCACTCCCGTAGCGATTGTAGGCCATAACAAGTCTCGTAAGAGAAGCGGTTACGGCGGAGCACGCCAGGAGTTTTGGACATGTCGGAAATCGCATGTGAAGTAACGAGGCTTGCCGTAACTACGCCGAGCCTTGTTACTTAAAGTAACGTAAGACTGATTGGTAGTATTTAAGTCTGTTGTAGTGGACGACGCTAGGAGGCCCTTTGCACGGGGTATCGCATGATTGCATGCGATGTTGAATAAAGTTTTGTTGGTTCGAGGTGGTTGGACTCGTTGCCTCGTCCACTACCGGGAAAGGACTCGTTGCCTCGTCCACTACCAGGAAAGGACTCGTTGCCTCGTCCACTACGAAGAGCCAAGTTTCGCTGGTGTTGTTCAACAAGCTTGATTATCCCAAGCTTGATAGATCGAATGAGCCATGCGAGTACAACCAGTCGGTAAACTTTCGCAGTTACTTCTGAATCTCGTGGACTACAACCACGGAAATCGATTTCTTAAGATCGCTCAGTTTGGTGCCTATAACTTCATCTTCCCCTGGGGCCAGAAATGCAGTGTCAGGTGTTTGATCTTCGTACATGAAATTTCTTGACATGTATCGATATGGTCCCATCATATCGGACTGGTCCGAAGAAAAACTGACTCCGATGATCTCCCCTTTCTTTATTCCGGTCGCTTGGGAGATTTTTTGGGCTCGGGCCACAGCCTTTTCGAAAGCTTGCTTGCTGAGCTTTTCGTTGAGCTCTTCGTTTACAACGCCGACTACGAATATCTTAGAGCCGAACGCCTGATTGGATCGACCATAAGAGTAGCCACCACCCTGCGATTGGGATTGGAACAACTCCAGGGTTTCTTTTTCTTCCTCGCTCAAGTCAACGGCTCCACCAGCTTTCATTAGGTCTCGTTTTTTGATCTCACCCTCAAGCCGACTTTTGAGAAGCGTGATGACATCTGATTCAACGCTCTCCGGCAAATCCCAGTCAACCTTCAATTGACACTCGCTCGTGAATGCAGTAGGTAGCGCTCCCACGTCGACTGCAGCATCGACGCCTCCCCCGGCACCACCCATTTGTCGCTGCATCTGGCTTTGTATTTGGATCATCATTTGCATTTCTGCTGATGAATCCCCGTCAGCGCTGGAACCTGCAATTTGTTCGGTCAATTTCGCATCAGAAAATTGAAGTGTCGTTACATTTGCTTTCATCTCTTCAAAAGCCTTTTTCAAGGAAGCTTTCTTGGTTGTAAGCTCTTCCATTGCTTTCTTGGCATCTTTGGCTTTCGCGGATACCTGCATAACAAGCCTTAACGATTTCGGCTTGACCGCTTCTATTGCCGTACCTGTTGAGGAAAATCCTCTCATCACAGGACTCATATCGATCTGGCTGTAAGCGCGATCAAAAGTTACCGAAGAAAAGAGGATGGCTGCAGCAACAAAGCGAATGGGTCTTAAAGATCTGATCAATGCAGTCGTGTTAAGAAACATCGTTTTAATCCAATGCGCTAAATAGGACAGAAGATGGGAACGTGCCTAGTAACAGATTGTCTCTGTTTAAACTGGGCGATGTGTGTTGGTATCTAGGGACGAAAGGCGACAGGATGCGTATTCGTAAAGAAGTACTGAACCTTCAAATCGCCCGTCTATTCGTATCCGCATATGTTATCAAATCCTCTCGTCTTCAGCATGAAATTTCAAATATTTAAAATCTCGTGTTTTTCCGAGAATTGGCGACGCAGAATCGCCTCAAAAGGTATTGCTGGAATTCTGTGTGAATGGGGCGACTCTTCAGGATGTGCGACACCGAAAGAGGTGCTCTGCGATCTCAATTTTTACTAGCCCCTCTTCTGCCGGTGCGTGGTTATAAAGAAAAATGGTTGCTTATTGTTGCTCGAGCAGATAATCTTCCCTATGACGAGACTCTTCGATTTGTAATCTATTCGCTTTGAAAGTAGTGCAAGATGTCGAACGCCGCTTTGGCAAATCCCGTAGATGCGCCACACGCAATTGAGAATTTCCAGCAATCTGTTGGACGAATTCGAACCGCATTGAAACAAGTAATCGTGGGACAAGAAGCAGTAATTGAACAATTGCTTATTTGTGCGCTAACAGGTTCTCATGCGTTGCTGGTTGGTGCTCCTGGGCTTGCTAAGACTTTGATGGTTAAGAGCTTGGCTAGTATCTTCGATTGGAAGTTTTCCCGCGTTCAGTTCACTCCCGATTTGATGCCCAGCGATATCACCGGTTACGAATTGCTTATGCGAGACAACACGTCTGGTAATACGGAGATGAAATTTCGCTTTGGACCGATCTTCGCTAATCTTGTTTTAGCAGACGAAATCAACCGTGCTGCTCCCAAGACGCAGTCGGCACTTCTTGAAGCTATGGCGGAGAGGCACGTTACTGTGGGTGGTGTGACTTATCCCCTCGATGATCCCTTTCTCGTAATTGCTACGCAGAACCCAATCGAACAGGAAGGTACCTATCCGCTCCCCGAAGCTCAGTTAGATCGGTTCATGATGGAGATCCGAATTGGGTATCCAACACCGGAGGTGGAAAGAGATATTGTACAACGCACCACTTCGAGTGATCTTCCTATGCCGGACAAACAGTTTACTCCCGAGTTGTTTAATCAGCTCAAGCACCTAGTTCGATCTGTTCCTGTACCGGATCCTATCGCTGATTATGCAGTTGCACTATGTTCAGCGTCTCGTCCTAATGGAAATGGAACGACCCATAAGTCTTGCGAGCAATATGTTACCTTCGGCGCAGGACCTCGAGGATCCCAAAATCTAGTGATGGCTTCGAAAGCTCGCGCGTTGATGTACGGGCGACCCGTTCCCACTCGCGAGGATATCGTCGCGGTGGCTAAGCCGATTCTGAGGCATCGAATCATCGTGAACCACCGAGCAATGGGGGACGGCATCTCAACCGATGATTTGATTGATAAACTGCTCAAAGAGGTTGCAAAGTAACTCTAGTATCTCAAAGTCATGCAATCTCACGCTGCTGGTGATTCTTCTAAGTTCCTGAACCTGCGTTCCTTGTCTGGGCTAGAGGGGCTACGTTTCTCGGCCAAGCGCAGAATCGAAGGTGCGTATAGCGGTCGGCATATTGCTAAGAAGCAAGGTGGTGCAGGAGAGTTTGCGGACTATCGCGAATACTCGCCTGGCGATGATCTTCGTCGATTGGATTGGCGAATTCTTGCTAGGACAGGCAAGACGTTTCTGAAGCTCCATCAGGACGAAACAAACCTAGCATGCACCATGTTGATCGATTCGTCTGGATCCATGGGGTTCTCCGGCTACCAACCAAAGGGGGGCGAATCCAAGCTCGCATGGTGTCAGTATTTTACGACGGCTTTGTCGCATCTGATTCTGACTGGGCGCGACCATGTCGGTTTAGCGGTTTCAGAGCAGAATCGAAACCCCTACTTCGCCCCTAGTTGTCTGCCACAGCAAAGAGGGCTTATTCACGAATCGATTGCAAACATGATTCCTGTTGGTCCCACTAGTTTGGCAAAGTCGCTGGATTCCCTTTTCATGCAAGTTAAAAGACGTGGGGTATTGATGGTCCTCTCCGATTTTCTGGAGCCAGACCTCGATCCGATGTTGTCTTCGCTGAGAAAGTTCCGAATCCGCGGTTGGGAGGTCATCGCGATGCATATAGTTCACCCCGATGAGTTAACACTGCCCAAGGGCCGAGCGTTTCGGTTCTTGGGTATGGAGGGTGAATCACCTGTTGCAGTTCAAGTAAACGAGCTTCGCGAAGCCTACGAAGCGCGATTTGAAAGGCATCAAGCATCGGTTCGAACTGGGCTTCTGAGCGTTGGATGCGACTTTCATCCGATCTACACAAGCACTCATTATATGGATGTGCTTAGGCAGTTTCTCATCAAGCGATCAGGATGAAAGTGAAATGAATCCACTCAATCCATGGGCTATTGCGATCGGTGTGCTGGCTATTGGCATCCCCACCGCGTTGCATTTTTTGACCAAGCCCAAACCTACCGCGATTCCAATTTCGACGATTTCGTTTCTATATGAACTTATCCAACAACGACGTTCGAAAAGTAAACTCAGAGATATTTTGGTTTTGCTGCTGCGATCCATTGCTATTGCTTTAATCGCATTGGCTATTGCTCGCCCACGTCTGTCTGCTCCTCCTATCATCTCGCCAAACCCAGACACGAAAACGGCTCGTGTGATCATTTTGGATCAAAGTCAAAGCATGGCGGCAGGGCAAGGAACCTCAAGACCTTGGGAACGTGCACAAGCTGCCTCGTTGAGATATCTTTCGTATTCCGACGATATGCAATCGGGCGTGATCTTTGCAGGCGCCAAGGCTCGAAGCGTCTACGAACGACTCAGCAACAACTTTGAATCGCTAGCGGAGGCTATAAAAAAAGCGAAACCAAAGCCAGAAAACGCCAACGTAGCCGATGCAATCGAACGAGCCGGCCAGTTGTTGGAGAGTGTTCCAGAAGGAGTCGCTCGCGAAGTTGTGATCGTTAGCGATTTCCAGAGAAACGACTGGGGGGCGTTGAGCTTAGAGGCTTTGCCGGCGGATACCAAGCTTGTAGTGGAACAGGCGTCGTTAAGCGAAAAAGACAATATCGCGATTGTTTCTGCAAAGCCAGAGAATCGAGTAACAGTTAAGCAGCCCGGAACGATACAAGTAGAAATCGCAAACTACACGACACAAGAACGTAACGTCAAATGCCGCGTGATTATTGAAAAGTCGACGTTTTCCGCGCAAGCACTCGTACCAGCACAAGGGACCAGCGTGCTGAATATCAACGCAAGCTTTGACGAGCCAGGTTGGCGAACGGGCTATGTTTCCTTGGATGGTAATTTGGATGTCCAGCCACTCGACGATTCATATCCAATCGCTTTCGAGGTTTCGCCATCGCCTAAGGTCTTAATTGTTACTCGTCAGTCCGTCGAAAAACGGGACTCCTCAAGTTACTTTCTTCAGCAAGCTTTAAGTGCGTCTCTCGATAAAGCAACCATCAATCCCGTCCGTTCGGATAAAGTGCTGGATAGTGACTGGAATGAGGCGGATCTAATTGTTTTGAGTCACCCAGGACAGCTTCCAAGATCACACACAGAGAAACTGGCGGCAGCCATTCGTCGCGGTCGTGGACTACTACTCTTAATGAGTGAACCTGCAGATGGTGCTAACCATAGTAGTTTGGCCGAAATGTGGGGGCAGTCCTATCAATCCCCCGTGCAATGGACCAACGAGTCACGAGGCGAAGCTCGACGTGGGTTATTCGTGGCTAAAGTGCAGACTCGCCAATTGCCCTTTCAAGTATTTGGCGATTCGATTTACGGAGGGTTGGCCAATGTTAAGTTAGGGGGCGGGCTTCCCACGGTTGCGACACGAGAAGGACTAAAGGGAGCAGTTTCTGCGGAACTTAGTGACGGTTCTGCTTGGCTTACCATGACCGATTGTGAGGCTGGGAAAGTTGCCGTAATGAATTGCGACCTTCAGAAATCCAATCTTGTTCAAGAAGGCATCTTTGTGCCAATTATCGCAGAGATTAGCAAAATGCTTCTCGACCGAGATCGAGTTGAGCTGAGTATTTGTGGGCTCCCGATTGTACGTACGATGCCCATCGCTACGTCGGCTAGCGAACCATTTCAAGTGCGAGCGATTGATTCGCTATCTCCCTCCATTCAAGACCAAGGGAAGTTTGAGTTCTCGACAACAAAACGTAGTGTGGTTTGGACGTGGCCGGAATCGATCGGCCCTGGGCTCTACGAAGTATTGCAAAATGATGCGCCGGTGTTTGCCGTGGCCACAACGGTACCGGCATCGGAGTCAGATTTGACGTTGCTAGATGAAAATGGAATGAAGCTACAGTTAGAGGGGTCCAAGCAGCGAATTGGAATACGCAACACCAAGCAATCTCTCGATGAGCAAATCGATACCTGGTGGACTTGGTTGGCGCTTGCTTGCACTGGAATCATGTTGCTCGAAGTGTTAATTCTTTTATGGTTTCGAACGTGATGCCAATTGTGAATCTTGCAACGTGGACCATTCAGCCAATCCTTCCGATGGGAGCGTGGTGGCTATTAGTCATGGTTTCTATCGTTGTCGTAGTCGGTTATCTGTGGCGAAGTCGTTGGGATGTTCTGCCACGCGAGCGTTTCGGTATTGTGTTGCTGTTAACACTTTCTCTCGCTTGTCCGTTGATCGTGCTTTTGAATCCGATTTCCGTTGAGACGATTGCACGCCCAGATGGCAAGCCACAAGTTCACGTTCTACTCGATGCATCTGCAAGTATGCGAACAGATGATATAAAGGGGACATCACAAGCTACTCGATGGGCCTCAGCCCTCGACGTAGCAAAAACACTTGCTAGACAGCATCCGTCTCTGGATGTACAAGTGCATGCGTTTGCAGATTCCGGGAATTCGGATGGGATTACCGTCATTTCGCCCCTCGATGAAAAACACCCTGGTCCCGTCGGACGAAAGTCGGATTTGCGCAACGCGTTGAACTCGATTCTTAAGCAAACGAACTCAGGCGGACAGGCGGTTTTTTTGCTTTCGGACGGAGCTCATAACGCAGGGGCCGAGCGGTTGCTTTTAGAGTCAGCGGATGTTGCATCGAGCCTTAATGTGCCGATTTACACGACAACCTTTGGGACGGAGAGTGGCGTAAAGAATGTCGTTTTAACAGCGAGAAGTCCCAGACTGGTAATGTTTCCAGGGCGAAATGTTGTAGTACGATTGTCCATCGATCAACGAGGATTCAAGCAGGAAAAAGTCGAGGTTATTGCGAAGGAAGGGGATACGATTCTCGCATCCCAAACATTGAGACTTCCGACGTCCGGTCCTGAAGAAATTCGATTTGATATCGCTCCAATGGAAAAGGATCCATCTCAGACAGCCCCAGAATTTCGTCAGCGAGCGATTCGATTTGAAGTAGCAACCTTGCCCGATGAAGCAACAGATGCAGACAATCACGTGACTGTATTGATGCAACCTCTGGAGAAGCCGATCGAAACCTTGGTGTTAGAGGGTAAACCGTATTGGGACAATAAGTTCTTGGTTCGAAATTTTTCTTCCGATCCAGTACTCAAAGTTACTGCGATCAATCGGGTCAATGATGATCGATTTGTAGAACAAAAATACGAGGCCAAAGAGGGTGGTGTTGATTCTTTAAGTGGAACATGGAGGACGATCGAATCCAAGGAATTGCCCTTAGATGATCTGGAAAAACTAAAGCAATATCGAGTCATTGTGCTCGGACGGGAATCTGGCGTATTTCTTTCTCCTGAAGCGATCGAGAATGTCCGGCAGTGGCTGTCCCAAGAGGGTGGCTGTTTGGTTTGCAGTCGAGGTGCACCGAGTAGCACCATGGCTCAGAGGCTTGCCGACATCATGCCGGTCCGATGGACCAAAGGATCGGAATCGCGGTTTCGAGGGAAGCTCAGCGACTATGGTTCGGATCAAATTGTTCTCGATTCAGCAAATTTAGAATCTGATCCACTAGAAGGTATGCCTAGTCTGGAAACCAATACCGTCTCAACAGTTAGGCCCGGACTGCCTCAAATTTTAATGGAAAGCCGCGATTCAGAGGGAGATTCCGCGGGAGTAGTGCCCGTCATTACTTATCAACCGTATGGTATGGGGCAAACAATCGTCGTGGAGGGATCTGGCATGTGGCGATGGGCCTTTCTTCCACCACAGAATGCCGATCGAGACACTGTCTACCCATCGCTTTGGCAAGGGCTAATTCAATGGATTGTTGCAAGGCAGGATTTGTTGCCTGGCCAACAAGTTGCTCTGAGGCCTGATCGATCAATGTTCCTCGGAGGAGAAGAGATCACAGGTACAATGATTGTAAGGGAAGCATCGATAACCCCACCCTCACTAGAGCTTTATCGCGAAGGTGAAAAGGTCAAGCAGGTACAGCCAGTCGCATCGGGAACAGATCCTGGTGTTTATCGTTTCGATTTTGGGGTACAGGAGAGCGGGTTCTTTGAAGTAAGAACCATGACGCTCAAGTCAGAAGCTGGTAAACTTCCGACGGATGGAGAGCAGCAATTATCTAGTAACGGTTCAGATATGTTTGCCAGCACGATTTGTGAAGTGAGAGATTTTTGGCTGGAAACGCTCGATGTCGATGCACGTCCCGATCTTATGTATCAATTGGCGGTAAAGAGTGGCGGGCGAGTTGTAGAACCCTCCGACGCGAGGGGTGTTTTGGACGAGTATCACGCGAAGTTGCAAGCGGCCAGACCTGAGCAATTCAAACGAACGCCATTATGGGATCGTCCGTGGGTTTTGCTAACGATTCTTGGCATTTGGTTATGCAGTTGGTGGATCCGTAGGACCTGCGGTCTTATTTAGGTCGCTTTCGTACAGTTAGTCTGCGCGTTTTTCACTAAGCCTCGGTTGTTGGAACATGTCTAGATGGGCTGGTGAAGTTTAACTCCCTTTAACGGTTAGCCCAGTTGTGTTTTGATTAGAGTGATTTTTAGGGCATTAGGTTATGGCAGATCTCTCGGGCAAGAGAATTGTGATCGCTGGTGGCAGTGGTTTCTTAGGACTATCGATGATCGAGCATTTCACAAAAAGGGATGCTAGAATTACAGTGCTTTCCCGGTCAAGGCCCAAACAGCTTGCAGAGTGCGAACATCAGGTTTGGGATGGGCGTTCCTTGGGCAATTGGCGTTCAGCCCTCGATGGTGCCGATGCGATCATCAATTTGTCTGGCCGGTCTGTAAACTGCATCAAGACACCGGATCACCAAGACGAGATTTTGCGATCCAGGGTAGAGTCTACACGGTTGCTTGGGCAAGCAATGAGGGCTGTGAAATCGCCTCCTCCGCTTTGGGTACAGATGAGTACAGCCCATATCTACGGTGATCCTCCGACGGTTGTTTGCGACGAAGAAAGTGCCGAGGGGATTGGGTTTGCTCCAACGATCGGCAAAGCATGGGAGGCTGCGTTCACCGAGAGCAAATTGCCACGTCAGCGGGGAGTCTTAATGAGGACCAGTTTCGTTATTGGACGTGATAGAGGGGCGGGTGGTGGAGCTCTGTCGACCCTCAGCTTGATCGCGAAACTGGGCCTGGGGGGGAAGGTCGGTAAAGGGACGCAAGGCATGTCGTGGATTCATGAAGAGGATTTAAATGGATTGTTTGAAAGGGCGATTAACGATGAATCTATTTCGGGTGTCTACATCGCGTCGGCTCCCAATCCTATCTCACAGGTAGACTTTATGCGGACACTACGCAAAGTCATTGGAATGCCCATCGGTTTACCAGCTTTCGAATGGATGGTGCGCATTGGAGCACCGCTTCTGCTGCGTACAGATCCGGAGCTAGCGCTTTATGGCCGTTATGTAGTTTCGAAACGACTTGCCGAGCTTGGATTCTCGTTCAAGTTTCCTGAGCTTGAAGAAGCGTTAAAGAATCTCAAGAACCATCGGGATTGATGCCCTATCAGTGACACTGAGTGTTATGATCGCTGAGCGTAGTGCCACGGTTACATAGGGCGGTGGTAGTTAGATGATTTCTCTAGATCGGGCACATTACAAGTTTTTTGTTATCAAATAAAAAAAGCTCAAGTGACCTAAACGGACCACTCGAGCTTTATTCTGTAGGTAAACCATATGCACTAGCAATGATTGCTAGAACAGGATGAATTAGCCCTTCTTTTCAACCTTTTTGAATTTGGCTTTTTCGTAAGCCTTTTCGCCAAAGAGACCTTCGAGCTTCTCATCATCGCTCATCTTCTCTGCTTTGCCTTTGCAGTTTCCGCAGCAGAATGAAACACTCGCTCCGTTGAACTCAACCTTTTGGTCCGCTTTGGCGGGACCACCCGTGAATGGACAAGCTCCTTGCTCAACTTGCTTGGTTGCAATCAACTGATGATTGGCCTTGGAAGCGAACTTCTTCTTGTCACCTTCGAATGAACCGAGGCATTTCGAGCAGCAAAAATAGACACTGCCCTCTTTCCACTCACTGGCTTTGTCAGCCTTAGCCGCAGCCTTTGGATTCATCAAGCATTTGATGTCCTTAAGATCGACGGTATCGGTTGCGAATGATACTCCAGCAAACGCCAACGCGAATGACGCGACGCCCAGAAATAGACTTTTCATTGTTTTCTCCTACTAGGAAGGAATAAATCGGAAGGACCTTTATAGTAGCGAACTGTTTGGCTAACCGCAACAATACAAAATGTCCACATTCCCCCTTCCGCGAGTTCCCAGCCCCTTTTTGGGAGCCAAAAGTCGAGAAAAAAGGTTTTTCGATTATCCAGATCTGGTTCGAAACCAAGAATCTAACGCATTTTTCGCTGATAACTGCGTAGTAGTGCGATTTGCTCTATGGCCAGCCATTCGATCCGAGTACCGGGAAAAAAGGGGAAGGCGGTTGCCGGAACTCGATCCCGTGCGTTTAGAACTGTGTTAGATCAGTTCCATCTGTCGTTTGTTTAGTGCTAGTAATGCGCTGCCTAGTGATGGGCTCCGCTATGGTCGACGAGAGAATTTTGTAGCAGTACAATGTCGACAGAGTTATTGGACCCAAAACAGATATCTATAGCCCACCAATTTATTCAGGATCTTTGACAGGATGTCTTTATCAACGAGCAAGATAACGGAACTTGCACCCGATCAAGAATCTCTCAATGCCGCGAATAAGCTCATGAAGCCTAATAAATGGCCATGCCTCGCGCAGCATGAACACTTGGTTTGGGGCGAATGTCAGGGCTCCGGAGCTAACCCTTATCGAACCGTCTTTGATCATGTAAACGTCGGCTACAAGTGTACTTGCCCATCTCGCAAATTCCCTTGCAAACACGTCTTGGCTCTGATGTGGATGTTTACAGAAAATCCATCCTCATTTTCCTCAGCCGATGTTCCGACATGGGTATCTGACTGGTTGGGAAGGCGTCGTAACACAGACGGCATTAATCCTGTGAAACCGGAAAAGCCATCTAAAAATGTAGCAAACAAGAGCTTGCTCACTGCCCAACTCGCAGAACCTGAAAGGTCTGTAGATCCGGAGAAAGAAGGGCGCAGAAAAGCAGCCGCGGAAAAACGTTCCCAAGCGACTCAACAATCAATCTCAGCAGGCCTAGATGAACTGTTGCAATGGCTTCAGGATCAACTACGTGGGGGATTGGCCAATCTTTTAAACGACCCAACCTCTCGTTGCAGAACGATCGCGGCTCGATTAGTTGATGCTAAAGCTCAAGCGATGGCGAGCCGTTTGGACGAACTGCCGTCGCGGTTGTTGCTTATTCCCAGCGACTGGAGGCTTGATTGGCTGATTCAAGAACTTGGACGGATTTTTTTGATTTGCCGAGCATGGTCGGCGAACACGGACGATGCGGAACTGACGCGATTGGTCGGTGCCGCAGAAACGCGTGAGTCTATCATCGGTCTTGTCGATTCACCGAGAGTTTGTTCGGTTTGGGAAGTCGTTGGGGAACAAGTGACGACGCGACGCGATGGGCTGGTAAGTCAAGCCACATGGTTAATGAACCTGGGAGATGGAATTCGTTTTGCTCTGCTTCTCGATTATTTCCCCGCATCACTTGGCAAACGCAGTAGTGCATTTATGGTCGGCGAACGATTTACCGCCGAACTCGCATTCTATCCCGCACGTCTACCGATGCGAGCTGTGATTGCAGAACGAAAGCTAGAGACCGAACCGATCGATATAAAAGCGTCGGAATGGCCTAATCCCTGTTCTAATCCACTAGCCGCGTATCGAGATGTTCTCATGATTTCCCCCTGGTCGGTTGAAGTGCCATTGCTCCTTACCACAGGGGCTCTTGTTCAATCAGGTTCGCAGGTTTGGTGGCAATCGGAGAATTATTCGATTTCTCTTCCGATTTTGGATAAACCTCACAAATCGATCATGGGGCTTGAGCTACATAAAACGGTAGCCTTGTGGGATGGCATGTCGCTGAAGCTGCTTTCCGGTCTTTCTCAATGGGGGCCATGGTCCTATGACAACTGACCTGTTGAAGAGTCTAGATGATCTCAAGGGAATGTGGATCATGGGGGGTGCTGCTTTAGAAAAATCGCCCGCAGTATGGAGAGATGCTGTCCAGCATGTAGAGCATCCAGAACTAGCACTTCTAGCGTTGGCCGGCCAGGCGATCTCGTTCGCAACGAAACCGTTACCCCCGCGCGAATTGATCGCAATACCTACATTGCCTAAATTGCATTTGCCCTCACCACCAGAGCCGGCTCGCCAGTTAGTTCGGCATTTGCTTCGTGTCGTTAAGTTAAACGAAGCCCAAATGGCCGGCGTGATTCGGTTGTTAGCCGCCAGAGGCTATGCAGTAAATCCGATTGATTACATGCCCAAGAGTTTTTCGCAACTCCCCGACTTATATGCTCCTTGGGAAGCTTGGGAACGTGCGGAACGGACTGATTCGCAACAATCTTCGTTAGTCTGCGGTGAGGCAATCAACTCGGATAATTGGGATCAATGGTCGCCATCTGATCGGCGCAGGGCAATGATGCAGCTGAGACAACGAACCCCTGGTGCAGCTCGCGATTTGCTTGCCGATAACATTGCGGCCCTACCTGCCGAGGAACGGTTTCGATTGTTGGAATTGCTAGTGGATAACCTGAGTGTCGAAGATCAATCGTTCTTGGAGACATTGATTCAAGATCGTTCATCAAAAGTCAAGCAGCTTTCGCAACAGTTCCTAGCTCGCCTCGGTGCCGCACCTTGTTTGGATGAAGATAACAACGAGTTTATCAATTTCTTTTCGATTACTAATTTCGACTTGAACGGAACAGTGAAAGTTACAGCCATCACTCTAAAAACCCCTGCTCAAAAGAAGCGAAGAGCCGTACTCGCAAGCAGTATCAGTTTGCAGAGTTTCGCGGCTGGGTTGAAATTGGCCAGTGACGATCAAGTGGTCAGTGGCTGGGATCATGTTGATCCTCAAGCGTCGGATGAATTTGTTCGAATCGTTGCTTCGACTGGTAGTGAACGTTCCGTTGCATTGCTCGCTCGCCGCATAGACTCATTGGACGGCATATCGGCAGAGTCTTTGCAGATGTTATTCGAGAGACTCACGCCACAATCGCGGCGTGAATTGTTGCCGCATGTTCTTAACAATGATGAGGCCTCCTTTGCGGCAACGTTGATGTGTTGCGGAGATATGCTTGGAGAGATACCTTGGAAGCAAGTCGGACCAACAGTCGCGTTCAAAGAGTTGCATAAGATTTGCCAAGAGGAATCTTCGGCTAATGTGGTGAAAAGAGAAAAGCTGCGACAAGGTCTCCATGCGCTGGGGTTGCTTGCTGATCGGATTGCTGCAGAGGAGATTCTAAAGATTTTCACTGCGGACAATTTGTTTGCGTCTGATGCCTTATTGAGCGTACTCAAGCTCAATACCTGCTTACCGTACAACGATTGCATACCACGAGGAGATGAATTGTGAGCGAAGTGTTGAGACAACCGGCCGAATTGACCTATGCCGACGACTTGGCCACTTTGAAGGCGTCCGATCATCACCCCAAACCTGTCGGCTGGGTACTTAGCCCGCAAGCTGTTGTGACATACATTGTCGGTGGAACAGCGGGTGGAAGGCAAATCGAGCCCAAATATGTTGGCAATCGTAAAATCATCGAAACCGCAGTCGCAACCTTGGCCACGGACCGAGCTTTATTGCTCATGGGGATTCCCGGGACGGCAAAGAGTTGGGTCTCCGAACATATGGCCGCTGCGATTAGTGGGGACTCCACAAAGATAATTCAATGCACCGCTGGTACCGACGAAAACCAAATTCGTTACGGTTGGAATTATGCGCAGCTATTAGCCAAAGGTCCTAGTCGCGAAGCTTTGGTTCCGACACCGTTACTGCGTGCCATGGAAGGTGGCAGCATTTGTCGGCTCGAAGAATTGACACGGATGGGTTCTGATGTTCAAGATACGCTCATTACAGTTCTGTCCGAGAAAATGTTGCCTATTCCTGAGTTGAATAGTGCGGTCTACGCGCAGCGAGGTTTCAATGTCATCGCAACTGCCAATGACCGGGACAAAGGGGTCAACGAATTGTCGGCAGCGCTCAAGCGGCGATTTAACGTCGTCGTGCTTCCTTTGCCAGATGATTTGGAAGAGGAGATCAAAATTGTCACCCGTCGGGTTAGCGAAACAGCTCAGTCTTTAAATCTGCCCGAACCGAAAAACGTGGTCGAAGAAGTAACGAGAGTCCTCGCTATATTCCGAGAACTTCGAAGCGGCGAGACTGCAGACGGAAAGGTTACGATTAAGAGCCCTTCTTCTTCGCTGTCCACCGCAGAAGCGATTGCCGTCATGGTGAGTGGTTTCTCTCACGCAGCTTACTTCAACAATGGGATATTGTCTGCGGATGGGCTCGCGCCGAATGTATTAGGTGCCATTGTGAAAGATCCGGTTCAGGATAAAGCCGTACTCGAAGAGTATCTAGAAACAGTTCTTAAAAAGCGTCGAGAGTATGCCGACTACTACACAACATTGACCGAGCTAATCTAATGGCAAGCCAAGTCGAATATTTTGGCATTCGGCATCATGGGCCAGGCTCAGCGCGGCGATTGATAGAGGCCCTCGATGCCTTACAACCGGTCGAAGTGTTAATCGAAGGCCCAGTTGATCTATCGGATTTGATTCCGATGTTAGCACATTCTGACATGATTCCCCCGGTCGCATTGTTGGCTTACCCGGCAGGTGAGCCTGAGCGGTCCATTTTTTGGCCCTTTGCAGTCTTTTCGCCCGAGTATCAGGCGATTTGTTGGTCTGTCAAACAAGGAGTGCCGGTTCGATTTATCGATCTACCCGTTTATTGGCGTCTTCAAGAGTTGAAGCCTGAAGAAGGTGAAAAAGCTGACGGTAATACAGGGGATGAAGAAAAGCACTCGGTTACATTGAACCTAGAGCTTGATTCCAAAGCAGACTCCAAACCGTCGAATGCATCACCTGCTTCGCAGCCGTCTGCTTATAGTGCACTCTCTATCGAACGAGATCCAATTGGAGCTTTGGCCAGTGCTGCCGGTTACGAAGATGGAGAAAGTTGGTGGCAAGATGTGATTGAAGAGAATCCTGAGCCGGGGCCGATATTCACAGCAGTTGCAGATGCCATGAAAGCGTTACGAGACGGCGTCGCTCCGCCTAAAGAGGAAGAAGCGGCGCGAGAAGCCCACATGCGGCTTGAAATCGCCAAGTCTTCTAAGTCTTCGAGTGGCCCGATTGCCGTTGTGTGTGGAGCATGGCACGTACCAGCCCTCAAAGAGAAGCATTCGAGTAAGGATGATCGAGATTTATTAAAAGGTGTTGTCAAACGCAAGATTTCGGCGACATGGACGCCATGGACTGCGCCTCGATTAGCAATGGCTAGTGGTTATGCTGCAGGTGTTACTTGTCCTGGATGGAATAAGCACTTATGGGAGACAAAGCGTCAAGAACAGGTCACGCGTTGGATTGCTCGAACAGCCAGCTGTCTCCGTGAAGAGGGGCAGATGGTTTCAACTGCATCGCTGATTGAGACCGAGCGATTGGCGGTCGCTCTAGCGGCAATACGGGGACGCC
>Ga0315899_10000723_pt1 | contig 39117 bp, 21 predicted proteins | sample LakEriMetagenome_2_FD_203518 | JGI IMG/M metagenome (GOLD analysis project Ga0315899, IMG submission 203518) | Freshwater fungal communities from buoy surface, Lake Erie, Ohio, United States - Buoy 4 MA112 | ecosystem: Environmental > Aquatic > Freshwater > Lake | place: USA: Lake Erie, Ohio...
TAATCTGCGGATCGAACTTGCAATTCGAGTTTCCAGGACTGGTCGGTTCTGGATGATTTGCAGAAAAGCTCCAGGATACCAAGTTCAGTAACTCGACTTTCGAACTTAACCGGGACAAGCCCCGGCGAGTCGGTCGCTGCGAGTTCTGTTTCCATGGGGGGCGTTTCGGTCAGTTCGTTGTCATCCCATTCCTTGAGCAATTGTCCAGGCTTATCAGTCGTTCTGGTGGTACTGGAGAAGAATCGGAATCTGGCTCGTTTGCCCGTTCTCAATCCGACCTCTTTGTTGCCAATGACGCACTCTGTTCCTTCTTCCATGCCATGAGGGACGACGCACAACGCGTGTAGCGGTCTGGGAATTCCTGGTATCGCTGGTCCGGTAGATTCGATCCCTATGTAGTAACTCCTCGCCGTGCCTCCCCGGATTCGGATTCCGCCATGGTCTTTAGCCCAAAGATAATAAACGGCTCCGCATGCGACCGCTTGGTCCAAGTCGTCGATACCCCCTAAGACCGTGAGAGAGTCTTGAGAAGTTTGATTCCAACTGCCGATGGTATGCACCAGTCGATCGCGAAATGATGTTGCATTAAAGACGCCGCCATTGAACAGCAAATGGGAGATGCGCTGATTCGGTGTTTTATGCAGATGGTCACCAAGAAAGGCTGCAACATGTTTAGTAATTGCAGAATCTGGTTCAAAGGGGAGCCCGATTTCTTGAAACCCAGTATCCCCCGATTCGATTGGGCGATCGTGAAGCGAGACAACAGGGAAAAAGCCATCCACCAATGTTGATTCCACGATTGCCCGGTCTAGATCAACAGAAATCGTTCCACCGATCAGTTTGCTACCGCGTCCAAGAATGTTAAGCGGGACGCTGTTAGGGGCCTTTGCACTCAGTAGAGATTCTTTCGCGAGTCGGCAAGAGTGCCAAAGCGAAGTGGATTGCCAAGCGTTCAGTTTGTGTCCTTTGGATGCGAACAACTGAGACGCGACGTGGGCTAGAGTCAAATCCATGTTGTCTCCGCCGATCAGTAAATGTTTTCCAACGGCTAATCGACTCAGTTCCAGTTCTCCCTGTTCCTCGGTTACTTGGACTAAAGTCAAGTCTGTCGTGCCACCTCCAACGTCACATACGAGCAGTGTGTCGTGTCGCTTAAGTTGCTTTCTCCAAGCGTCTCCCTGAGCGTGAATCCAGTTGTAAAGCGCTGCCTGAGGTTCTTCTAGGAATACAAAGTCTTCGGGGAAGCCTGCTGTTATAGCAGCGTGTTTGGTGAGTTCTCGTGCATCGAGATCGAACGACGCGGGTACGGTCAGCACAATCCGCTGTTCGGAAAAGGGTGCATCGGAGAACTGCTGCTCCCAAGCATCCACTAGATGCATCAGATACGCCGTTGTGGCATCCAAGGGGGACAATCTCAATTCTGGAGACTCGTTTTCAAAGGGAAGCAGCGGGCTGGTGCGATCGACGGTGCCATGGCATAACCAGCTTTTGGCTGCAGCGATGACTCGATCTGGCTGCTCGCTGGCAATCCGACGTGCGTATTCTCCAACAACTCCATACGGGGAGCGAAAGCCATCGATGGTAAAGGCTGGATCGAGTGCGCCCTCGAAACGAAGCAAAAAAGATGGCAACGAGAGCCGGCGTTCCACGGTTCCCGGGGCGGTTATTTGTGGGATAGGAAGAACCGCAATCATTGCTTCCGATTCGTCGGCCGGAGCGAAGGCGAGTACCGAGTTGGTGGTGCCGAGATCGATACCGATGTGATATTTGGCTGTCATTGCTGTAGTTGCTTGAGAAAATGAACCCTAGTGCGGCTCATTATGGCATGACCGACGATGTGAGCAACGCCAACGCTTCGTGTTCACCAGGGCCGGCGGTTTTATTGATAATTACGCAATGCTTTTCCCATTCCTCTTGCCAAATCGCGGGATCGATCATGTGCCGCCTGCTGACTAAGATCGCTAATTCCAGAAGTGAATGTTTGGCACGATTCCAACCCCAAAACACGCCCAGTGTTCCCTGCTTGACGACCAGACACGTCCCTTCGGCCCGGGGAGTGGAGGTGTCCCATTTCGTAATTTGCAATGCATAATAACGGTGGCAACTTTCCAAAACCCAACCAACTTCCGGATCGTGATAAGCACGTCTGGCTTTCTCAATGTGCTCTCGCCACTTGGATTCTGTTTCGGATCGGCGTTCTTGGCTGGGACCTAGGGCCGAGTTCTGGCTAGACGAGAGCTGCTGATTACCATATCCGAGTACGGTTGCCGTCAAAAGAAAAGCGTCATCGGTAATATGAAAGACAGCACGACCTGTTCGATGAAGATTTGCGAACGTGGTTGACGTCTGAAACGGATAGAGGGTCCAATTGCGGAAAGCCTCGTCTACATGCGGGCCTATTGGTGCCGCATGCATTTCCCCGTTTTCGTCTTCTGTAGTTATAATTCCTTCCACAATCATTCCAGTAGTTTATCACGAAACTGGAATTAACGAACCCGTAAACCACCTCTGGCAAAACTACTGATGAGCTCCGATTCTAAACGCTCGAGTTACAGATATTTGAGCGTCGATCCGTTTGAGAGTCGAAACGCTTTTTTGCATCTCCCCAGGGCCGAACTCGAAGCCTACCAGCTCACGCGGCTGAACGAACTCCTAAAAGAGATCCTGCCACAAAATGACTACTATCGAAACAAGTTTGGATGTTCGACCCTTCGGTTGGATGAATTGAGTCAATGGCAGGAGTTTCCGCTGTCTTCAAAAACCGATTGGTTGTCAAACGAAGAGGACGGCGTGGCGGTGCATCATACGTACCGTGGTGAAAAAGCGCAGGCACTTTACCATCGCTATCATCGAACGAGTGGTACACATGGTCGCCCTATGGTGATTCAGGATACGAAAGAGGATTGGGGATGGTGGACCAATACGTGGCAATACGTTCTTGATGCATGCCAAATCGAAAGCCGGGATCGCATTTTGATGGCGTTTTCCTTTGGACCATTTATCGGATTCTGGAGTGCCCACGATGCATGTCTTAAACGAGATTGTCTTGTCATACCATCGGGAGGAATGTCAACGGTAGCTCGCCTTGACATGATTCGAACCGCATCGCCAACGGTACTTTTTGCGACGCCGAGCTACGCGTTGCATTTAGCCCAAGCTGCCCGAGAGCGCGGCCAGTCTCTCGAAAACAGTTCGATTCGAATCGTGTTTGTTGCAGGAGAGCCAGGTGGATCCATTCCTTCGGTGCGAAAACAGATTGAGCAAAGTTTTGGGGCCACCGTGATGGATCATGCTGGGGCAACGGAGATTGGCCCGTGGGGGTTCGGTGCATCAGATGGTTCGGGATTACATATTATTGAATCGGAGTTCATCGCTGAATTTCTGCCGATAGAAAATCGAAACGGTTTGGGAGTAAACGAAGACTACCGAGAATTGGTGCTGACATCGCTCGGGCGCGTTGGTGCGCCGGTGCTTAGATATCGAACTGGCGATATCGTTTGTCCTCGATTCGACTCCCATTCTGGGGTTAACTTCGTTCAGCTCGAGGGAGGGATTCTAGGACGAGCGGATGATATGTTTGTTGTAAGAGGTGTTAATCTATTTCCCTCGAGCATTGAGGCGATTTTAGGGCAATTTGCATCGGTTCGAAATTTCCGTATCAATCTAGCGAAGCAAGGGGCCTTGGACGAAGTTTCTCTCGAACTCGATGTCGACTCGGATCAGGTTTCCGCGATCGAAGAGGCGCTACAGGTCCAATTGGGATTGAGAATCGGCGTTCAAGTCGTTTCACCCGGTAGTTTGCCAGCCTTAGACGGAAAAGCAAAGCGAGTCCGACGATTAGGGTAGGTATAAAACCTGAACATCAGTAGCTTGAATTTCATTCTCCTACTGAGATAAGCTCAGTGATGAGCCAATGGAAAATTCGGTGCAACCAAGTGCTCGAAAAAGGTATCTAGATGGCTCATTTGGGAATCAATCGGGACAATCGAAAATCCGGGCGGCAGTATTTCTGACTTGGGCTAACTCTTACTCTGTGAACTAATCGATTGGTCGTCTGGTATTTGTGGCGTCTTCGCGCGAGAACCAAAATCCGGATATGGCAGAATTATCGAATGCAGAAAAATGAGTGTCGTATCTTTCTGCGTTCGATTTTTCTGCCCTCAAAAGGACAGTACAGACAAGAGGTTGGCACTGTTTGTTCTCTTCAGCTATCGAACCAGCGAGAGGCTGGGAACACTAATCCTCACTAATCTCGAAGCTCGGTGGCAGGTGGCTATGTAGGCCGTAAAAAACTAAGTAGGCCGCTACAAGGCTCGGCACAGTTACGGTAAGAGGTTATTGAGATTCAACCCTAAACCGATCAGTCATCTAGCCCTGGCGTGCTGTGCCGTAACGTGCACTCGTTTGGCTACTCGTTGTCAGCAACGTCCTTTTTCGTAGTCTTCTTTTTGGCGGCCTTCTTTTTGGTAGCTTTTTTAGCTGCTGCTTTCTTAGGTGCAGCCTTTTTAGCTGTCTTGGTTGCCTTTTTGGTCGTTTTCTTAGCGGCCTTGGTCTTCTTTTTGGATGGTCCTGCGGCGGCGCGAGCTGCTAAAAGCTCTAACGCTTGCTCCATCGTAAAGTCTTCGCCACTGGCATCTTTAGGAAGTGAAGCATTGGTTTCACCATCGGTGACATAAAGTCCGTAACGACCATCGCGAAGCTCAATCTTTTTGCCCGTCACAGGGGATTCGTCATAGGTCTTTAGAGGCGCCGCTGCGACACCACGACCGCGGCCCGGTGCTTTCGGTTGAGCAAGAATCGCGAGCGCTTCTTCTAGCGTCACCGTTAGCAAGCTTACATCGGCAGGGAGAGACCGGGATTCCGTTCCATGCTTTAGGAACGGTCCAAAACGTCCTTGTGTGGCGACGATTACTTCGCCTGACTCGGGATGTACACCGAGCGTTCTAGGCAGTGACAGCAATTGAACCGCGGTTGCCAAATCGAGCGACTCTGGCGACATGCCTCTAAGTAAAGAAGCATTTTTCTTTTCCTCATCGTCGGGCAATCCCATTTGTACGTAAGGGCCAAAACGTCCCTGTTTGATGTAGATCGGCTTTTGGTTCTCTGGGTGGTACCCAAGAGGCTCTTCGCTGATCTGCTGCTTTTGAAGAAGTTCCTCAGCCGTCGCGATCGTGAGTTCATCCGGTGCCATGCTATCAGGAATACTGGCTCGTTGCTCACCTCGCTCAATATACGGTCCGTACCTACCAACACGTACCATGATGGGGCTTGTGGTTTCAGGTGTTTCGCCAGACGTGTCTATCAACGGATAGGAACAAGCGATACGAGGATCGATCTCGGCAACTTTTTGTTCGAGCAAGGGCTTTAATCCTACCCCACCTGGGGCCAAGTTCTCTTCGATGGCATCGTTGCCAAAATAGAATTCCTGCAAGTAAGCAAGATTCTCTCGTTCGTTACGGCTGATCTGGTCGAGATAGTCCTCCATTTCCGCAGTGAATTGGTAATCCACTAGCGAGGAGAAATGTTCCTCCATTAATCGGATAACAGCAAACGCTGTCCAGCTAGGAACGAGAGCGTTGCCTTTTTTGAACACATAGTCGCGCCGAAGTATGGTGTCGATGATGGACGCATAAGTACTGGGCCGACCGATGCCACGTTCTTCGAGGCCCTGTGTAAGGGAGGCTTCGGTGAAACGAGCAGGAGGTTGTGTCGTGTGAGACAGAAAGTCTAGCGCTTTCAGACCGAGCGGATCGTCGGACTTCATCGCAGGAAGAAGTCTCTCTTTTTCTGCGAGTTCTGCAGCAGGATCGTCGCTACCTTCTACGTAGGCTCGAAGGAAACCTTCGAATTCAATCGTTGTCCCTGTCGCTTGGAATAGGGCATCGTCTGCTTGGATCGTTGCGACCACTCGACGTTTTCGTGCATCGGCCATTTGTGATGCAATGGTACGTTTCCAGATCAGGTCAAAAAGTCGGAACTGATCGTAGCTTAGTTCGCCACGCAAGGCTTCTGGTAGTTGGAATGGGTGACCGGCGGGGCGAATCGCTTCGTGGGCTTCTTGCGCGTTCTTGACCTTGGTCGCGTAGGTTCTTTCCTGGCCGTAGAGAAATGCTTCACCGTATTGAGATCGCACCAAATCGCGAGCGGCGTTCACCGCCTCCTTGGACAAGGTCGTCGAGTCCGTACGCATATAGGTGATATAACCGTTTTCGTACAAGCTCTGTGCGAGACGCATCGTATCTTTTGCGGTCAATCCGAGCTTTCGGTTGGCCTCTTGTTGCATCGTGCTCGTGGTGAACGGAGCTTTGGGTCTTTCGGTGTACGGTTTCACCTCTACGCTAACAACTCGGAAGTTGGCTTTTTGCAAGCGATCGCGCAGCGAGGTCGCTTGGGCTTCGTCGAGGAGGAGAAGTCGCTCGTCCTTTAATCGTCCTGTTGCTGGATCGAAGTCTTTGCCAGCGGGGATTTTGCGATCGTTAACGCTAACCAAAGCAGCAGTAAAGGTCTCGCCTTGATTGGTCTTGAGAGATGCTTCAAGGTCGAAGTAGGTCGCAGAGCGAAACGCCATTCTTTCGCGTTCTCTCTGAACAATTAACCGAACTGCCACGCTCTGAACACGGCCTGCCGAGAGGCCAGGCCTAACCTTTTTCCAGAGCAACGGAGAAACGTCATAACCGTACAAACGATCGAGAATACGTCGAGTTTCCTGGGCTTTGACTAGACCGTCATCAATGGACCGAGTCGACTGGAGAGCTGTTTGAATGGCCTCTTTAGTGATTTCATGGAACACCATGCGGTGGACCGGAACCTTGGGCTTTAGAACCTCCTTAAGGTGCCAGGAAATCGCCTCTCCCTCGCGGTCTTCGTCCGTCGCCAGATAGAGATCTTTGGCGTCTTTTAGGGCTGATTTCAAGAAAGTGATGTGTTTTTTCTTATCAGAGGGAATCACATAGAGGGGCTCGAAACCTTCGTCGACGTTAACGCCCAGGGATGCCCATGGTTGCCCCTTGAATTCGGCGGGCACCTCTTTCGCACCGCCAGGCAAATCACGGATGTGCCCGATGGAGGCCTCAACTTGGAAACCACTGCCCAGATACTTCGCAATCGTCTTTGCTTTGGCCGGGGATTCGACGATTACAAGGGATTTCTTTTCGCCCATACTAACGATGATATTGTTGTGGTTTCAAACAAAGAATATAGCTGATGTTCGTAGTAACGTTCCGTCAGCCCCTACAAAAGGGGTTTTGGCCTGAGCTCGTGGCATTTGTCAAGCCCCCCTAACTCATTTAGTTAGGGTGCAATTGCATCAGAACTCGGAAACCCTACAATCCTTCATCCCTCCGTTTTCTGGAGAGATAACCGATTTTTCGTGGCGATCACAGGATATACCCCGGTATGGCAAGTCCGTTCGAAATTTTCCGAAAGAACCAACGCATTTTAATGGCTGGGGCTGTTCTCCTGGCAATGTTTGCCTTCGTGATCGCTCCCATGTTCGACACCATGCGAGGTGGTTCGGGCGGTGCTGGTTCACGCTCAAACCCAATAATTGCAGCTTGGAAAGGTGGGGCCATCAGCAATGAACAGGCTCAAATGGATGGTTTGGATTTGCAAATCGCAAACCGTTTCTTGAGCGAATTGGCTCGGGCCGTCATGCAAAAAGGTGGTATGCCTCAAGTCCCGGACTTTCGTCCAGATTTGACGTCGCTCGGCATCACCCAAGATGTTGATATTCGGATGGCAGCGTTCCGCAGAATGCTGATTACCGAAGCTCAAAACATGGGAATTCGGTTTGACGATGAATCTGTAAAAGTTTTTTTAGAAAAATTTGTAAACGGAAAATTGGGTGGCGAAGCGATTGTTGCCATCCTGAAGCAATCTACGGAACGCCGAATGAGCATGACTTACTTTAACCGAGTCATGCGTGATGAATTGGCTTTCCAACATGTGCTGCGGCTGGCTAACGCCGGGATGTTTTTCCAAGACCTTCGAGATTCTCGTTCCATTGCCGAACCAGTGCTTGTCTCCCCATCGAAGAATTGGAGGGAGTTTCTAAAGCTTCGAAAAGAAGCAAAAATTCAGGCATATCCGATTTATGTCAAAGATTTGCTAGCAGAAGTGACCACCACCCCGTCCGATAAGGAACTGAAGGATCTTTACGCTAAAGGTAAGGACATTGTTCGGACGGTGAGCACTCTGGATTCCGAACCTGCTTTTATGACCCCACCCAAGGCTGATATCGAATTTCTAACAATCGATACCGAAGCGGTGATCGTCGCGGAAATGGCCAAGATACCCGAGGAAGAGCTTCGCAAAGAATACGAGCGACGCGTCGCTGATAAGCAGTTCCAGGTTCCGATCGAGGCACCTAAGTCTGATACCACCGAATTGCCACTGCCTGAGACGACCCCGGTTACCCCGACAGAAACCCCTGCGACCGCCGGGGATGCGCCGGCAAATGCGCCTGCGACCACGGAACCTCCTGCACAAGCTCCACCAACTACCGAACCAACTGCCTCGACACCGCCGGCAACCGAGCCCCCTGCTACGACACCACCAGCTACAGAGCCCCCTGCTACGACACCACCTGCTACGACACCACCAGCTACTGAGCCACCAGCTACTGAGCCTCCAGCTACTGAGCCTCCAGCTACTGAGCCTCCAGCTACTGAGCCACCAGCTACTGAGCCTCCAGCTACTGAGCCACCAGCTACTGAGCCTCCAGTAGGATCGGGAGATGGACCTGGGAAACAATCGAGTTTGCAGCTGAGTCGCGATTCGGTGCGTTTAGTCTCTTATCAAGAGCCTGCTACGCAGCCACCTGCTGTAGAACCACCTGCTACGCAGCCTCCCGTTTTAGAACCACCTGCTACACAGCCGCCACCTGCAACCGATCCGGTCACTGCGCCGCCCGCGGATCCTGCGAATCCTTTACGCAATGAAACAACCGCTACGCCTGTACCTCCCCCGGCAGACGAGACGAAACCAGTCACTGACGTAACGCCGGTTGCTGCACCGGCCACTGAAGCTATGCCAACGCAAGCGGAGGGTACTAATCCTGTGCTTCCCGGGTTGTCAATCGGTGATCAGGCTGTTACCAACGCGGAAGGTCAAGGGACCGAAGCTGCTGTGGTTCCGATGCGAACCAAGACTTTTGATGAAGTCAAAGACCAAATCGCACGAGAGATGGCGACCGCTACGGCGCTTGCTCTCGTTCGTGAAAAAATGGACCAAGCCTTTAGCGTTATGACAATTTACAGCAGCGAACTGGAGGGCTACAGAAGAGCTCAAGAAGAAAAGCTGAAAGGCTTTGAAATGCCGGTACGCCCAGATCTTAGAGTCATCGCCGATGAGCTCGGTCTTGATTACGGTACTACTGGATTAGTGGATTCCAATACTGTCCAGCTTATGCCGATCGGCCAATCTTTTGTTAGTCAAGGGATGCGAGCACAGCCTATGCCTTTGAGGCTCTACATTGATGCAACCCAAGGTCCTGGCGCCGAGTTTGTTCCGCTTACTTCAGATGGAGGTGGTTCAACTGGTTCGCGTTTTGCGTTTTGGAAAACCAAAGTCGAATCATCCGTGGTCCCATCCTTTGAAACGGTGAAAGACCAAGTGGTCGAGGTATGGAAACTGCAACAAGCAATCAAGCTCGCAGAAAGCAAGGCCAAAGAACTAGCAACCCAGGTGGGTACTGGAAACCTAGTCGATGCTTTACCCTCCGAAGACCAAAAGAAATTGGTCGTGGAGCCTGCACCGTTTACGGCCATGAATCCGATTTATCCGCAGTTTATGCAAATTGACGAAGTCAGCCGGGTGGATCCACTTCTTCCCGTTGATGGCGTTTTTATGGATGGCGTTTTTTCTACTAAGGTTGGGGAAACGGTCGCTGTTCCAGATCGACGACGTTCCGTGTTTTACGTCGTAAAAGTTCTGGAAATGTCGCCACCCAACGAAGAGTTACTCACCAGGTTTATGACAAATCCGTCGGAGACGGTGAATACGTTGGGTTATCGCGACTTTCAGCAAGCGAGGAGCTCGCTTTTTGAATCTCTGGAAAAGCGACTTGATTTCCGCCTTTATTAGATCGAGATTGTCATGTCTCACACGATGGTGATTTTTGGGGCTTCCGGTGACCTTACCAGCCGGAAGCTGATTCCCGCACTGTATCGCCAATTCTGTCGAGGCAGATTGCCAACACCGACCCGAATCGTCGGCGTTTCTCGAAGTCCATTCACGTCGGAACAATGGCGTGAACAGTTAGCACAAACCACGGAAAAGTTTGTTAAGGATGATTTCGACCTCAACGCTTGGAATGGGTTTGCAGAGCAAATCTTTTATCAAGCGGGCGATATCGAAAATGAACAAGACTTTCATCGTCTCGCTCAAGTGCTTCAAGAGGTAGAGGCTGGACAAAAAACCGATCGCGTCTATTACCTATCTACCATGCCGCAACTTTATGCTCATGCGATTACGCAAATGGGCAAGGCTGGACTACACGTTGACACTAATGGTGCACGGCGCGTCGTTATCGAAAAACCATTCGGTACCGATCTTCAATCGGCCCAAAAGCTAAACGTCGAAATCCACCAAACGTTCCGCGAAGATCAAATTTATCGAATCGACCATTATCTCGGTAAAGAGACGGTTCAGAACATGTTGGCTTTGAGGTTCGGCAACACCATCTTCGAACCACTATGGAATCGAAACTACATCGATCACGTTCAAATCACCGTTGCCGAAGAAGTGAAGGTGGGACGTCGCGGCGGATACTATGACAAAGCGGGTATCCTTCGCGACATGTTCCAAAACCACATCTTTCAATTGATGATGGTCACAGCGATGGAGGCACCCGTCCGGTACACTGGCGAGTTTGTTCGTGACGAAAAGGTTAAAGTCCTTCAAGCCATCCGACCTTACAAAGGAGGAGACTTTGCGCAGAATGGTGTCCGCGGTCAATACGTCGGCTACGGAGAGGAAGAGGGAATTCCTGATGATAGCCAAACGGAAACCTTTGCTGTTTTAAAGTTCTATCTAGATAACTGGCGTTGGAGAGGCGTGCCGTTCTATCTGCGCAGTGGCAAGGCGATGTCGTGCCGTACAACGCAAATCGTAATTCAATTCCGAGAGCCACCTCACATGCTCTTTGGCAATGAGAAGACTTGCAAACCAGATGCGAACCGCTTGGTGATTCAAATCCAACCCGCCGAAGGGATGCAATTGCATTTCCAATCAAAAGTTCCCGACTCCGATATGAAGCTCCGGTTGAGCGAATTGGATTTTCGATTCGATTCCAGCGGTAAAGAACTACCCGACGCTTACCAGCGACTGCTTCTCGACGCTCTACTCGGCGATCCAGGTTTGTTCGCGCGCAGCGACGAAGTCGAACAAGCATGGCGAATCATTGATCCGATTATTGCTGCGTGGAAAAGCCCTGCGGCGCCAACACTACATCCGTATGAACCTGGTCTTTGGGGACCGATTCAAAGCTCGGAATGGATGGAAGAACAAGGGCGATCGTGGTTCGATGTTTGCCCGATCATCTAGTCCCGATCATTTAGTACGTGTCGATTGCCGTTAAGCAAGTTAAGCAATCGACTCTCCGTGTTCAACGAAAGCCACTCGCAATGAAGTTCGCCAGGATCATTTTAGGATTGTCTTTGACTCCTTTGTGCACTCCAGGATTGGCAGACAACAAGAAACCGCCCTATAACGGTACGATCTTTATCAATGGAGACATCGTTACCGAAAAGGATGAATCGGTCTTCGAAAGACTCGAAGCCAAAGGGACCGACAAGCGACGCATGTTCGATCGGCGTGTCAATAAGTTTATCGAGAACGAGCCCTTCCTTTTCGATGCTTACTACTCTGATGGTCTCAAAATTGAGATACAAGTTAACAGTGAGTTCGAATCGAGCGATAAAGCTGCAGCGATAGCGGAAGAGTACGCCAAGGAGTACGGACGGCTACCCAAATGTTTGCGAGTGAATGTACGAACGAGTTGGATACATCCCGGCAAGCAGTTGTTCGGTGGGGGCAATGAGAATTTGCTAGTTCATGTCGAACAAACCGCCGAGTATCGCACGCAAGGAATCCTCGAAGAGACCCTCATACACGAAGCGACTCATACCTCGTTAGATCCAATTTACACTCGCCATCCTGATTGGGTTAAAGCCCAGCAATCCGATCCAACCGCTATATCCACTTATGCCAAAGATCATCCCAATCGCGAGGACTTGGCTGAAACGTTTTTGCTTTGGTTCGCCATTCGGCATAGGCGGGATCGCTTGACGGCAGAGCAGATTGAAACGATAGAAAAATCGATCCCTGCGCGGTTAGCGTTCTTCGATGGTCAGCAATTGAATCTGTCGCCACTAGTGAAATAGCTAGTGGCGCGATTTGGTGACGATATCGATCCCAACCCGCAACGTAAGCGAGGGATATTGTCCCACGCTCACGGGCTTATTGTTTTAGTCGGTACTGGATGTTCAGCGAACGTAAAATGGGCAGTCCTGTCCTTTTAATGGCGTTGACATCGGACAAGAGTGTCCAATCTACTTTTAAAGCAACAAGCCCGTGCGCGTGGGTTATTGTCCCTGCAAAATCCCTTGCTTACGCTGGGGGTTATGATCAACATCAACTCCAAGTTACGGCACTAATTATCGGTGCATCGCGGTGTTGTGTTTTGCTTTATCCGCTGTTCATCTGTTGTGAAGCGACGAGCTTTAGTTTGAGATTGGCAAGTTCACCACGCAAGTTTTGATTCTCGAACTGTAGTTCGAATCACTTGCTGAACAAAGTCTTCGCTTTAGATCGATCCAATGCGGTTGCATCGGTCAAGTCGCGCAGAAGTTCTTCGAGCTCCTTTTCTAGGTCATCAAGTTCCGATTTGGATGATTTCACTTTGGATTCGGTTTCGAGAATTATCTGCTTCAAGGATTGCTCGACTTCTTTGAGATTTGCATTTTCCCTAACAGCGGACGAACGGTTAACATTCCACTCGTCGGTTTCAAAAGGAATAGGATTTTCTTGGATCTCTTGTTCGTTCAGAAAACCTGGAATTGGTTCTTTCGCGTCACGGACCGAAAGAACTCCCTTCTTTCCATCGATCGTAATCGTTCTCGCTTGATCCATACCGATAAAAGTCGATGCAGTGCGGCCCGTCAATTCGTAAAGCATGTTCGCCATCCGCCAGCCTTGTTCGCTTTTCCATGAGGTAGCGTAACCCCATGGATTATTCGCCGATGTTGTTGATGTTTCGTTGAAATACGAGGAGACGATTAAGGGTGTCTTGGTTGAGTTGCCGTCGATCGAAGCACGTTGTACGTAGTATCCCGTCTCGATGACCAACTTAATGTTTTCAGGTTGTTCAAATCGAACGCGCCAGAACGTTGAGCTGTAAGCGGATACGACAATGATGGATGGCTTATCCAAACCCTTGACCGTAACAAATACCTCGTTATTCGAATCCCGCTTGTTTGCTTGTGGGGAATAGATGCCGACGACATGCATGGGGCAATCATCGAGATCGTATTTCTGCAGCCCCGCATTGTTAAGCACAGCCTGAGATTTTTCCTTGCGCATGGCTGCGGCTAGCAACGGGTTTCGCCTTGCTTTTTGTTTTTCGATTTCTTCTCGAATCGCTATCAATTGCTGGAGTCGCTTTGTTTCATTTCCAAGATTGTTTTCGGCAGTTTTAAAGTCTAACTCCGAAACAGTTCTACCTCTTAACTTTTCCTTGGCGGAAAACTCTAAGCGACTTTGTACGGCTAGTGCCTCGGCTTCGGTTACCAGCAACTCCACTTTCTTCAACGCCAGCTTCATATCTAGATCATCATCATTTACTTTTATGTCAGGAAAAACGTCGTATCGACCGCTCTCCGCGTTGTTTTGGTCAGCAACATCACTCTGACCGAGCAACGCAGAGCCTTGGAGAAATAGCAGCACAACAAAGGGGGAGATAATCACGTTTCGCATAGGATTGCCTCCGATTTTATTGATGGTATTTAGGTGTTGAAGATCAGTACTGACGAAGCATTCGTAAACGATTACGCTTATTCCAATTCGTTCAACAATTGGTCCACTTCGAGATGCACGTCATCGAGTGACTCATTGATCGATGATGCCGACGGTGGCCGCCCCAGGTTTAGTGAGTTCAAATTGATTGAACGAATACGGTCATAAGCAAACCATGTGGTTAGCAACAAAGCTAACGAGATAGAAAGCATTCCTGCGGCGATACTTTTTCTTCGTTGTGAACTCGCAGGCCGATAGGATTTCGGTGGCGGCGATTCGGACGGATTCTGTAGGTGCGCCAACCATTGATGTAGAAGTTCAGAGAGTTCGTTGGCACAGGCAAAGCGTTCGGTTGGATTCTTTCGTAGCAGTTTCATGGCGATCTCTTCAAGCCAGAGAGGGACATCGCTATTGATAGTCCGAAGGGATCGGGGTTCGTCATTGACGATGCGATGCAGAACCCCCATGGTCGAATCTGCTCGAGATGGGCTGCGACCGCTTAGCACAAAGTAGATGACGCAACCGAGAATGGCCAAATCGCTGCGCTGATCAATATCGATGCCTCTTGCTTGTTCGGGAGACATGTACTGCGGTGTCCCAGCGATGATGCCACTACGGGTTCGGCTTGCATCATCTGCTGCGCGGGCCAATCCAAAGTCGGTTAACTGGACTCGCTCGATCCCTTGGCCCAAGAGAATATTGCCTGGCTTTATGTCGCTATGAATCAGGCCTTGTGCTTGAGCGGCTGCTAAGCCTTCAGCAATTTGGGTCGCGATACGAACCGTTTCGAGAATAGATAAGCAGGCGGTTCTGCATACCCGCTATTGCAGACTTTCCCCTTCGACAACTGGCATTACTAAGTATGGGATGCCGTCGCATTCATCGACGGTAAGGATTGTAATGACATTGGGATGAACCACACCGAAGCTGATTGTTACTCGGTTTGGCGGGAAATTCTAAGAATATTGGTTTTTTGGAGATCAGGGCTCATGGAAGACCCTGTTTTAGGACGGCATACTGTGAAAAAGAGTATTTTTCCAAAAGGTCGTTTCGCGTCCGATAATTGTACGGTAAGCAAGTTAGATTCATACCAAAGTTGAACCTGAAGAACTGTTTTGTAAATGATCGCCTCGAATCAAACGACACCTAAAATGACGTCCGAAGAAAAGAGCGACTATGAAAAACAGAGTCATCGAGGGCAAGCTCACGAGGCGATACGTCATGTAGTAGCCTGGTACTGCACGTTGCAAGCCGTAGCAGTTCTCATTTGGTGGATTCTGCTTTACTTGTTTCCCAATAGTCAGATTTATTTTTGGCCCGAGAAACTTGGGAGATCTTCTTTACATGTACTCATGTGTGGTGATCTTTTGATCTACTGTGGTGTAGGGATAGCTGTTGTATGGTTAGCTCGTCGCCATTGGGACAAAATGCGGCTAGGTCTTTGGGCCATGTTTGGGGGAATTTCCTATGCAACAAGTCTATCGTTGTCCGCCTCTTTCATGACCGGTGAAGCAGTTGTGGGTGCCACCCTTATGGGAATGTCCTGGCTGGGATTTCTACATCTTGTTGCGGCCGAGTACTTTTCTCGAAGCGACAAGTTGCCATTTGTATTTCGTAATGCCGAGGATCGTTCGCGCAAACGGAATCTTCTAGTTACGGCATCTCAGATATTGGTGTTCTGGCCTTTGATCTTAGGACTCTTTCCGTGGCTCATAGCAAAATTGCAGTCAGCAGCATTGATCCCTTTTTATCAAACAACGTGGACCATGGTGCTAGGATTACTTCTATTCGTAGTCGCATCGGTGATTAATCTACATACGGCCTGGACGATGGCGAGCTATGGTGCAGGGACACCATTTCCGTATGACAAAACAAACAAATTGGTGAGCCGAGGTCTTTACAGATGGATTCGGAATCCGATGGCGGTTACTGGTCTTGCACAGGGAGTCAGTATTGGCATCGCATATGGCTCGCTTTTTGTTTTGATTTATGTCCTATGTGGAGGATTGATTTGGCACTTCTTAGTTCGACCCATTGAAGAAGAGATGCTCGCAGAGCAATTCGGGGCGGAGTATTGCGTGTATAAACAACAAGTCGGGCTTTGGGTGCCAAAATTTCGCGTAGGCGATTCTAGCGGAATATGAACCGACATTGTTTTTCTTCATCGATTCCTAATGTGGCATTAACCTTTTATTCATCGTTTCTAAACACAAATCGCAGGTTGTTCATCTACTATGTGCAACCCAGACGGATCCAGCGGACCGACGTGCAAAATGGTTGCAGTGTTGGGTAGAGAAGCTTCGCGAGATCCAGAGAGTTTTTTTGAGGTTTTTGCTGTGAAGAAATTGATGCGTCGGCGTGGGTTCACGCTGGTAGAATTGCTCGTGGTTATCGCGATCATCGGAATTTTGGTTGGTTTGCTTTTGCCTGCAGTTCAAGCCGCTCGTGAAGCCGCTCGAAGAATGCAGTGCGGCAACAACATGAAGCAAATGGGACTCGCTGTCCACAACTTTGAAAGTGCGTACAAGGTATTGCCTCACCCAGGTCAGTGCGACAGCACTGGTGGAGCAGCGACTGTTTACATGACCCAGTCGACCCCTACATTGATGCTTCCTTATTTGGAGCAAATCAATGTTTACAACTTGATGGACCACTCGTTGACCTACGCTCAGATGGCAGCAACTCCATACGGTTATAACGTCACCGTATTGCACCCCCGTTCACAAGGCGCTGTCTACAACGACCCTAACTTCCCGAACACAGTTTTGGCTGCAAAGACTCAGATTCCAACTTACGTTTGCCCTAGCACGCCGATTTCTGGCGAAACACGTGCACCAGATGGATATGGTACATGGGACTACATGTTCATCTCGGTTTGCGACGTAGAAGAAGATTCATCCCAAGGCGTACCTGGAACTAGACCAACCGTCGCCGCTCGTAGAGTCGCTATGACGCAACAAGGGTTCCTGTCTTGTAACAGAGGCTGGGGATTTGGAAGCGTAACCGATGGTACCAGCAATACCCTATGTATCATTGAAGATGCGGGCCGAGCCCACCCCAACGCAGGTTCTTGGGGGTCTCTGTCGACTCGTCCGTCTCCGATCGCCGCCGATAGCGTTGAGTGGTCTGGTGGTGCAACTGGTGGACGACGAATGTACGCCTGGGCAGATCCTGACTCTGGTGCAAATGGTCTTTCCGGCCCGAGTAATGCGATCGCCCCAGCGTCCCGAGTTGTTCGCATCAACCAAAACAAGATTCCTTTGGGCGGTCCGGTTGAGTGCCGCTGGAGAAACAATAACTGCGGTCCGAACGATGAGCCATTCGGTTTCCACACCGGCGGAGTCAATGCAACTATGGGTGACGGATCGGTCCGATTCATCAGCGATAGCATTGATTGGCGAACCCTCAAATCGTTGGCAGCTTCGCAAGACGGTTTGGTTATCTCAGGCGAATTCTAAGCGAGGGATGTTACTTTGATTCGATACGTATTAATAACTGTAGCACTCCTTTCGCTCGCTGGCTGCGGAGGAGTTACGGTTAACAAAAACCCTCAGCAGTCGGAAGTAACGGTTAACGTTACGACCAAAGGTCAACCGGTCGATGACGTCAAACTAGTGATGCTAGCTGTTGACGACAAAGGAGGCGGGCAAGCAGAAGGGGTTGTAACCAAGGGCAAAGCAAAGCTCACGGTTTATCCTGGCAAGTACACCTATTATGTCGAGGCGGGAAAGACTGAGACCTCGTTCTCAAAGATCCCATCAGCTTACCATCAAGGGGCGATGGACCGTACCGTCGAGATTCAAGGTGTTTCCGATTTAGAACTGAAGCTGGATTAAACGACTGGCTAGGTTTTGCGTAAGGTTCAAAGCCTAGGCAGATTATGTAAACGAAATAAAACGCTCGCCGATAGGCGAGCGTTTTTTTTGCTAGCGTTCGGATATGTCTATGAAGATTTTATAGCCTCGCACGCAGTGGCTTGTTGCCCAAACGGTATGATGGTCACTCTTGACCGACTCGGCCCGTCAATAAACGCTCGAGAGTGACCCTTTTTATCTTTCGCATATCATCGAATTTCGATTTACGCCACAGGCACTCTCCATTCGGCTGGGATTTCGAGTATTCTCCGATCGCCGTTGTCTTTAAGTTGCGTTCGGAGATTTAGGCAATCTGAAAACGTAATTCAGCAAAGGCACGGAGTGCGACCGATATTTTCCTGAACCGAGAAATCGGTTATTGAAAGGGTATACCGTTCGAAAAAGTTCTTGGGAAGGGAATCCCGTATGTACCGCAGAAATTGGTTGTTTGGTTGTGGCGTATTGCTAGCAAGCGGGGCTTGCGGCTGCCGCGGTTACCAATTTGGGCATGTTGTGAAGCCTGACGCCGCTAATTTGGTCGGCAGTCACAAAGCCGGGTCCGAGGTTTACGACCCGCTTGTCGATGAGGCAGTGGCAAAACTCTTAGCGAGGCAACAAGAGGTAACGCCAGACACTCCGATTGGTCCCGATGGAAATCCGTTACCTAAGACGGTCTTTTTTGTTGGCGTCGAGAACAAAAGTGCGGAAGATATCGGCGACTTTAAGGACCAACTCTACCAGCAAATTGACTCACAGTTGTTGCGGTCCCCGTCTTTTCGTCCCATCACGCGACGAATGTTGGATGCTGCTCTGTTCGAAACAAGATTGCGGCCCGATTCCCTTTATATTCCAGACAACATGCGTATGCTAATGGCTGTTTTGGAGCGTGATGGTGCCCCGGTCGACTATTTGCTATACGCAGTCTTAACGAGTGGAACGACCACTAGGAATTCCTCGACTCAGCGAAATCACACGCTTACGCTCGAGTTGGTGAACGTTCATTCTGGCGTTGCTGACAAAGAATCGGCGGAAGTTCGCAAGGGATACCACAAGACTGCGATGGGGTCTGCCTGGAACTACAATCCATTCAAGCGTTGATCGAATGATCATCAAAAGACAGGATGAGCATCATTGGCTCAATTGCCAGCGATGCACGATTGAACCAGTGGCTAATGCATCGCCGAATCAAGTCACATGTTTCTGTCGATTGCATTGGGCGGGATTGTTGATGTTAGGGCTGTTATGCTTGGGTGGATGCATGACCCATGCCAAGCGAGTTGCTACCTCGAGGAATCTGTTTTATAGCGGACGGATGGAAGAGTGCCGAAGTAGCCTCGAAAAACTATCGTCACCGCTGAGGCACGATCGAGATGTTGTGCAACTCGATTTGGCGATGGCAACACTGCTTGATGGCGAAGCCAAGAAGGCTGAGTTGCTTTTAAAAGAGACCCGGGATCGCTTCTATCATCTCGAAAAAGAATCGATGGCAGAAAAGGCAATCTCGATGTGGACCGATGATAAGGCGCGTGCCTATGCGGGCGAGTCTTACGAAAAGATCCTTATTCATGCGTTTTTAGCGTTGGCTAATCTAATGCATGATGGTGGAGATGCAGAGAGCCATACTCTGCAGTTGCAAGCGACCCATGAACGACTCACTCAGAAAATCAATGAGAAGAGTCAATCAAAGTTGACTTACCAGCCACTGCCGTTCGGATTTTATTTGCGAGGCTTACTTCGCGAAGCTACGCTTCGAGACTACGATGACGCCGCGAGAAACTACAATGCGGCTCGTGATTTACTACCTCATTGCACGCCATTACAGTGGGATTGCAACCGAGCTGTGAGTGGGGTTCATTCACAACCAGGGCACGGAGTTATCTATGTGTTAGCGCTCGTTGGTAAGGGCCCTTATAAAGTCGAAGTCACCGAAGAACCAACTAGTGACGCGTTGCTGATTGCCGACCGTATCATTTCGGCATTAGGGCCATATCATTTGCCCCCTACGATTGCTCCGATCAAGATCCCGGATATCGCAATACCCAACAACGACTTAGATTCTGTCGCCGTTTCTGTAAACGGTGCCTATATGGGACCTACTTTCTGCGTCGCCAATGTCCGCAATCTGGCGCTCGAAACCTATCGTGCGGAGAAGAATGAGATCTTGGCGAGGGCCGTTGCACGGCGAGTCATTAAGAAAGCAACGGTTGTTGCTGCGAAAGAGAACATCGGTGGCGATGGACTAACTAGGTTGGGTATGGATCTGGCGGGAGTTGCATGGGAAGCGGTGGAGTCTGCTGACACCAGGTGCTGGGGGTTACTGCCCAGTGAGATTCAAATCCTACGCGTTGAAGCAGAAAAAGGGATCGCCACACTGGACTTAGCACCAGTATGGGGCGGTCGCCAGGTGGGGCCTCGAAGGACAGTTAACGTAGATGTGCATGACGGAGCTAATAGCTACGTTTTAGCTTGGTTCCCCGACGCACGATCACCCGGGCAAGTGATAAAGAGTCAGGGACGTACCTTAAATGAAACATCGCCGCATTAAGCGGCGATGTGATCTTAATTCCGATTGGATTCAGGCCTTTCCTAACTCCAATATTAGGTGGGGTCGTCCTTCATCGTTGCGAAGAATTCATCGATGGAGTCAAGGAATCTTGGAGTGGGGTCCGCAGGTGGAGCACTCATGTTCACACGAGTCCATGTTAGTTCGTTTTCGCGTGCTAGAATTCTTAATAGCATTCCACCTGTCGTCGGGTCGATAACTCGCCTGAACTGATTTCGTCCAACACTAGTCGTGTAGACTTCACCGTTAGCTCGGATCGTCGTGATGTAAGCGGTGCGTGCATCGCTAGATAGAACCACTTCGTGGAACATGTCATCTGTGAACCCGCCGCGAGCAACGGTCCAGAGCGATGTTCCGTCGGCCCCAATCGCAGCGACGAATCCATCATTCCTCATACCCTCGTCTGTTTGATAGTAGCTTGATGACAGATACTCAAGCTGCGATCCAAGTCCGGCGACAGAACCGTAGACAGCGAAATCGTAGATCACATCGACATCACCAGGTGCCTGAATGGTGCGGGTGAAGTGGTTTGCTGCGACGGAATCAATCGTCATTCCAGGTACGACAAACATGACGGTATAGGTGCCAGGAGGTAACAGCTCAAAGCTGTAATAACCTTCCACATCGGTGACTTCGTGGCGCCAAGTCGATTGGGCCGGTCGGTTCGCCATGGTGCCTTCGAACAGGTAGACATCGACGCCCGAAATGAACAACTCGCCATCATCCATCGCGTTGTTGCGGTTTGCATCTTCGTCGATCCATACTTGACCGCTGAAGGAGCTCGGAATGAATGGCAGAACGGTCAAATTGACTGTGGCAGTCGATTGCCGCGGAGCGGCTACGCCGTTCGTGGTTCCGTTATCTTCAATCGTATAGGTGAACGAATCCGGGCCGTTCGCACCAAGCGGAGCTGTGTAGATAATGGAGACGCCGTCTGAGCCGACAACAGGTTGTACACCGTTCGTCGATGCGCTTACTGCAACGATTCGCAGCGTTTGGTTCGATTCGTTTGGTGCGCCGCGTGACATCGCTGCGAGTTCAGCACTCAAATCAAGGACTGTTCGCACGCTCGCAAAGATACCACCGCGGGATACGTTAGTTGCGACAGGTGCATCGTTCACTTCCGATACATTGACTGTTACTGTGCCCAACGCTGTGAGTGGGGTCGTAGCATTATCCCGGATTCGATACGTGAAGGTATCAACTCCAAAGAAGTTTGCGGCTGGTGTGTAAACGACATTCGTGCCAACAATGGCTAGGGTGCCTCCCTGAGCCGATGTCGTAGCAGGTAGTCCGTCAAAGGTTACTGTCTGACTCAGCAGTTCCTTTTCGTTAATTGGACCTGGCAAATCGTTGGCGATAATGTTAGCAATCGCGTAGTTGCTGGCCGTGTCTTCGACCGCAGTAAAGCTCTTGTTAACAGTGACAGGAGCATCGTTGACAGGTGTTACATTAATACGGATGACCGATGTGGATGTAAGTGGTGCTGGCACTCCTCGATTGGTACCATTATCCGTCACCGTGTACTCGACAATCGCCTCGCCGAAGAAATTGTCTGCTGGATTAAAGAGAATATCACCGTTAGATTGGAGTGTAACCGTTCCTGCTCCCGGAGTTGTAAGACGAGCATTGGTAATGGTCAGCGATTGTGCGTCTTCATTTGGTCCTCGACTGAGACCGGTGGTTATACTAGCACTCGCCATAACCAAGTCGGTATCTTCTGCTGTAGTTCGGGTCAATTCGACCGCCTCAGGAGCATCGTTTAGCTCTTGAACTGCTACTGTTACAGCTGCAGTTTGACGTGCACCACTTTCCGCAGGCAGTCCCGATGTATCGGACATATTGTAGGTAAAGACAATATTTCCAAAGAAGTTCGGAGTCAGGGTCAGCTGTAGTTTGTTATCAACGATTGCCAAACTGCCCTGGCTTGATGGGATTGAACTAAATGAATCGATGACAGGTGTTGAGTTGGCGCGGAAGAAATCGTTTGCTAATACGTTGAGAGTTTGGACTGCAGCATCCTCATCAACCGTGGATCGATCGTCCAACGCGTATGGGCGAGCCGGTGGGACAATTTGAAGCGTAACCGTAGCCGTTGAGGTCAGTCCAGTTGGAGCCCCGCCATTGTCACGGATTGTGTACGTAAAGGTCACTTGACCGTCAATTATGGTGCCATCTGGAGTGAATGTGACGTTTGCACCGTCTGGTCCGACTGCGACGGTACCCCCACTAGATGGCTGAGTGACGCTGACGACTCGAATCGTGTCAACACCATCTTCCAATGGACCGGCACTGTCTCGCCCTGCTGCATTCGGAGAACCGAGGACCATGACGTCCAAAGCCTGGGGAACGCCAACCGCGGCAATTGCGGACAAGCTATCGTTGGCAGCAATAGGGGCATCGTTTACAGGCGTAACTACAATCGTGATCACCGAGTCCGTAAACAAAGGATTGGCCGCCGTTGCACTGGCAGGAGTACCTACCCCGTTGTCGGTTCCTCGAACGGTTAAAACAACGTTACCGAAATAGTCTGCTGCCGGGGTGAAAATTAAGGTATTATTTTGAATCGCTGCGGTGCCTTGAGCCGCTGGCGGAGCATTTTGAATCGTTAGAGTTACTGTCTGCGAAGACTCATTGGCGGGTCCTGGGCTAAACAGCGTTGTTGCGGAGACGGCTGGAAGGGCGGTATCTTCGCGGGTCTCAAAGGAAGTGGTTCCGGCGATTGGCGCGTCATTCACCGGAGTGACGGTTACTGTAAACACGGCCTGTCTAGTGCCACCGAGATTCACCTCTCCAAGTCTATCTTCTCCCGTTACCGTGATGGTGGTACTTCCAAAGAAATTGGCTGCGGGAACGAACGATAGATTGCCATCGCCGTTGATCGTGGCTGTTCCATTAGGTGACGACGGCGTCCCGATCAACCTGACGGTTTGCCCATCAGCAATCTCGTTTGCAGGACCAGGTGCAAACAATGTGCTTGGTGTGACAATCAATCCAGGGGCGGCGGTGTCTTCAGCAACCGAAAGTGACGGAGTCAATGCAATTGGTGCATCGTTAACTGCATTGATGTTAACAGTAACCGTCCCCACTGATTCGTTATTATTGGAGTTTCGAATCCGATAAGTAAAGACCACAGGGCCGTTAGCATCTGCTGCTGGTGTGAAGAGAATGCGTGTTCCGTTGTTGGCAATCGATACGGTCGCTTTGTCGGAAGTGCTTTCTAAGCCAACAATCGAGAATGCTCTGCTTTCGCGATCGCGGTCGTTCTGCATAACGTCTAGCAAGGTGCCCGAAGCATCTTCCTGAAGCGTATAGCTATCGGGGAACGCGGTTAGTTCGTCAAGAATTCGAATCCGAACATTCGACGGCAGAACCACTAGACTAGGATTGGTTATGTAAGAATCGGAGCTGTAGAGTGCCATACCCAAGTTTCGGGTAATGTTGGGGTTCGATCCCGTTGGTACTTTCGATAGTTGGGCGTCCAAACGAACTTCACCAGCAGCGCCGCCACGGAACAAAACGTCGATAACGTTAAAGTACTGGGTCGCCGCGAAATTATCTTCGAGGGACGATTGGTTAGAGAAACCACCAAACCTCTCGAGAACGAAAACATTGCTATCCCCCCAAACGATTGGGCTGCTGCCAAGATTTACGCCTTGCGTTTTCTGTAAAAATCGTTGGCCAGCAAAAGAGCCACTGGTGACATTGACAAACGCGTCGATTAACTCATTCGATTCGTCCGCATCAACCGCGCGAACTAATGTCCGCTTTGTAGCGCTTCCCACGGTCTGATCGGCTACAATGTAGATACCGTTTTCAGATGTCGTTGTCTGAGCTCGAACTAAGATTCGATCTCCAGGTGAAACCGTCACTCCGTCGATCGACGTAATGTTTTCGATGAGGTCGAAGTCTTGAAAGCTGTTCTTGGTAATGACATAGTTTCGGTTCGTTGCTAATAGAACGTTGACCGGCGGCCTTATCGACCCGTCCTGGCCATTGCGATACTGAACGGCCGATGTCTGAGTTGCACCGAATACGTCCACATAGGTGGACGTCAACAAATGATTTCTTGCTGGGGCTACGGTTCGTACTGATGATGCTGATGGATTGGAATCGTTGACGTAAACAGGGAGGACTGAGCCGCCGGTGCTTGCCAATGTGTTGTTGATTACGGTCGCGTCACCGATGTTCAACCTGGCTCGTGCGCCGGCAAAGCTGAATCTAAAGATTTGAAAACCGTCTTGAGCCAACGGTTGTTGCATTCGGATGTTGCCAGTACCGAAAGCATTTTGCAACGCAGTAAAAATCCGACCTTGCGTCTGAGCGGGGTTCACAACACCACCGGTAAAATCAGGAACGATGTCGATTGTCCGTGCTGCCAGTCCCGGTGAGGCTGCGTAACTTAAGCTAAAGCTACCTGAGCTAGCGACTCCAGGAATGCGAATCTCGTTGTATTCGCCCCACATCAATTCAAGCTTCTCAGAGGTCGAACCATCCGTGTTTTCGTACCGCAAATCGTGATAACCAGCAAAAACACCAAAGTTTGGACCGACCGATGTCGCTTGATTTCTCAGGTCGTTCATCTGCGTTCGTATCACAATCTGCTGTCCGACACCAATGTCGATAACTGGAGGTGTCGCCCCGTCGGTTTGCCCCAAAAGCTTCGTCAGGTCGGGTGTGCCATCTGCCTTAGCGGCAAAAATCTGATAACGAATGCCCGCCAGTTCCCCAAGTCCCTCACCACTGTTGATGAAGTTGATAACCGAAAGTGCATCAAGCGGGCTAAGGAAGTCGTCGCCGTCGACATCGATGTAATGATCGTTCACTTCCTTGTTCTTGTCCCCAAGATAGTGGCTACTACCACTCTCGTTGAGCCTGTTGATAACCGCTAAAACGTCCAGTGGCCCTACAGAATAGTCCAGGTCGACGTCGTGCGCTATCAAACCGTTGTGGAACGCTGGCAAATCCGCCGCGAACAGCTCTCTTTTCTCCAATGTCTCCAGCTTCAAGGCTCGGGACAGCCAACGCTTTTTTTCAAGACGACTAGAATTGGTCTCAGCCTTGGACTTACTAGCATTTCGCTTTGGCAAAACGGTCATCGATTCTTCCACCTAGGACAAGTAAGGAACGGTCTACGGGATAGGGTGCGCAGGATTATCGCGTATAGTCTGTATAGTGAGGTTACCTAGTCGCCGATCGGATTTCAACGAGATATTGCCCAGACCTCCCAAATTCCCCAATCATCATGCTTCGGTGGCCCAATAAGCCGTCCCTAGCACTTTTTCCGAAAATCCCGGTTTTAGAGAGATTTTGTCTAAAGAAGTTCCAATCGAATAAAACTTTTGTTCCTGCGGCTGGCTTTTCCGGCTTTCATTGAGTGCGATTCCGTGCGAAACAATCGATTTATCGCTTTTTCCACGCTTTTCGAGCTTTTTAGTTGATTTATTTATTATCAATTTCTCTAATGTTTATTGTGGGTTCGCATGTTTCTTTTTAACGATGGCACAAAAACGCCTGAGCTACATCTAGCTTGCGATGAGGGGTTACTGGATTCGATGGAATGCTTGCATGCATCCGAGGATTCCGAAAATATGGGACGCAATGATTACCCGGGAGAAAGCAGTGAGGTTCTGAGGTTTTGGCAATTTGACCAACCGGTGGTTGTGATGGGACGTTCTTCTCGTGTTTCCGAAGAAGTCAATATCGAGAATTGCTCAGCCGATGGGGTTCCTTTGCTCAGAAGATCCAGTGGCGGGGCTTCGATCGTTGCGGGCCCTGGTTGCTTGATGTACACCGTGTTAATCGACTATCGCATTCGCCCCGCGTGGCGGATGCTCGATGTCGCTCACCAGTCGGTTATGGAGCGTCTGGCCCGGGCCACGCAGAGCACGTTGGATTTATTCGGGGTGCAAAAAAGAGTGGGGTGGCAGGGAACATGCGACCTAACCATCGACGGCAGAAAATTCTCAGGAAACGCACTTCGATGTCGTCGCAAATTTATGATTTACCATGGAACTGTATTACTTCAGATGCCACTGAAGCACATTGCTCGCTATCTTTTGCAGCCGCCACGACAACCGGAGTATCGGGAAAACCGAGATCACCTTTCTTTTGTCTGCAATTTACTGCCCGATGATTTTGCCCAAATATCGGAGTTTCAATGTCGATTGATAGAATCACTGGCCACGGAATGGGGAGCCAGTCGGGCATGGGACGAGTTTCCTTATCGTGCAAACTGGTTACGGCAATCCGAAGAGTTACTCCATCGAAAATACTTGAGTCCAAATTGGCATCGCGAACGCCTATGAACGAATCAGCTTGGGTAAACTAGTGTTGCAACTTGGAGATAACCTTGATGGGAGAATCCACGTAATCCCAACACTCAGAGTGAGCGAGGGGCGGGCTAACGGGGGATTCCCTCGCAAACGGGCTTGTTGCTTTAATGGCTTTTTGAAAATAAGCATTTGCCGCAGGGCGCTAGCCCACAGTTAACGGACAATAACCGGACGCTATCGCGTTACGGCTGATTAAAGCAACACGCCCTTACGCGTCGGGTTATGATCGACACCTTCTTCGAGCTGCTGTACTAGGCCCGTGTTTTGCTCTGTTCTAACCAGTTGAGCGTAGAGATCGATGAGTCATGTTGTCGCGACATCCAGCCAAACCACTTCGAGTAAACTCCATACTCGCGACAAGATACTAGCTCGGCTGAATCGTTTTGGACGCGTTCGAAATCGGTTTGATGCTTTACGAGGCGCCACGTCTGGTGTGGTCTGCGGTTTAGGCTTTGTCTGGCTTATCGTTCTACTCGATGGTACGCGCTGGCTCCCTGACTGGGGACGATGGAGCCTCTCGCTAGTGGGCTACGCAACTTCGGTATTTGTTGCTTGGTGGTCGGGGCTTGGTTCTGTAGTTCGCGCCGTTTTATTGCATCGCGATCACGAATCATTAGCGAGAGACGTTGAGGCCAGTTGCCCACATTTTCGAGAGGGGTTGATCGCAAGTGTCGGGCTTCGCAACGCGGATGGATCCATTAAAAACGGAAGTGAAGTCTTCTTGAATGAAATCGAACAAGAAGCCGCAGAAGAATTGCGCCACTTAAGCATTACTTCATTGTTTCCTTGGCAAAACTTAAAGACCAAGTTAATCGTTATCGCGATCGGTTTGGCGACTATGCTCGTGCTTTGTTTTGTGCCCAGTCTTCACTTTCCGGAGAGACTAAAACGCGCATTCATACCGCTTGTGGATCTACCGACCATTTCCAATCTGCATATCGTTGTATTGAATCCGGACCGCCAACGAGCATTGGTACCGGCCGAACAATACTTGAGTTACTCGGTTCGAATCGAATCTCTGAATCCCACCGTGACTTTGCCAAGTGAAGTTTTTTTGGAGTGGGCGGAGCAATCGGAGTCCGAGCCGGGCGGATGGTCTTCTACCAATCGAGTCTCTATGACGCGCGAAATGGAAACGGGACAAATCTATTCGGTTTCAGCACCGGTTGGCACGAGCATCCTTCGATATCGAATTCTTGCATCAGATGCTCGCACGACCTATCGCTATGTAGAACCTTTTGATCGGCCAAAGGTGGTTGAATTTCAATGGAGCATTACTCCTCCGGAATATACGCGAGACACAAATGCTTTGTCGTCAGAAAAGGTTTTTACGCACACGGAGGGAGATTTATCAGTATTACAAGGGAGTGCACTGAAGCTGCAGCTGGCTGTTAATCAAAACATGCAAAGGGCTGAGTTTTTCTGGGAATCGGATGATGGAAGAGCAGGAACCATTGCGTTTCAAAAATCGATGACGAAGTCGACAAACGATTCAACCGTAGAATTTTGGACTGCGGAAATCCCTAACCAAGGCAATCTTCGCTTCCAAGTGCATCTAACCTCGACCAAAGAACTCGATGGCGAACCGGTCGTGAATTCGTTTCGCCCATGGTACACACTAAAATGGTTGACTGATGCCTCTCCAGTTGTGAACTGGTCAGTTACACCCAACTCTCTATGGCGAGAACCCATTCGTCCAACGAATCGATCGACTTCCACTACCAAACTCAAATCGAAATCGAGTTATTGGGTCGTGGCCAATACCGAAGTCATCGAACTTCCTTGCCAAATCCTCGACGACTTTCCCATCGAGAAACTTGTTTACGAAATCGCAATAAACGAGGAACCGTGGACGCCATTACATGTCGTTGATTCGCTTACTTCCTCGGCTGTGACGGTATCTGGAAAGAATCTCAATGCTGCGTCGACAATTTATGAATGGGACCTTTTACCCCTAACGTTTAAGACAACAGATCAGATTCAAATACGAGCGATAGCAACCGACCGAGCTGGTCAGCAAGGTATTTCGGAATCACTTTCCTTTTCGATAGCGGAATCGGAGCTGGCGTCCGATCGCCATGCAGCTTTACTTTTGCGTAATCAACTGACCGCGTCGCTTCGCGATCTGCATACGGAATGGAACACGAACAGAGAATCCATCTTGAAGTCATTCCGATTGATGACCAATATCGAGACGACGGAGGACGAAAATAAAGCGGCAGCAGTAGCGATCAACGATTGGCTATCAGTCGTCGAAGAAAAGCTAGTCCGATCGGAGCAACTCGCTGAGTCGATATTGCCATCGCTCGAATCCTATATTGATCAATACGACTTAGAACTAATGAGTAAAGGTGTTAACAAACTACGGCATGAGTATCTGTATCGGTTGCGAAATGCAATATCCGATCTCCAGTCGTTCGATCGAACGAGCAGCATGTTTAGCAAGAACTCTTTGGACGAGATGATGCGGCCCAATATCATGCGGAACAGTGCCCAGACTGCGGAAGAGTCTCTGAGGCAAGGTGGTGATTTGGCAAGCCAACTGTTGGAGTTTCAACGAGATCTTATTGGCCTCGGTCTTCAAAGTGCCCTTACCAAAGATGCAACTTATCTCATGCGGCTACAATCGAAGGCGATTCCAACAGCGGGAGTGCAGCTCAAGAACTTGGTTCGCTCTCAATTGATCGTTGAGAAGATTGCTGAATCCATCTTGGAAACCGTTCAAGAGACTCGGATGGACGTCCCTAAAGGCCTTGCCGATCGACTCGACGAGTGGTGTCGTTGGTTGGTCGATTCTCGTCGGCAAATTTCCGACCTTGCTGAACAAAATCAAACCGACTCCCCCAACGTTCCTTCCGAGGAATTAAAACGACGAATCGCAAGCGATGCAGACGAGTGGAAGTATCGACGATGGCTTTTCCATCTCGATGGAGGTTTGTACTGGAACACTCAGAATCGACGCAAGGACATAGACTTCCGAACTGAGAATTTCAGCGATTCCTTGAACCGAATTATAAACGCCGCTGAGCAACTGCAGCGACTCGATTCGAACCGAGAATTATCTTCTGCTCAATTAGGTGCGGAGCGCAATCTGGTCCAGCAAGAGTTAACGCGGTATGTATCCGTGCTAAGTGAGGATCTTCGAATACGAAAAGAGTTCCATCAAAGACGTACCATTCAAGATCAAAACTATCCAGCGGATTCTGGGTTAGCAAAGAGGGCACTGGAATATGTTCTCGAACAATATAGCGAGGCCCCAAACCTCGCTTCGGATTCCAAGCAGTTTTCGCAGGATTTGCGTACGATCCTCAACTCATATCGAATCCTCGATGCTGCTCACCAAACTGCTGATGCGAGAATCGGCGTGGAGCGTCTGATGGAAGCCGAGCAATACGGATTTAATACGCTCACCGCACAGTTTGATCATAACCTACATTGGAGCGCTGTATCGCAACAACTAGAAGTTGCTTACCGTAAATTGCAACGCGCCAACTTTCCCGACGGCTTGCACGATTCCTACAACGGCCTTAGGTGGATCGCAGCGTTTTCCCAAGCCAACCAAAAAATCTCATCGCGAATGGAACCCGGATCAACGGATCACGCTTCGGCGACCCCCGATTTGGAGGAACTGCTCAAAACGTGGAATGCTTATGATTTAAAGGCTAAACCCTTTGTGGAAGAGGCTCGAAGTGCTCTACGAAATTTAGTCCCAAGCATTTCCGAGTTGGCTGCGGAGGCTATTCAAAAAACGAAAGAATTGGAACGTAAGACTGAAGAGCTTGCCAAACTATCGGATACGGAGTCAGGTACCGATGGAACCTCTAAAACTCAAGAACAATTGCAATCGATCGCGCAATCCGAACAATCTCTCGAGAAAGCAACGGAAAAACTCCAGGAATCGCTCGCAGACGAGGCTTCTCGCCAAGATTTGCTCAATCGCGATGCTAGAAAACAAGCTCGCGATAGTGACGCTGCGTTAGGGATGATCGAGCGGGCTCAAAGGAATCTTGAACAAGCGATGCAACCACTAAGCAGCCCAGAAGGGCTGACGAAAGAGAATGTTGCTGACGCGATCAAGGCCGAGAAACGAATGGAGACGACGCTTGAGGCTATTCAAGAACGATTCCGCCAAGAACAAAAACAGGCGGGGCAACAACAGTCTGCAGATCTATCATCTGCCACTCAACAAGACAGTTCCAAGCCTCCAGCGGAAAGCAACGACTCTGCTGAATCGCGACCACTTGCGGAATCTGATTTGGAATCCGGTTATGAACAAGCGGAACAACTCGATGCGTTATCGCAAGCAAGCAAAGAGGATCTACTTCGCGATCTAGAGCAACAACTCAAATCTGATGCAATCATGCGTGAGGAATTGCAGGCTATCTCCGAAACACAACAACAAAGTCTCTCTGGTGAATTGCAATCACTCGGTAAAACAGAAAAAAACGCTGCAAGAGAATTAGAAAACTCGGATCCTCGTACGCTGGAAAGTAAACGCGAGCGAGCCACGGAAATGCGTCTATTGGCCAACTATGCAGAGCGACTTGGACTTAGAGTCATGGAACGGGCTATGCAGCTCGAAAATTCTTCGGGACAACAAAGCTCTCCCATCGAACAAAGCACCGAGAGAGAACTGCAAAATACTCTGGCTGAATTGCAACAAGCAATCAACTTGGCGGGAAATTTAAACGAACAAAGCGATGCTGCGTTGCTGGAGGGAGCGAACAAGAATTTAGAGTCTGCATTGCAATCGACACTCGATGCGATTAAACCGATCGAATCTAAGTTAAACGAGGCCGCAGACGAACCAATAACCGAGCCAAAGAGTAAGAAAGAGGCGATCAAGCAAGCGGAAAATTTCCAAAAACAATTCGACCGAGAAGCCAAGCAGTCGAGCGATCAGTTAGCTCAACAATGGCAAAGAGAAATTCAAAATCAATCGCAACGCTATGAGCAAGCTAAGAAGGAGCTAGACCAAGCTAGAAGCTCCCGTGCGCAAAGCCAAAAGAACGCTAGTCAAAAACCAAATGATAACTGGGCTCAGGAAGAACTCCGACGCAAAACGGTTGACGTGGATCGCCGAATCGAAGGTTTAAAGGTCTTTGAGAAATCGATAGATGAACTTAAGGAACAAGTGAACAAGTTAGAGAACAAATCCAAAGCATTGCAGGAGGCTGAATCGTCTTCGCCCACTTCCAACCCGACCCTCGGATTGGCGGCAGAGCAACTTGGTAAAGCACAGTCGATTTTCGAGGCTGTCGCTGAGATGGCTAAAGAATCCGCAAATCGTTCCATAGAGGATTCTTCGGCTAATGCGGATACACTATCTGCCGCGTCACAACGCCAAAAGCAAATCAACCAAGCCGTAGATCGTATTCAGGAAGAGCTTCAAAGAACCGAGAGACATCAAGAACGAATGCAACAAACTCAGAGTGAGAAGAGTTTGGAGAAGTATCAAAATCAGGTCAGGAAACTAAACGATGAAACGTTAGCCCCCTTGCAAACATCTCTTTCCGAGAACGCTATGCAAGCTGATGCAACCGAGAAAGAGTTTAGTCAAACGAATCGCGATGCAGACTTGTCAGAGCCCTTAGAAAGGCCTAGTTCCAAGAACAATATCGAAAAACTAAATGAGGCAGCCAATGCGCTGAAATCCCTAGGGGAATCGATTGGTAATGACCCTAATCTCGACTCAGCTCAATCCGATGCGTCGACATCCACTTCGCAAGATTCTTCGAATTCTTCGAATGCGGCTAACGATAGCAACTCGCAAAATAGCCGCGAGAATATGCTCCAATCTCGCGATCGCGCGAAACTACTCGATCGATTGGATCGAATGGTATACTCGCGGGAGAGTGATGGGAGCGAATCAATTGCTAACCAGTCATCGGGACGAGCCGATCCAATGGAATCATCCCTTCGCAACGCAGCGAACCAAATCGCATCGCGAATGAGTCAGCAGCGAAGCCAGAAAATGCAGGCCTCGAAGCAAAGTCGTTTCAACTCGCAACAATCCAATTCAAATCAATCCAAGCAAGCGGCCAGTTCTACCGGTTCGATGAGCGAAGATCAACGTACCAATTTCGATTCCTATTTTCTACCTGAGCGAGATTCGGAATCAAAAGGTGACTGGGGCAAGCTTCGTAAACAAGCGGCTGAGCAGAACCTGCAGGGGTCGCGCGAAGCGTTTGATCCAGACTTTGGCCAAGCTATCCAGGCCTACTTCCGGACCCTCCAAGCCGAAGGTGCGAAATAACGAGGCCATGCTGGACGTTATCCTTAATGAGAGGATCCTCGACCCGCAGCTTATAGACTTGCTACCTTAACGTACGTTAGACACTCTTGTCCGACTCTCGCATAATACGTAGGTTGGGCACTCTTGTCCGACTCTTGCTTAATACGTAGGTTGGACACTCTTGTCCGACTTGAGAGCATTCTTCGAGAGAGAGTGCCCATTTTACGATACGAGGTCATTGGACTGTACACTTCTTCCTAATGCGAAGAGGCGTCATCAAAACCTACTCGAAAGAAAGCGTCGGCTGATACTGGTACTGATTAGGATCGGTCGAACGCACTTCTGCAACTTTATTTAGGGGATTTCTAAAATCGTAAGACCACAGCCATGCCTTTCCATCCTCGACGACAAACCCGAACCGTCCGCGATTCGTTGTGGAGAATAGTTCACGTGGTACTCCAACGGATGTCAACTCATCAAGGTTGGTTGGTAGCCTATTGTTTTCGAGCTTGAACTGACGTATCCCACAGGCAATTAATGCAAACTTGGCCGAGTCCTCGCTTCTTTCTTCAATATCTATCATCCAGTTCGAGGATGGTAAGAGCACGCCCAAAATTAAGGACGTACCGTCAATCAAATTTGAGAATGACATAAGGTCTCGCTCCATTTCTCCTAGGTGAGAATTTTTTTGATCCCGAGGTAGCCCACTAATCTTGATATGTTCCTCATAGTGCTTCATGATCTTCAGTTTGGCGGATGGAAATTTGGGGATCATGTAAATCATTTCTTCACCGGAATTCCAAAAACCAGTTGACGACTCAATCGACGACATAGCCATGGCACGTTCCCACTCCCATGCTCTCGTTCTATTAAAGTGGTTTAATCGCCGCGATTCAATCATGTCTTTTAAAGCTCTTGTTTCCGCAAGGTCCCAGAACTCGCAGGTCATCGATTCTTGAATGACCGCACGAGTGATCGTACGATAGAATTCGACCATGTAATCCACCATCAGGAAACTTTGGGAGTCTAATGCTTGGGCCAGCGTTACCATCGATTTGATGGCCCTCATGGTACGCGGTTTGTCTTTCTTGAATATTGCATAGCGGGCTTCGAGGCTTAAGACTTGCATTGTCAAGCGAGCGTCGTCTAATTGGGCTAGACTGGTCCAATACCCATTCATCTCCAATTCAATACGCACGGGCTTTGGCATTTTTTCCAATTGATCGAGCAGTGTGAACATCGGTTCCATTTCTGCCAAGTAATCGGATACGATTTGTTCGGGTAGGTCATCTGTCGGCCACTCTTTCAGCCCAATAAGCGACATCCAGGGGCTTGAATTCTCATACATTGCTCCAACGAACGGAATCGCCTGGACACTTGCGAGGGACGATCCCCACTTTGATAACCTAATGATTGACTTAAGGGTTTCCGATCCTTCAGCATGAGTCTTATCGCGAAAAGCTTTTTGCATGGTCGCGTTGTCATAAGGGATGCCTCGACTTTCTAGGTCACGAGTAAACTTGGCTAATTCGCGCGATGCAAATAGTTGTGTTATCCCAAACCACCCGATTCCGCTCGCAGCCAAAAGGCACACGGAAAAGAACGCACGCATGATCCAAACAGCGGGGCTAAAAGGTCTACGAACCGTGCCGGAAGAACTTGATACAGTACTCATCTTTGTTTTTCCTAATTCGTTATAGTTTGGATATCGAGGAGGCTTGTTTTTCCCAATTACCATGCCATTTGGATATGATGGATCTAGTTTTCTCAGGTGAGAGTGTTTTTTCTAGTTCGCTTTTGATATTTCGCTTAGTGCCTTCGTCACCAGCGGACGCATACTGAATCAAAAGATCAACAATTCGATCGCGTTGTGTTTTTGCGATAAATGTTTGCTTAAGAATCTTATCTCGGCGAAATCCGTAAAGATCGATGCCACCGAGCTGCCGTTGAAACTCGAGTCGGTCGGGATTGCTTTGGAGGTTATGTGTATCTTGTTGCCATGAGTAAAGCAATGCGCGTCTGCGACTCCTTTTTCGAGCTTCGCCATCGGCGATTTGATCAGCCAAAGATTGATACAAACCTTTGTCTAGCGATTGCTTAGCGATATCGGTTTGTAAGATCTGTAGGATAGTCTGTTCGACAGTATCCGCATGGTTCTGGTCAAGGATAGTTACTGATTTGCGCAGGGAACTGGCTATTTTACCGAGTAAGCGGACGGAGCTTTCCCATCTCTTTTTGAGCTTCTCATCGTCCGGCTTAGCTGTTACGGCAAACCCCTTCTGAAGTGCCTCCGTCTCGATCTGATCAATGATGGTCGAATATCGTAGTGCCCTGGGATTGCGATCGATTGCCTCTTCAAATTTCGCTACCAATTGTTCCATGACATCCCCGAGTGGCGGCAACTCTTTGAGGGTCTTCACTAGAAATTGACCTTCCAGGGATTCAGCATCGATGGTTACAACTCCGGCTCCACCAGGTCCCTCGAGGCCGACTCCCATCGCAGCATCTTGGCCGTCCAAATTGGGGGACAGATTCGATTCGATATTATCTGCTTGTACAGTCGCGAAGACAGGCAACTTTGGCAAGCTGTTTTCTTCACTAGATTCCCGCGAGTAAACTTCTTTGATGAGCACCTCAATAGGTGGGACGGTGATCTGAAACGGTAATTCTTTTGCCTCAAAACGTAAAAAGCTTGTCCAACCTTCGGAAGCAGAGTCTGCTGATAGATACTGCTTGTACTCGTTCAAATAAAGTTGTTGGTTAACGCTAGACATGCGGGGCACTGTTGCTAGCTGAAATCCAAATGGAACCAGGGGTATAACCACTGCGGCACCAAAGAATAGGCCGTGGAGAATGTAGTAAGAAATATTGAATCGTCGATCCAACCACGATCTCATGGAGAGCCTCATAGCTAACGGAGGAATCACAAGCATAGCCAGGACAAGCCAAAGTGGTGCAATAAACATTGAGACGATTGAAGAGTAATACCCAATGGCCAATGCAAATGTTAGTGGAGCTCCACACAAAGTTACTACTCGGCTTAGTCCCAGCTGGCCCCACCACTGCGACACTGCGATCGCGACGAACGAGAATGCCGCAGCTACCAGTACGGCTATCAAACGTGTAGAGCCATTTGGAACAACGTCTTTCAACCACCATTGGCCTACTACGACTATTAGGACCAAGAACACTAGAACCGCAAAAGGTACAACAACACGGCTAAGCCAAATCTTGGATGGAGAAACTCCTCGTTCAGCGAGAAAGTGTATTCGGCGGAGATGTTGATCGGCTCCGATGGATAAGGCACCAACCCAGGTCAAGAGAAAAGCAAAACTTCCTGCGACGAAAGTGAGTGCTAAAACAGCTTCTTGCCCGTAATGCTCAAAGTTAAAGAGCATCCAGCTTGCTAATCCAGTACCGATCGATGCCAGGATCAGCCCGCGATTTTGCCTCCACGCGTGCCACAATAATGCACCCGTCTCCCCAGCGCGATTAAAGCTGAAGAAACTCGTATCGGATCGGTAGGCGAGTTTACTGGGATCCGTTCGCCCCGTCGTTCTTCCGCCAGTCGCGACGAACGATCGGCTTCCTGTTCTCCATGCGATCGAGCCAACGACTACTACCGTAAACAAGTATGATACAAGCCAAACAATAGGAGACGTGTTGGTGTATGTATCCCTGTGGACTTGATAATCTGGGGATGTAAAGCCTGTGATGACGCTTGCTGTTAGAATTGTCATCAAGACCACCGGAACCAAAGTCAACAATGCCGGCATCGCTGTACCAAAAATCCAAGTCAGACAGAACGTCACACTATATACAAAGAAAGCCGTCAGAGGCAAAACATATAGGATGTCTGTGGGGGATTCTGCACGTACTCGCAATACTTCCGCGCTGAACGGACTTGCAATGCACAAGCTGATTAACCAACTCAGGCAAACACCCACGGATCCAACAATGAACTTCGATTGAACGATCGTGCGTGGGGCGATCGGAAGCGAAGAGTACCATAGTAGTGTCCTTTGCTCTTTCTCTTGGCTAACCAGCAATGCTGCTGCCCCCAATCCAAAAAGAATGGGATTGAGCGCATAGGGCATGGCGTGAAACATCACATCGAGCGAATTGAACTCCCGTTGAATTTCGACGAGGACGTGACCCAATAAAGACAGGATCGCCAATGAAAGCAGCAGCGGAATCAGTGGCCTCGATTCCTTGAATAGAACTCTTCCCCAGAGTTGCCCCTTTGCGATAGGGGCCGATAGGTTACCCGGACGTTGCGTCGTGTAAGTGGTGTTGGTTTCCAAGCTCGACATTGTTGTGCTCCTTAATATTTTTGAACCAAACCCTTAGGAAGCTTGTCGATCCGCTTTGGAACCGATCCCTGATTGTGTCGATGACACAGATGACGAGGAGCTATTCATGCCTCGTGTGCAGGCAATGAACAGTTCTTCCAATGTTGCTGGTCGAGATCGAACTGCGAGCACATTGGGCCACTCTGCGAGGAGTTTCTCGTGTGAGCCTTGGTAGTTTTTGACAATCCATCGCACTTGGCGGCCCTCGATTTGTTCGTAGAGAACTTGGGCGGTACTAGATGGCTGCTGAGTTAGATCCGGTAACGCAGCCAATGGATCTGCGCGACTGATCGTGACTTCAAAGATCGAGTCTCTTAAGTCCGAGAGTGGAGCTGCGATTTGCACTTTGCCCTTGTGTAGGATCGCGATGTAATCTGCCACTCGTTCGACTTCAGAGATCTGGTGACTAGACAGCAAAACTGTTTGTCCATTCGCGGCTCGCTCTACCATGCTCTCCATAAACTCGCGTCGCACGAGAGGATCAAGCCCTGATGTTGGTTCGTCGAGAATGAGCAACTCAGGATCGTGGGCCGTTGAAAGGGAAAGTGCGACTTTGGCACGTTGGCCTTTGCTCAAGTTCTTGATCTTGCGATCGAGGGGCAAGTCATAACGCAAGACGGATTCGCGATAGCGATCCACGAACCCTTCGGGATAGAACGACGATGCAAACCAGCCGATTTCGTCGACTCGCATCCAATCGTAAAGAGCGGGGGCATCCGCAACATAGCCAATGCGACGGCGGAGCGCGAGCGCATCGCTGATAGGATCTAAGCCCAGGATACGGCACGTCCCTTTCGAGGGATGTTGGAATCCCGTTAGGATCCGGATCAACGTGGTCTTACCAGCCCCGTTTTCACCGAGAAGTGCGAAGACCGAGCCTCGGGGAACCACTAGGTCCACACCGCGCAGGGCATCGCATCCTCGGAAGTGCATCTCTAGACCTTGGATGACGATACATTCATTCATAGCTAAACCTCGAAGAGGAGTGGCGGCAAGCATGGAATCACTGCACGCCAGCAGAAGGGAACGAATTAGGAAATCGGTTGCGTCGGCGAGTTCGACGCGACGGTGCTTATGGTCGGAACGAGCTCATTGAGCTGGCCCCGTACAATGGACTGAATCTCAGAGGCATTCAGTCCGCCATGAAGAGCTTCTTTCAGGACTGATCGGAGTCGATCAGCAATGATGGTGCGTCGGTCCGAGCGACACAGCTCAAGAGCTCCGGTGCAAACGGCCAAACCGCGGCCCCGCAAAAGCTCGATGACCCCATCCGACTGAAGCTGCTGGTAAGCGCGGGCGATCGTGTTGGGGTTTATCGCCAGCTCTACACTAAGTGCCCGGACGCTGGGCAAAAGCTGCCCCACGCGGAGCGATTCCTCGGCGATGGCAAATTTCACCTGCCGAACGATCTGCTCGTAAATCGCCACACCGTTGTTGGTATCTATCGAAAAGAACATGAAAAACTCCTTCTGCTGTGGCAGAACTAGTGAACTAGCAAAATAGTACACTGGCTAACTAGCTGGGTCAAGCTAATTTTGAAACTTTTCATCGGCGGCATCAAAGTAGAGCAATTGTCCTCAATTGCACCCAATGTAGAACAATTGTCCTCAATTGCACCCAATGTAGAACAATTGTCCTCAATTAACCCTGTAAAGCCAGCAAAAGTGTGATGCGTATAATAGGAAAAACGCTTCACTTTTTGACTACAGGAGGTATCGGAATGGCTAGCAAATTGATCGAGCAACTCGCTTCGAAGGCTCCCGCT